>Ga0315534_1000030_pt1 | contig 64723 bp, 58 predicted proteins | sample SalMarSW160240MG_FD_203094 | JGI IMG/M metagenome (GOLD analysis project Ga0315534, IMG submission 203094) | Salt marsh sediment microbial communities from the Plum Island Ecosystem LTER, Massachusetts, United States - Salt Marsh Sediment SW1602-40 ... | reverse complement strand
GGCCATGTCCTCTATGGGACCGAACGCCATACATTTGGTCATACAATGATGTACACAGGCGGGCTGCTTTCCCTCCATCACCCGGGTCATGCAGAAGTTGCAGAGATCAGTTCCGATCTGGAGGGATAGCTCCTCCCCCAAATCACCGTCTTCTTCTTTTTTGCCGCCAGTTTGGCCATGTCCTCTATGGGACCGAACGCCATACATTTGGTCATACAATGATGTACACAGGCGGGCTGCTTTCCCTCCATCACCCGGGTCATGCAGAAGTTGCAGAGATCGGTAGGGATTGGTATATATTCGCTGACGATGCCATCCTTCGCTTTACGGAGGCGCTCCACGACACGAATCCCCCATTCGTCGGTTTTGAGGCCATGCTCCTGCTTACAGGCAAGTTCGCAAGAATGGCATCCACTGCACCATTCGTAATCGATATAAAGTCCATATTCCATCAGAGAGTCTCCTTCTTATAAATCCCTTCGATTCCTTCATCGGCCCGGTAGACCTTGCAGAGGAGTGATTTGTACTGCCCCCCTCCAAACCCGCATTTGGCCTGAGTTCCATCGGGGATCAGCTGATTGATGTTTACCTCCCAGAGATCAAACAGGTCTTCGGCCCGCTTCTCCGGAAGCCACCAGCCATGGGAAGACTGGACCACTTTTGGGTGGACCCCATGAAAATATTTGGCCTTTCGCTTGCAGCGACCATGGGCATTTTCCACCCAGACCCAATCTCCGTCCTCGATCCCCAAGGAAGAGGCCGTGTCAGGATGGATCTCAAGAACCGGATCGGGCTCCAGCTCTCTTAAAGGTTTGATATTTCTATGCTCCGAATGAAAATAGAGGACGCTTCGCCTCCCTGTGGTGAGGATCAGGGGATATTTCTTAGCCAGCTCTGGAGTACTATAAGGGCTCATATGGGGTTCTTCGTAATAGGGAAGAGGATCATAGCCCCACCTTTCGAAATGAGTGGAATAGAGTTCGACCTTGCCCGTAGGGGTATTAAAGCCCGGCTTGCCATCCTTTCGCAAAAGCCCCTTCTCGTGCCGCCGGTAGGGCTGTGTTGGATGCCCTTTGGGCGGAAATATCCAGCCCTTCTCTTTCAGTTGTTCATAGTTCAGGCCTGATGGTCTTAAAAAATCGTTAAAAAGGTCCTCCAGGCTTTTCCATTTCAGGTTGGGATTTAATCGCCGGGCCAGCTCAAAGCAGATCTCCTCGTCAGGTTTGCATCCTGCTACCTCTACGGCACTCTCCATGGCATTCAGAGGTGTCCACCAGGCCCTGATGCCATTACGTTCGGCCATGGTTGCCGCCGGAAGCACCACATCGGCCAAAGCCACTGCAGTCGGGTTCATAAATAGATCCACAACCACAATAAAATCGAGACGATTCAGGGCCTCATAGTATTTCCTCGGATTCGCCGAAGAGGCAAGCATGTTATTGCCTGCTATCCAGGCTCCCTTTAAGGGATACGGCTTGTCTGTAAGCAGGGCCTCGAGGATCATGTCCGCCTGAGCCCTCCAGTGAAATTCCTTGGCTACGGGATACTCATCTATACCGATCCGCTTGGCCATTTGCTCGGGAGTCATCACGTCGCCGTAATACTCTGCGATCGCCTCTTGGCTCATAGGGTAAGGGGGAACATCATACGCCATTCTGGCAATAGCCATGCCCCCTGGAATATCAATGTTTCCGGTTATAGTCCAAAGGTGGATGATGGAATTGGCCACGAGGGCGCCCTCTGGTGCCAGGTCCACCGGGACACCCCACTGGATGGATGCCGGCTTACTCTTTGCGAAGAGTCGAGCCGCCTCGATGATCTTTTCCTTCGGGACCCAGGTGATCTGAGAAACCTTCTCTGGGGGATACTCCTGAACCCGTTCCGCAAGTTTGTCGAAACCATAGGTCCATTTTTCTACGAACTCCTTGTCGTAGATACCCTCGTTGATAATGACATTGAGAAGGCCCAGGGCAAGGGCCCCATCGGTACCGGGCCGAAGCTGTAACCAGATGGTCGCCTTAGAGGCTATCCAGGTATAAACTGGATCGACGACCACCGTCTTTGTTCCCCTCTTCATCATGTCTATGATCCAATTCGCATTGAATCCGTCGTTACATGTTTTAGCGGGGTTCTGTCCCCAGATCATGCAGCATTCGGGAAGGACAAACTCTGGATCTTCGTACCGATCTTGCGAGAATTGGGAACAGTCGGGCACCGTATAGTCCCCCTGAGTCATTCGCATGGAAACAAGCCTGGGATGGAAACAGGAATTGCCGGTAAGCCCTCCCTGGAGCCAATTTGGGCTTCCATAAGAATATCCCAGCAACAGGAGCCATCCTCCCACGTTTCTTCCTGTTCCTTGGATGAAAATCATGGACTCGGCCCCGTACTTTTCGCGTATGTCCTTCATTCTTTTTTCTATAAGGTCATAGGCCTCGTCCCAAGAGATTCTTTCCCATTTATTCTCTCCCCGCTTGCCGGTCCTCTTTAAGGGGTTTTGTAACCGGTCCGGATGGTAGATAAAGTCTTTTATAGCAAGGGCTCTTGGACAAAGCCTACCATTGTTGTAAGGGTGATCCGGGTCTCCCTCCATTTTTACCAACTTCCCATCCTTGACATCAATAAACACCCCACATCCCCCGTGACACCCAGGACCTGCAGACCATGTCACTGTATGTACTCTTCTATCTGGCTCATTGGTTTTTTTCACAACACTTTCCTCCTTTCACTCGATTTCTAAACTTCTTAGGCTCGAAAGGCCTGCTGGAATATGGCAATGGCATCCTCTTCAGAGACCTCTCGAACATTCATGGGAAGAAGCCTTTGGCCAATAATATGTGCCTTTCGGGCCAAGGGCTTCAGCTCATCCTCAGTTATCCCATAATCCTTGAGGCAGGATAACATCTCTACCTCATGTAATATGCGCAAAACGGCATCAAATGCCTTCAAAGAAGCCTCCTCAACGGAGAGCCCCTGCACCCTTTCCCCCAGATTTTTTGCAATGTCCGCATAGAGTGCCTCGTTGCCGGCCCGGTTGAATCTGATCACCCAGGGCGCCAGCACAGCCAGGGACTGACAATGGTTAAAGCCCTCCCTGTTGTCGAGTCCCAGTGCAAGTGCATGAATTGCTCCGAGACCGCTATTCGTAATTCCGATCCCGGCGAGGGTAGCCGCCCTGGCCATGGCCTCTCTTGCCTCCATATCCGAACCATCCCGGTATGCTCTCACGAGATACCTTCCAATGAGTCGCATCGCCTCTGATGTATACATCTTTGATACAGGATTACCGTCACGGGCTGTATAGCCTTCCACTGCATGCACAAGGGCATCCAGTCCCGTCTCTGCCGTAAGCCCTGGGGGCATATGCAACGTGAGCTCTGGATCAACGATAGCAGCCTCTGCCATTGTGCGAGGGTCCCAAATCGATTTCTTGCTCCCTTCTTCAGGAACATCCACGACTGCTGCCTGTGTGACCTCTGTGCCACCCCCAGCTGTAGTTGGCACCAAGACCGTAGGTATCCCCTTTCTCCTCAACCGGTTTCTACCAAGGAGAGGTCTCATGCCTTCCTCGTGCACTGCCACAACTGCTGCCCCTTTCGCCACGTCCAGGGGAGAGCCACCTCCAATGCCTACAATCAGATCATATCCCCTTTCCCGGACCCTTCGAGCACATTCTTCAACAATCGCCACATCCCCTTCTGGCTTGGGATTGATAAAGGTCTCCACTCGATGTTTATACGATCCCATGGCCTGAAGGGCCCGATCCACAATGCCCAGTTTCGTGACAGTCGGGCCAGTGACGATCAGGATTCTCCTCGGCTCCATCAGCCGCAGGATTTTCTCTAGGCCCTGTAAGGCTCCTCGACCCATATAAAGGATCTTGGGCTGGACTATATAATACATAAGCGTCCTGAGCTACGCTAGAAAAAGATACTGAGTGAGTATCAAAATAGCTTGACTTTCCAAGGTACCCATGTTTTAAATCACATCCCTATACTGTCTTCTCAAGGAAATTGATATCCCTGTCCGTGAACCTGCTTATACTGCCCAAATTGGCCGTGGTGAGCCGTTGAAGGTTACCACGTGGTTGTTTCTTCGAGAGGTTCGATGGATACAATTTTAACTCTGGATCACTTAAGATTGATAGCATGCGGCGCATTTGCCATCAGTTGCTTCCAGATTTATTGTGCGTTTATTTAAAAGGTATATTTCAGAAAATAAGGGTTTGTCAAGCATATTGTGGATGATTGTGGATGATATATTAAATAAAATATATCTAATTTTCCTCTTTTCTGTGGGGCCTGCAGATTCCGTTAACTGTGGTGTTAACTTTTCTGCCTATGCCTCACTCTGAAATATGAGGGAAATGGAAGTGAGCATTTACCATGAGGCCCTACGGGGGGATCTCTGATAGAGTCTGAATGTAAATACGGATCCTAAAGCGTGGCACTTTCAGTAGGCTCGCCCAGGAGACATCCCTCTGGTTGTCAAGCTCTTTCATAAACTCATGCGCTACTGGACGCAAGGATGTCGATGCCAGAACATCCGATGAACCTAGCTCGGCTTGGAACTCTAACATATCTTGAATAGGGATAGAAAATGAAGGATAGAAAAACTCTTGTAACAGGTGGAACAGGTTTCATAGGTAGCTTTGCAACGGAAGCCCTCACAAACCGAGGGCCGAAGTTGTCTGGTTCGACCTGAGACCTCCTGTGATTAAGCGAGACGACATTACATTTGTTGAAGGAGAGGTGACCAGCTCAAAGGTATTAACGACTATAATCCAAGACAAGAAGATTGACAACGGCAAGTCCTATCAAATTTCTATGGCCTTAGAGTGCGTCTTATCCGACCGGCCAGGCAATAGGATAAATAGGGGCTTACACACGTAAAACAGCTATTAAGAAAGGAGATCATAATATGGATCCTAAAATTAAAACCGTTGCTGTATTAGGTGCCGGGATCATGGGTAATGGTATCAGCCAAACTATAGCTGCAGCCGGACCGTATCTGGTTTATATGGTGGATGTTGCCCAGGCTATCTTGGAGCAGGGATTGGAGAGCATAAAGAAAAGTCTCGGGAGGTTTACTAAGAAAGGGGAAATGACTCCAGAGGAAAGCGAAGCCATTATCTCCCGAATAACACCGACCACAGACTTCGAGATAGTACAGGAATCAGATCTGGTTGTGGAGGCTATTCCAGAGGACCTGGCGCTCAAGATTGAAACATTCCAGAAATTGAATGATTTATGTCCGACTCATGCCATAATGGGAACAAATACTTCATCCCTTCCCATTACATCGATTGCAGCGGCCACAGGGAGACCCGACATGGTCATAGGGATACATTTCATGAATCCTGTGCCTGTTATGAAGGGGGTAGAGGTCATCAAGGGGCTGATGACATCTCCTGAAACTGTTCAGGCAACAGTGAACTTCGTGGAAAGCATTGGTAAGATTCCGTGTTTAGCCCTTGACTATGCAGGTTTTGTCAACAGCCGATTACTGAGTATATATATCAATGAAGCTGTACTGGCGGTCATGGATGGCAACCCCCCTGAAGAGGTAGACAAAGGAATGATTCACACTGCAAATATGCCCATGGGACCCTTAATGCTACTGGATCTGATTGGGCTTGATGTTCACCTGAAGATTATGGATATTTTGCGCAATGAATATGGTGATCGATTCCTGGCAGCCCCACTGACAAGACAGATGTTCCGGGCCGGCCATTTAGGGAGGAAAACCGGACGTGGTTTTTACCAGTATTAGGTTCAAGGAAAGACTATGTACAAATATATTTAGCTGAATTAAGGAAAAACCATAGCTATTATCTCAATCAACAAGCTTGAAAAGCTCAATCCCCATAACAGCATAGGGATGCAGGAAATTGCTGACAATAGTCATCTAAACCGTGAAATAGATTGTCCTCATCTGGTTTCTCCCTATGGGGCCAGCTCGTAACATGTATGCTTGGAATCCATTGATAGCATTAACTAAAATAGTATTAGACACGCTCAATTTACGAAAGTTCTCCTTTAAACTCGGCCTTTCTTTTTTCTAAGAAAGCCCCCATTCCTTCTCTGGCATCCTCACTGGCAAAGCAGATAGCAGATGCATCGATCTCCATGTAGCAGCCAGTCCTCAGATCCTGGTCGTAACCCCTTTCGATGGTATCTTTGACGGCCCGTATAGACACTTTACCTTTTGATGCCAGCAACTTTGCAACCGTCATTGTCTCTTCCCACAAAGTTTCTTTTGGAAATACCTTGTTCACAAGGCCAATATCCCTGGCCTCTTGAGCGCTGATTGTTACTCCGGTCATACACAGTTCTTTAGCCATTGATTTACCCACCAAACGAGATAACCTCTGGGTGCCGCCAAAGCCGGGAATAATCCCTAAGTTTATCTCAGGCTGACCGAACTTGGCAGAATCAGCAGCATATGTAAAATCACATGCCATTGATATCTCTGCTCCTCCGCCAAGGGCAAAGCCATTGACACAGGCAATTACCGGTATTGGAAGGGCCTCCAACTGAAATAGGAGTTCATGACCTTGCCTTGAGAAAAATCTCTGTTCCAATGGGCTAAAATCTTTCATTGTAGCTATGTCCGCCCCTGAAACAAAGGCCTTATCTCCAGCTCCTGTCAGGATAAGGACCTTTATGGATTGATCGGCAGCGATTTTTTCCAGGGCGTCTTTCATCTCTGCTATCACTGTGGGATTAATAGCATTGAAGACTTGAGGTCTGTTCAGTGTAATTATGGCAATGTTTTCTTCTACCTCATAGATAATAGTTTCATAAGACATGGGTAACTCCTTTCAATGGTAAGTTAGTTAATTCCTGTTTGTAATCACCTTTTTCCTGAATGCTGGAGCGCTATATTCCGCATTCTATCTTTTTCTCTCCTTCCCTGTTCATATTCTCTCCATCCTTGCCTATTCCAATTCCTTAATTCTATAAATTCCTGCCACATCTAAGAATTGTTTACGGGCTCCATAACAAAGATTAATAAGTTCATTGAACTGAATCTTTCTTTCGATGTGCTTAACAAAGCTTGGCAATTCCTGATTCCAAATTACCTTGAGGATCCAGATGATCCATTTCTAGGTGTTCACTTTTAAATCGTAAATGACAAAGTTGCTTTTTAGCTTGACTCTCCAAGTGGTCTATGTTTTAAGCAGCGGTTATATAATTGTCAATCCTTTTGAACCTTATGCGCTCATAGACGCAAGGATGTCGATGCAAGAACATCCGATGAACCTAGCTCGGCTTGGAACTCTAACATATCTTGAATAGGGATAAAAAATGAAAGATAGAAGAATTCTTGTAACAGGTGGAACAGGTTTTATCGGTAGCTTTGCAATGGAAGCCCTTAGAAACCGAGGGGCTGAAGTCGTCTGTTTTGCCCCGAGACCTCCTGAGATTAAGCGAGACAACATCCCCTTTGTTGAAGGAGATGTAACCAACGCAAAGGTATTAACGACAATAATCAAGGACAAAAGGATCGACACCATAGTACATCTAGCAGGATTTGGCACAACGATGGTTCAAAGCAATCCTGAACTGGGAGTCAGAGTCAACATTATGGGGATGAGCAATGTACTGGAAGCAAGCCGCATGGCCAGACTTAAGATCGTGTTCACCAGCTCGATTGCAGTTTACGGGCGCATCATGCCGAAGGAAGCAAGAGGAGCCAGCGAAGATAGGGAGGTTAATCCAGTTACCGTTTACGGCGCAGGGAAATTGTTGTGTGAAAAGATGGGGCAGGCGTATGCTCAGAACTATAAAGTGAAGTTTGTCGCATTAAGACTCATGGCTGTGTATGGATTCACAGATCTTGCCCGGCGAGGAGTAAAACACCCGACCTTTAGTGACCATGCGAGAAGGCTGATCGAGCTCCCGCTTGCAGGACAGCCAGTGGTTGTGGAGAAAGGTGGTAAACAGCCCTGTGACTTTGTGTATGTGAAGGATGTTGCTCAAGCCATAACCGAAGCCTGTGAAGCCGGCGATCTCAAACATAGCGTATTCAACATCGGCTCAGGCGAGCTGAGATCTCTAAGAGACTTTGCAGACATAATCAAGCACTATAAGCCTGATGCGGATGTTAGGGTTGGTGAAAAGCCCGACCCTGCCTATCCCTTTATGGGTCCGGTTGATATCTCCCGCGCCATCGAAGAATTGAACTATAAGCCTACACCGTTCTCAGAGTGCGTACAGGATTACGTCGAGTTAATAAAAGCCACAGGGGTGTCTTAAGGCTATGCAGCTTACAAAAACAGAGAAAGAGATGCTCACCGGCAAAATGGGTCCAGCTGTAGAGCTCGCTATGAAGAGTATAGTCCAGATGGGGGAAGGATTGGATGCGGAACGTCTAATACCTACACAAGGAAGCCATCTTGGCAATGTAGATCTGCTTCGCCATTGTACCGGCTACACAGGTATTGTAAAGAAGTTCATCGATCTGGGTGCGGAAGTATGTGTCCCCACATCCGAAAATCCGTACCCTGCGGACCCAAGAAACCCAGAGTCACCATCCATTCCTGAAGCATTCCAAGGGCCCAGTCCGTTGGAGGGCTACTACAGGACGCTGGGAGTAATCCCCAACTGGACTTGTACTCCCTATCTGTATGGAAACATTCCCAGGTTTGGTCAGCATCTCTCGTGGGAAGAATCCTCGGCAGTGATCTACATAAACTCCGTGATAGGCGCTAGGGCGAATAGGGAGCCTATTCTTATGGATCTCGTGAGTGCTATCACTGGAAGAACCGTTTACAGCGGACTCCACATTGACGAAAACAGGAAAGGGGAAATTCTCTGTAATGTAAAGGTGAAAGGGTTGAAGTCGGACGACTTCGCTGCGATTGGCTACTATCTTGGTAAGGTATGTGGAACGAAGATCCCGGTGATAGACGGTATTCAGAAAAAGGCTTCATCTTCCAGCCTCAAGAATATGGGGGCCGCGGCTGCCAGTACAGGCGCTGTTTCAATGTACCATATTCCAGGCCTGACTCCCGAAGCCCCTACAATAGAAAGGGCCTTCGGAGGGCAGAAACCCGTTGATAAGGTTGAAATTGACGATACTGTGTTAAAGAAGACAAAGAAAGAGATGTCTAGTGCTGAAGCTGGAGGCGAGATAGATATTGTTGGTGTTGGTTGCCCTCACTATACCTTCGAAGAGGTGGCGTCAATAGCCAGGCTATTAAAGGGAAAGAAGGTGAAGGATGGGGTTCAGCTTTGGGTCTGCACCCATAATGGTGCTATCGATCTGGCTAAACAACAAGGTATAGCCCAGATCATCAAGGAGGCTGGAGGTAGACTCTTTTCCGGGTGTATATATTGCCTTCACACCGTCAATCCTTACTCAGATATGCGACTTATGAGCGATTCAGGCAAGATCTGTTACTATAGACGGGCTGTGTATGGAAGTCAGCGTGAATGTGTAGCAGCAGCCATAAGTGGAAGGGCTTAAGGAGGGATGGAGATGCGTAGAGTTGTTCTCAAGGGCCGTGGGCTCAATGGTGGGGTTGCTAAAGGGGAGGCGCTCGTTACAAAGCCAATCAACTTCTTCGGAGCATATATGCAGGGAATTCTCTCAGGAAAGCTCTCCAAGATAGAAGATACCAAGCATGAGCTATATGGTAAAAGCCTTGAGGGAAAGATACTGGTATTCCCCTTCAGCATAGGCTCTCTGGCCGGTGGAGTTTCCCTGCTTGAAGCAATAATGCAAGGAGTAGGGCCTAAGGCCATAGTAAACAGCAAAACGGATGGCGTATTGCTTGCCGGACCGGTCTTCGCCCGTGTCTTTTATGACATCGAGGTTCCGGTAGTTGACAGCCTAGACAAGGATCCCTTTGATACGATAAGGAACGGCGACTACCTGACTGTTGACGGAAACAAAGGAACCGTCGAGGTGGTTCGAAGAGGATGATCTTAATTTGGGCTTTTACGAGCCATCCGACTTGGCAAACGGATAGGTGACAGGATATTGTTTATGAAGTTCTCAGTATTTCTTGTTGATAATACTCCGCCTGATCATTCCACCCTGGTGATACCAGCCCAACATCCTCATCCATCATAAGGCCATGAAATATAACGCTCACCCTGGGCTATTCGGTTGGCGATGGATATGCCTTTTTGCTATGACTTAATTTTAGGTCTACCAATGTCTCAAGTGTCTTTATGGCAATTCCAGGTGGTTCAAGCACAGGGACACCAAGCCTCTGTTCAATTCTTTCCCTCGATCCAAGCCCTACAGTAGCTAACATAGTTGCATGGCCTGCAGCTATTAAATTAGCACCCTGTTCATCAATTTGATATCGACCTATCTCAACAAACTTATTCTCTATTTCATCTTTGTATGACTCCTCTATAGGTATATTAAGTGGAATCATGGACACCATACGATCATAACAGCCCATTGAGTGTATCTTTCGCACAAGTTCCGACATTGTTTTATCATTGGCAACCACCACCCCAAATTTATCTGTTAACTGATATGCCATATGATACATGGCTGAACCAAAACCCACCACGGGAATATTGACTGCTGCACGAGCAGCCTCAATACCAAAGTCTCACGTGCCTTGAAGAGCAATACCGTCAAAACCTCCCTTTTCTGCCTTTATTGCCTGCTTTACCGCACCAGGCGCAATGAGCACAAAATCAATAAGGCTCCCAATTGATTTTGTGCCTCCTGACGGAAATGCTTTTATTTCTGTTCCCACAGAAGCAAAGTGGTTGAGATACTTTTCTTTTTGTTCACAAAGCTCTTCATCGTAATCACCAGGCAAAATAACTGCTAATTTCATTTTTATATCTCCTTCCTCTTAGAGAAATCCCATTTTTGGTTGAACTTCCATAACCTAAAATTTTACCAATCCCCTAAGGACAAGCCAAACTATTCCAAAATAACGTCACACCCACCAAAACCCAAAATAAATAACCAGTAAGATGACGTCAAATCTCGGCTGTTAACTGATGCTTCGATAACTCCTGTCTATCCTTAGCGATATTTGTTTGTTGTGGTTTATTCTTCTTTAAATGTGCTCACGGACATGTCTTAGTGCATCTCCCCCAATCCCACCCAATTCCTGGTCCAGCTCTCGGACACTCTTTTTCCTTACCTTTGACTGATAGCATAGCTCAACGAACCTCCCCGCCGCAAGCGGACGGGGTATTAAAAACTATAAAATAAACCTAACCCTGGAGACCCTAAGCTGTAGATGAGAGATGGCGATTTTTTATCTTGCCGGTAGGGTTGACCTTATCCGAAATCTGGTCAACTTTTTAATTTTTTTTACTTGACAACGCATAAAGGCTCAACTAAAAAATTACCTAATAAACTGGTATTTAATATATCAAGATATCCAAATCTTCCTCCCAAAAAAGACGAAAGTCAAGATAAAATAAAAAGTAGTGGTAATATGAAAACTATTGACATAGATCAAACCTGTCTGAGAATGGATAGCCAGGGATTTTACAGATTGGACATCCCGGAAAAATTGAATATGGCAAGGCTTATGGTTGACTTCCGGGCTGAACATGGGAGGGCCCAGGATGTGGCAATTTATCATGAGGACCGGAAGATCACCTGCCAAGAGCTGAAAGACCTTACGGATCGCTTTGCCAAAGGAGGAGAATGATGCAAAACTATGATGCCATAATTATCGGTGGAGGACACAATGGACTCGTATTGGGTAACTACCTGGTAAAAGCTGGTCTAAAAACGCTCATTGTTGAAAGGAGGCTGGAGGTCGGAGGTGGTTTAAGCACGGAGGAGATCACCATTCCGGGATTCCTCCATAATCTGCACTCCTACTTTCACGATACAATCAATGTAATGCCTCCTTTTGTTGATCTGGACCTGGAAGAATTCAACGCCAGGTATTATCGTCCCCCCGTCCAAGCAGGAATCGCCCTGAAAAGCGGTCATGCCATCACCATGCATACGGACCTGGACAAAACATGTGCATCCATTGCTCGTGTATCCAAGCACGATGCTGAGGCCTACCGGGAGATGACCGAGAATTACGCGAGTTTCATGGAGGCGGCTGTCATGCCGGCCTTATTTACTCGACCCCACCCTCCCTCGAACCAGCTGGCCATTTTAGAGAACAGCCCGGAGGGCCTTGATTTCGTTAGAATGGGAAGACTGAGCCCAAAGGATGTGTTGGATGAATACTTTGAAAACGAGCATGTAAAGGCCCTCATTCTTCATCAACTTCCGATTCCAAGAGGGATAGTTCCCGATTATCATGGTCTGGGTACAGTTATCCCTCTGGCGGTCAGCCAAGTTGAGCACTCCCAGATCTGTTTAGGAGGCTCGCATGTGCTTGCCCATGCCCTGTGGCGGTCGTTTTTTGCCAATGGAGGGATGGCTATAGGGTTCTCTCATGTTAGTAAGATCGTGGTTGAAAATGGCGAGGCCAAAGGCGTTGAGATCCTCGGGGGAGAGAAGTACCAGGCGAATAAATTGGTAGCAAGTGCTGTAGATCTCAAACAGACCTTTCTGGAATTGGTGGGAAAGGAAAACCTGGAGGAGAGTTTTGTTAAAATGATAGAGAATTTCAAGTTGGATGAATTTTCAATTTTCGGTGTGCACCTGGCATTGAATGAACCTCCTTCTCACACCTGTGCAAGATTCAACCCCGAGATAGATAAGGCCTTTAAGCTCAACATTGGCTTGGAAACACCAGAAGACTATCGACTCCTTTGGTCTGAGATAAGAGCAGGGAAGCTTCCGGAACATCTCGGGATGTTCTGTTCCGTGCCCACTCTATTCGATCCCAGCCAAGCCCCTAGAGGCAAGCATACGGCCCTGATATGGCAACCTGCTCCGTATGATCTGAAGGACGGTGGCCCTGAGAAATGGGACGAGGTAAAGGAAGAGTACATGGATCTCTGTATCGAGAAATGGCGCCAGTATGCACCCAACCTAACCGATCAGAACATCTTGCGGAAAACAGCTCTTTCGCCTCTGGATATCGAGAGAAAACTGTATAATATGAAGGCAGGGGGCGTATTTATGGGTCGACTAATTTTGGGCCAACTGGAGTATTTTCGGCCTTTGCCAGAATTGGCCGAGTTCAGAACCCCGATCAACAATCTCTACCTTTGCGGTGCCTGTTGCCATCCTGGAGGAGGAATCATCGGTGCCCCCGGCGTTATTGCAGCAGAAATCATCGCGGAGGACCATGGACTGAAAACATGGTGGGAATAGTCGGAAGAGAAAACATTGAGAATCTGAAAGGAGACAAAGGATGACTACGCTGGAGAACATTTTGATTGCAGAAAAGGGAATTGACGAAGTTTGGAGTTTTTTTACCGACGTAAATTCGGTCGCAGTTTGTGTCCCTACCATGGTGAAGTATGAAATCATCGATGAGGATACGGTATATTGTGATCTTCGCATAAGACTTGGATTGATACCCCTCGACAGCAAGGCTCGGGTAACAATTACCGAGAGACAGGGCAATCGGCATCTTGAGGCAAAGGGGGAGACAGAGGCCGGAGATACGCTGAAGAAATTTGGTAAAATAGCCACAGGGACAGTAACGAAACTGCACATCATTTTAGACCTCGAGGAAATCAGCCCTAATAAAACTCGTATCCATTATTGTATTAATGCAGATGCAGTGGGTCAAATGAAGAGAATTTACGAGGCTATCATCAAAGGTCAGCGAGCAAAAATTGAGACCCAATTCGTAGAAAACGTAGAGAAAGGCCTGGGCACAAAGGTGATCTTCGAAGAGGCAAAAGCTACTTAACTGAGATTACCATATTGAGATCACAGGTTCCTGCTCCCCGAATGTAACCCATCCCCGCATTGATCCATCCTGCCATAGAAACCGCCACGCAGCATTTCCTTAAATTAGCCTCTATCCAGATTCTCTAATCACAATCGAATGATGGCAGTGACCGTTTTCTGTTTCACTAGGCTGAGTTGGTTGGATGGAGATTACACCTCCTTGAAAAAAAGGTTCTAAACATCCTTGACAGATATTGTCTGATCCGCAGCGGAAGGCCTCTCCGCAATTGGAACAGAGTCTGGGTTGCTCATAAGGAACAAGCTTTTCCGGAATAGACCCGATGAGCCCTTTTCGGCAGGTGAGCATGTCGCGCCCACCCTTTATCATCTCATCTATCAAGGGCTCTAACGGGTTTTCCGTCTTGAGTTTTTCTTTCAGCGCCCAGGCCTTCACAAGGGGATATCCAGCCACCTTTTCATAGTCGAGATGGACCCTGGCACCCACAAGTGTATTGATGTCGTAAATAGTTATGGCCAGTTTACCCCAGTCTAAGATCTTCAACCAGCCATTGCCGACACTGCATTTGGTCAGAATTTGGACGGCATCGGGGAGACACTTTCTCGTTTCTACCACCGCACTAAATATGTGAGATGGCTCCATGGCCTCCAGGGCCCAATCCACCATCATGCCTCCCAGAACTAAACCCGGGCCCATAAAGCCGTGAAAATTCCTGCACTGCTCCAAATAGTCTTCTAAACCAATCTTACCCTTATAATTGTTAATCTCCACCAGTACAGAACTCCTTATAAAAGATTTCTAGCTATGTATCCTCACTAGACTTGATAATACTGGCCCGTAAGGATAATGTACCAAAGTAGTAGTGTCAACCTTCTTGTGCGAACACTTCTTGTTCGAATCCAGAGATTTTCCTTTTTCATTTTTTACTTGACACCGCACAAAGGTTCAACTAAAAAATCAACTAATAAGCTGGTATTTAATATATCAAGATATCTAAATCCTGCCCTCAAAAAAGAGGAAAGTCAAGACAAAATAAAAAAACAAAAATGGGATGGTAATATGAAGACCATTGAAATAGATCAAACCTATCTGAGAATGGATAGCCAGGGATTTTACAAGTTGGACATCCGGGAAAAATTGAACATGGCAAGGCTTATGGTTAACCTCTTATGGGATCAGACAAAACATTTTTAGACCAATTCAACGGCTATTTTGAAAGAATAAATGCTGAATTAAGCAGCACTTTCAACAATCTCCTATCCCTCACAGAGGATATCGGCAATCATCCTTTTTTAGGGGAAGGTAAGAGACTCAGACCACTTTTGTTTGTTATGTCATCCCAGTTATGTGGTTACCAGGAAGAGGATATCTACCATTTTTCAACCATTTTTGAATATGTTCACATTGCTTCCCTGTTCCATGATAAGGTTTTAGACAACCCTGAAACAAGAAGAAGGAAACCTTCAGCCGACCATCTGTGGGGAAACTCGGCGGCAGTTTTGAGTGGTGATTTTCTGAAAACAAAGCACTTTTCCATAGCAGCCGGCAGTAATAATTTAGAGTTTTTAAAGACCCTGGCTGATACAACAACCCGAATTGCCGAAGGTCAGGTTTTGGAATTAGTACAAAGACATAATTTGCATATAAGCAGAGATGAATATATGGAAGTAGTCATTTCCAAAATTGCTGTGTTGTTTTCTGCTGCCTGTGCCTGTGGTGCGATAATGGCCGGTGCTGAAAAACAGGCTGTGTATCGCTTGAGTCAATTTGGATTAGACCTGGGTATCGCCTTTCAAATCATGGATGATCTTTTAGACTACACCTCATGTGAAGACGGATTCAGGAAACCGGTCAGAAAGGATTTGAGAAAGGGTAAAATCACCTTGCCGCTCATCTATACCCTCTCCAATCTTAGGGTAACCGAAATCGAACGGCTAGAGGCTTTATTCAAAGATTATAGCGGCTACGATGAAGATTATGAGAACATAGTTGAAATGCTCAGAAACAATGGGGTAATTGAAAAGGTTCGATCTGAAGCAAGGCTTTATGTGGACAAGGCTGCCAGGTTCCTGGATTATTTTCCCGCATCATTGGTAAAAGAAGATTTGATGCAGCTTAATGCAGATATTATCAGGCAATGATCAGCTAAATTTAGATTGCTTTATCGCTTGCTAAGGTAAGACACGTCCAAGAAACTACTCGAAGACAAGCAAATCAAAAAGACCTATTTGGCCATGTAAACCAACCAGCTTCTGGATAAGGTTGAAGAAAAGGCAAAAAAATGAGTTCTAATTCTATAACCATTGCTGCGATTCAGGCCCTCCCCAGGCATTATCTTATGAACCCAGAAAATATTTCCCATGCGCGGGATCTCCTAAAAGAGGCCTCTCACCTGGGGGCAGACCTCGCCTGTTTCCCGGAGGCGTACCCGGCCCTAGGTGAAGAGGAAATTCGCAAAGCGGCTCGTGACCTGCGGATCTTTGTGGTCGCTGGATTTCTCGTAAAGGAAGGGAACGATCTTTATAATGAGAGTGTCCTCATCGACTGCGAAGGTAAACTGATGGGACGGCAGAGGAAAATCCATGTACCACCCGGTGTAGAACCTTACTCACACGGGAGTGATTATATCATCATAGAAACACCGTGGGGAAAAATCGGCATCCTCGTTTGCATAGATGGCTGGGGATTCCCAGAGGGTTTTTATAGATTGAACGAGGCCGGAGTAGATCTCGTCTTTAACCCTAATATGATCTTCAAGAAAAAATCTCAGAAGAGGATATCACTCCTTTCCCGCATATTGGATTATAAGATTCCCATTGTCGCCCCGAACAATGCCTTCTGGTCCTTGAGGATTTTTCCCGAGGATCCCGATATGCCTGCTGAAGGCGGAGAAAGCCTCATTTTGGTTCCTCCGGCCTTCCAGACTGAAGATGAAATAGAGGCATTCATGAAGGAAGCATCTTCCTGCGAAGGCTGGATTTTGGCAGAAGGTGGCAGAGATGAGGAGATCCTCTTGACAACGATCGATCTTCAGGCCCTTAAACGCACCCGTTCTCTCTGGAACGATTGTTTTTTGGGAATTGGTTAGCATAAGGGCCATGAATGCGGCTCCCCCAAGTCATTCGTGTCAAGTGAGAAAAATCACATGAAAGGAGGTAGACCATGGCAGAACCTTACCGCGCAGTTGTGATTCAGTCTGATGTTGAGATGGTGGACCCCACCCGCCCGGCATCGCAAGTCAAAGAGACCATGAACAGAAATCTCACCCGAATATGCCAGCTTATCGACTGGGCAGCCCGTGAAAAATCACACAACGAAAAACTCCTCATTGCCCTACCCGAATCGATGCTCCATGGATTTCCGAGAGCCGAGCGCTCTTTGAAGGAATTACTGAAGTGCTGCATCGCCATTCCCGGCCCTGAAACGCAGCGGCTATCTGAGAAGGCTGTGGAGCATAAAACCTATGTGGTTGGGCATGCCTGGGAGGTACACCCAGATTGGCCGGATCGACACTTCGGCACCGCCTTTATAATCGATGACAAGGGAGAGGTGATCCTCAAATACAGGAAGATCCAACTGGCATTTGACATCGATGCACTGACCTCACCCCATGATGTGTTCGATGACTACATAGAGAGATACGGCGAAGACTCCCTCTTCCCGGTGGTGGATACTCCTTTGGGTAGGCTGGGATGCTTTATCTGTTACGATGGCCTTTACCCCGAAATCACCCGCTGCCTGGCCTTGAAGGGAGCGGAAGTCTTGATCCATCCCACCTCTTGGTTTGGAGTGACCTGTGCGGAGCCTTATGATTGGTGGGAGATCCAGAACCGGATGCGGGCAGCCGAGAACAGCTGCTACGTGGTGGCCCCAAACGCCGGGCATACCCTGAACAGTCCAAAAAGGCCAAAGGCCCAGGTGCCCGGAAGGTCTATGATCATTGACTATGAGGGGAGGCTTCTCGCCAAGGCAGGAACTTCTGGGGAGCTCACCATTGACGCTACCATCCACCTGGATGCCTTGCGACACAAACGAAGTCTCACCAGGTGGAATCCACTGGTGACCTTAAGGACAGAGGTCTATGCACCAATCTACCAGCAGTCCGTTTATCCACCGAATCTCTGGAAGGAAAAGCCCCATAATAACCTTCAACAGGTTACCAAAGCGATTTTGGGCAGCATAAGGAAGTTCATGGACAGGGATATCAACGCCGTTAAGAAGAGAAGATAGGGATGTCTCCAGGGAGCCCACCGGAGCTGCCAGCCTTTGGAATTCATATTTATGTTTATAATCTGTCAAAAATTCCACCTTAGGGGTCTCTAAATTCTCACTTCCATTTACCTCATAGTTCGTATGGGGCATAGGAAAAAAAGTCAAGACCATTGCTAAAAGAATCTACAGACCTTATAAGAAAACGAACTTGGATAATATATACCATTTAATACTATTTCAGCAAATGACGGTTGGATTGTAACAACACTTTGATATTATTAGAAATGATATCAAGAGTTTCCGTGTTTATCAAGTATATGATTTCCTGGAGGGGTTTAATTTTCTATCAGATTCAAGAATTTACCTAAAATATAGGTATTTTTTCCTTTCAATAGTATATAGTATATGTTATTAGTAAGACAATAACCTATACTTAACATTTGGAGGGAACATGCCCAAATTGGACAAAAAAAGGCTCAAGAATGTTTTCAGGTTCCTTGAAAGCACAAAGGTTTTTGCCCTTGATCAACTGGTGACATCACTGAACTGCTCTACTCCTACTGCCCGGTTGAAACTTAAACAATGGAAGGCATACACGAGCTATAATCAGAACAGCCGATATTATGCTATGCCTAAGGTTCCTCGTTTTGATCAAAACGGTTTGTGGCATTATGAGAATATCTATTTTTCCAAATACGGCAATTTAAGAAACGCAGTCATTCATTTGATCAGCGACTCGGCATCAGGTCTTACTGGCAACGAAATCGGCGATATAGTCAGGCTTCCTGCCCGATCATTTTTACATCATTTCCGAAATGTAGCAGGCATACGCAGAGAGAAGAGAGAGGGCCTCTACGTATACTTTTCAGATAATCCGGGTAGATACAAAAATCAGCTTCAGCTCCGAACCTTTACAGTTAAATTGTTAACCGATGCTGATGCTGTGGTAATTCTTACGGCATTGATCAAGCATCATAACATTTGGATTGAAGATATTATGGCATTGCCAGAAGTACGTGGACGAAAGTTATCCCATGTTGCCATTCGTCAATTCCTGGATCGTCATGGACTTATAAAAAAAACTCCGACTACAAAGCTTTGAAGCTATTGAAAATGTATGTGAACAAATTGATTTCAGGTGTCAGTGCCGGTGCTTTATTTCCCCAAAAACCTATGATTCACTTTTACCCTGAAATCGAAACCTGCCCTTATTGCGAATCGGAATTACATGTACATAAAACATGGGGGAAAACTGTTGTCACCATGGACATTGGAGCGTTTCGGGCCAAAGAAACCGTTTTTTATTGTCCACACGACCAGACATTATTTACTTCACCACAGTTGCGATCCCTTGTTCCGACCAAAGGCACCTATGGCTTTGATGTCATTGTATATGTAGGCATGGCGCTTTTCGTTCATTGCCGTAATGAACTGGAAATCATGAAAGATCTTGCAGCCAGGAACATCTTCATTTCAAAGCGAGAGATAGGCTATCTGGGCAGGAAGTTCGTTGTTTATCTGGCTTTGGCACATCGGGAGAGTCGGGAACAATTAGTGCGTTCAATGTCGAAAAGAGGTGGATATATTCTACATGTGGACGGTACTTGCGAAGGAGACAGTCCGCTTCTTTTTTGCGGCCTCGATGGAATCTCAGAGTTAGTGCTGGATAGTATTAAAATACCTTCAGAGAAGAAAGAACTGCTTATTCCTTTTTTTCAACGTATTAAAAAGCAGTATGGTGATCCCATAGCGCTGGTTCACGATATGGGTGTTGGAATCCTTAGGGCAGTGGAGGAAGTGTTTGAGAGTATACCTGATTTTATCTGTCATTTTCACTTTCTGCGAGATGTCGGTAAGGATTTGCTTCTTAAAGATTACCAAAGCATCATCAAGCAATTGAGAAGGCACAATGTTCGCACATTACTCAGGCAGAAGGCAAGATATCTTGAAAAAAAGATCGACCAGGACTCAGATGTAATTGCCGATCTCACGGCAAGTTTAGAAAGCGGTGAGCTTAAGACGGTTTCCCTTGAGTGCATACCGGCCCTTGCAACTTATACGCTGATACACTGGGCCTTTGAATCACCACGGCAATCTCGAGGTTATGGTTTCCCATTTGACCGTCCACATCTGGAGTTCTATCGAAGACTGAAAAAGATTCACCGTTTGTTGGGAAACATCGTGGACATTCGCCTACGGGACAAAGCCAAGGACAATAGGCCCTTCATACAGGTTCTGAAATTGATCGAGGAGGTATTGGGAGATAAGGAATTGAATGAATCGGCTGCCAGCATGGAAGCCAAAGTCAAAGCATTTGATAATCTTCGAAAGGCTATGCGCATAGCGCTGCCCGAAGGCAACAATGGGCTAAATGACGACGGTGATGAGACGGACATCAATACCATCGAGAAAGAAGTTGGGGAATTTAGAGACTGGCTGATAAGCGACGAAAGTCGAAAAGAAACATACTTGAAAATGATTGAGCAGATGGATAAGTATTGGGAAAAGCTTTTCGCCGATCCTTTAGTCGTGAACACCCCGGAAGGACAAATTATTATCGTACCCCAACGGATAAATAACATTTTGGAGAGATTTTTTCGAGGCGAAAAAAGACGAGGTCGTAAAAAGAGCGGAGCGGCATCATTGAATAAAACTTTGAAGACCATTCTTGCAGATACCCCGTTGGTCAGAAATCTTGAGAATGATGACTACTACAAAATCATCCTCAATGGATGCTCTACCTTGTCGGAAAGGTTTTCCCAAATTGATGACATAATCGTACTGGAACAATTAAGGCAGGCTGAAAATAACCAGGAAAAAATATCACCCGAAATAAAATCGTTAATCAAACAGTCAGATCTCCCGGAGGAAATATCCGCGCTCTTCTTGGGCGTAAGCGAAATGAGTGCCAACCGTCATTTGCAGTAATATATTTAATATATCAGAAGAAAGTACTTGACAATGGGTTAATGTCTAGAATATACATACCCCAAAATTGTAGGATAAAGTTGGAAGGAGGTGATGGGAAAATCAGCCTTATGTTACCACTTTTAACTGGTTTAGTAGCAAAATTGTTTATCCAAACCCAAAAAAGGAGGGCTAAACTATGGGAAGAAAAACCACTACCGCAATAATCGTATTTTTTTCTGTCCTATTGTGTACACTGGCATTCCATACAGCCTCATTTGCCGGGCCTATTGCCGGCAAAGAGATCAAGATCGGTGGGATCTTCCCCATCACGGGCCATGGCGCCAATGTGGGCAAGCGGGAAGCCATCGGGACGCAGGCAGCCGTGGATGTCATCAATGCAAAGGGAGGAGTATACGGCGTTCCCCTCAAGCTATTCATTGAGGATACCGCAAGCAATCCCCAAGAGGGGGTGAATGCCTTGCGCAAGCTCGCTGGAGATCATAAGGTCCTCGCCATCGTGGGGCCCCATTACAGCTCTATGGGGGAGACGACCTTTCCCTTGGGCAACAGGCTCAGGGTCATCCAGATCGCTGTGGCCTCGTCCAAACCGGGGCTGGCCGCTGCAAACCGGCCCTACGCATTTCGAAATACCCTCACCGAGGACAAGGTTGCAGGAGGCGTGATCAGGGAGTTTAAGAAGAGATACAACATCAAAAAAGTGGCCATCATGACAGACATCAAGGACGCGGTCTCCAAGTCTGTGGGCACGCAGGTCCTTCCCCCTGCATTCAAGGCACAGGGAATCGAGGTCATTACAGGCGATAAACCTGTGACCTTTCAGACCAATGACACCCAATTCAAAGCGCAGATTACCAAGCTGAAGGCCATGAACCCGGATGGGATCGGACTGGGGGCACTTGGCCCAGATGCACTCAATATTATAACAGAGGCCCGAAGGCAAGGGATGAAGCAGCCCTTTATGAGCACGGCCCCCATTATGGAAGGAGAGCTTCCAGAGAAAGGTGGCAAGGCCGTGGAGGGTACCTTTGCCGGAGCGTATTGGCTGATGGCTGTCGCAACGGGTGAGAGCCAGGAGTTCATCAAGGCGTACAAGAAACGATGGGAGACCATGTATACTGGACCCTACACGGAAAAACCTGATTATTATCCGGTAAACGCTTACGATGCTGTGTTCATGATCGTTGAGGGCATCAAAGCCATGTGTGTCAGCAACAAGCCTGGGGAGCTCCAAATGGATCGAGATAAGCTCATGTACTTCATGGCCGGCCTCAGAGACTTCAAAGGGGTGGCCAGCAGAGGCTTCAACTGCGTTGGCGATGGCGTAAAGGACGTCATTGTCTGTGAAATCAAGAACGCTCGCTGGGAAGCCCTGAGGTAAACAGCAAATAATACCTCAGAGTCAAAACTTTTTCAGGGGCGGCTGATTGGGCCGCCCCCAAAACGTTTTTTTCGGAGCCACTGATGTTCCTGCAACAACTTGTCAACGGGCTGACGCTGGGCAGCACCTATTCTCTCCTTGCCTTAGGATTTACCCTGGTTCTGGGGCTCCTTAACATGCTGAACATTGCCCATGGCGATGTCTTCATGTTTGGGGCCTTTCTTGGGCTGAGCTTCGCCATGTTGGGGGTGCCCCTTTACCTGGCCCTGATTCTGGCTATGGCAGGAGCAGGCATCGTCACAATCATCATCGAGCGTCTTTGTTTTCGTCCCCTTAGAAAGGCCCATTTCCTGATGCCCTTGCTCAGCACCATTGCCTTCGGGATTGTTTTGCAGAACGTAGCCACACAAATCTGGGGATCCGAACCTGTTAGATATCCCCAGGCAACAGAGATAACCCAATTCCAGTTAGGTCCTGTTTTGGTCTCATCCATCGATATCATTATCCTGGCCACCTCCCTCGTCTTGATGCTGGGGATCGACCAGTTTGTAAAAAGGACCAGTTTCGGTCGGGCCATGCGGGCCACATCGGAAAAGCCGCAGACAGCCAGTCTTTTGGGAGTCAATATCAATTGGGTCATTATCTTCACCTTTTTTGTCTCTGGTGCACTGGCCGGTGTGGCAGGGGTCCTGACAGCCCTGGTCTACTTGCAGATCACCCCCTTCATAGGGATCCGTCAGGGGCTGATCGGCATGGTAGCCATGGTGATTGGAGGCGTGGGGAATCTGAGAGGGGCTATGATCGGCGGGCTCATAATCGGGATCATCGAGGTCATGAACGATGCCTATTTCACCGCAGGCTACCGAGATATTATCCTCTTTGGCCTATTCTTGGCCTTTATTGTCTTTAAACCCGAGGGACTTTTTGGAACCAAAGAACGGTAATCATAGGAGTTGGAACGGATGAGCGTTTACACGCAAGGTGTGGTGGCCCTCATGGGAGTCAATATCCTGATGGCCTTGAGCGTATATGCCATAGTAATGGCTGATCAGGTTTCTCTTGGAAATGCCGGGTTTATGGCGATTGGGGCATACACATCGGCGTATCTTAGCGTAAAATTCGGCATTCCCATCTTTCCTTCCTTAATCATCGGAGCCCTCGCCGCCAGCTTTATAGGGATCCTGATAGGTATTCCCATCCTGAGGCTTGAAGGCCTTTACTTTGTCATGGGGACCTTTGGCTTCGGTGAAGTGGTACGGTCCTTTTTTATGAATTTTGAGCCTACAGGAGGGGCCTATGGCTTCAGAGGGCCGGTTGGGGCTACCTTACCCATGATATACGGCTGGGTCCTAGCGTTTATGGTATTCTTCTGGCTCTTGGAACGATCGCGGTTAGGGCGCTCACTGGATGCTCTTCGGGATGATGCGGAGGTAGCCAGTTCAATCGGACTGAATGTGACCTTGCTGAAACTGGGAGTTTTCTGGCTCGGCTCATTTACTGCGGGGATTGCCGGGGGTCTCTATGCCCATTATATGTTCTATATCGAATCAGGCAATTTCCATATCCTCGTTTCTGCCATGGCCATCCTTTGCGTCATTCTGGGGGGGATGTATACCTTCTGGGGAGCTTTGCTGGGAGGCGTTATCTTTAGTATCCTCCCTGAGGTATTGCGTTTCATGGGGGGCTGGCGTCTAAGCGTGTATGGCAGCGTATTGGTTCTCATGATGATTTTTCGTCCCTCTGGGATCATCAGCCGGCACATGGTAAGGAACGCCGGAGAATGGGTCGGCGGGATTTTCCGAAAGGCGAGTTCTTGAGATGCTTGAGATCGCACACATATCAAAACACTTCGGAGGCCTAAAAGCTCTTGAGGAGATCACGTTTCATGTGAAGGAAAAACAGATTTATGGCCTCATTGGTCCCAATGGAGCCGGGAAAACGACTCTATTCAACCTTATTACCGGGTTCTTACCAGCAACCCATGGCTCCATCCAATTCCTGGGAAATGAGTTAACTGGGCTCAAGGCTCACAAGATTGCAAAATTGGGCATAGCCCGAACCTTCCAAAATATCAGGCTCTTTAGCACCATGACCGTGAAGGAAAACGTACTGGTGGCCCAGAATATCAGGGCACGATCAGGTGTCACTAGTCTGGTCCGGCTCTTTAGTGCGAAAGAAAAAAGATTTGAAGAAGAGGCCGATGACCTGCTGAAAAGGATGGGCCTTTGGGAAAAACGCAAGGAGCAGAGTTTGAGCCTTGCCTATGGTGAACAAAGGCGCCTGGAGATTGCCAGGGCCCTTGCTCTTGAGCCACGGCTTTTGCTCCTGGATGAACCTGCTGCAGGCATGAATGAGGCGGAAACCGAGGACCTTCTGGACAGAATCAGTGAAATCCGGAATATGGGAAAGACTGTTTTTTTGATCGAGCACGATATGAACGTGGTCATGGGGATCTGTGATTATATATCTGTACTCAATTTTGGAGAATTAATCGCCCAGGGCACACCAGATGAAATCCAGGCAAGCGAGGCTGTCATTGAGGCCTATCTTGGAAGGGAAGAAGAGTAGGGAATTTATGCTTGAGATCAAAGGGATTGAAGCAGATTACGGAGCCATACAGGTTCTAAAGGGCATTGACCTGGAGGTGAAAAAGGGGGAGATCGTTACGCTGATCGGGGCTAACGGGGCGGGAAAGACCACCCTGCTCAGTGTCATTTCGGGTATTCTTACCCCATCCAAAGGAGAGGTAATCTTTGAAGGGGAGAATATTGTAAAGATCCCTCCTCACAAAATTGTCCGGCAGGGAATTTGTTTGATCCAAGAGGGGAGGGAGATTTTAAGCCAGATGACTGTCTTGGAAAACCTCCTTATGGGAGGATTCAGCCGGCCTGGTGAGGATCTCAACGACTCCCTCCATATGGTCTTCCGGATGTTTCCCATCCTCCAAGAGAGGCAGGGGCAGTTGGGTAAGACCCTGAGTGGCGGAGAACAGCAGATGCTGGCTCTCGGCAGGGCCCTGATGGCCCGGCCTAAGCTCTTCATGATGGATGAACCTTCCCTGGGCCTTGCACCTATATTGGTAAATGAGGTCTTCGTAAAAATCATGGAACTTAAGGGTGCCGATGTCGCCATACTCCTGGTGGAGCAAAACGCCAGAAAGGCCTTTCAAGTCGCAGATCGTGGATATGTGCTGGAGATTGGAAAGATCGTTCTTGCAGGCAGTGGTGAAGAGCTCAGTTCCAATGAAAAGGTCCGCGAAGCATACTTAGGCGGAAAGCAGGCGAAAAGACGGGGCTTACAAAAATAGTGTGGAAATGGAGTCATGAAAGAGATCTTTGACGCTATCATCATTGGAGGGGGTCACAACGGTCAGATTCTCGCTGCATACCTGACAAAGGCAGGTTTAGAGACGCTGGTTTTGGAGCGAAGGATGGAACCTGGGGGAGGGCTTTGTACCGAGGAGGTTACTATCCCTGGTTTTTATCACAACCTGCATTCCTACTTTCTCAGATGGGTACCGGATCTTCCATGGTATAAGGATCTGGAGCTGAACCGCTATGGTGCCCGCATGATTATGCCGCCGGTACAGGCCGTGGCTCCTTTCAGCGACGGCAAATGCCTTGTTTTTCACACCGAAGAGGAGAAAACGCTCAAGAATATCTCTTACTTTTCAAAGAAGGATGTGGACACCTATCGTGACCTCTTGAAGCGCTTTCAGAGGATGAACGAAGAGATCATCACTCCAGAAACCTATTCACCACCCCTTCCCTTTGAGGAGAAAAGGGTCTTACTTGAAAAAAGTGAATCAGGCCGTGAATATCTAGCCCTCAGCAAAAAATCGCCTTTGGAGTTGGCAAAGGAATTTTTCGAGACCGAGCAGATGAGGGCGATGCTTATCTTCCTGGTCACCACGAGGGTGTTCCTTGCAGACGAGCCAGGGTTAGGTTACAACGTGGCCTCTTCCATAACCGGAGGACTCAGAGGAAGCATGTGCAGAGGTGGATCTCATTACCTGGCTCATGCCATCTCCAAGGTGATTGAATCCAATGGAGGAAGGGTACGGGAGACAACCCATGTGCGGGAGATTATTGTCGAGAAGGGACGCGCTGTTGGCGTGGTGCTGGATGATGGTAGAAAGATTCAGGCCAGGAAGCTGGTGGCCAGCGCGATCGATATCCCCCAGACCTTTTTGGAGTTGGTGGGAGAAGATAAACTCGAATCCAGCTTCATTGAAAAGGTAAAGGGTTTCAAGTTCGGCAAATTCCCACTCTTTGGTGTTCATCTTGCACTCAACGAGCCTCTTCACTACACCTCCGCTGCCTTTGACCCGAACATCGATTCTGGTTTCAATTTCAATGTGGGACTGGAGTGCCTGGATGACTTTTATGCCCACATGAGAGAGATTGATGAAGGGATCCCCCCAAAAAAACCAGGTATGCAATGCGCAGCACCAACCCTATACGACCCTGCACAGGCACCTCAAGGAAAACACACGGCCTTCCTCTGGCAGTTCGCTCCCTATCACCTGAAAGATGGCGGACCCGAGGCATGGGACAAGATCGGCGCCGAATACATGGAGGTTTGTCTGGAGAGATGGCGAGAGTATGCACCCAATCTGGACAAAGACAATATCATCGCCAAGTATATATTTACGCCCCTGGATGTGGAGCGCAAGCTCATCAACATGCGCGAAGGAGACCACTGCATTGGAATGGCCAGCCGGGATCAGATGCTTGAAAATCGCCCTTTTCCCGGGCTCAAGCCTTATCAGACGCCTATACAGGGACTATATCTCTGCGGATCAGGAACCCACCCTTTTGGAAACATCACGGGCGCTCCGGGTTACAATGCAGCCAAGGTCATCTGTGAAGACCTAAAGATAAATATGTGGTGGAATCCACAAGACCTAAGAGCGCTCTGGTCCAAAATGCGATAGCAAGAATCCATATTAAGGGAAGAGAATATGCCAAAGGATTTGCGTACCTGGCTGAGAGATGTAGAGGAGAAAATTCCTGGCGAACCCTTGAGAGTATCGAAGATGGTGAAGCCTGCCTCCTTTGAGGTCTCCTGCATCCTTCAGCAACTGGAGGAGCGGGAAAACCTCTCTGCAGTCCTTTTCGACAAGCCGACTAGCGTGAACGCAAAACCATCGGACTATCGTTTGCTGAGTCACGCGTTCACAACGAGAGAGAAACTGGCGGTATCACTAAATGTTCAAGACTCGAATCGCGTCTCCCTCTTCGAGAAATACCTGGAGAGTTCAAGGCAGACAAAAAAGACAGAGATTGTCGCTCCTACAGAGGCCCCTGTGAAGGAGGTTATCATAGGGGAGGAGTCTCTAGACATCGGTGATCTGCCGATAATGAGGCATAACTCCATGGATGGAGGGCCGTATCTTACACCAGTGGTAGTAGCCAGGGAACCCAACGGGGAGCGCTACAACACCTCTTGGAACCGCATGATGTATATCGACTCTCATCACTTGGCTATCTATATGTCTCCCAGACACCTCTGGACGTATTTTCAGGAGGTGGAAGCCAGGCAGGAGTCCATGCCCATTGGGGTAGTTCTGGGACATCACATGGCTTTCATGCTCTCCGCATCTAGCCTGGTACCTCTGGATGAGGACGAATATGAGGTGGCAGGCGGTCTTTTGGGCGAACCCCTCAGGGTAGTGCCCTCGGAGACATACGGCGAGAGGCTGCTTGTTCCAGCCGATGCAGAGATCGTCATCGAAGGAGAAATCCTGCCACAAAGAAGAACCCTTGAAGGTCCTTTTGGGGAATTCACAAAGCTGATAGGCCCTCAGAGGCTCTCCTGGCTTTTTCGCGCAAGGGTCATCACCCACCGACATCATCCTATCATGCACTCTGTATTCGGCGCACATCTGGATCACCTGTATGCCCATTTCCCTATTGAAGCAAGCATCTTTCAGAGAGTCAAGCAGGCGATAACCGGCATCAAAGATATCTGCTGGCTGCATTCTGGCGGTTCCTTTCACCTCGTGATCAGTATGAAGAAAAGAACTGAGGGGGAACCCATGCGGGCAGCCATGGCAGCCCTTAGCGCCAGCAATTTCATCAAACATGTCTTTGTGGTAGATGATGACATTGATCCAGAAAATGTGAAAGATGTAATGTGGGCAGTGTCAAACTGCTGCCAGGCCGATTCAGACATAACAGTATTGCATAACATTCAGGGTCAGCTCCTGGATCCTTCCCTTCGACAAGAGACAAAAGGTTCCGGCTTGATTATCGATGCGACAAGACCCTTGGATCGACCCTATTCACCGCGGGCAGCGCTTCCCCCTGAGGCCTTAGAAAAAATCCGCCTTGAAGACTATATCAGTTCTTAGAGAACAAAAAGAATGAAAATCCATTATGTAAATTGCCCCCGGTGCAACAAAAGCTTCCATTGCGATGCCAACCTTCTTGCCCTCGACATACCCCTTCATTGCCCCCATTGTGACCTCTATTTCGAACCAGAGGAGAAAAAAAGGGAGCAACCACCAGAGGGTACAGCATTTTCAGGACTCTCCAGTATCGACCGGAAGATCCTCTACCTACCCGTTCAAGAAAAAAGCCCCATAAAGGTATGAGGATTTTAAAAGAATTACTCGGATTTTGAGAGCCCCAGCGGAAGACATTTTATTGTTTAGAGGTCCAACGCCTCCTCCAGATCTATGGGATGCCTTTCAACTGATTGCTAACGCTTTGATTTTCTGTGTCCACTCGGTATCGCAAATAACAACACTTGGGTTTCCTTATTCTTTGATCTCAACACTGATTCTATTCACAATTAGGAGTCCCCCCTAAGCAAGATAAGGGGATAAGATCAAAATGAAATCATCCCTACCCGTTATTGCGTCTGCTTTTTTTCTTTTTGAGTAAATCAGCTGATTGGAAATATATATCTTGTTAATAGATAAGACAAATCTAGATCCTAAAGACCTTAAGCTGTGACTGAGAAAGGGCAATTTTTTATCTTGACGGTAGGGTTCACCTTATCCCAAATTTGATGAATTTTTGATTTTTCACTTGACATCCCATAAAAGTTCAACTAAAAAATTAGCTAATAAGCCGGTATGTAATATATCAAGATATCCAAATCTTCCCCCAAAAAAGGAGAAAAGTCAAGATAGAATAAAAAGGGGTGGTAATATGAAAACTATTGACATAGATCAAACCTATCTGAGAATGGATAGCCAGGGATTTTACAAACTGGACATCCCGGAAAAATTGAACATGGCAAGGCTCATGGTTGACTTCTGGGCCGAACATGGGAGGGCACAGGATGTGGCGATCTATGATGAGGACCGGAAGATCACCTATCAAGAACTGAAAAATCTTACGGACCGCTTTGCCAATGGCTTTCACAACCTGGGAGTCTCCAAGGGCCAGCGTTACGTGATCCGGACCCCGAACCAGCCTGAATACCAGATCTCTTTCTTGGGAGGACAGAAGGTCGGGGCGGTCCCCATCCCCACAAATACGATGCTTCGGGAATCGGAACTGGAACATATTATAAACAATAGCGAGGCCGTAGCGGTTATCACTACCTCCAGATATATCCAGGCCATAGAAAATATCCGCCCCAAATGCAAGACACTAAAGCACGTCATAGTCATCGGTGAGACCCAGGGGGATCAGATCTCCTTCCAGGATCTCCTAAAAGAGGGTGGGGCCGCTCTCCCCTTTGTGGAGACCTCCAAGGATGATCCGGCATATTACCTCTATACCTCCGGTACAACCGGGGCGCCCAAAGGCGTTGTACACGCCCATCGCTTTATAATAGGAGCCGGGGACCCCATTGGGAAGTTCACGATGGGATTGGAAAGAGGAGATATCTGCGGGGGACCTACTGCCCTGACCTGGATGTATGCACTGGGGCATAACTTCCTCTTTGCCTTCAGGTGGGGTGTGTCCACTGTTATCTATTCAGATGAGCGCTTTAATTCAGAAAGAGCCTATGAGTTCATCGAAAAGCATAAGATTACGATATTTGCAGGCACGCCGACCATATACAGGATGATGCTGGCAGTCAAGGATGCCGAGAAACGATACGATACCAGTTCCTTGAAATACTGCCTCAGTTCTGGGGAGCCCCTTTTGGCAGAGACATGGCGGGAATGGATGCGCAGGTTCGGTGTAAAGATCATCGATAGCATGGGGCAGACAGAGGCCCACGAATTCTGTACCAGCCAGACAAACCTAAAAGTGAAGATCGGGTCCATGGGAAAACCACTCCCTGGAATTGAGGTAGCCATCGTGAATGATAAGGGCGAGCGACTTCCGCCTGGGGAGATGGGCCATTTAGCTATACGGAGGGACCACCCTGCCCTTTTCAAAGAGTATTTCAAAATGCCAGAGCAGATGAAGGAGGTCTCTTTTCCCAACAATTGGTACGATACCAAGGACCTGGCATATGCGGATGAAGACGGTTATTTCTGGTACGGTTCCAGGTCTGACGATATCATGACCTGCCATGGCTATCGTATCTCCCCGGCAGATGTGGAAACGGCCTTGCAGGAGCATGAAGCCGTGCTCGAGTCAGGTGTTGCAGGGATAATTGACCCGGAGATGGGAGAAAAGGTGAAGGCCTGGGTAGTGCTCCATGAGGGCTATAAGCCCACACCGGACCTGGCCAAGAAACTTCAGGATTTCGTAAAGGGAACTATCGCACCGTACAAGTACCCCAGGGAGATAGAGTTTATTGAGGAGCTTCCCAAGACATCCTCAGGAAAGATTCTCCGCAGGGAACTGAGAAGATGGGAAAAGGAGAAGCTGGAGAATAGGTAGGATCCCAAGAAAGGGATGCTCAAGGATTTCCAGGGAAAGGGAACTCGATTTCTATGATATTTCGATTCATCGTTGAAGAGAAGGCCGGAAAGAGGGAAATTACGTACGATATGAGAGGGGCCATCCTGTGTGGATATACGGGTCGCGATCACTCGGCCGTTCAGAGACATATCGAGGAGCTGAAAAAGGAAGGAGTCGAACCACCCCCTTCGGTTCCCACCTTCTATCCCAAACCTCCTCAGGGTATGACTTTGGAAAGGGATATCCAGGTAGAGGGTCAGGAGACATCCGGAGAGGTAGAGTATGTCCTCCTCGTGGATGGGAACAGCATATACGTGACTGTGGGGAGCGATCATACGGATCGGGAATTGGAGCGAATCAATATCCTAAAATCAAAACAGGTATCTCCTGCCGTGCTTTCTAAAAATCTATGGAATTACAAGGAGATCAAAGACAACTGGGATCAGATCCAGATCCGTAGCTGGGTCCTAAGGGAAGGGAAAAGGACTCTTTACCAAGACTCAACCCTTGGTACCATTCTTCCTCCAGAGGAGTTAATCCGCGCGGTCCAGCAGCGAGTCAAGGGCTCTCTTGAAGGGATCGCCATTTTTTCTGGCACACCCCCCCTGCTGACCGAAAAGATCGTGTTTACAGATCGCTTTGAAGGTGAGCTTTTAGATCCAGTCCTCAACCGGAAGATTACTATCGATTACTCCGTTCACACCCTGGATTGGTTTGGAGCCTAAGAATTCGGGGCCAATTGAATTAGTGGCCATTGAAATATACAATAAGGTTAAAGAAATCTCGAGCTATTGTGTGCCCCCTTCCGCCATGAGAATAAATTTTGGCGTAAGGGATAGACGATCTGCATAATATTGAAGGAGAGAGCTCATGCCTGAACAACTGAAAACATTTGAACACAAGAAAAGGAACTGGGTCGGTAAGCCTTTAAAAAGAAAGGAAGACCTGCGGCTTCTGACGGGCAGGGGAACCTTTATGGATGACATTCGGCTGCCAGATATGAAGCATGCAGCCATACTCCGAAGCCCCTATCCCCATGCCTGGATCAAGGGTATAAATGTCTCGGAGGCATTGAATTTTCCCGGGGTGAGGGGAATCCTCACCGGTGAGGACGTAGCCAAGATGTCCAACCCCTTTCCAGTCGGGGTCCCGGTGCCACCAAAGTATTACTGCTGTGCGATTGATAAGGTTCGCTTTGTGGGCGAACCGGTAGCCGTTGTGGTCGCAGATGACCGGTATGTCGCAGAGGATGCCCTGGACTTGATCACGGTAGACTATGAACCCTTGCCAGTGGTTATGGATATCGAAGAGGCCATGAGCCCTGAAGCCCCCGTCCTTCACGACAATATCGGCAGCAACATTTACAGTCAGCGGTTCTTTCAGTATGGTGATATGGAGAAGGCCTATAAGGAAGCGGATTTGGTGGTGAAGGGCAAGTTTCACTTTCCAAAATACGGATCTACACCCATCGAGACCTATGCGGTCATCGCTTCCTACAATCCTTTCTCAGAAGATTTCGTGATCTACAACAACTATCAAGGGCCTTTTGTAAATCATTCCCTGGTAGCCATTGCCCTGGGGATTCCCGAGAACAAGATGCGCTGGATTGTCCCAACGGACATCGGAGGAGGCTTTGGTACGAAGACAGGGCTGTATCCTTACATCGCCTTGATCGCCCTTGCTGCCAAAAAGACGGGCATGACCGTCAAATGGATCGAGGACCGTAGGGAACACCTTCTGGCCAGCGCAACGGCTACCGATCGCGTTACCTATATGGAGGCAGCGGTCAAAAAGGATGGAACGATCCTGGGTCTGAAGGATAAGGCCATTGACAACACCGGTGGATATATCCGTGCGCCAGAGCCGGGCTGTGCTTACCGGAGCACAGGAAACCATACAGGGGGTTATCAAATCAGGAACCTGGATAGGGAGGTCCTGGTTGTCGGCACCAACAAGTGCCTCACAGCGCCTAGCCGCGGTTATACGTGTCAGGAACTCTACTTCAGCCTGGAGCGGATGATTGACTTGGTCGCCTCTGAACTCGGAATGGACACGGCTGCGATCCGCTTCAAGAACTTTATCCAGACAGACCAATTCCCTTATACCACGCCAACGGGGGGGATCTATGACGCAGGGGATTACCAGAAGGTCTTCCAGATGGCCCTTGACAAGATCGACTATAAAAAGATGAGGGAAGAGCAGCGGAACGCCAGAGAGGAAGGCAGGCTCATGGGCATCGGCTTTTCCACTGTTGTAGATCCCTCAGTCACCAATATAGCATACGTCACACTGGCTTTGACCCCGGAGCAGAGGGCCAAGGGCCATCCCAAATCAGGGTCAGGCGAGGCTGTCATTATCAAGATGGATCCCTTGGGCAAGGTTCATGTGATAGCGTGTACCAACCCTCAGGGACAGGGACACGACACCGTTATATCCCAGATAGTGGCTGATGAGCTCGGGGTCCATCCAGACGATGTAACAGTCAGCAACGTGGTTGACACCCATGATCGGCTCTTTAGCATCACAACCGGCAGTTACTCCAGCCGCTTTGCCTCAGTAGTGACTACTGCGGTCGTTACTGCGGCCCGTAGATTAAAGGATAAGATGTTGAAGATCGCCGCCCATCTGCTGGAGGCCAACGTGGAGGAACTTGAGATTCAGGAGGGAAAGATCTACGTAAAGGGCTCTCCGGACAAGTCCATGCAGGTTAGACACGTGGCAGGTACCGCCCATTGGAATCAGGCTGCGCTACCTGAAGGGATGGATGCCGGTCTCTATGAGACCTGCCTTTATACCATGCCCACCTCCCAGCCACCAGATGAATTAGACCGTGTGAATTCTTCCAACACCTATGGATTTATGGCGGAAGCGATCGTGGTGGAGGTGGATCCCGAAACAGGGGAAGTCAAGATTCTTAAATGGGCAAGCGTGCACGATGCGGGGACCATCCTAAACCCTGCGCTCCTCGAAGGTCAGGTTATGGGAAGCTGCGCTCACGGTCTTGGAGGGAGTCTTTACGAGGAATGGGCCTATGACGAAAACGGTCAATGCATAACCGCATCCTTTCAGGATTACCTCGTTCCAACGGCAATGGAGGTCCCGAAGATCGATATTGGGCACGTGGAAATCCCTTCGCCCTTCACAGCCCTTGGCTCAAAGGGAGCAGGGGAAAGCTCTTGCATGTCCGTGCCAGCCTGCATTGGGAATGCCATTGCAGATGCCCTGGCTCCCTTGGGCGTAATCATAAACGAGCTTCCTCTGAGCCCAAATAAGATCTGGCACCTGATCCAAAAGGCGAAAAAAAAGGGATAGTTTAGCAGCAAAAGGAGATTATCATGAAGATTGAAGGAAAATATAAATTTTTGGCATCTCAAGAGCATATATGGGATCTCTTTATGGATCAAAAGAATCTTGAGAAGGCCATTCCGGGATGTGAGAAAATGGAGGAACGAGAGCCGGGAAAATATGACGTCTTGCTGAAGATAGGAATTGCCGCCATCAAGGGGACATATACGGGAAAGGTAGAGGTGGTTGATCCTGAGCCGCCCAACCGGTACCGTCTGCTTGGCGAGGGAAGCGGAAGTCCTGGCTTTGTAAAAGGAGAGGCCACCATTGAGTTTTCCCAGGAGGGTCAGCATACCATTGTATCCTATCAGGGTGACATGCAGGTTGGAGGACTGATTGCAGGGATCGGCCAGAGGATGATCGGAGGGATAGCCAAGATGATGGCGGGTCAATTCTTCAAGAAAATGGCAAAGCAGCTGAAATCCTAACAGTGAGATAGGAGAGAGAATATGAAACCAAGTGCCTTTGAATATTATACCGCCAGCACTGTGGCAGAGGCCATTGACCTATTGGAGCGGTACGAAGATGAAGCCAAGATCATTGCGGGCGGTCAGAGCCTCGTGCCCATGATGAACTTCAGGGTTGCCCAGCCGGAGGTGCTGATCGATATTAATGGGATCAAGGAACTCGACTACATTAGACAAGAAGACGATGAAATCGTCATCGGTGCTCTGACTCGAGAGACAGACCTGGAGTTATCCCCATTGGTGCAGGAAAGGTGTCCCATATTGCTGAAAGCCGTTTCTCTTATTGGGCACGCATCGATTCGGAACCGGGGCACTATTGGGGGAAGTCTGGTTCACGCCGACCCTGCTGCAGAGATCCCTGTCGCCATCTATGGATTGGATGCAAAGATGAGAGTCGTCGGGCCTTCTGGTGAGAGAACCTTGGAGCCTGAAGAGTTCTTCTTGAGCTACTTGACAACCTCCTTGGAGCCTTCAGAAATCTTGGTGGAAGTGAGGATTCCAGTCCTTCCTCAGAAAACAGGCTGGTCCTTCGTGGAATTGACCCGCCGCCGCGGTGACTTTTACATTGTGGCAGTGGCATCCATCCTCTTTATGGAGAAAGGGGGTGTCTGCAAAGAGGCACGCATCTCCGTGGGAGGAGTTGGTCCCACCCCTATCCGGGCAGAAGAGGCAGAAGAACTCCTGGCTGGTCAGGTGATCACCGACGAATTGATTAAAAAAGCAGGACAAAAGGCTGCAGAGGCTGCAGATCCTGAATCCGATTACCACGCCTCTGCCGAATACCGGAGGGATATGACAAGGGTTTTCGTCCAAAGAGGACTTACAGAGGCACGGAACACGGCAAAGGGAGGTTAATCATATGGCAGAGCGTCGTCGCATTACGGTGAAGGTAAATGGGGTGGAGTACGAGAGGGAGGTAGACCCAAAGAGGCTCCTCGTGGATTTTTTAAGGGACGATCTGGAACTGATCGGAACCCATGTTGGATGCGAACATGGTTTCTGTGGCGCCTGTACCGTGTTATTGAACGGGAGATCGATCCGCTCATGTCTGATGTTCGCTGTTCAGGCCGATGGAGCTGAAATCATGACTGTAGAGGGTCTTGCAGAAGATGGAAAGCTACACCCCCTTCAGGAGGCATTTCGAGAGCATCATGCCCTTCAGTGCGGGTTCTGTACCCCTGGCATGCTGATAGTTACCTATGAATTACTGAAAGAAAATCCAGATCCTACCGAGGAAGAGATCAGGTTGGCCGTTGCAGGGGTATTGTGCCGTTGCACGGGATATAAGCAGATAGTCGATGCGGTAATGGCCGCAGCACCTAAGATGAGAGGAAAATGATCCTTCAGCAGTTGATCAACGGTCTTATGCTGGGGGCCACGTATTCCCTTGTGGCAATCGGCTACACCTTGATATTCGGCGTGCTCGGGCTTCTGCATTTCGCCCACGGCGAGGTGCTGATGGCCGGCGCCTTCATGGGGCTCTATATTATCATGTGGAGTGGTCTGCCCCTTTACGTTACCCTTCCCCTGGCCATGGTGGCAACCGGTGTGCTCGGAATTGTCATCGATGTGCTGGCTATCAGGCCCCTCAAAAAAGATTTTCACCTAGCACCGCTTTTGAGTACCATTGGAGTCACGATTATTCTCCAGAACCTGGCTGTCAAGCTCTTCGGAGGATATGGAACGCGCTTTCCCGATGCGATAAAGGCCAGCCATTACAAGGTGGGTCCCTTTTTGATCAGCTCTATTAATATACTGATACTGGGGGTCTCCCTGTTCCTGATGGTAGCCCTCTATTTCTTTATCGCAAAGACAAAGGTCGGTAAGGCCATGAGGACAGTTGCTGAAAGCCATATTACCGCAGGATTGCTCGGGGTAAATGTGGACTGGATTGTCCTGCTCACCTTTGGAATTGCCTCGGCCCTGGCAGGCACGGCCGGCGTGATGATCGGCATTGCCTTCCATGCCATTACCCCTTTTATCGGGCTCACCTTTGCGCTGAAAGGACTTGTGGTGATGCTGCTTGGCGGGCTGGGAAATGTGGCGGGAGCAATGATTGGGGGATTGATCCTGGGGATGGCAGAGGTGCTCAGCATTGCTCTCCTTCCTACAGAGATCAACTTACAGGATATTTTTTCCTTCGGGATCATGATTATTATCCTCATATTCAAACCCACTGGGCTTTTTGGAACACGTGTAACCCAGGGTTAGGGAATATCTTGGATTACCTAATTTCAGTAGCGACTATTGCAGGTATTTACATCATTATGGCCATGAGTTTTTATCTGCCTTTCATGACCGGGCAGATATCCCTGGGTCAAGCCGGGTTTATGGCCATTGGGGGGTATGTGTCGGCGATTTGCTCAGTCAAGTGGGGAATCCCTTATGTTCCCGCTGTTTTGATAGGAGGGGTGTTTGCCGGGATCGTGGGCCTGATTCTGGGTTTGCCGGCCCTTCGGATAAAGGGGATTTATCTCCTGCTTTTGACCTTGGGATTCGGTGAGATTGTCAGGGTGGTCGGCATCAACCTGCAATATGTTGGGGCAGCTGCAGGTTTCCCAGGTATCCCGTACCAGAAATACACTTTGCTCTATGCTTACGGGATGGTGCTCATTCTGATCATCTTTTTCAGTCGGCTGAGCAGGTCTCGGATGGGAAGGGCCTTTCAGGCTGTCGGAAGCGACGAGGACGCTGCCGAGATCATCGGGGTGAACATTGTCTCTGCCAAGCTGCTCGCTTTCTCCGTCGGGGCTTTTATGGCTGGCATTGGTGGAGGTATCTTCGCCCATTATCAGGAATATATTGAGCCCCTCATGTTCGATGTCATGCATGCCATCGAGTTTCTTATATTTACGATCTTTGGAGGGATTCAGATATTCTGGGGACCAATATTCGGGGCATTAGTCCTTACCTTTATACCGGAATTCCTTCGGGCTATCCAGGAGTGGCGAATGGAGCTATATGGAGCCCTTTTGATCGTCATGATGATCGTCAGACCCCAGGGGGTCATAGGGTTAGACACAGTCCACACACTAAACAGGCTATTCCGAAACGGTCTTGGCAAAGAGAGAGCCTGAGGGCCCTCAGGCCATGTGAAGTGAATCAAGTAACGATAGGGTGATTTTAAACTGGAGACAAGATGATCCTTGAGATCAGGGACGTGGTGAAATATTTTAATGGATTCTGCGCCCTCTCAGATGTCGGTGTGGATGTTGAGGAGAAAAAAATCCATGGCCTTATCGGTCCGAATGGAGCAGGGAAGACCACCCTGTTCAACCTGATCAGCGGGATGTACGATTTGACTCGAGGAGAGATTCGCTTCAAGGGAACGTGTATTGATGGTGTAAAACCCCATCTCCGGGCCAAGCTTGGGATTGGCAGGACCTTTCAGATTGTCCGCCTCTTTGGTTTCATGACTGTTTTAGACAACGTGATGCTGGGGAGCCACTGCAAAACCAAGGCAGGCCTTTCAAAAACCTTCTTCAGGTTTTCAATAAAGGAGCCGGAGGAAGAGAAGGCCACGCGTGAAAATGCCATGAGGTGGCTGGCGTTTGTGGGTCTCTCCCACCAGGCGCATGAAATTGCCTCCAACCTCCCTCATGCAGAACAAAGGCTCGTAGAAATCGCCAGATCCCTTGCCCTGGACCCTGATTTGCTCCTTCTCGACGAACCTGCGGCAGGGATGAATCCCCATGAGACCGAGGAACTTATTTCCCTTGTCTCAAAGATTAACCAGATGGGTAAAGCAGTCTTTTTAGTTGAGCATAATATGGAACTGGTCATGGGAATATCCCATGTCATTTCGGTCCTTAACTTCGGGGGCAAGATCGCCGAAGGGACCCCTGCTGAGATCCAGGGGAACTCTGAGGTAATCGAGGCCTACCTGGGGAAGGGATAACTAAGATGTTATCTATAGAGAACGTCTCCTCTGGATACGGAAAGGGTCTTGCTCTCTATGGCGTGGACGTCAAGGTTGACAAAGGTGAGGTGGTGGTCCTTATCGGGGCCAATGGAGCCGGAAAGAGCACGCTTCTAAAGACCATATCTGGGTCCTTGAGGCCAAAACAGGGCCACATCCTCTTTCAAGGCCAGAAGATCGACGGAAAAAAGCTCCACTCGATCGTAAAGATAGGAATCGTCCAGATACCAGAGGGCCGGGGGATCATATCTCGGATGACCGTCAAAGAGAATCTGGACATGGGGGCCTACCTCCGTTCTGACAAGTATGGAATCATAGGGGATCTGGAGCGGGTTTTTGAGAAATTCCCCCGGCTTAGAGAAAGACTGGGCCAAAATGCTGGGTCCCTTTCAGGGGGTGAGCAACAGATGCTGGCCATTGGTCGCGCCCTGCTGGCAAAGCCGCAGCTACTCCTTATGGATGAGCCATCCCTGGGGCTTTCCCCAACCTTCGTGGAGTTCGTCTTCGAGACAATCCATGAACTTCGTGACAAGGATGGCTATACGATCCTGCTCGTTGAACAGAATGCCAATCAGGCCCTGGGTGTAGCAGATCGCGGGTATGTGCTGGAGACCGGACACATTGTCCTTGAGGGAGAGAGCCAGGCGTTGCGAGACAATAAAGAGGTCCAAAGGGCCTACCTGGGTAAATCTGCGCGAACCGTAGAGGCGTGATTTCTTGGACCTGATCACAGACAAAGGGCCATCTTAGAGACCATGGTTCGCATAACCCATTCCACAAGGCAAAGGAGGTGATGAATACAAGAGGTTTATGGGCTAAATTTGTTCACTTTAACGACAAAGGAGGATTAAAAAATGAAAAGGAGATACTTTTTACTCATTATTTTGGTGGCATCTTTTTTGGTGCTCGGCCTGATTTCGACCCCGCCTTCCCAGGCCGCAAAGCTATATGGCAAAAAGGTCAAGATCGGCGCCATTTATTCAATCTCCGGTGTCTGTGCCGAGTGGGGCATGGCAGCGAAGATCGGTGGTACTATCGCCGTCGAGGAGATCAATGCATCAGGTGGAATCGGGGGGGTCCCCATCGAGGTCACCTGGTATGATGCAGCATGTAAGGGCGGTCCTGCCATCCCAATTCTAAACAAGCTTGTGAGTCAAGACAAGGTTCTTGTGGTCAATGGGCCCTGCCAGAGTTCTGTATGCGAGGTCATTTTCCCAAAGCTCAACAGGCTGAAGGTAGTCCTTATCGCCTTCTGCTCGTCCAAGCCGGGATTGTCTGCCCTGAGCCCCTGGGGTTTCAGGAATACCCTGACAAGCGATAAGCAGCTTGACCCTGCAGTAAGGAAATGGAAGGAAAAATACAACATAAAAACCGCGGTGATTCTCTATAATTCCGAAGATGCCGTGTCCACGGTGGAAGGGAAAAAGATCATGCCAGTCCTGTTCAAGAAATACGGCATAAAACTGCTGAAGATGTATACCTTCCAGACCCAGACCTTGGACTTCTCACCCTACATGACTGAGATCAAGGCGCTCAACCCGGATGGAATCGGTATCGGGAGCTGCTATGAGCAAGGAGCAAAACTCATGATCGAGGCCCGGCGCCAGGGAATCAAGGGCATGCCCATTGGAGGGGCCTGTAACAGCACCCCTGGGCTTATCGAGATCGGGAAAGATGCTGTGGAAGGCTACTATGGTTCCACTGCAGCATGGATCGTGGGAAACCCGGACCCAAGAATGGTGAAGTTTCTAAAGAAGTTTACCAGTCGTTCCCCCGGTGGTAAAATGCCGCCCTATAGTGGGCCACGTTCATACGACAACATGTACATCATCAAGAAGATCATGGAAGAGGAGGGCGTAACCAACAAGCCTGGAGATCTGAAAAAGGACCGGGAAAAAATCCGGAATGGTTGGGAAAACCTGGCGAACTATCCGGGGATCTCCGGCTCTACCACCATGGACAAAGTCGGCGATGGGAAAGGCGGCGTAATGACCCTTGTAGTCGAGGGTGGAAAATTCGTCCTCAAGTGAGATATTGCCCACAAAAAGGATCAGGGCGAACATCACTGGCTACATTCAGAGTCCGACTTTGAGAAACATCGACAGAGGGGAGGTGTTTTGATCGAAGACCTCGACCTCGTAACGGGGATTGAGGAGCACAAAGGTGGAGGGGGTGAACACCCCCCTCCTCTTTCCTTTGCCGCTCACCCCGTCTGCTTCGCCTAAGCAAGAGGGATGGCGGACAGGCTTAGTCCCCTCCTGCCGAGAGAGAGGAGTGTAAGATTGCAACTTATCCCTTTGCTAAGCATGGGGCATGAGGGCATAATTGTGTAAAGCCGAAGGGTCTCAAAGTCAATATCTTAAGACAGTTAATAGCCCTTTCTATATTGAATACATGTTCCCGAGGTTTTTGCCGGTCCTGAAAAGCATGTAAACCTGTAAGACAGCCTGTTTTCCTAAAATCCGAAAGCGTGAAGGGAAATTAACCATTCAGCCCCCTAGAGATGGGGCGGATTATTTTGGGCAGGGATAAGAAAGGGAGTTGACTCATCCGTTTGTCTAATATATTAAATGCAATATACTAAATATTGTGAGCGAGTGCGAGACCTTTTGCACAAAACCTTATGCCGGTTAGCGGGATCGTGTAGCAGGCCAAATTTTTTAAAAAGAGGAGCTATGCAAAGGTCTTATTGCATGAGAGATCCTGGGTTGATTTACATACTCAGGTCTTTCAAATACACAAGAGGAGAAAGAATCTATGGCGAAGTCATACCGGGAACTAAGGGAAATCATTGATAAGAAAGACCGTGGATTGCGTGAGAAGGTGATGTCCCTGGAAGAGGCCGTCGGCATGATCAAAGACGGCGATCATGTTGCCGCTGGAGGCTGTCACTACTCCAAGACTCCTATGGCTACTGTCTGGGAGATGATCCGGCAGAAGAAAAAAGCCCTGATCTACTCCAGGAGCATTACCTCAACCGAAGGGGATCTCCTTCTGGTAGCCGGGGTAACAAAACACGTGGTGACGAGCTGGTTCAGCCCAGGGGTCACGTGGGGTGTCTCCCGTGTAATGCGTCACTACATGCAGGAAGGGCTTGCCGTTTTCGAGGAATGGAGCCACATGTCCCTTGGTCTTCGCTACCGGGCAGGGGCCATGGGAATTCCCTTTATGCCCACACGGGACATGTTGGGATCAGACCTCTTTCCCAGGGTCACTATCAAAGAGATGGATTGTCCCTATACCGGAGACAAACTGGCCCTTGTGCCAGCCCTGAACCCCGATGTTGCCATCCTCCATACCCAGCGCTGTGACCCTTATGGCAATGTACAAAACGACGGTCTCCCCTTTATGGATCAAGACATCGCCCTCGCTGCAAACAAGGTCATTATCACAACAGAGAGGATCATCAGTAACGATCAGGTCCGAAGAGCACCTGACCGGACAGATATCCCTTTCTTCTGTGTGGATGCAGTGGTGGAGGTACCATATGGATGCCTTCCTCACGAATGTTATGGCGAATACGAGCCCGATTTCCATCACATGGATCACTATGTGAAGATCATGATGGGCAAAGGGCCTGATGGTGTAAAGGAATATCTAGACCAGTATGTATACGGCCCTGCCACCTGGAACGACTATCTGCAGATGTTGGGGTTCAAGCATATCCTTCAGGCCACGGTTAATGGAAAGGGGGTTTACAATGACTAAAACAGCATACAATACCGCTGAGTTGGTTACTGTCATGAGCGCCAGGGCCCTCGAGGATGGCAAGCTCGTGTTTGGGGGGGCAGGTATGCCACTGATCTCTTGCATCCTTGCTCAGAAGACACACGCCCCTAAACTGACGATCCTTTTCGAGGGAGGGGTCATCGGACCCCACATAGAACCTGGTAGATTACCACCCTCTACCAACGAGCAGAGGTGCGCAAGGAAGGCCAACATGCTTCTTTCGATCACCGATGTCCTGCTCCTTCAGCAAAGGGGATATGTGGACTATGGTTTTCTCGGTGGGGCACAGATCGACCAGTATGGGAACCTGAACAGCTCCTTCATTGGTGATCCGGATAACCCCAAGGTGAGGCTTCCAGGCACAGGTGGGGCTAACCCTATAGCCAGCCTGGCATCAAAGATATTGGTAGCCATGCACCACGAGAGAAAGCGCTTTGTGGAAAAGGTGGATTTCATTACCGCGCCCGGCTACTTGCAAGGAGGAGACACCCGAGAAAAAGCCGGGTTAACCGAAGGAGGCGTATATCAGGTGATCACCCATCTGGGGATCTTCGGCTTTGATAAAATCACGCGAAGGATGCGGCTCCAAGCCCTCCACCCAGGGGCCAGTGTTGAGGACGTCAAGGAGAGAACCGGCTTTGAGATGCTCATTCCAGACCAGCTCTCGTGCACGGATCCACCCACCGAAGAAGAGCTCCGGATATTGAGGGAGCTCGACCCTGAACAGCGATATACCAGCCCAAAGGAATAATAGAAAAGCATGCGGTGGACGAGGCACTGGCCATGTGATCAGAAAGGTAAAGACACTTTAAGAAAGGGTTTGACAGATTTATTTTTCTGATATATCATATGTAATATTACGTATATTAGACCCATTTGTATATCATTATATGACCATTTAACTTTTACAAAAATACTATCGGAGCATAGAATTTATAGTCAGATCTTACACAGAACTAATGGAAATGCTTTTGGAATAATGGAGGAATAGGACGTGGTAGCAATATCAGAGATTACACGGATATTTGGGGATGTGCGACAGGAAGGACGCACACATCTGACAGAGCCGGAGGCAAAGCAAGTACTTGCCAGCGCCGGCCTGACCATAACGCAGGAGGAGCTGACGTCCAATGAGGATGAGGCAGTGGCAAGCGCCGAGCGAATCGGATTCCCTGTTGTGCTTAAGATTGCCTCTCCTGATATTTGGCACAAATCGGACGCAGGGGGAGTCCAGACCGGACTTGCAGATGCCCAGGCGGTCCGTCAGGGTTACCGGGGCATCATGGAGGCGGTGGCCGAGAAGCAGCCGAGCGCTCGCATCCACGGTGTTCTGGTACAGGAAATGGTGCAGGGCGGGATCGAGACTATCGTCGGTGTCACCAACCGGCCACCTTTCGGCCCAGTGGTCGCCTTTGGTCTCGGCGGCGTGTTTGTCGAACTGCTGAAGGACATCACATTCCGGCTCGCGCCATTGGACGAGGCGGGCGCCGCCGAGATGTTGGACGAGATCAAAGGGGCAAGCATGCTCGAGGGCTACCGGGGGCAGTCGGCCGCGAACAAAGGCGAGCTGGCCAAGGCTATCGCCCGGCTTTCAGAGCTGGCGATTGAGCTTAGCGAAGATGTCGAGGAATTGGACATTAATCCCCTGGTGATCAAGGGTGATCGTGTTATCGCCCTTGATGCGCTGATCACACTCAAAGCGCCTGAAACTGGAGATCAGCCTGCACCAATCCCCAAGCCACACAAGAATAGAGGCGACATCAGGGCAGTCCTTGAGCCGCGCTCCATTGCGGTGATCGGTGCGTCAGCGAACCCAGAGAAGACAGGCCATGTGCTGTTCAAAAACATCATCGTCAACGGTTTCCCTGGAAAGGTCTACCCGATCAACCCGAAAGGGGGCGAGATCCTGGGTCACAAGGCCTATCCCAAAATTCTCGATGTGCCGGGCGATATTGACCTGGTCTTTTTCCTGCTTCCTGGTGAGTTCGTTGCTACTCTTTTCGAGGATTGCAAAAAGAAGGGCGTGAAGGCGGCCGTCATTATTGCCGCTGGGTTCAGTGAAGTAGGCGAAGAAGGGAAAAAAGCACAGCAGGCTCTCGAAGACCTGATTCATCGTACTGGTGTCCGTTGCCTGGGCCCCAACTCAATCGGGTTCATCAATATGGATCAAAAACTGGTGGCGAGCTTCATCCTGTTCGAAAACTGGGAGGATGGGCCTATCGCAGTCGCAGGTCAATCTGGAATCTTCGCCGGGGCTATAGCCGACCAAGTGATGACACGGACGGTACAGCGCATCGGCATAGGCAAGAGCGTGATATTCGGTAATAAGATTGATCTGGACGAAAGCGACTTCCTCGAGTGGACATGGAAGGACCCCAACACAAAGCTAGTCGCGCTTCATCTTGAAGGACTGCACGAACCCCGCCGCTTTTTCTCCTTGGCCAACAGGGCCAAGCGCGATATGCCCATTATCGTTTTGAGGCCCGGCCGTACAGGTCCTGGCGCCAGAGCGTCAGCCTCTCATACCGGGTCGCTCGCGGTTGACGACCTCCTCGTTGATCATGCATTCCGCCAGTACGGCATTACCCGTGCCTACGACCTGGAGGAGTTCATCGAGTTCATGAAGGCATTTTCGTATCAGCCACTGCCAAACGGGAATCGGATCGGGATAGTAACGTTTAGCGGTGCCAATGGGGTGATGGCATCAGACGAGCTTGCAGAAAACGGTTTCAAGCTGGCGGAGTTTGACCCGGCCACCAACCAGCGCATCGAGAAGTTCCTGCCCTCATGGCAACCGGTCACTAACCCGCTCGATCTGTGGGCTGCGATGGGTGCTGGCAACCGGCTTGCTCACGAGGAGGGATTGCTCTCGGTTCTGGACGACAAGAATGTGGATGCGGTTTTGGTGATCCTACTGGCGCTGGCGAATGCCGACTTCGACGGCATAAGAGAAGTCTTCGCCCGGGCCAGGGAACAGCATCCTGAAAAACCACTCTATACGGTGATGCTGGGTGGTCAGGTAAAGCAGAGATGGATCCGGGAGATCGACGGGTTGAAGGTGCCTGTTTTTGATACGACTCGTATTGCCGTTAAGGCACTTACCGCGGCTTGGCATTATGCCCAAAAGCGCGAGCACCTGCAGCCGGATCCGCTCCTCCCTTGACCACCTGCTTGACATAATGTTTGCGGCCCGCATGGATCGATCTCATTTTGGAAATTCGGTCATACAGATGGAGGAATATGAAAGACCTGGCAAAGAAAAAAGGTGTGGATCAAAACGAAGAAGAGTCAGACCCCTTTTACATAAGAGGCTACTGTCGCATCTGCAATCGGCATTATTTTTATAGATATCAGCTCGACACAGAGCATACCCAGTTCCATCAGCACCATGCAGGGGTTTGCCAGAAATTCGGATACAGATGCGCCAGGATTAAACCGGAAACAAGGGCTTACCCATGATCATCGATTTTCACGTCCACACTGCCCATTATCAGAGCATGACTCAGAGTTACGTGGACCTGCTCCGGCGACAGTGGGGAGATCGCTTTGACTGGATGGTCCAAACATATTCATCTCCAGAGGCCTTTCTCGGCCTGATGGACGAGTGCGGCATCGATTATGCCGTTGTACTTGCAGAATTGGCTCCGATCACCACCGGAATATCGGATAACGAGTATGTAGAAGGGTTCTGCTCCAGAACTCCACGCCTGATCCCCTTTGCCAGTATCAACCCCTACACCTCTTCCAGGCCCTCCAGGGAATTAGAAACACTGGTGAATGATCACGGTTTTCGAGGGCTGAAGCTCTATCCCACATACCAGCATTACTATCCCAACGACGCCATGATCTATCCGCTCTATGCAAAGGCCCAGGAACTGGGGGTACCGGTGATGCTCCATATAGGCTCATCGGTATTTGCCGGCTCCAGGCTAAAATACGGAGACCCTATCTATCTAGATGATGTGGCTGTGGATTTCCCAGAACTCGTACTGATCCAGTGCCACAGCGGACGCCCCTTCTGGTATGATAAGGCCTTTGCCCTTGCCCGAATCCACGAAAGTGTCTACATGGAGATATCCGGGCTCCCTCCCCACATGCTTTTGACCTATTTCCCAGAGCTGGAGCGGATTGCAGAAAAGGTTATCTACGGATCAGACTGGCCAGGGGTGCCCACTATCAAGGAGAACATCCAGGCCGTGAGGAGCTTAACCATGAGCCAGGATTCAAAGCGGAAAATATTAGGCGCAAACGCAGCCAGGGTGTTGGACATCGCTGATGGATAACTTGGGTGCTGTCAGGAGGGGAAATATTAGAAAATCTCATATAGATATTATTCGTCAAATCGTTTTTACATTTGATTTGGGCGAAATCTAAGCGAAGGGGATTATGGCAGTAGAGAAAAATATCAAGAAAGAAGAACTTGTTTACGAAATGGAGATGAACCCTGTGGTAAGATTCCTTAAGAAACAGCCCTGCGATCTTACCAAGGAAGATATCATACGGTTCATACAGGAAAACAAGATAGAGATCATTAACTTCTGCTATCCTGGAGCTGATGGGAGATTGAAAAAACTTAATTTCCCTGTAAAGAACTATGAATACGTTAACCTTATCCTTGAAACCGGGGAACGGGTGGACGGCTCAAGCCTGTTTCCCTATATAGATCCGAGCAATTCCGACATATATGTGATCCCCAGGTACCGGACTGCTTTCGTGGACCCGTTCAGCAGTTCTGCATCACTAAATTTGATGTGCACCTACTTTGACAGCTCCGGAAAGCCTCTCACTATAGGTCCGCAGAATATTGTGGAAAGGGTGAGTAGAAGAATAAGGGAGGACACCGGGATAACACTTAAGGCACTAGGGGAATTAGAATATTATGCCATACAGAACATCGGGGAAAACATATATCCGTCGATCCCCGAGAGAAACTATCATGAAACAGCACCTTTCGTAAAGGGAGAGGCCTTGAGAGAAGAAATCCTCACAACACTCACCAGGTGTGGAGTAAGGGTGAAATACGCCCATTCGGAGGTGGGTGAGGTTCCATCAGAGGGAAACAAGGTCATTGAACAGCATGAGATAGAGCTACTACTCGAGTCCATAGAAGATATGCCGGATCATCTCACGATGAGCAAGTGGGTCACAAGGAACGTGGCTGCAAAATGGGGAGTCTTGGTGACCTTTGCACCCAAAATAGAGATCGGCCATGCTGGCTCTGGCCTGCATATACACCTGTGCGCAGAAAAGAATGGGAAATGCGTCATGACCGGAGATGACGGAGAGCTGTCTTTGTATGCTAAACATATGATAGGTGGGGTTCTGAAGTATGTGAAAAGCATCAGCGCTTTCGGAAATACGGTACCAACATCGTTCCTTCGATTGGTCCCGAATCAGGAAGCACCCACTAAGATATGTTGGGGGGAAAGGAACAGGTCTGCACTCATAAGGGTCCCGCTGGGGTGGAAGAATGTTGGCCACATGGCCCAGATCCTTAACTATGGTGAAGAAAGGTCGGATTTCGAGCTCCCCGAAATGCAAACATTTGAGATTAGATCTCCTGATGGCTCCGCGCACCCCTATCATCTGCTTTCTGCGCTTGGCGCTGCCATCCACTGGGGACTTACAAATCCGGATGAAGCCCTTAAGATAACAGAGGACCTGCATTTGGAGGGAAACTTATTCGAGGATAAGACAAAGGGATACAGATATGATGACCTGCCTGCTTCATGCGCCGAGGCGGCGAAATATCTGGAAAAGGAAAGAATGCTATACGAGGAAATGGGCTTTCCGCCGCAACTTATCGAGGGGGTAATTAAGAGATTGAACGGCTACGAAGACGAGCACATATATAAGGAGCTCGAGAATGATCCTGAGAAGATGAAAGGCTTCCTTGGGAAATACATTCATTGCGGATAGAGAATTTCCCATGGACAAAAGATTGAATGGTATGTTTACAGGCCCCATGTGAGCCAGTTTGAGTTTGAAAAGTATTTACCAATATTGTAGTCATAATTAGGCGTTCATCGGTCATCAAGTTGACTGCTGATCACTTAGAGATATGATTTCTTAGATATGAAAATGAGAAGCCTTAAAAGATCATCGAGGGAGGCCTTCTGTCAGTAATTGGCATGGAACCGATGATCCTTACCACGGCTTGATACAATGCATTTTCATTAAATAATGGAACCCCTGAAAGGCGAAATAAATGTTCTATTTTCTTTTCATCCTGGTTTCTATATATGCCCTTTTCACCTTCTGGTTTGCCATTACTGCATTTAGAGAGAAGTCTGTCCGGGCCGGCACACTGGGAATCGTGGCTTTCCTGGTCATGGCCATCGCCCTTTTTCTCTATGGATGGGCTACAGGTAATGGCCTCTTGTCAGACAGTCTGGCTCAAACCCTTCAGCTCGTCTTCGGAGTGATTATAGCCCTGTTTACGATTTCGGTATTCATCCCTCTTAGTCGAAATCCCAAGGCCCTTTCCGGCACAAGGGGAATGGCTGAAGGTACGGCAGAAAAATTCAACCAGAAAGACCAGGCCTTCAACGTTGCCCATGTAGGTGGATACGGCCCTGAAGTGGCAAAGCAGAGATGGTCCCTTCAGAGCAGAGATCCTTTCGGCGGAATCTATTGGACACTCGTTATGAGCTTGAGACACCAGGTGGATGGGAAAGTGAACCCCGAGAAAAAGAAAGGTTTTTCTCCTCAGGAGATTACTGAAGAAATAAAGAGCACAGCCAAGTATGCAGGGGCAGATTTGGTGGGTATCACCACGGTCAAGGGTGATTTCACATACAGTGATGGCTTCTCCTATGAAGAGTCAAAGCTGGAAGTGGGCCCAGCAGTAACCACTCCCATAGACCTAAAACACAAGTATGTGATCGTAATTGCAAAGGAGATGGATTTTGACCGAATAAATACCACCCTCACCGATAAGAACGACCAGAGCTTGGGCGAGGTAGGTAAGACCTATTATGAGATTGCCCAGATAGCCTGTGCCCTGGCCGCCTACATCAGGCAGCTTGGTTATTCGGCCAGAGCACATCACTTAAGGAATGAACAAATATTTCATGTTCCCCATGCGGTCGATGCTGGCCTGGGAGAACAGGGCAGGATGAACTACCTCATCACCAAGGAATATGGCCCCCGTGTCCGACTGGCCTCAGTGACTACGGAATTGGAACTCATTGAGGACAAACCTGTCGATATCGGTGTTCAGGATTTTTGCAATAACTGCCGGTTGTGTGAGAGAAATTGTCCTTCCCAGGCCCTGGCCGACGAAAAGGCTGTTGTCCGAGGCTACCGGAAATGGCCACAGGAGCAGGCAAAGTGTTTCGGTTTCTGGGTAACGGGTGGCAATACCTTTGCCTGTACGCTCTGTTTGAAGATCTGCCCCTGGAACAAACCGCGTTACTTTGTACACAAGTCCAGCTCTTTCCTTGCAACCCGATCAGTGGTAGCCCGGAGGGTTCTCTACTGGATTACCGTTATTTTTTACGGAAAAAGAATTCATTGGAAACGAATTCCACTCACGGAAGAGGCAGACATGCCCCCTGAGACGGGATCGTGGGGGAGATAGGTTCATCTAACCTTTAGTGACCCCAAATGAATTGGGGTCTGTTTCGCTTCGGCGAGAAAGGAGGAACAGTTATGAAGGCAATGAAGCTACTAACCTTTTTGGGCGTACTCATGGTCATGGTCTTTTCCAGTTTCTCAGGGGCCCTTGCAAAGCAGCCTGTCAAGATCGGGGCGGCCTTTGCATTTCAAGGGTTATGGAGTGACTGGTGCAAGAGGGATGTCATCGCCATGGAAATGGCCATAGAGAAAATCAATGCGGCCGGCGGGGTAAATGGTATGCCGCTAAAAGTGGTTGTTCACGATACGGCCAGCAAGCCCGCTGAAGCCACCCGGATGGTCCGCAAGCTGGCTGCCGATGAGAAGGTGCTTGCGATTCTAGGTCCATTCTCCAGTTCCGAGTGTGAGGTGGCCTTTCCTGTAGGTAACCGGATAGGGATCGTTATGATTGCCCAGGCATCCTCGAAACCAGGGGTAGCTGCCGCCAACCGGCCCTATGCCTTTCGGAACAAGGTTGATGAACTCAGGCTGGCTATGCCTGCCATGAAAAAATGGAAGGAGTATTACCAGATAAAGTCCGTGGCCATTGTCCATGACTCCAAGGATGCGGTCGGTCGGTCTTTGGGGACCATGGTCTTGCCAGGGGTCTGCAAAAAGTTAGGTCTTAAGATTGTTAATCAGGGCAAATACGTCACGTACACAACCAATGATTTTGACATGAGCCCCCAGGCCACCCAACTGAAACATCTTGAATTTGATGGTATCGTTTTTGGGGGCGTGTACATGGATGGAGTTACCTTTATCAAGGAGGCCCGCCGGCAAGGGGTAAACCAGCCCATGATGGCAGGAAATCCAATCATGCACCTCTTGTTCCCGATAAGGGGTGGAAAGGCGGCGGAAGGGGTGTTTACCTCATCTGAGTTCTATTACTGGATGGCAAAGGAAAGCGTTCAGAAATTTACCAAGGAATTTGTGAAAAGAGCCAAAAAGAAAGGGTTTGATCCACCCCAACCCCTCCAGTTTGATGTAAATGTTTACGATAGTGTTTGCATGCTGGCCCACGTGATGAAAACGATGGGAATCACCAATAAACCCGGTGACCTGGCCAGGGACCGCGAACTGATTATGCAGGGATTGACTGAGCTTAAAGGATTCCCTGGACTGGCGAGCAAAATCTCATTCAATAAGAAAACCGGTGATGCTGACAAGCTCATATACGTGGTCAAGGCCCAGGGTGGTGAATGGGTCCTTGTTGATTGAATCACATCCCGTTCCCGTGAATTCTTCTTGTGGGAACGGGAAAAAGATCCAAACAGGCAGTGAATGTATTCTATCTCATCTTTATCGTAGTTTCCATCTCTGCCATTTTCACGTCTGGGTTGCCAGTTGACTGATTCATTCATATGCCTGACCAAGGACTATGGTAAGGAGGAGGTATTATGGAAAGCCGTTACTACGATCCTGAGATAGAAACCGCATCACGTGATAAGCTCAGGAAATTGCAGGAGAAAAAACTCAAAGCAATCGTGCAACACGCATGGGATCGGAGCCCATTTTACCGGAAGAAGTTCGAGGAAGCAAATGTTACCCCTGATCACATCAAATCGCGTGACGATATATCGAGACTCCCCTTTACCACCAAAGAGGACCTGCGCAAGGACCAGCAGGAGTTTCCCCCCTGGGGCAGCATGCTCACCCTACCCATTGAGGAATGTCAACGAATCCACATGACTTCCGGCACCACGGGGCAAGCCCTCAGGGTAGTGGACACTGCAGAGGATTGGTCCAAGTTTTGCCATGCCCATGCCCGAATGCTCTATGCCTATGGCATTCGGAAGACCGATATGGTTATGCCGGCCTTTGGCTTTGGTCCCTTTATTGGTTTCTGGGCAACATACTACGCTGCCGAGGAGATTGGCTGCACCCTTCTTGCCACTGGCGGCTTCAAGACCCAACAGCGGGTCAATACCCTGGTGACCTATCCGATCACAGCTATGGGCTGTACCCCGTCATATGCGATTCATATGGCTGAAGAGGCAAGAAAGATGGGAATAGACCTGAGAAAAGACGCTCATATCCGCATCACCTGGCATACAGGAGAACCCGGAGGTGGAATCCGCAGCGTCGTAAAGAAGATCGAGGAGGCTTACGCCTGCAAGACCTTCGACTTTATCGGTTCCACCGAGATTGGCCCCTGGGGTTTCAATTGTGAGTTTCAATCGGGACTTACGCACATAAACGAGGACTGGGTGATACCTGAGGTTCTGGATTTCGATACCGATGAACCGGTCCGCCCCGGGCAAACCGGTGAGCTGGTGCTGACAAACCTGGAGCGACGGGCCAATCCCTTCTTGAGGTATCGAACACGAGACATCGTTACAGTGGCCGATCGAACCTGTCCGTGTGGAAGGACCTTCTTTTCCCTGGAGGGGAGCGTGCTGGGCAGGTTAGACGACATGAAGAAGATAAGGGGAATAATCGTTTACCCAAGCAGGATCGAGGAAATTCTTCGCGAATTCAAAGAGGTAGATGAATTTCAGATCGTATTTACAAGGGTCCATGATCTGGACGAGATCATTGTTAAGATCGATCCCGTGGCTGAATTGGACCGCGGTTCATATCCGGCGTTTCAAAGTAAGGTGGAAAAGGCCCTGCAGGTAGGTTTGGGTATTCGTGCATCCGTGGAGATCATGGAGCATGGGGCACTCCCGAGGTGGGACCACAAGGCAAAGAGGATTGTGGATGACAGGAAAGATGTACCTTTCTAGACAAAGCATGGGGAAAGACGAAAAAGAGAGATGAAAACACGAACCATACCTACAACAAAAATCGTAGGTCCACAGGAACGATTTGATCAAAAAAACCATATGCACAGCCAGGCCGCAATAGGTGCACTGGGAGAGAAGGTTAAGAAACGCTGGAGCACTGAGTCCATCGACCCCTTTCGCCGCATATTCTATCCTGAGAACAGGCCCATGAATGTTCCCTTGCGATCGTGGCGGAACGTGGCTGATGGACCCCTCAACCCAAACAAGACAGACGCTGCAGACCAAGCAAAGATGGCCTCAACGATTAAAGAGGTTGCCCGTTTCCTGGGGGCCGATCTGGTAGGCATATGTGAGTTGAACCAGGCCTACGTTTACAGTCACACAGGGCTTCGGATCGATTTCGCCAAGGGCACCGGCGGCCAAGAGATCCACCTGCCCCACCGGTATGCCATCTCTGTTGCAGTAGAGATGAATTATAGACGGATGCGCTATGCCCCGTGCTGGATCGATAATGCTGAGGTCGGCCTCGGATATTTGAATGTAGGCAAGGTAGCGGTCGCTCTTGCTGCTTTTATTCGAGAGCTTGGATATCCTGCCAGGGCCCATTTCTTCATTAATGAGTGGGTCATGCATGTTCCCATTGCCGAGGCGGCTGGATTGGGGGAGTTGGCTCGAAATGGCATTCTCATCACAGCCCCCTTTGGCCCCAGGCAACGACTTGCCACGGTGACCACCGATCTTCCCCTTGCTATTGATAGCCCAATTAACATTGGCGTTGTGGCCACCTGTGAGTCATGCAAAAAATGCGCTGTCAACTGCCCTTCACAGGCCATCCCCCATGGTGAAAAAACGGAGGTTCGGGGGGTATTGAAGTGGCAGCTTGATCAGGAAAAATGCATGCGATTCTGGGTCTCAAATCCCAACAAATGGAACGACTGTTCCCGCTGCATAGCTGTATGCCCATGGAACCGACCGAATGTATGGTATCATTGGGTCTCGGTGCAGGCGGTCAAGCGATCCTTTTTGGCAAGGAAACTCCTTCTGTGGATAGATAACATCATCCGCGGAAGAAGACCGAGGCCTGTAGTAAAATGGTTAGATTATGTAGAAGGCGGACGTAACGCAAGGACTGAGCCGAAGGACAACTAACCGAGAGGATAAGAAGTGTTTATACAACAGCTTTTTAATGGCATCATGCTGGGTAGTACCTACGCCATGATTGCCATTGCCTTTACTTTGCTCTTGGGCGTCTTGAACATGTTCAACTTTGCCGTTGGCGAAGTATTCATGCTCGGCGCCGTCTTCGGACTGACCTTTGTACATATGGGCCTCCCTCTTTCTGTAGCCCTTCCCCTGGCTATGATCTGCACGGGGATTGCCTGCCTGGTTATTGAGCGGTTTTCCTTCAAACCCTTTCGGAATGCACCACCCCTGGTTCCCTTAGTGAGCACTATCGGTTTCTCCATCTTCTTTCAAAACGTGGCCGTGAATCTCTGGGGATCAGAGCGCTCTCAGTTTCCCCAATGGATGGAGCCTATTAATTTTCACATTGGACCTGTTCTGATCTCATCGACCCAGCTCGTTATCCTGGGTTTTGCTGTTTGCCTGATGGTCGCCTTAGACCTCTTCATCCAGCGCACCAGGCTCGGCCGGGGGATGCGTACGGTTGCAGAGAACTTGGAGACCGCCAGCATCCTGGGGGTGGACTCCAGGCTCATCATCCTGATGACCTTCTTTGGGTCCGGGGCCATTGCCGGAGCAGGCGGGATCCTCTTCGGGCTAAGCTTTTCGATTGTCTCGCCTTTTATGGGTATGGACCCGGGCATCAAGGGGATCGCTTCAATGATCGTGGGAGGCATGGGAAATGTCAGGGGAGCGATCGTAGGAGGAATGTTCATCGGTATCATAGAGGTCCTGAGCGTGGCCTATATCGGATCTTCAGCAAGGGATTTTGCGGTGTATGGTCTCGTGTTTCTCGCCCTTTTGCTCCGGCCACAGGGAATCCTCGGGGTGATACAGCCAGAGAAGGAAAGGATCTGATCATGAGTAGTTATCAGTTAGATCTCTTCTCCAGCCTGGGCATCAATATCCTGCTTGCCTTGAGCGTCTATTGCCCCATGGCCACAGGACAGCTTTCAATCGGAAATGCAGGTTTTATGGCCATAGGTGCCTATGTATCCGCCATGCTGACCGTTCATGTCCATCTGCCCCTGTTTCCATCGTTGATCATAGGGGGAATCGCTGCAGCGATCATCGGCGTGCTCTTTGGCTTCCCTGCTTTACGGTTAAAGGGGATCTTTCTGGCAATGGCCACCCTCTGCTTTGGAGAGATTGTGAGGAATTTCTTTATGAATTTCCTCCAGCCCTTGACAGGGGGGGCTTATGGATTTCGGGGCATCGGGGATGTCCCTATTTCGATCTCATGGATCTGGGGATGGGTAGCCTTGTCTCTGGTCTTTTTCTTTTTTCTTTCTCGCTCGCGTTTGGGTCTTGCCTTGATGGCCACCCACGATGACGAGACAGTCAGCGAACTCATCGGGATCAATATCGTTTTCCTCAAAGTGGCTGCATTTGGCGTTGGAGCATTTATCGCTGGAGTGGCCGGTGGTCTATATGCCCATTACTACCTTTACATCGAACCTGAGTTCTTCAATGTATGGGAATCCATCTTCATAGCACTCTATGTGATCATGGGGGGGATGCTTACCTACTGGGGACCAGTGTTAGGGGCAAGCATTTTTACCCTGCTACCTGAGTTTCTGCGGTTTTTGCAAGACTGGCGAGGTGCCTTCTTCGGGGTCGTGATTATTGGGCTTATGATCGCAAGACCCTCTGGCCTTGTCACCCGAGAAATGCTTCGAATCGATTTTTGGATACCCTACCGAAAGAGGAGGAAGCCTTGAAAGACACCCCACTTCTCACCCTGAAAGGAACCAACAAGAAATTCGGGGGACTTGTGGCCGTCGATAATCTCAGCCTGAAGATCTCCGAAGGCTATATCTATGGTCTTATAGGGCCTAATGGGGCGGGAAAGACCACCATTTTTAACCTGATCACAGGTGTCTATCCCTGCACCAGTGGTTCGATCCTTCTGGAGGATGCGGATCTGACCCCACTGAAGCCTTATCGCATTGCCCGGTTGGGGATAAGTAGGACCTTTCAGACCATACGCCTCTTTCCGAGCATGTCTACCTGGGAACATGTTCTCATCGGTCAGAACTTCTTATCCCGATCCCGGATCGGGGAAATCCTCCCTGTCCGACGAACTCAAGGGTCAACTCTCAGGGCTCAGGCAGAGGAGGCCTTGAGAATACTGGGACTTTGGGAAGTGAGAGACCGAAAGGCGGTGACCCTTCCTTATGGAAGCCAAAGAAAGGTCGAGATCGCCAGGGCTATAGCTGCACAACCCAAACTTCTTTTGCTCGATGAGCCTTCGGCTGGGATGAACATTCGGGAGACAAAGGAGTTGCTGAGCGTCATATCCAAGATCCATGACCTTGGAATCACCATTCTGGTAATCGAACATGATATGAGGGTGGTGATGGGGATATGTGATCATATCGTTGTCTTGAACTTCGGTCGGAAGATAGCCGAGGGCACACCTATGGAGATTCGTCAGAACGAGGAAGTCCTGGAGGCTTACCTCGGCAAGGAGGGATAGTTGCTCAAGATCCTGAACCTACAAGCAGGCTATGGCAGTATCCAGGTTTTAAGGGGTGTATCCCTGGAGATCGAAGAAGGGGAAGTCGTTACCCTGATCGGGGCCAACGGAGCAGGGAAGTCTACCTTGATGAAGACGCTCTGCGGGATCCTATCGCCAAGTGCTGGGACCATCGAGTATCAAGGGGCTCGCATCGATCGCAAGTCACCCACGGCCAGGGTGAAACAAGGTCTGGTCCTTGTGCCTGAAGGGCGTTGTATTTTGCAAAGGATGACGGTCTATGAAAATCTGTTGATGGGCGCTTATGCACGATCGGATCAATCGGCCATCAAGACAGACCTGGAAAACGTCTTCAGCCACTACCCCGTCCTTGCAGCTCGCAAGGATCTATCGGCAAATGTCCTTTCAGGGGGCGAGCAACAGATGCTGGCAATCGGGAGGGCGCTGCTTTCCCGGCCAAGGCTCCTCATGTTAGATGAGCCTTCGTTAGGGTTGTCCCCCCTTTTGGTCAGGGATATCTTTTCCATTATCACCGATCTGCATCAATCGGGAATCACCATTTTTCTTGTTGAGCAGAATGCCCAAAAGGCTCTTCAGTTGGCCGACCGGGGATACGTAATGGAGACAGGCATGATCGTGATGTCCGACACTGCCCAGAACCTTTTGGGCAGTAAGGAACTCCGTGAGGCATACCTGGGAGGGTAAAAACGGGGCTCATCCCTCCCAGGCCATTAGTCGATTCTCTAAAACCCTATAGCACGCAGGGCTTTTTTGCCTCTGCGACAAAAGAAGGAGGGAGAAGCTATGAAAAGATCCAAAGTTCGTTCAAGAAGTGGCTGGGAACTGGTTTTATCCTTAACGATTCTGTTGTGTTTGGGAGTCATCACCTTCATCTACCCTTTTCACGCCGCAAGAGCCGAATCTAAGCTTGCCGGAAAGGAAGTTCGGATCGGCGCGGCATGGGGTCTGACAGGCACATGGCGCGACTGGACATCCAAGAATGCGATCGTTGCTCAGATGGCCATTGAGGAGATCAATGCTGCCGGTGGTATCAAAGGGGTTCCCCTGAGGATAATCATTCACGATACTGCGAGCAAGCCCATGGAGGCCACACGGACAGTCCGTAAGCTGGCTGAAGATGACAAGGTGCTGGCCATATTGGGGCCCTTCTCCAGTTCTGAGTGCGAGGTGGCCTTCCCCGTGGGAAATAAGATCGGGATCTCGATGATTTCCCAGGCCTCATCCAAGCCGGGTTTGTCCAAGCCCCACAGGCCCTATGCCTTCAGAAATACCATCGATGAGATCAAGCTCGGAAAGGTGGCTGTAAAGGCATTTATCCAGACGTACAATATCAAGAGAGTAGCTGTTGTACACGATATCAAAGACGCCATCGGACTTGTTCTCGGCTCCAAGGTGCTGCCCACCGTGTTCAAGAAAATGGGGGTCACTATCGTCAATGAGGGGAACTATGTCACCTTTCAGATCAAAGATTTCGACTTCTCGCCACAGGTCACCAAGCTGAAGGGAATGGATTTTGATGGCATCGCCTTTGGCGGACTCTATTTCGATGCTGTCACCTTTGTTAAAGAGCTCCGCCGCCAGGGGTTAAGCCAGCCCCTTGTTGGAGGGAGCCCCTTTATCAACGAGTATTTTCCAAAGAGAGGTGGAAAGGCTGCCGAAGGGACCTTTGCGCCCTGTACCTTCCACTACTCTATTGCCCCCACGAAGTTCGTCACTGAATTCGTCAAGAGGGCAAAGGCCAAGGGGTTTGATCCTCCTGAGCCGGTTATGTACGATAACAATGTATACGATGCGATCTACTTCATCAAATACGTGATCGAGAAAATGGGTGTTACCAATAGACCCGAAGACCTTGCAAAGGATCGAGAAAAAATCATGAAGGGCTTGAGCACGATCAAGGACTACAGGGGCATTGTGGGACCGGTGGCCTTTAATGATGCCGGTGATGCAGATAAACCGGTCTTTGTGGCAGAGATAAAAGATGGCAAATGGTTCATCCACGAATAGGACTTTAAAACTTTCCTGCCCCCTAACAGGGGCAGGAAAACTAACCACTCAGAGGAGATAATTTCATGTTAGCAGACAGAATTCTCTCGGTCGAGCGGTCCCCCTTTTACAGCATCAGTGATCTTGCAGCCAAGAGGGGTGACTGCATATACTTACACTTGGGAGAGCCAGACTTTATCACGCCAAAACATATCATAGAGGCTGCCAAGAGGGCTCTCGATCAAGGGCATACCCATTACGGGCCCGATCGGGGGATCGCGGAGCTGCGCCAGCTCATCGCGGAGAAGATCAAGAAAGAATACGGAACCCGATACGACTGGGAGGAAGAGATCCTCGTCACCGCCGGGGGCCAGGCAGGCCTCCATATTGCAGTGATGGCCATGGCAAATCCAGGGGACGAGATCATCATTCTGGTCCCCTATTATCCGCCCTATCTGGTGAATGCAAAGCTTGCCGGTGCCAAACCCGTGTTTGTGGAGCTGAGGAGCGAGGAGCATTTCATCCCAGACCCCTCAGCTATCGAAAAGGCTATCACCTCGAAGACCAAGGCGATTATCGTTTTGAGCCCAAATAACCCAACGGGAAGTGTCTATCCGGAGCAGACCCTTCAGAGGATCGTCGATATCGCTAAGAAACGGGACATCATAGTGATCTCCGATGAGGTTTACGAATCCCTGGTGTATGACGGCATTCGCCACAAGAGCCTGATCTCCTTTCCCGATGCCAAGGATCACGTGGTCCTGGTCAACAGCTTTTCAAAGATATACGCCATGACAGGGTTGCGGGTAGGATACCTGGCGGCCTCACGGGAAAACCTGTTGCAGTTTTTGAAATACCATCACACAGTAAACATCAGTGCAAACGTTCCTGCCCAGATGGCTTGCGTAACAGCCATGAAAGGTCCCCAGGACTGTGTAGAGGAGATGCGGGAGGCTTATCAAAAGAGGCGAGACCTGATCGTGGAGAGGCTGAACAACATCCCAGGAGTATCCTGCTTTACCCCAACCGGGGCCTTTTACGCCTTTGCTGATATCCGTGAACTGGGCATTCCCTCCCTCGACTTTGTGCACTACCTCGTTCAAGAGGCAGGGGTTGTGCTGACCAATGGAAGCGGATTCGGCTGCGAAGGCTTTGTTCGGGTATCCTATGCGGCTGATCCAGAAAGCATCAAGAAAGCCATGGACCGGATGGAAAAAGCGGTCATCAAGATGCCAGCGGCCATGAAAAAGTAGAAGAATGCCCTTTAGGCATAGTAATGCAATTCCAGCAAAAGACATCCGGTGTTACTCTTGAAAGGCCCATGGGGCGTATGAGGCGGTCTGCAGGCATAGGTATGGGGATCGCAGGGCGTGCCATCAACGATAAGGTCTCCGCTCATTACATAGACCTCCTCCCAATAGTCATGCACAAAGGGTTCCGTCGAAAAGGCGCCTGGGTCAAAGCGGAGCAAACGGGTTCGGCTTCCAGTCTTCTTTTCTTCATCAAAGTCGCTAGCCAGGATCTTCTGCTCAATACCGGCTGGATAACCTGGAGGCGTTTCCCAGCCCTTCTCCATATCTACGTTGACAAATTCCAGGTGTGGCTTGCTCATGTTCTCCTCCTTTCCCTCTTTTAGGATAGTGAATTAGAGAGTTTTAGTTCCTGTCTTTTGATTACCCTCACAGGGAAAACGTAATCAAAGGTATGCTTTGTCCTATTTTGGCCTAATCTACCTGCTCGTACTTCTTTTGTAAAGTACTTATCGGCTCTTCAATCCTTTCAATTCGACAGGGGATGCTTCTTAGACGAGTAGATCCTAATATAGGATCATAAGGAGGATCCCCGCTCGTTAGCATATTGATGTTGGATTCCTGCCAGGCGAAAAGTTCCTTTTCCCCTTTTTCAGGGAACCACCATCCGTAATCGGCGCTAACAACCCTTGGATCAAGAGATTTTGTAAGTACAGCCTTTAGATGTATTCTACCGTAAGGGGAGATTATTGCGACCTCATCGCCACCTGAAATCTGCTCTTTTGAAGCTGCCTGCGGATGAATTCTAATGCTCGGACTCCCATGCCTTTTACGAAGAGATTCAAGATTACGATATCCGCTGTGGAAAAAACTCTTTGGTTTGGCAGAGGTCATCAAAAGAGGATAATCCTCACCGGGCATTTCTGCTAAACTAGCCCTGGGAAGGGGGTCGTAACCACCCTTTTCCATGATAGAGGAGTAGATCTCCACCTTGCCTGATGGAGTTGAAAACCCACTTTCTTTATATTTATAATAATGCTTTTCTCCTTTTAATAGTCCCTGTTCACAGAACTGCTGATACGTCAAGCCTGAGGGTGCCAGGATTTCCTCTACGCAGTCCCGAATATCCTCCCAAAAATAGTGGCCCAATCCAAGTCGCTTTCCCAATTCATTAATGATCTTGATATCGGACCAGCATTCTCCCTGCGCTTCCACGATCTTAGGTCTTGCCAAAATATAGCCATGAGGAAGTCCATAATGGCCGATATCATTAAACTCCATATTAGTGGCGGCAGGAAGAACTAGGTCTGCCAAGGCCGCGGTGGGAGTCATAAAAAGGTCTGATACCATCAGAAACTCAGGTTTATGGAGAGCATGAAAGACATTATTGGCTCCTGCATAACTGATGAGAGGATTGCTCCCTTGAAAAAATACGGCCTCAACCGGATAGGGCTTTTCATCCAGAATAGTCTTGATCAATAACGAACCTGGTATAGTGGGCATCCGGGAGGAAGTGCCGTAATGCCGGCTCAGAATCTTTTGATTCTTTTCTGGAAATTCATCTATTTTGATCAGTTTCCTTAGGGATATCACAGGGGGCACTGTGGCCTGGATATTTCCCCCTGGAACATCTAGATTTCCTGTGATAGCCATAAGGATAACTAATGATCGGCAAGTCTGTGAGGTAGTAACGCTGTTGTTTTCTATGGCATTACCCCAATGCAAGAGGGCAGGCTTGGATTCGGCATAGAGTTTTGCGGTCTGGAAGATTTTTTCTTCCGGGATCCATGTTCCCTCTGAAACCACTTTTGGCGTATAGGGCTGGATGTGTTTCTTTAGGTCCTCAAGACCTATTGTCCACTCATCAACAAAGGAATCATCATATAGTTGTTCATTGATAATTATGTGTAACAGGCCAAGCGCCAAAAGATCATCTGAGCCCGGTTTGATCTGAAGCCAGAGATCGGCAGAGCGTGCAACCTCCGTCATGTGCGGATCAATTACAACAAGGGTGGGATGACCATTTTTCAAGGAATGTTTCAAATGTGCACCAAGTATTCCCTCTTCATTAGTGGAAAAAGGATTGCTCCCCCAAACCATAATGCAACGGGTCGGCATTTCATAATCAGGAACCGGAAGAAAACCACAGGTAACTCTTCCCATTAGCTCTCGCGGCCAATGACACACATGATCTGCACCCGCCACATTAGGTGTTCCAAATACATTGGCTAGCCTCATCATCAAGAAATACTCCAGCCCCTTTGGGGCGCCCTGCGCAAAGGCGACAGCCTGTGCACCAGATTTGCTCTTAATGCGGTTTAACTTCATCGCAGCATATTCCAATGCCTGGTCCCATGAAATCTTCTCCCACTGGCCTCCTCCTCGCTCACCCTTTCGCTTCAGAGGATGCAGCAGCCTCTGGGGATGATAGATACGTTCCAAAGAAGACATGCCTTTGGCGCATGTGTAACCCTTACTCCTCGGATCAACTTTATCCGGTAAGACACGTGTGGCTTGACCTCTGTCTACCAAAACCTTCAGGCCACATCCACCATGATCAAACCGTGCACAGTGAGTTTTTATCCATTCTCCTTGCATTACGAGAATCCTCTTCTTCTTTGATAAAAGACCAATAGAACCTCAAGGTAGCCTCGACGATTGACCCAAAAACTCCGGATGAAGCCAGGTTACACATTTTACCTCATACGAATGCCCAATCAATTCTCAAAGAGGGAACGCCGTAGATTCTCTGAAGCCCCTTATTTACTCTTAGAACTCTTTCCCAACGTAATTCACACTGATCCGTTCCATCACTTCCCGGGCAACCTTCAGCCTTTTTGCCAATTTCCTAATAATCCCGGCCACCTTCATGGCGCGGCTATCTTTGTTATGAATAAATCAACTGAATTCGCATCCATACCTCATCAGTCCAGATAATCTTCAAGCTTGATCTCGCCCCAGGCACTTGGCCATGCCCTTTCAAAATTCTTACGTTCTGCTGATCTGTAAGGTACTGGTTTGGTAGCGTCAATACCCCACTTCCCAACTAAAGAGGGCAGGCGTGTCTCTGCAGTGTGCGGAAATGCCTCTGCCACCGGGGTCGCACTTGGGTCGAATGGCCAGATGCGAGCATTGTTTATAATCATCACGTGTTTACTGGGATCAACACGAGTGGCCAGGGCATATTGCACGTCTCGGTAGTCGTATATGTTGATGTCTGGATCGACCGCAATAGCCATTTTCATGTTTGCCCAGGGTCCCCATAGGACGGAGAGGAGGGCATCCGTGACCTGCCCGTCCGCGGCTGGCTCAACCTGAATAATCACCACCTGAGCAGCCCCTCCCTGAGGAAAATACACATCATGTACCTTTAACCCCATAGACCTGAGACGTTCAGAAATAATGGCTTCATGGAAAAGACGAGGCATCTCCTGGTGGTCTGTAAAGGGTGTGGTTTGGTGGTGGCGATATATAGGATCTTTTCGCATAGTGATGGCCGTTACCTCGAATACTGGCTGCTGCATCTTATGTGGGCAGAAAAGCATACTCGGTCCGGGATTGGGGCCATCTTGTGCTGTCCGGGTGGGGCTCACATAACCCTCAATAACGATGGAGGCATCTGATGGGACATAGAGGTCAACTGTCTTACACCTGGTAATCTTCCCCACCTTACCTGTGATTGATTCAAACAACTCCAGCTCCCACCAATCGTGATGAGGATAAGAATAGCAGGCGGCCAGCTCCCAGGCAGGATGTGCACCAATGACAACTGCCTGGGGCATACGGGTTCCAGCAGCCTTGTGTTTTCCGAGAATTCTATTGGCCGTAGGGGTAACATAGGAGGTGACCATCTCATTACGGCTCAGAACCCCGCACCTTGGGAACATGGCATTAAACTGGCCAGTGTCGGGATCCACGTGCACGGCAAAGCCTGTTGTATAAGGATAGGGATCCAAATCGGTGTGGCGAACCACAGGCAGCATGCCCAGATCAATTTCATCTCCAGTAAATATGCGTTCCTGGCAGGGCACGCCTTCCACTTTTCTGAGCGGACTCGGACCCTTTTGCATTACTTCAGCCAGGCGCCTTACAACCTCATTCGGTTCGCACCCGAGCACCCGGGCCTGTGCCTTTCGATTAACAAAGAGTTGGTCAACAAGACGATATCCAGGGTATTCTATAATATTGTCAAAGACAATGGTATCTTCGGCTTGGCCGATCAGAGCACCCACATGCTCGAGCTTCACCGGTTTCTTGATAGTAATATATTGCCCCTTATGGGCCGCGAGAAAAGAATGGAGATCCGTTTTCATAATTCCTCCCAATCATAAGAAATTTACGTCTCATAGCGGCAGGATTGCCGCATAAAACAGGGTCCAGGGCTTACCCTGGGGTTTAATACCTTTTATCCTAAAAGGATAAATGATCCTCGTCGCCATATCAAAGCATGTTTTTCCATCCCGAACATTTTAATTCGTACTCCAAAATGACTGCTAGTGTAATGTCAAGTTAATAAAGTTGGATAAAGTCGTTTTAATTTAATCCTTGCGTCATCAGTAGAAAAGCGCCAGTCTACCTTGGCTTGAAGAAAGTTACGCTGGTTTTGCCATTGGGCCACTTCTCGTTCCAATGTTTGTTTGTCTGAGAGCCGGCGGTTTAGACATTGACCTGTTAAAACCCGCAGTTCGATTTCAGCAATATTGAGCCAGCTGCCATGCTTGGGAGTATAATGTATTTCCAATCGGTCCAGCAGACGTCTGGCTTCATGGGGTGGAAACATCTCGTATAATGAGGCTCCAGTATGCGTGTTGAGGTTATCCATAACCAGAACAACTTTGCTTGCACTGGGATAATGATTGTCCAACAGTTCCTTTACCTGCAATGCCCA
>Ga0315534_1000029_pt1 | contig 65212 bp, 51 predicted proteins | sample SalMarSW160240MG_FD_203094 | JGI IMG/M metagenome (GOLD analysis project Ga0315534, IMG submission 203094) | Salt marsh sediment microbial communities from the Plum Island Ecosystem LTER, Massachusetts, United States - Salt Marsh Sediment SW1602-40 ... | reverse complement strand
TAACTCCCGGAACGATAAGGAGAAAAAATATAATCAGGTGGCGGATGTTCACGATTTACAATTTAATATTTATATGGGTGCCAAAGATATTAAAAAACTGAAATGAATACCCATATATGAAATCCCGATTTCATATTTAATAAGTCAATGAAATAAAATTGAAGATCAGAGATTATTTCGTGTATTGAGGTAACAGATAATTCAGGATCTGCCCGTCAGCTTCAAGCTTTTCCTTTACATCATTGTATTGAAGATCATGAATATCTATTTTACTTTCAATAGCCATGGTTGCGATCGTTCCGGCACTCTGCCCCAGTATCATGTATACAGGCTCCATCCTGATTGATCCAAAGGCAATATGTGAACTTGAAACACAAACCGGAACAAGTAAATTATTGCATTCTGACTTCACAGGTATTATAGCCCCCAGGTCGATCTGGTACGGACGATCAGGTCTGACTCCGATATCTCCTTCGTTCTGGACAAATCCTTCAGGAGTAACATACCTCTGAATATTATGTGAGTCCATTGTATATGAGCCCATCCCAACAGGCCTGGGCACGTCCCTTTTTCCGAGGACATCATTCTCTGTCATTACATATTCACCTATCATACGGCGTGCTTCTCTCACGTAGATGTTATAAGGCCAGTTCCCGTTATCTGTAAACTCATCCTTTGCATATCCCCACTTATTCATCGTTTCCCTTACATCTGAAGGAATCCTTTTGTCAGTTGCCATAAAATAGAGCAATCCTTTTTGATATGTTTCATGCTCTTTGATTATATCTATTCTTTTTTCATAAGATGCTTCCGGGTAATCCCAGTTCATACCTATATTATCATAACTGAAGGGGCCATGATTATTTACATCAGTTTTCATATTAGGTATGGGATCATATTTCCCGAAAAACTCATTCCATCTTGTCTCCGATAATCTTACAAGAAGTTCATACTGGGTACTGTCATAACCCTCAGGTTTTGTTATCGGGACTCTGTTTTCAGGATGTTGTGTAAGACAGAGTCTGAAGCAATATGCCTGGATTTTATTATCTCCTGTCCCATTTTCACCGGGAACCTCTGATGAAATACGAGGAAGAAGCCCGCTTGACGGATCACCAGGTATCTTATAGGGATCAATATTATCCTTGAACCAATGACCATGATGGAATGCATCTTTCTGCACCCCGTTCCATGTTTCATTATAAACGCTGTTTCCTTCACGGCCAACAGTATAATTGACACCTGCTGCAGCCATAAGATCCCCCTCATAAGTTGCATCAATAAAAACTTCACCTTTGAATATCTTACCGCTGAGAGTTTCTATTGAAATTATTGAACCTTTATTCTTTTTAACTCCGGTTTCCCTGTTAAGCCGTTCATCCCTGAAAACATTTATCTTATTGTCTGTTATCATTTTCTCAAAAGCCTCTTCTGCAACATGAGGCTCAAAGATCCACATGGTTCGTTTTTCACCGTCGATGGCAGGACTGCCCTGGCCGCGGTTGCCATATTCCGATTGTTTTTGCCATTTCCATGATTCGGGCTTTTGATAATGTTCATAGACCAGTTGATAAAACTCTCTTGCAAGACCACCGATAACTTCCTTGTTGCCTGTATCGGTAAATCCCAGTCCTGAAGAGGAGAGCCCTCCGGGGTGCATATCCGGAGAAACCATAATTACAGATCTGTTCATTCTGCTAACCTGTACGGCGGCCATTACTGCTGATGAAGTACCGCCATAGACAATTACATCTGCATAATATGTTTTAACGCCTGTTTTATTACTGCATTTATTTAAAAGGAGAAAGGAAGGCAGGAGTAATAAATAAATAAGTTTGTTTCTCATAGATTTCTTTTTAAGATGGATTATAGTATCAATCATGTTATTTTTTAGGGAACCATGGGATGAAAGCACTTGTTTTCTCAATGTACTCTTTATACTTAGGTTTCTTCTCTTTCAGGCTCTTTTCGAGAATGGCCACTCCGGATACCTTTATTATCAGCAGGGTCATCAGAAGGGAGCCCAGAGCAGGCAGCCAGCTTCCGGCGGCCAGGCAAAAGAAACCATAACCCCACCATACAGATGAATCTCCGAAATAATTCGGGTGACGGGTATAACGCCAGAATCCCTTATCAAGGACCTTTCCCTTATTAACAGGATCAGCTTTAAAAACAGCAAGCTGCCAGTCTCCTCCTGCCTCAAAGACAATGCCTGTGATCCAGAAAAATATTCCGATCCCGTCGAGAATATTCAAAGGTTTATTATGTCCGTAAAACTGGGCTCCGAGGAGAGGAGCAGAGATAAGCCACATAAGAATACCCTGTAATAGAAATGTCTGGAAAAAACTGATCCACCAGTATCTTTTTTCGCCATAATTTTTACGGAATTGCCTGTACCTGAAGTCTTCACCCTTACCGTAATTTCGCAGGGTAATGTAAGCAGTAAGCCTTAATCCCCACACGGCAACCATAGCCATGACTATGATCTTCCGGGTTTCATTACCCTCTGTCTGCAGGAAATATAATCCGGCGGCCAGTACAAAACCCAATCCCCAGAAAATATCCACAATACTGACATTTTTTTTGATGATGCTTATTATCCATAACAGGGTCATCATAACCATAATGACCGCAAGTGCCTGTAAATAAGCCTGTAAGAATGTCATATCCATATCACTATTCGTAAAGAAGGGCTACCGAGGCAGCACCTACTCCGGCATTGGCCCCAATAACAGGGGATATGTTTACAACCGAAACCGGCTTTTTCCCGGTGAGATTCTCCATTTTTTCAGAATACCAGGATGCTGCCTCTTCATTATTGGCATGAAGAACAATATAGTTCCAGATATTTCTTTCCGGGGAATCTGATTTTATGTGAGTAATTACCTTTTCCATGTTTGACTTCTGGCTGAAAGCCTTATCGAACACAATTGCTTTCCCGGTTTCATCAAGGGTAACAATAGGATTAATGTTTAGTATCCGTGCTATAAGACCCCTGGCGGAGGAAACCCGGCCACCCCTCACCATATATTTTAATGTTCTGACACTGACAAATATCCGTGCTTTGCTGATCCATTTCTCAGTCATTGAAACAATCTGATCATGTGGCAGACCAGCCTCGATAGCCTGTGCTGCCCGCAGGACTATCAATCCCAGTGAACCTGAAAGATTCCTTGAGTTTAATACAGTCACAGGTTTGTTAAATTCATTGCTTATTGCCCTTGCTGCCTTCTGGCTGCTGTTAAAAGTACCGCTGAGCTTGTCGCTCAGATGGATGGCTATTATGGAGTCATAATGTGAAGCAAGATGTGAATAAAGATTCATGAATGCACTCTCATTGACCTGTGAGGATTTCGGGTAAACAGGACTTTCATCAAGCAGCTTGTAAAACTGTTCAGGTTGAATAGTAATTTTATCAAGATAATTATTTTCGCCAAAGCTGATATTAATCGGGAGCATGTTAACCTGGTAATGGTCAATAAGTTCCTGAGAAAGGTCACAGGCTGAGTCGGTAACCAGGGCTATTTTCCACTTCCTGTTGTAAACAGCCTGGCTCTGGCGTATCATATCGTCAGCTTTTTGAAATGAAAGTGTACCGTTATTTCTCAGTTCATCGAACAATCTGGCTGGAGTATTGGTATGTACATGAAGTCTCCGCAGCTTCTGCGAACCAGCAATTACAACGGAATCTCCGTACTTTTTAACAATGGTTTTTAGTGAGTCATTATCAAGAACACTATCCTTAATAATGGCTTCAGTGCAATACCTGTGAGTGACCTTTTCTGCAACAACCTCTTCAATTTTAGGGAATGATGCCGTTTCACTTTTCGACAATATCAGTTCCTTAACATTCCTGGTGCGGATGAATTCAATTATCCCCTCAACAAAAAGTACAAAACCTTTTGCTCCTGCATCAACGACATTATTCCTGGCAAGTATTTCAAGTTTAAATTTTGTTTCCCGTAACGATTTTTTAAGTATTTCATATGAGCTGACAAGCAGGTGATTAAAATCACTAAACCTGTGCCAGGTCTGGTAAATATAGTCTGCCCACTCCTTGATTACGGTCAGCATTGTTCCCTCAACAGGATTGGCAACAGCCTCATATACATATTTAACTGACTTCTGAATACTTTCTGCGAATTCTTTCAGGGTGACAGATTTCAAATCCCCTGTTTCGGTGCTGAGACCGTAGAAAAACTGGGCAAAGATAATACCTGAATTTCCTCTTGCATTAATAAGTGTGGCTTCTGCTATCCTGTCGGCAGTGATTTTATATGACCTGTCAGGATGAATTGATTCTATAACAGATCTGATTGTTGAGGCAAGATTTGTTCCTGTGTCCCCGTCACTGACAGGAAATACATTGATCCTGTTCAGCTCAACCTGGTTTTCTATAACTTTTTTTGCTCCTGCAATAAAAGTATAGTACAGATTACGGCCGTCCATTCTCTCCATCGGGGTAGAAACGAGTGTCATTTTTTATAAGAGTTTATGAATTGCCAAGTTACGAAATATATAACAGCCCTATTTACAAAATGTTCATGATCATTTCAAAGCTATTAAACTGTATATCATCATAAGTGCATTTTCTTTAAGAGATCCGGATAAAGATCATCCCTGACATAAATAAAATCAGGCTCCAGTACAAGTATATACTCATAGATTTCCTTTGCCGGAGAAAATTCATTAAGAGAACAATATGACTGTGCGATATCTATAAGAAGGTTTAAATAATTCCAGTTCTCTTTTGTGTTTGCGGAATCCTTTTCGAGGATCTCCCTTGCTTTAAGATAATAACCGATTCCCCGTTTTATTGATCCTCCTGCTGATGCAGGCATATGAACCTGAATATTACCATTCTGTATATACGCCATAAAATTATTACTATCCAGCTTAAAAGCCAGTTTTGCATACCTGATGCTTTTCAATCCATAAAATGGAACCGAAAGGATATTATATTCCATCCTGAATCCATAGATAGCAGATTTATAGGCATATATTGCCGTCAACCTGAAGTTCCGCTTTTCAAGCAGGTCAATATTTTCCTGAATAAGATCAAGATATTCTTTAGCTTCATCCTTTTTGTTGAATCTTAAGCAATATCCTATATAACCATATTGGTAATTGACCAGTTCCAGGATCAGGTCGTTATTTTTGTTTTCTACAGAACTCATCCTGTTCATCACGTTTTTCCAGAGCTCCATATTATTGCTTATGTATGCATGATAAACCTCCGACCTGAAGGAAGCATTAATATCTGCTGCTGATATGATAAAAATAAAGATGATTAGCCTGTACTTAAACCATTCCATTGAAATGTCCTTTATGTACTGTTATCAGGAAATTAATCTTATTCTTTCCAAAGATATTTATTTAAAAAAACTGATTCAAAAAACCAGATTGATAATTGAGAATTCAAAATTTTTTATTATCTTTTTATTTTGAATCTAAAACCTGATCAGTATGAAAGAAAAGCTGAAAAAAATACCGATATTGAGTTACACGATTCCGGTCATAATATTATTATTATTGCTTACTGCTTTTACCGTCAGCAGGATTTCCTCACAGGAGGATTTAAAAAGCAAATATTCCTACAAGGATTTTGAATCGGCAAAAAAATGCCGGTCATGTCACCCCGGGACATATCAGCAGTGGTCGCAGGCCATGATGTCGCAAGCATATACACATCACTGGGATGAAATTGAGTATTTCGACCTTGCAGTGGAACATTCGAAAGTTAAACCTGACCTGAAGGAAGTTGTTGACGGCTGCAACGGATGTCATACTCCGCTGGCATATATGGGAGGCAAAGAGTTTCCTCCTCCCAGACCGTCAGAAAACAGCATGGCAAATGAATCAGTATCGTGTGAGGTATGTCACCTTATACAATCGGCACAAACAGATCCTCCGGTAAATTTCAGCTATTATATTGAGCCGGGCATGACAAAGTATGCCGTTCGTGAACCGGCCGTCAAATCACCTGCACATAAGATAGTCACGAATGAATTTTTCAAAACTACCGAGTTTTGCGGTAATTGCCATAATGAAAAGAATCAATTTGACATTTGGGTAAAGAGCACCCAGCTCGAGTGGAAAGAGGGGCCCTATTCCAAAGAGGGTGTGAAATGCCAGGATTGCCATATGCCGAAAGGCGGTCCCTATCTCAACGCTCTTATGACCAAACCGTATGACGATGCGAGGCTTCATCTTTTCCATGGCGCTCATGACCCCGGAAAGGTAAGGGGAACTATTGAACTGAGAATAGAACCTGATATCCGTGAAGCTGAACCGGGAGAAAAAATAGTATTCAGTGTAGCTCTTTTCAACCAGAAGACAGGTCATAAATTTCCCACCGGTTCTGTTGAGGACCGTATTGCATGGCTGCATGTTGAGGCAACAGATGCAAAGGGGAATGTGTATCACCTGGCTGTTGACAAGAAGGGTTTCGAAGGTGAGGAATATACCATTGCGGGAGATTACCTGGCGTACCAGGATATGGGAGTGCCCCTTGGACTTCCTGATTTTAAAGGAGTACAGAGAGACGGCGTGCCTGAAGGAGACCGTATCTTCAGGATGCCCTATTTTGACCCTGAAGGTAATATGACAATCATGCAATGGAACACTGTGAACCAGGGAGTCGATTACCGTATCGGACCACGCGAAACTAAAGTAGAGAAATTTACATTCCGCCTCCCCTTCGATGTTGAACCCGGAGAGATGAAGGTGAGAGCAGTGCTTAATTACCAGCTGCTGGTAAAACCCGTAGCCGATCTGCTAAAAGTACCGGCAGAGGAGTCGGAAATAAAGATGGTAAATGAACATTTAACATATGTGGAGATATTGCCTTAGCAGGTGAATTGAATTATTTATTTAAAGTTGCTTGTTGCTGGTTGCTTGTTAACCGGGTCTGTTCTTACGCGGAACCCGGAACCCGGAACTAAAAAACAGTTAATGAATAAAGAATAAAATGAAAAGATATCTTTTTAATCAGGGAATCACACTTGTGATAATAATCATTCTTGTTTTTTCTTCGACTAGAAGCCAGGCTATCCCTGCCTTTGCCCGCAAATACCAGATCAGCTGCCAGGTTTGCCACTCCCCGGCCATGCCGCGGCTGAAAGGTTTTGGAGATGAGTTTGCCGGTAACGGCTTCAGGATGACAGATTATGAATCGCCCAGGTATTTTATTGAGACTGGTGACGATAAACTTTCACTGTTCAGGGAACTTCCTGTAGCATTCAGAATGGATGGCTTTGCCTCCTATAATTTTAATAATGACGGATCAGCTGACTTTGCTGCACCATTTATACTGAAAATACTTTCGGGAGGTGAACTGTCAGACAAGATCTCATATTATTTCTATTTTCTTTTCAATGAAAGAGGCGCCATTGAAGGTATAGAGGATGCTTTTATTATGGTTAATGATCTTTTCAATACGGGGATTACTTTTTCAATAGGTCAGTTTTCTGTTTCTGATCCTCTTTTTAAAGGAGAACTCCGTTATACTCTTGAACCTTATCAAATATATGCTGCAACTCCGGGTAATTCAACCACCAATCTTAAATATGATCGCGGAATAATTTTAGAAAAAGATATTGCAGCCACCGGAACAACACTTGTGGGAGAACTGGTAAACGGCTGCGGAATAGGAGAGGCAGGGCAGGGGTACCTATTTGACAAGGACAAGCATAAAAACCTGTTGCTAAGGATAAACCAGGCTATTGGCGAAAAATTTTCAATCGGATTTTTTGGTTATTTCGGCAGGGAAGACCTCTCCGACACAGTCGGTGTCTTTACAAGCAATATAAGAATGTACGGACCCGACCTTGTACTTAACCTTGATGACAAATTTGTAGTTAACCTGCAATATGTACGACGTACAGATTCAGATGTGTTTATTGAATCCGGGGCAAAGCTTACAGACGTAATGACTCAGGGAGCCTTTGGGGAAATCATTTTTTCACCGAAAGGCGATATGAGCAAATGGTACCTTACCGGACTTGTAAACTGGCTGGATTCGGATCTTGACAACCTTGATTATATGGCAGCGACATTGCATGCCGGTTACTTGTTAAGGCGCAATCTAAGGGTTGTAAGCGAGTTTACATATAAGTTTTCCGGAAATACATATGGCAAGTTGAATGCAGGTTTTATTACTGCATTCTAATGGGGCTGTTGCAGATTTCCACAAAATGACCTAACCTTCAAAAGCCATTATTGTCTCATATACTCTTTTACGTGTCTCTTCAGGTGTCGGATTGAGCTCTTCAGTAGTAAAGTTGCCTTTTTTTAAATCGATTCTTTCAAAGACCATGAGGTAGAGATTAAAGATTATCTCAAGGCTAAGTTGGTATCTTGACTCATGATAGTGCCGGATCTTATTAATCATTCCATGAGTTTCGTGGAGGTATTTCTCTGCAAGCGAATAATAATCTTTTATCAGGTTACGGAAGCCATCACTCACAGGATGTCCCCAGGCGATCTCCTTTAGATCGTGTCTGCTCAGCCCGTGCTTCCTCATCAGATCATCGGCAAAATAATTCAGGTTATTCAGCTGGTCCTTCTTGAAGTCGCGAATTATATGAACAAGGTAACTGAATATAGCACAGGGTGTTGCAGCCTCTTTTACGTCGAATGCCGGCACCATATAAGCGCCCTGCTTTTGAGTAAGCCCGTTAAGATGGACAAAGATGGAGGCCGGGGCAACGGAGGCACCACGGGAATATTCGAGAAATAAATCAATAGTGGAGAATCCGTCATTGTATATATCATAGATCATCGAATGGGCAAAATTCTCAAGAGGCCATATGGGAATTTTGAATTTTTCAATTGTATGTATAAGATCCTTCTGAAGCGGGTTACCTCCTTCCGATTCAATAATCATTTTAAGCCATTCATTAACGTTTGCCACAAATTCCTTCTTTTCCGGTTCATCAATTACTTTATGTGATGACTTGTAATCATCTATCATATCGTCAATTCTGCGCATGAATTTATAAAAGACCTCTGCGGCACAGTATCTTTCTTTTTCCCAGAATCTGGCAGCAATAAGAATGTTCGGATGATCCTTTATTTTATGAAATTCGATTGAATTAAAAATTTCCAGAAAGTCGTCTCTTTGTGAACTCATTGATTAAACAAGGTTTGGTACTTACAATTTTGTTGCTCTTTTAGGATTCTTTCAGCTACCAGTTTTGCAGAAATCAGCACATTGGGAATTCCGTTACCGGGATGTGTGCTGCCTCCGACAAAATACAGATTATGATACCTGTCGTGACGGTTATGCGGGCGGAAATAACCCATCTGAAAGATATTATGTCCAAGGCTGCCGAAAACAGACCCCCTTGAGATATTGCATGTGTTTTCCCAGCTTTCAGGGGTATGAACTATTTCAAATTTAATGTGCTGTTCAATATCATCCATTCCAAATTTTTTCAGACGTTCTAACACTCCGTTGCGGGCAGTCTGTTTTATAGCGTTCCAATCCTGTTTTTTACGTCTGTCTATATGTCCGACGGCGACAGCAAATGATAAAGTATCATGTCCGCGGGGTGCTGCAGTTGTATCTGTACGGCAGGGAGCATGTACATAAAAGTTGGGATTTTTACTAACTGTTTTATCGATCATGATCTTGTTGAGTCCTTCCCTGAATTCATCTGAAAGAAAAACAGTATGGTGATCAAGCTGGGGGTATACTTTGTCAAGACCCCAATGCAGGCATACTGCAGAGCATGAATATTTCAACCTGTCGAGATGTTTCGATTTTCTTTTATCAGGAAGAAGGAGTCGGTAGACATAAGGCAGATCGGCATTGGCTATAATGATATCTGCTTTATGATATTGTCCGTCTTCAAGCAATATTCCTTCAGCATTCATGTTTTTGATATCAATTTGTTTTACGGGAGCATTAAAATGAAAACGTACGCCTGATGATATTGCAGTCTTCATGAGCATTTCAACAATTCCGAACATGCCGCCTTTGGCGAAATATGATCCTTCAGTAAGCTCTGCTGCAGGAACCATTGAAAAAAGGGCCGGTGAATTGAAGGGACTCTGTCCCACATAAATATTCTGGAAGGTATATGCCATCAGCAAATGATCGTTTTTGAAGAATTTCCGGGCATATTTCCAGTTTGATATAAAGACTTTAAGTCTTAAAAGAAGACCGATATTTTTGAAATTAACAAGCTGGAAGAGGTTATAAAAATTGCGGTCTATCAATTTTTTCATCCCAAGCTTGAAGATCTCATATCCTTTGGAAACATATTTTTCGGAATTCTCAAAACTGCCCTGTTCAATTTTTTCCAGCTGTGACCTCATTCTTTCCCTGTCGGATGTAAATGACAGACTGCTGCCATCATCGAAATGTATTTTATAAAGTTCATTAAGAGGAAAGATATCGGTATTCTCTTCAAGCTTTATGCCAAGGGAGCTGAAGATATCTCGATATATCCCGGGCATCATGAGCATTGTGGCTCCCAGGTCAAAGCGATGGCCGTCACGGATAATTTGTCCGCAGCGTCCACCCGGAGTTGATTCTTTTTCATATATATCAACTGACCAGCCGCTTTTCGCCAGGTATACAGCTGTAGTTATTCCACCAACGCCGGCACCTATTATTACTGCCGTTTTGTTTTCAACCATTTATTATACTTATGAAATGCAAAAGTATAATTTTTACAATCAGCTTCTGTGCCGTTTCATTATCTCTTTCCAGGTGGTGATGATTATATCATTATCCTCAAAAAATTGTTTTACAGCAGGATCAGAAAAAAACTGTGCCTCCCATACACGCTGCTGCCATGAATCCGTGATGCTCTTAAGATTATCTGTCTCAACCGAAGGGTGAAAAATAATCTCTGTTAGTCCGGGATTCAATGAATTCAGCAGCTTGAAAAAATTCTCACGTTTATCTTCGTAGGTTTCACCTTCGGGAACACTGGAAAAATTATCCAGTTTTGGTAAAGTGTAGCTGTCTAATAATCCCACAACCTCTTCATTAATCGGATAACCCGCCTGTTTGAAAAATTCTGCTATTTCGGGATCTGAAAGGTCAATGGCATTTGCGGGTAAGTTATACTCATTCGCAATTTTCAGGAAGACCTTAAGGTATTCTGTGGTGCCATAGAGTGTTCCCATATGGGTGTCGATATGAGTGGGTGTAAATCCCATCGAAAAAACTTTATCAATTTGTGCACGCACCTCTGTTTCAATTTCTTCTGCAGATGCATGGGTAACCACATCAGGGACATCATACCACATTTTTCCCTCAGGATCGATTAATCCGGGAACATTTGCAGAATCAGATACGGGACCCCATCGGTAATCTTTCCATTCACTTGTCAGCGTGAGGTGGATTCCTATGTCGGGTGAATCCTGTGTCTTTGCCCATTCAACAAGTTCTTCTGCATAGGGACAGGGTACCATTACAGCTGCAGATTGTATATCACCGGTCTCAAAATAATTCTGTACTGCAATATTAGCCTCATTGCACATTCCTGCATCATCACAGTGCAGAAGAATTACTTTTTTGCCGGCCGGGTAACCAAGCTTTTCTGCATTGGTGAGTTTTTTTTCTGACGAACATGCAGTTAATACCAGTGCAGATATAAGCATAATCGAAATAATCGATCTTCCGGAATGATTCCTTTTTTTTCTCATTTTAATAATATATTACATTTAAAAAACTGATTTACTAAACTGGTCATTAGAGGTTATAAATTTAAATAAATCTTTTTAACCGTGCCTGCCCCGATTTATCGGGTGAGTTGTCACGGAGTGGTTTTTATACTTCAGAAAATAAATAAGCATCAATATTGCTGAAAATGCAGCTGTTGCAGCCCCGAAGTAAAAAGGGATTGAAGAATTGACTTTATCATAAAGCAATCCGGCTATCAGGCTGGCCGGTAACAGTGTAGTACCAAGCAGGGCATTGTAAATACCCAGCCCGGTTCCTTTCTTATTACTATCGATAGTATCTGAAATGAACGCTTTCTGAATCCCGTCGGTTGCGGCCGAATATAAACCATACAGGGCAAAAAGGGCAATAATTGCACCGGTGCTTGTTGTGACACCGAATCCGTAATAAACAACAGCATAGATAATGAATCCTGTAATAAGTATCTTTTCCTTGCCAACCCTGTCGGAAAGAGATCCTATCGGTATTGAGGCAAGAACAGACACGACATTGGTGATCAGGTAAACGAGAGGGATTAATATGACCTTAACGCCTGTTTCATTAGCCTTGACCAATAACAATGCATCAGTTGAATTGCCGAGAGTGAAAATGAAAATAATCCCAAGGAAAAAATAGTATTTTGCTGGAAAGTCTTTGAAATGAAACCTGGTGAAAAGATCATTCTTATTCTTTCGGGCTTCTTTTATTCCAAAAATTATGACAAAAATTGCCAGTATGGCAGGTATTCCGGCCAGGAGAAAGATAATCCGGTAATTCTCATGGAATAATGATAACAATGCAAAAGCAACCAGCGGACCTGCTATAGCGCCGCTGTTGTCCATTGCTTTCTGCAGGCCGAAACTCCTGCCTGTTTCATTATTTAATACCGAGCCGGCAATAAGACTATCTCGCGGGGCTGTCCGGATACCTTTACCAAATCTTTCAATGAACCTCAGGATAAGTACCTGAACCGGAGAGACAACAAATGTATATAAAGGGATAATCATTGCCGACAGGCCGTATCCGATAAGCATGAACGGTTTATTTTTCCCGATTTTATCGCTCCAGAATCCCGACAAAGCTTTTATAAGTGAGGCAGTACTCTCAGCAATACCTTCAATTAAAGCCAGGCTTGTTTTTGAGGCACCTAATGACATCAGGAACATAGGCATAACAGAATAGACCATCTTTACAGATGTATCTGTCAGGAAGCTTGTAAGGCCAGTGAAAAGAATATTCTTGTTGTACCCGAAGAAACCGTTCTTTTTCTTAATTATTTTTTTCATCCCTGGTGGTGTTGATCCCGAATAATTTGAAAATATCAACAACCAGTATTGGTATAAGTGACATTAAAATTACCAAGATCCAGTGTTTCCCATCCATTGCAGTAAGACGGAAGGCATTACATACGGGTGGTATCAGAAGCACAACAAGGGCCAGGCCTGCTGAAGCAAGAATAGCACCGATAAGCGGTTTATTTTTCAGCGGACTTATTGCAAGTGAGGACCTGGTGTTTGAATGGAGGTTTCGCACATGTATAAGCTGTGCAAACATAAGTGTGGTAAAAGCCATGGTCTGTCCCAGGATTTGTCCCCCGTCGCGTAAACCGATAATATAAGCCACCAGAGGTATGGTACCGATCATTATTCCCTGGTACATTATTCTCCAGACCATTCCCCTTGTCATAAATCCCTTTTTTGAATTACGCGGTTTTCGACTCATGATATTCTCTTCAGCAGGATCAACACTCAGGGCAAGAGCAGGCAGGCTGTCAGTAACCAGGTTGACCCATAGTATATGAATTGGCAGAAGTGGCATTCCCAGGTTCAGAATTGATGTTATAAGCAGGAGGAATATTTCGCCAATATTTGTAGAAAGGAGGAACTGGATAGCCTTGAGTATATTGTCATAGATCCTCCTTCCCTCTTCAACGGCTGATACGATTGTCGCAAAATTATCATCGGTGAGTACCATGTCGGCAGCCCCTTTGGCTACATCAGTTCCGACAATTCCCATTGCAGCTCCTATATCAGCCTGCTTGAGTGCCGGAGCATCATTTACTCCATCACCGGTCATGGCTACAACCTCATCATGCCGTTGCCATGCTTTTACGATTCGCACCTTATGTTCAGGTGCCACCCTGGCATATACTGAGTAACGTATCACATTTTCATTAAGTTCTTCCTCACTCAATTTTTCCAGATCGGTTCCTGTAATTGCAAGATCACCCTCCCTGTAAATTCCTATTTCATCAGCAATTGCCATCGCTGTGCTTTGATGATCGCCTGTAATCATTACCGGACGAATTCCCGCGGCGTTACATTTAGCCACAGCATCTATTACTTCAGGTCTGGCCGGATCGATCATGCCCAGTAAACCCATGAAAATAAGGCCATTTTCCAGCTCACCGATCTCGACATGCTGGGGTGCCTCAGGCAGATTCTCGTATGCCATTGCCAGTATACGCAATGCTGAATTTGCCATGGATTCATTTGTATTTCTGATCTTTTCAACATCCTCATCCGTAATTGATCTGACCTCCCCATGGATATTTATCTTATTACAAACGCTCAGAACTTCATCAAGACCGCCTTTAACATTTACTCTTGTGCTTTTATCATCAATCCTGTTTACTGTGGTCATCCTTTTTCGTTCAGAGTCAAATGGAATCTCGGCAACACGCGGATAATTCTTTTCAAGTTCGTCCTTATACAATCCGTAAAGAATACCAAAGTCAATCAGGGCTGTTTCGGTAGGATCACCTGTAAATTCGTATTTTCCATCTTCATTTATACTGAATTGAGCATCAGCGCATAAGACGGATATAGAAAGCAGTCTCTCTTCCTCTTCATTCAGTTCAACCGAGGGGGTAGTTCTGTTTATAACATCTCTCTTATGATTGACATAAGCCTCAACCACAGTCATTTTATTCTGGGTGAGGGTACCCGTTTTGTCAGAGCAGATAACTGTTGCACTACCAAGTGTTTCAACAGAGGGAAGTGTACGTATTATGGCATTTCTCTTAACCATTCGCTGAACTCCGATTGCCAGAACAACTGTTGAAACGGCAGGAAGCCCTTCAGGGATGGCGGCTACTGCCAGACTGACAGCAGTCATAAACATTGTTATTATAGAATTCCCGTAAAGTATTCCTACAATGAAGATCACTGCACAGATTATTAATGCGGCAATTCCCAGCACCTTCCCCAGCTGTTCAAGGCGCTTGCTCATCGGTGTTTCGGTGTCGACTGTCTGTTGCAGCAGATCTGCGATTTTACCCACCTCGGTCTGCATACCTGTTGTGACAACAACTCCACGGCCGCGGCCATAGGTTACTATACCGCTCGCAAAAGCCATGTTAATCCTGTCACCCAGTGCTATATCATCTCCTGTTAGAGTAGCGGTTTGTTTTTCCACAGGAACTGATTCCCCGGTAAGGGCTGATTCCTGTATTTTCAGGTTTACAGCCTCAATCAGCCTCAGATCGGCGGGAATTATTTCACCAGTCTCAAGAATTACAATGTCACCGGGCACCAGTTCCCTTGTGGGGATCTCTGTTATGATTCCGTCACGCAAGACTTTTGTTTCCGGGGCAGCAAGTTTTTTCAGAGCCTCAAGGGATGATTCAGCTTTACGTTCCTGGAATGCTCCTACAAATGCATTCAATATAAGGATAACAAGGATCACAAAAGTGTCGAGCAACCCCTCCCCTTCAATTACACCTACCACTCCTGATATTGCCGCAGCGATCAACAGGATTATGATCATGAAACTTTTAAACTGGGCAATGTACATCTGGAAAAAACTTCTTTTCCGTTTTGTGCTAAGCTGGTTATACCCATATTTCCCAAGCCTTCGTTTAACCTCTTCTGTTGTCAGACCAGTGGTTTCAGGGGTTTGTAAATTGTCTAGTATTTCTTTGATTTCCTGGTTAAAGAAATTTGTCATAAGGAGTAATACTGTAATAAATATATGTTGATTTACGACTTTTACAAAGCGGAACAGCCATTCACTTAATTGATGTTTATTCTCCCCGGGATAACACCTTCAAATGATTTCTTAATTACCTCTTCTCAATAGCTCTATCGTTTCTTTTGATGGTTTATTAGGAATAGTGGCAATGACCTCTCCGTTGTATTCAAATATTTCTTTATCATCAGAGGTAACTTCTCCTATTACCGCGACATTATCGGTCTTGGATTTTATGGCCTTTATTACCTCAGCAACAGATTCAGGTGCAACATGAACTACATATCTTGCCTGAGTCTCGCAAATCAGGATCTCCTGGGGGGTAATTTCATTAAGTGAGACCGGTACTGCTGACAGGTTTATTCTGGCTCCAAGTCCGCCATATCTTGCCGATTCACTAACTGCGGCTCCTATGCCGGCGGCACCACAGTCTGAACAGGCTTTGATCTTACCGGTAGAAAAGGCTGCCAAAGCAGCTTCAAGGGAGCTTCTCTCTTCTTTAAATAAAGCAATAGCAGGGCGCATCTCTTTTACAAGACCGGCCCTGTAAAGAGTATCATTGCCGTCATTCCCTGTCATACCTATAATGATGATCTTATCTCCTGCATTTTTTGCAGGTTTGGTGAGAGGTTTTTCGGTGACAAGTTTGCCAAATACAGATACCACAACTGCGGGAACGATGTCAGAAAATGAGGTGGAGAATCCGCCACCGACAATAAACACATCCATGACCTTACACATATCTCCCAGTCCTTTTACCATTATGTTAACCCTTTCCTGGCTGGTCATTACCTTGCACTTTCCACATGTGCACTTTCCTGAAAAGCCACATGGGCCAACTATTACCTCCTGGTCAAGCGGTCTGGTACCTATAAAATCCAGCAGAAATACAGGACGGGCACCCATAGCTACCACATCACGCATTGCGCCTCCGGCACCGGTGGCTGCAGCATCATAAGGTCTTGGCACACAGGGGGAACAATGGCTTTCCATTTTGGCAACAACATAACCTTTTATGCCCGGCACCTGAAAGACCGCAGCATCATCATTTTTCTCAGGTCCTATCTCCAGGGCTCCTGGCCAGACTTTGTCAACCTGGCGGTTTAGTTCCTCAAAACCCTTAAAGTCAATAACTTTGTCGATATTGTGATGCAGATGAACAAACAAGCCATGCATCAATGCTTTTTCAATGGTGTTCATAATACCTCCTTTTTAGTTAATTTTTAAAATATTTTTAGAATGCTGTTACAATAATCCTTATTGAAGCATAAAAACTATTCTTCAGCCTGCCCAGTTAAATCAGGCATATCAACAGCAGGCATGTAGCTGTATTTTATATCGATGATTATTTTGTCTCCGTCGAACTGGCATGTTATTATTTCAGTGTGTGGACTTTCGATATAACGAAGGGTCAGTTCCAGGGTCTTCTCATCCCTCCATCTGTAGATGCCTGCTGTTTGTACCGGAGGAATTCCGGCCAGATGTCCTCTGGCAGCCAGGAGTAAATTTGGACCCGGCCGTGTTGTCGTACTTTTTACCCAGTCATCGCTTCCAAACCCTAAATCCCAGGATTTACCGTTATAGTTCATTGTAACGTGGCAGATCTCTTCATTAAAGCTGAAGGCAATGGATTCCATTCTCCTGTCATTGGGGTCAATATTATATTTTTTACCTGATAACTCTGATTGCTGTGTCGCATCAGTTCCTTCTGCAGGCACAGGAATTGAAAGGGATGCAAGCATCTGTTTCAATGTTTCGTATGATTCATTGTTTTTGGGAAGCTTATCATTTGTTATGGATGGTAACAGATAATCCCAGACCATATTCAGTTCATCCTGAAGATCATGTGATTCACAGGTTATTGCAACGACTGCATCCTTATCGGGCATAATGATAATATACTGTCCGTAAGCCCCGTCGGCCCTGAATGCATTATGGCGGCAGCGCCAGAACTGATAACAGTATCCCTGCATCCAGTCACTTGAGTTTTTTACCGGTTCCGGTACTCCGGGTGCCTGGTCTATCTTAAATGTTGTGGCCTCATTTACCCATTCTTCAGGAAGGATCTGTCTATCATTCCATTTACCTTTCTGCAGGTATAACTGACCGAATTTAGCCATGTCCCCGGTTTTAAGTCTCAGACCCCAGCCCCCCGTGTTGATTCCCATGGGATCTCTCTCCCAGTCAATACCTGATATGCCCAGCGGGTCGAAGAGCCGAGGTGTGAGGTAATCGATAACCGGTTGTCCGGTAACTTTCTGGACTATGGCAGATAGCATATAGGTGGCCATAGAATTATAAAGGAATTTTGTGCCCGGATCATTAGTAACAGTCAGGGCAAGGAATGCCTTTGCCCAGTTATCAAAATTCCCTACAATAGTACCGGTGGGATCAGGAGCCAGACCGACAGACATACTCAGAAGATCCCTGATTTCCATATCAGCAAGAAACGGGCTTACAGTATCGGGAAGATACTCAGGAAAAAAAGAGATAACCTTATCGGAAACATCAATAAGATTCTCAGTAACGGCGAATCCGACTGCCGTGGATGTAAAGCTTTTGCTTGTTGAATAGAGAGTGTGTTTCAGCTCAGGGGCATAAGGAGTCCACCATCCTTCAGCAATAACATTCCCATGCCTGAGAAACATGAAACTGTGAAATTCATGTTTTCCCTTTTCTGCAGCCTTCAGAAAAGCAATAATCCCATCTGAACTGACACCCTCGGCTTCCGGTGTGCTGCGAGGCAGATCCGCAACTTGCTTAGATATATCATTTTTACAGGAAACCGCAAATAATAATACAACAACCGATGCCAGCGTACTTTTGAATAGAGATCTCATGGTAACAGTAATTTTAAATTAGTATCCGAAATTAAAACCGGAAATAAAATTACTATTCCATGTTAATAAATCTATTCAAAAAGAAAGATTTCTTCAATTTTTGAATCAAACACCCTTGCTATATCATGGGCAAGTTTAAGGGATGGGTTGTATTTGTTTTTTTCCAGGAAGACAATTGTCTCCCTCCTAACATTAACCTTCTTTGCCAGATCCTCCTGGGTAAGGTTGAATCTTGCCCTGTATTCCTTAATCCTGTTATTCATTTTTTATGCCTGTGAAGTTGATTACGAGCCAGCAGACTGTAAAGACAACAGCCATGCCAAGTATCCCCATACCAATGATTGTATGAGTTTCATAGTTTAACTTGTCTGAGAAGTACATAATGGCAAGCCACAGGTAAAGCGAAATATAATATGACAGTGAAGATGTTTTACGCATCACTTTCTTGGATAATTCATCCTCGGGCGGTTCACCTCTTTTTGCACTTGTCAGTCTTTTGACCCCAAAGAAAATTGCAAAAACCACCACAAGAATTATAATGCCAAAAGATGCAATATCAGCTGGCTTAAAGTCACCTGATGAGGAAAAGATCCAAAGTCCTACAGTAGCAAGTACCAGTGCCGCAACAATAAAAACTATAACTGCTTTTTTCATAATTAATAGGATTAGTTAATTAATTCTAACACAAAGTTAGATATAGATAACATTACTTCCAAATTTTTTTGGAGATTTCTTAATAAAAAGTACTTTTTCCCGGACTAAAGTCCTGAATCTCTATATCCCCTACGGGGAATTAGCGGATTAGCAAGAGCATTATGTTACAGTACCAAAACCGCTACGCGATACGATGATATATCCACACGTTTTTACCAGGCAACCAGGGGTAATTGCCCGTAGGGCATAAAGTATTATAACAGAACAGGCTATATACCTCTATCCAATACCTCGTAGAGGTTTAAGATATTAATGCTGATCCGCATATCTCCACCAGGCAGCAGTACCTGCAAAGCCAAGAAGGGATAAGCTTATTAGAATAAACCAGCTGAAAATATTTGCTTCCGGGTTAAGAGGTCCGGCCACCTTTGCGATCAGAGCGGGAATCGCCCAGGGAAAATATGGGGTTATGGCCGGCATACCGACAAAGATCAGCTGGGTGAGAAGTATTACAAGTATGATAAAACCCACGGGAAGGAGTTCATTACGGCTTGCACAGGTGATCAATGCCACTGGGGTGAAAAGCACAATTGTCAGCACCGAAGCTTCAATATAAGTTACTATGCTATGAAGAAAGACCTGGTTTGTCCAGCCGTCAAGTTTTACAAGCCAGCCTGTCAGAATAGCTGTGGCAAATAAGACTATAAGCAACAAAAAACTCCAGATAAATGTGATTATTGTTTTTGAAGATACAATGTTAAACCTTGAAACCGGCAATACAAGAATATCTTTAATTACCCTGTCAGTGTATTCCCTGCCGAATATCCATATTGTGACAATTCCAGATCCCATAGTACCAAGTACAATTGCCATCTGAATCATCAAACTCAGATATGTTACCCAGTCAGCGCTACTGATGAAAGAGGCTTTTGTGCTTATTATAGCCGAATTTTCTGCGACTTCGGGGTGTTTTGCCACGAGCATCAACAACCCCATCATGATGCCTATAAATATGAAAAGAAGAAACGTTATCCATAAGACCTTTGATCTTAAAACCTTCATTGTTTCGGTGATAAGGGCTGCATAAAAACCTTTCATTTTTCACCTCCTTTCATCCTTATTACCCTGAGAAAAAATGTTTCCAGATCCTCCTCATCAACATTTAACATTGTTGGGGGGTACCCTGAATTTACAAGAAGTGTTGCAACTTTATCGGGATTTGAGATCGCTTCAGCTCCCTGAATTTCAAGTATTTCATCCTCTGAAAGAGATAAAGGATAACCGTTCTTTTCAAGGATATTCTTTGCTCCTGAAATATTTTCAACTTTAACCTGGAGGCATATTTTCCTGAGTTTCTCCATCTCATGGGCATATGACTCATGTAATAAGCTTCCTTCGTGAATGATACCGATCCTTGTGGCGAGTTTGGAAATTTCCCCAAGGATATGACTTGAAATAAAAATCGTTACACCCTTGTTCAAAGCCAGATCTGCAAGCATTTCCCTGATTTCAACGATACCTTCAGGATCAAGGCTGTTTGCGGGTTCATCAAGCAAAAGGATCCCGGGGTCATGAATCAATGCTTTAGCTATTCCCAGACGCTGGGCATTACCTTGAGAAAGATTTTTACAACGAACTTCACTATATTGGTCAAGCTTTAGTTTCTTAATAATGGAATCAACTGATTTTCTGTCTTGTATAAACCTCAGCCGTCTTATTATTTCAAGGTTTTCTTTTACTGTCATATCAGGGTAAGAATAGGGAACTTCTACAAGATAACCTACTTTGCTCCACATTCCCGGGTTGCCGGGATTTACTTTATTGCCATTAAGAAAGGCTTCTCCGGATGTGGGACCAATAAGGCCCAGCAACATCCTGATGGTTGTTGTCTTTCCTGCACCGTTAAGTCCGAGGAAACCATATATTTCACCTTTTTGAACATTAATGGAGACACTGTCGACAGCTTTAAGTTTTCCATAATGTTTCGACAGGTTTTTTGTACGAATAATGGGGTCCATCTATTTTCAGGTATATATAAAAACTACAGTAAAAAAAGTTCTTTGTAATACAATCATTTAATAATGATCCCAGTCGATTTGTAAGAAAAGAGAGTTTTTTTCTTATCATCAGGCTCGTTTACTTTCAGCCCCTTAATTTCTGCTCCGTGGACATCATCAAGAACAACTGCGGTTCTGTAGTCCTCCTTTATACCGGTTAATGTTACATTTTCGAAAGTAATTCCCTTTACATGACGGATATAAAATCCCCATGCCGGAAGCTCTTTAAACATCGAAAACTCGGGGTAGTTTGCAGCCAGTTCCGGTACCTTTTCGAGTTCATCCAAACCCACTTTCGCATAATTTGGATTTCCTCCTCCGGGATAGCAGATCTCAATATTTTTCAGGGTAACGTTTTCAATCATCGCATCAGGCATTCCGACAATTGATGATGGTGAAATGTTACGTGGCAGATCCTCAACAGGACCTTCATAATTATATCCTGCGTCGGGTTTAGTTGCAGGGACCTCGGCATAAACATTTGATATAGAGATGTTTTCCATTTTTCCTTTCCTGCCCTCCCTGCGCTCTCCAATTCTAAGGAAAATCACATTTCCAGTGTTGATTGATCTCAGGCTGTCGACAATTATACCGTCAACAACAAGATTCCTGCACTGGTCATACTGCTGGTTCCAGCTTCCGGGATCTTTAAGAATAATACCCCGGATCATGATGTTCCTGCACCCGCGGAAATATATATTCTGCGGACGTATTGTCTCACGCGGCCGGTCATATTTTAAGGGATCGTTTATAACTCCTTTATGAATAAGATCGACAAGATTATTGGCGACAGTAAAACCCTGCCCGTCAATGACACCTTTCCCGGTTATTCCTATATTCTCCTGGTCAAGAGCAAAAATAAGGGCGGTCCAGTTAAAATTCTGCTCATAATCCAGGGGATTCACCGATCCGACAAGAATAGCGCCCTCCTCAAGATGAATGGTGACATTCGATTTCAGATATATGGTTCCTGTGAGATAGCGGCCAACATAAAAAACAAGGCGTCCCCCGCCATTGGCACTTATGAAATCGATGCCCTTCTGGATAGAATTTGTATTTAAAGTAGTGCCGTTTGATTTTATGCCGAACATGGAGGCATTGTAATCTTTTGCGGTAATGATTGTGGAACAAAAAAGGAATGTCAAAACTGTAATCAGTTTCAGTATCTTCATATTCTATTTCTTTTGACAGATTAAAATAAATTCCCTTGATTCCTCATCAAGTTCATTTCCCCTGAAATCACCAAGTATTTTATAGTGTTCAAAGTCAGATCTGTCAACCAAATGTTCCAGCTCATACCTGAAAAAGAATCTCAAAGGTGTTTCCCAGTGTTCCTGCTTTATCCCTCCATCTGCGTCCCACTCAAGGAAGAAATCTATATTTATAATCTGGCTTATCAGGTCGGGTTTGGTAGACACGCTCCTTCTTAAAAGTTTCCCCGGCTCATATTCACCTTCAAAATCTGTTTGGCTGGTAATACCATTTACAAGCTGGCTTAAATCAGGCACAAATGCATCAAAAATAAACCTGCCGCCGGGTTTCAAATGTTTGTATACATTATTCAGGGCTTTTATCTGTTCCTCTTTTCCAATAAGATGCATAAACACCCTGAAGGGAGCAATTATCAGATCAAATTTGAAATTATATTTAAAATCAATTATGTTCTGGATGCTGATTCTTTTATGCTGCTTTTTTTCCAGTTTGGAAAGCAGGATAGATATCATGGAAGGACTAATATCAAATCCATAAATATCTGCACCGTTGTTTAATGCATCAGTAAAGAATCTGCCCGTGCCTGTCCCGATTTCAAGCACTCTGCCTTTCGTATGCATAATCTCCCTGAGATAGAAATCATGATCAACGCTGTCTCTCATGTGGTTATAGATCAGATCATAGAAGCGAGCAAAAGTATCCGGATATTCGAAGGCCATTGAAGTAATTTTAAGAAAGGTTAAACTTTTATCAAAATTACATAATTAAGACTGCAAATTCTACTAAAGAGCAATCCTTTGTCAACCGCAAAGTATACGAAGTACATACAAAAGTCACTAAGGGAATCAAAAATATGGATTATTTATTATTAATCCGAACCGATTATACCAGAACAATGATACATCAGCAAAGGGATAGCGAATCACATACCTAACCGGCACTCTTTTTTCTCTTTAACAATTCAAGATTCATACTGAATGACGGCGAATCATATGAGGGGGCAAAGGCGGGATTCTCTGTAATCTCTCCGGTTTGATGATTTATAAAACCCTTAACGAATTTGTTAGGAAGAAGGTAAACGATATCTCCGTTTTCATTTAATGAAGTGCCGGTCTCGGTCAGGATGTTTTCAACAGCAACACTATTCAATCCATTTCTGGCAAGATCGGAAGAATAGTGATCAATAATTTTATCCGACAGGCATAGTATCATTAAATAATTACCAAAGGATTTGCGATTGTTATGTTTTATGAGAAGATCAAGTTTGTCGTTGGTGACTGGAAGAGCAGTCTTGTAAAATGAATCTGCATAAAGAAAGCCGTCATTTAGGATCCTTTTTGCAACACCCTCCTCTTTTGTGTAATGAATGTAGACCCTGGAATCTTTCTTGTTTTCAAACAGGAATTTCAGAGGTTTTTCCTCAAATAATTTATCGTTAAAAAAAGAACTGTACTGATTGGCTTTTCTGATCTCCTGAAGGAACCTGTTCATCTCCTCGGCATTCCAGCTTTTATCAATTCCGGTAAGCCTTTTAACAGTTGATTCAATGAATATATTCTTTTTAGTAAGCAGAATATGCAGATAGATAATATACCCCAGCAACAGGGTAATCAATATAATCAGCAAAAGCTCCGGCACCATTTTTATACTATTACAGCCTGATAATTAAAATGTTTGAAATTTATTTCAACCTGCAAGTTAATAATAAAATAATGAAGCTAAAAAATAATCAGGTTTAATTCGGGTTTAGAATAATTTTGAAAAAGATGGCTTTAAATTAAATACATTCATAAAAACTATTAATTTTGCACGATTTTAATTCTGGAATAGCTTATTGGCTGAATAATTGAAAAAATGAATCCTGAAACTGAAAGGATTAAGAAATATTATAATGAGCTTCCCGCAAAACTGGTGCAGGTAAGGCGAATTCTTAAACGCCCTCTGACACTGAGCGAAAAAATTCTATACAGCCATCTATTTAAATCAGGTATAGAATCAGCTTTTATAAGGGGAATGGATTATACAGATTTTACACCCGACAGGATTGCAATGCAGGATGCCACTGCACAGATGGCACTGTTGCAATTTATGGTCACCGGGAGAGAATCATCATCGGTACCGGCGTCGGTTCATTGTGATCACCTGATAACAGCCAGAACAGGTGCAGAAAAAGATCTTCACAGCGCAATGACGACAAACAGGGAGGTCTATGATTTCCTTCGGAATGCCTCGTTTAAATATGATATTGACTTCTGGGAACCCGGAGAAGGGATCATTCACCAGATATTGTTTGAAAACTATACCTTCCCCGGGGGAATGATAACGGGTACAGATTCTCATACACCAACAGCGGGAGGACTGGGGATGATCGCCATAGGTGTAGGCGGTTCTGATGCTGTGGATGTGATGGCAGGTCTGGGTTGGGAGCTTAAATTCCCGAAGATGCTGGGAATAAAACTGAATGGACGGCTTAATGGCTGGGTGTCGGCGAAAGATGTGATCCTTAAAATTACAGGAATGCTGTCAGTCAGAGGAGGGACAGGTTTTATTATTGAGTATTTTGGTGATGGAGCAAAATCGATATCTGCAACCGGGAAAGCTACAATTTGCAATATGGGAGCCGAAACCGGAGCTACCTGCTCACTGTTCAGCTTTGATAAGTCAATGAGCGATTACCTTGAAGCTACAGGCAGGCAGGAGATTGCAGAGTATGCCGCAGATGTTGGGGAACACCTGATGGCAGACCCGGAGGTGCTGGAAAATCCGACAGAATATTTTGATAATTATCTCGAAATAAATTTGTCAGAACTGGAACCATATATTAACGGTCCTTTTACCCCGGACCTGGCAACACCCATATCTGAAATGAAAAATGCGGTGACCAGGAATAAATGGCCGGAGATATTGTCTGCAGGACTTATAGGATCATGTACCAATTCATCGTACGAAGATCTTTCACGTGCAGCCTCGGTCTTAAAAAACGCTCTTGAGAACAAGGTTAAGGCAAAAACTGAACTTAAGATTACTCCCGGCTCAGAGCAGATAAGAACAATTGCCGAAAGAGACGGGTTGCTCAATGTCTTCAGGGAAGCAGGTGGTGAAGTATTTGCCAATGCCTGCGGACCCTGTATCGGACAATGGTATCGTAAAGGAGCTGATGAAAAGCCTGTAAATTCAGTAATTCATTCTTTCAATCGCAATTTTTCAAAACGCACAGATGGTAATCCCAACACATATTCCTTTATAGCCTCACCGGAGATTGTTGCCGCCCTTACTCTGGCAGGGAAGCTTACATTCAATCCAATGACCGATTCACTTATAAATGGTGATGGTAACAGAGTAAACCTTGCGGAGCCGAGAGGAAAGAAACTCCCTTTATCGGGATTCGGCAAAATGAAAACATGGCCAAAGAAATCCGATAAGAAAAAAAGGGAAAAGATTACAATTAATCCCAGGTCGGAAAGATTACAGATGCTGTCTCTTTTCGATGAGTGGAATGGTAAAGAGATGACAGGGCTACCCCTTCTTATGAAGGTAAAAGGAAAGTGCACGACCGACCACATCTCAATGGCCGGCAAATGGCTGAGGTTTCGGGGGCACCTGGAAAATATATCACAGAATTACATGATCGGAGCACTTAACTGCTTCAATAATAAAATAGGGCTGGTAATAAATCAGATTACAAGAGAATATGATATAGTACCCTATGTGGCAGAGGCTTATAAAAGAAAAGGAACCGGATCGGTAGTGGCAGGAGAGGAAAATTTCGGAGAGGGCTCTTCACGTGAACATGCTGCCATGGAACCAAGATTTCTTGATGTGAAGGCCATTATCGTGAAATCATATGCAAGGATACATGAAACAAATTTGAAAAAACAGGGAGTCCTTGCATTGACATTTGCTGATAAAGATGATTATGACAGGATCAGGGAGGATGATAAGATCGATATTACCGGATTGAAGGAATTCTCTGCCGGGAAACAGCTTACAGTGACCCTAAAACACTCTGATGGTACACGGGAAACCTTCCCGGTAAATCACTCATATAACACAGTGCAGATAGACTGGTTCAGGGCAGGGAGCGCTCTTAATCTTATTAGAAAATAATTCTGATTATGGAACCGAAAAAAATAAGATTAACAAATAACAGGCTTGTTATACCTGATAATCCGGTTATTCCCTTCATTGAAGGTGATGGCACAGGCCCCGATATCTGGAAAGCAGCGGTAAGGGTTTTTGATGCGGCAGTTGAAAAGAGCTTTAACGGAAAGAAGAAGATTGCCTGGAAAGAGCTCCTGGCTGGAGAAAAGGCGTATAATCTTACCGGCAGCTGGATGCCAGAAGAAACACTTGCAGCATTCAAAGAATGTCTTGTCGGGATAAAGGGCCCGCTGACAACTCCTGTGGGTGAAGGTATGCGTTCACTCAATGTAGCTTTGCGCCAGGAGCTGGACCTCTTTACGTGCTACCGGCCTGTCAGGTATTTCCGGGGAGTTCCAAGTCCTGTTAGAAATCCGGAGCTTGTTAACATGCACATTTTCAGGGAGAATACTGAGGATATTTATGCAGGGATCGAATATATGCATGGCAGCCCCGAAAATGAAAAACTGAAGAATTTTCTCATAAATGAAATGGGAGTTGTCCAGATCAGATTTCCTGAAACATCCTCCCTGGGGATCAAACCGGTCTCGCTGGAAGGAACAGAAAGACTGGTCAGGCAGGCAATCAGATTTGCAGTGGAAAAAAGACTTCCCTCCGTGACACTTGTCCATAAGGGGAACATAATGAAATATACTGAAGGAGCCTTTATGAAATGGGGTTATGCTCTGGCAGAAAGAGAATTCGGTGACAAAGTTTTTACATGGCAGCAGTATAAAAGAATTTCTGAAACAAGCAGGGAAGCTGAGGCGGATAAAATGCTGACAAAGGCTAAAGCTGACGGCAAAGTAATAATAAAGGATGTTATTACCGATGCTTTTCTTCAGCAGATACTGACCCGACCTGCCGAATATTCAGTTATTGCCACTATGAATCTTAACGGGGATTATATCTCCGATGCTCTGGCTGCTATTGTCGGTGGTATCGGAATTGCCCCGGGGGCAAATATCAATTTCGATACCGGTCATGCAATATTTGAAGCTACACACGGTACTGCACCAAAATATGCGGGACAGGACAAAGTAAATCCAGGATCGTTAATCCTTTCCGGAGCACTTATGTTTGAATACCTGGGATGGGAAGAGGCAGCCGGTTGCACCTATAGAGGTATTGAAAAAAGCATTTTGGCAAAAAAAGTAACCTATGACTTCCATCGCCTGATGAAAGGGGCAAAACTGTTAAGAACATCTGAATTTGCCGATGAGATCATTAAAAATATGTAATTCAACTAATAATTATCATTACAATGAGGGACGATGAATTTTTTTCAAAACTGGAAGGCTCTGTAAGAGAAGCCTGTCAGATCGACAATGACCTTTTTGAAAAATATGACGTCAAGAGGGGTCTCAGGAATACTGACCGCACGGGAGTGCTTGTAGGGCTCACAAATATAGGAGATGTTGTCGGTTATAAAAAAGAAAACAATGAAGTAATTGCAATTCCCGGCAGACTTTTCTACAGGGGGATTGACATCGGGGATATTACACATGGATTCCAGTGGGAGAACAGACACGGATTTGATGAGACTGTACATCTTCTTCTTACCGGCAGGCTTCCGAATAAAGATGAACTTGATGAATTTTCATCACATCTGGCTTCCCTCAGGGCTCTTCCTGACAGCTTTGTAAAAGACATGATCCTTTCGATGAAAGGGAAGGATGTGTTGAATATACTTGCCCGTTCTGTACTGGGTTTATATATCCTTGACGAGACTGCTGAGGACATTTCCCTGAATAATATGATAAAGCAATCTCTCAACCTGATAGCCAAGTTTCCCGCAATCATAGCCTATTCATACCAGGCACTCAGGCATGCTTACCAGGGAAAAACTCTCTCTATCCGGCATCCTCAAACTAATCTGACTACAGCAGAGAATTTCCTCCACCTGATCAAGGGCAATGATGCCTATTCACACCTACAGGCTGACCTGATCGATCTTTCGCTGGTTCTGCATGCAGAACACGGAGGAGGTAATAATTCAACCTTTACAATGAGAGTCACCAGCTCCACGGAAACTGATATCTATTCAGCAACTACCTCGGCCATAGGTTCCTTAAAAGGCCCTCTGCATGGAGGAGCAAACCTGAAAGTGCTGGATATGATGGAGAACATAAAGACAAATGTCCAAAACTGGAAGGATGAAGCAGAGGTGGAGAGTTATCTGATGAAGATCCTGAAAAAGGAGACCTATGACCGTACAGGGAAAATATATGGAGTCGGGCATGCTGTTTATACAATATCCGATCCAAGGGCAATACTTCTGAAGGAGAAAGCCAGGTTGCTGGCAGAAGAATCAGGAAGAAGGGATGAGTTTGATCTTTATTCTATGGTCGAAAGGATCACCCCCGAAGTCTTCAGAAAATTCAAGGGCGAACAATCGGCAAAAGTTATCTGTATAAATGTCGATTTTTATTCGGGATTTGTATATTCCTGCATGGAGATTCCCAAAGAGCTTTATACACCGCTTTTTGCAATGGCAAGAATAGCAGGCTGGTGTGCACACAGGATAGAGGAGCTGACCTTTTCCGCAAAAAGAATTATCAGACCGGCATTCAAAAATGTTTACAACCGGAGAGATTATGTGCCGATAGGAGACAGATGATCATTTCTTTTTTGAAGCTGATGATCCAAACCAGAAGAAAATAACACCTGCTATTGCCAGGGCCAGGGGTAGTAAGAATTTCCAGTCCAGCCATTTGATGAACAGGATCAAGGCAACTATTAGCGCTATACTTCCCAATGAATAAAAAAGCAATATCTTGACTTTCACATGTTTATATTTTTAGTTTAAAAATTCTCTTCCATTTAGAATTATTCTGTCAGAATATTTCTTTTATCAGTAATCGAACCGAGGATTCACTGCATTGTTATATATCGAGCCGAAAGTATATGTAAATCCGAAGCTTGTATAATATTGGTAGTCTGTTGCCTGCATTTTTCTCCGCAGGAGGACATCCTCAAGGGATGCATCTCCGATCGGAAGTGAGATCTGGTCGTGTATGAGGCTTGCACTTCCACCGATATTAAATGATAAACCTTTAACTATACGCAAGCTGACACTTGTATTCAACCGGAGTTTGTTATAGGACCAGTCGAAAAAATAATTACTCCAGGCCAGTGATGTGTATATGGAACCCCACTTCTGGATATATTTAAATCCCGCAGTCAGGGAATGAAATGCCACTGTCTCTTGAAGCTTCTGCCGGGTTGTCTCTTCATTATAATTGTTTATTTCAATCCCGGCACGGTATGATATGGTAAAAATACGGCGTGTTGATTCGGAGTAGGGGAAAACATCATATTCAATTCCCGGGGTTATTCTCACCGAAAAATCATAGTTGCTGTATGTAGATGACTGGATATAGGATGTTCCTCCGACTGACCAGTGGTCATTAATGCTCTTTACATATTCCAACTCTCCATAATAATCTTTTATTGTGCTGATGTAAGTAGTATCCTGGTATTCATTCCTGTCGAATTGAAAATCCATTCCAAAACTCGATTCAAACTTCGATTTTTCAGTTATCCTGTTTGCAGACATATAACCAAATATATAACCATAATTATAGGTTTTTTGACCGCTGGAATATGCATGCAGATTTGCACTATAAACCCAGCTGTTCCATTTATCGGTAGACACTGTCTCGGAAAGAGGCTTACTGAAGTTTATATTCATGTATTGCGCAAGAGGTGTTTTTGCCACATAACGCATTAATCCCATTTTAAGTGTTTTTACTTCTTTGGCTCTCCGCATATCATAAGTATCATCCGGACTGATATTGGATTTGAGCGTATCAGCCATCCCCTGGTATTTTCCCTGGCCGACAATAAAAAAAGTAGTGACAGATCCTCCGGAACCGGTAGATTCGTAGGTTGAGATTATATAAACATCAGCCACTTTTCTGTCCCTAACATAATTGATGAAAGGGATCTCTTTTTTAACATAGTCACTTGCCGACATGAAAACATTGAGGGCATCTTTGCGCAGAGTATCGGCAGTGGATACTGTCTCCTGGCACAATGCCGTTACAGATACAAGCATTGATACAAGCATAAAAAAAACTCTTTTCATATCTCGTTTGGATAAGTAATTATTTAGCAATAACGAAGTTAAGCATAGAATTATTGCTAAATTAATTATTTTAGCAAGGAATTATTATTTAAACAACAGTATAAGAATACCGGCTGCAGGTTTAGTAAAAGCTGAAACCAGTAAAATGGATAGAAGAGAAGCCGTATCGGGAAGGTTTATTCAGATATCGATATTGATATGCCTCCGCCTCCGGCATTGCCGAACCTGGGATTTACAACATTATTATAGATAGAACCGAAAGTATACGTAAATCCGAAGCTTGTAAAGTATTCAAACTGTGTTGCCAGCTCTTTTCTCTGGAGCAGTATCTGATCAACAGGGATATCTTCTTTTACAAGTCCGAGCTGATCATGTACCATCGCTGCACTTCCCACAAGCGTAACTGACAGACCTTTAGCAATCCTGAGATCGAGATAACCGAAAATTGAGAGATTGTTCTTCGACCAGTCGTGAAAATAGTTACTGTACTCAATACCTATATCAATACTCCCCCATTTCTGTACAACTTCATAAGAGGCTGACAGGGATTGCCGCCACAGATTTTCCCTGATTTTATCATAGATTGTTGAGTCCATATAGTTTGCATAGGTAAACCCAGCTGTATAAAGTATCCTTAGCTGACGCCTTGTTGATTCAGAGTAGGGGAATACGTCATATTCTATCCCTGGCATTATTGAATAGGTGAATTTTTCATTGCTGTATGATGATTTTCCCAGCCTGGCTGATCCGCCAAATGACCAGTGATCATTTATACTTTTAACAATCAGGGCATTAAAAGATTCAGAAGTATTTGTTCCGGTAATTGTTGTGGTATCATCTATAATAAACTTGTCTTCATTCCGGCTCATTACCGATCTGAGATTTATCTTCCAGTCTTCGGTAATTCTTGCTGCATTTACATTTCCTGACAGGTAATATGACTTGTATGTTTTTTGACCCTGGAGGAATCCATTAATTGAAGATCTGAATACCCAGCTGTTCCATTTATCAGTCGATACCGTCTCCTTAAGAGGTTCGGTAAAGGAAACCTTCATGTACTTTGCAAGAGGGGTTTTTGCCACATAACGCATTAATCCCATTTTCAGGGTATTAACCTCTTTTTCTCTTTTCCCTTCAGCTGTTTCGTCAGGAGCAGTTACGAATGACAATGTATCACGCATACCTTCATATTCCCCCTGTCCTATAATAAAATAGGAATACTCTTTTCCGCCGGAGCCTGTATTCTGGCTGGTTGAAATAATATATACTCCTGCATCCTTAATATCCCTTACATAGTTTACAAAAGGAATCTCTTTCCTTATGAAATCGCTTGATTCCATATATACATTGAGGGCATCTTTTCTCAGTGTATCTGACTGTGAGGCAGTTTCCTGTGATAACAAAGGAAGTGCAAATAAAATGACGGTAAGAAAAATAACAATTCTTTTCATGGCTGGTTAGTTGGTTATTTTTGAATGGGACCCAAGATAAAGAATGGTTCAGATCTGCAGCATTATTTAATAAAGTTTAACATATCATTAACTTAAAACAAGAGATCCGGCATAATACAGGAGCCGGATCTCAATTTGAAATAAAGGAATGAAAACCAGGAAGAAGATATATTTGGTTGCTTGTTACTGGTTGCTTGTTACTTGTTGGTATTGAAACTCTTATAACCAGCAACCAGGAACTTATAATTAATTATATTAATCTTCAAGATAATCAAGCCCATCGTCTGTCATTCTCCAATACCTGTTCTCAGTATCAGTAACAAAGTCATAATCATAATATGAATGATACATTCTTTCTGTTGTTTTATCCATGCTGACGATCGTTCCCTCAGGGATAAACACCTCTACTTCAACCTCATCAAAGGACCATTTAGAATCAGGAGGGATCATAAAGAATTCATCGAGATACAGGGTATCACCTGCTATTTTAAAATCATAATTTAATCTGCTTGCATTGCTTTCTGCATCAAGTCTGCTGGTCCCCGACGATTCTCTTTCAATTTCAATACGGATTGAATTATTATCGGCAGGATTAATATCAAGACGTGACCTGATATAGACAAGGTCGTTTTTATCATCAATATAGATCCTGTAGTAATTATCCGTGACGGAAATCTCTTTATCAGCATGCATATCTGATATTTTTTCACCTGACATGATGTAAAGGGTGTCGGGTGTAGGACCAAAATATTCGAGGGATGTTGTTTTTCCCCTTTCAGCATAACTGACACCTTCATTAAAGGAGATGATAGCAAGTGATGCCACACAGAGTACCCATACTACAAGTCCGATAAGCCAGACATACCCATCACGGACCTTGAACCAGAAGATAAGCCTGATACCACCGTAAACCATGGCCAGTAAAGGTATTGCGACTACCAAAACAATAAGAGCTGTCATCAGCGGAACCATAGCGGGAGTTACAATATAGTTCAAAAAGTCAGGCAGATAAGCCAGATTGAATTCACCGGCATCTATTGAAAAGGAACCGGGATATTTAAAAACGAAAATGATTATAAATGAAAAAAGAGTTGTAAAACCTGCAAGAACAAAAGTTACACCGATAATAATTAGAAAAATGCGTACAATAATAAACAAGACTTTGCCGATCGCTCTGAATACCTGATTGAATGCGTTTCCAACCTTTGAGGAATAAGGGTATTCGGAAGTTTTATCTGTTATATTTGCACCTGATCTATAGAAATCGCTGCCATACATCTCCCTTTTCTGTGAGTCTGAAATTGCTAATGGAAGGGCAATCCACAAGGCCAGGTAAACAAACAATCCTATTAGGAAAACGGGGGTCATTATGATAAAAATAAGCCTGAACCATACCGGATCAGTATTCAGATAGGCTCCGATACCACCACAAACACCGCCGATTATCCGATCATCGGGATTTCGGTACATTCTTTTTTCACGGCGGCTGGTTTGATAACCGCTCCCGGTTCCTTCATATTGATCGAATTCATCAGGTGTCCCGATGATTGAGATCATCATTTCAACATTTTCTTTTGAAATAACTTCCGACAGATCTTTCTGTGACTGGAATATCTCTGCTATCCGGGATTCAATATCTTCAATTGTCTCATTGCCGCCGGGCACATTTCTGAACTTATGATCAATAGACTGCAGGTAATCGCGAAGCATTCTGTATGCTTCCTCTTCAATCTGGAATAATATTCCGCCGAGATTTATTTTTATTGTCTTTTCCATCTCTCTCAAATTTTAGCTGGTTTTAGATTTTTTCCTCGTACGGATAAGATTGACTGATTCGACAAGCTCACCCCATGATTTATCCAGATCGGCAAGATATTCTTTGCCTTCGGGTGTAAGTTCATAGTACTTGCGGGGAGGGCCCTGCTGGGATTCTTCCCATCGGTAACTAAGTAAACCGGCATTTTTCTGCCTTGTCAGAAGAGGGTAGAGGGTTCCTTCAACCACTATTACCCTGGCCTCTTTAAGTTCCTTGATGATATCGCTTGCATAACAGGAATTCCGTGATAATACTGAAAGGATACAGTATTCCAGGATCCCCTTGCGCATCTGTGCTTTTGTATTTTCCAGATCCATAATAATTGTTTTTAGATTTTATACTTCATGAACAGCCTTCCTGGTCTGTATCTTTACAATTTCATTTTTTTCGTGACTGTGTTAAATTCTTGCTTCACAAAATCCTTGATGTTGTGGATATTTACGGGATCTCCTTTCATTTCAATCTTCTGTGCGGTGGTTTTTGCCTCCGGCAACACTATGTAGAGAATAAGATAAATAAGTATCCCCAATCCGCCCACCATGGCAAGAATGAGGAAGATCACCCGTACCAGCCAGGGTTCGATATTCCAGTATGCGCCCATCCCGGAACATACACCACCGATAATGCGGCGATCGGGGTCGCGGTACATCCTGTTGTAACCTGGCGTTGAGAATTTATCGCCGGCAGATCTTTTTTCATTGTCTGAGATATCTTCAGGTGTACCCAGTACGGACATCACCTGGTTTACATCATCAATTGTAATTACATGTTTATAGGCTGTCAGCTTACCGCGAAAAAGCTCCGCCATCCTGCTCTCTATATCGGAAAGTATTTCGGAGGAGCTTTCCTCTTCGGCAAAGTGAAGCTCCAGGTTCTTCATGTACCTTTTTAATTCGGTATAAGCATCTTCATCAATAGTGAATGAATAGCCTCCGAGGTTGATACTGACTGTTATTTTCATAGTTCTTTAATTTATTTACTACTATATCGTACATACAACATGACAATGCAAAGATATAATAAAATATTAATACCATGCAATACATAGTAGTAAAAAAATTAAAATAATTTCAATATATTTTTTAAATAACTGATAATATGCAAGATAGAGATTGATTTTTTTTTGACCTAACCCTCTCCCGATCCCCTATCTGTTGTTTCATGGCCTCACCCCCTCCTGTGGGGCTGTTGAAAAAGTCCTTCGTGAACCTTTGTGAAAACCTTGGTGCGACTTCGTGGTAAATATTAATTCATTGAACCACAAAGGATCACAAAGGAAAGCTCAAAGTAACACGAAGGGAAAGAATTAAAATTATATAACCAAAATCCCTATATTTATGCTCTTAATTTTTGGATTATGAAGAAATATAAATGGGGTATACTTGCCCCGGGAAAGATGTCAGCCAAATTCACCAGTGGACTCAAGTTGCTGGAAAATGCTGAATTATATGCTGTTGGTTCACGTGACCTGGAGCGGGCACATTTATTTGCTACAGATTACGGATTTAAGAAATACTACGGGAGCTATAAAGAGCTGGCATCTGATCCGGAACTTGAAATCGTCTATATTGCCTCCCCTCATTCGCATCATCATGAACATACAATGCTTTGTCTGAGAAATGGAAAACACGTAATCTGTGAAAAGGCATTTGCGCTGAACACAAAGGAGGTAACTGAAATGATCGATGAGGCAAAACAGCGTAACCTTTTCCTCATGGAAGCCCTCTGGCCTCCCTTTCAGCCTTTTTATAAAAAGGCACATGAGATTATTCAGTCAGGGATTATTGGGAAAATAATACATCTTGATGGTTATTTCTCATTCATGCCGCCCTATGATGCAAATAACAGGAAATTCAACCTGACTCTTGGAGGAGGTTCACTGCTCGATATAGGTATCTATCCTGTAATTGATGCATTGACGTTTCTTGGTGTTCCATCCGAAGTAAAAGCCAATGCTGTGTTTGGAAAAACAGGCTCGGAAGAGTCGCTTAGTATAATATTCAGTTACCCTGATGACAGGATGGCCTCACTTTACAGCTCATTCAGGACAAGCAAAGGGATTGGATGTGAGATCTATTGTGAAAAAGGGAACATTGCTGTAACCCGGGGGAGGGATATGAACCAGAAAGTGATTCTGGAATTGCATGGTGCTGAAAGCCAGGAATTCCGGTTCAGTCCCCCAGCCATGGGCTATCACTGGGAAGCGGAAGAGGTTATGAATAGCCTTGACAGGGGACTTACTGAAAGTCCTGTCGCTCCTCTTAAATTCAGCATTGACTTGATAAAGACACTCGACAGGATCAGGGAAGCTGCAGGTATTATTTTCCCGGGAAGAGATTAGAAAATGTTAAAAACAGGTTCTCGGTACTGGGTCCCCGGTCCTCGGTAAGAAAAAAAGATTAATGAGCAATAAGCACCAAGCACCTGACAGAAAGAAAATCTGATTATGTCCAATAATAGTTTTCAAAAAGAAAGCGAAGGTTCTTTTTATAGAAAGAAATTTTTTCTGAGCCTGATTATCCCGGTAACCTTCGTGTTCCTTATGTGGCTGGTGAAGATCGTTGAAATTTTATTTGAGATAGATCTTTCGGATCTTGGGATTTACCCCCGGTCGCTGAAAGGGCTGCCCGGAATTATTGTATCACCATTAATTCATAACGATTTTACACATCTGTTAAACAACTCGTTACCTCTATTACTTCTGTCTATTGCCCTGTTCTATTTTTATTCGGATATAGCAATCAAAATATCTTCTATTACCTATATTCTTACAGGATTGCTTGTGTGGATGTGGGGCAGGGAGGCCTGGCATATAGGAGCCAGCGGACTTGTTTACGGGCTCGCATCATTTCTCTTCTTCAGTGGATTAATACGCCGCTATTTCAGGTTAATAGCACTATCCCTGCTGGTGGTCTTCCTGTATGGTGAAATGGTATGGGGTCTGTTCCCCGGTATTTATAAAAATATTTCATGGGAATCGCACATGCTTGGTTTCTTCTCGGGGATATTGCTTGCAGTATGGTACAGGAAGGAAGGACCGCAGAAACCGGTTTATGAGTGGATGGAGGAATCCTCCTTCGCTGAAGCTCCAGAGGACAAGGAAGATGAAGAAGATGAAGAAGAAAGTTATTAGTTATTGGTTATTTGTAAAATTATTTTATAAAGGAGAAAGAGATAGAATCAGATGGATCTTTCAGTAATAATAGTATCCTATAAGGGATTGATTCGGCTTATCCGATGTCTTGAGACTCTCGATTCATTTTCAGGGAAGAGCTTCAGCATGGAGGTTATTGTGGTAAACAACAATCCTGGTGATGATGATTTTGTGGAGATTGAAAAAAAGTTTTCGGGATTCAGGTTTATTCATAACAGTGTAAATGGCGGATATTCAAATGGTTGCAATCTGGGTGCTGCAAAAGCCACAGGCAATTACCTTCTAATCCTTAATCCTGATACTGTCGTCAAAGAGGAAGAAATATTAAAATTATTTCAGGCGGCAAAGGCTGATCCTTCATTTTTTATCATCTCATGCCGGCAGGTAAGGGAAAGCGGTAAGGAGAGCAAAGCTATGGGCGCTTTCCCCTGGCATAAAAAAATGACCAGCGGAAGAGGTACTGAATCCTCCGGCAGTAAAAACAGAGATCAAAGTATAATATTCCCCGACTGGGTTTCAGGATCGATTATGATGATGCGGAAAGAAATTTTTGACAATCTGAAAGGATTTGACGAGGATTTCTGGATGTATTATGAAGACGTTGATCTGTGTAGCAGAGCAAGCGATGCAGGAGGGAAAATAGCTTTCTACAATGACATTACTGTGGAACATAATCATGGAGGAAGCACAAGGGCAGACCTGAGGACCACAGCAGTTACTAAATGTGAGGTTCAGATATCAAGACATTTGTATATTCACAAGCATGAAGAAGGATTTAAAAGAGTCCTTTTGCAATCAATCACGATAGCTGACAACCTGGTAACAGGAATAATTACAGGGTTGATCGGCCTTCTATTCTTTTTCATCCCTAAACTTTTTATCAGATTCCTTGTTATAGTAAGAGTAGCAGGTTATTATACAGGGTCACTTTTCCGAAGATCATGGCTCAGCCCGCGATCGGTCAACTTCAGGACATAAGAGTGTTAAAAAAAATTAATTCAGGCCTGCTTATCCATCTGGATTATTGATAGATGGGAATAAATCCCCATCTTTGGAGCCCTGAATGAAAGAAAAAATCATTGTTGAATGATACATAATAATAATTACAAAACAATACATATGAAAAGGTTACTACACAGGAATACAATAATTATATTTCTTCTGATTTTAATCTCGCATACAGTTGCAGGACAGGAAAAGGAAAACCAGCCAGATACTTTAAGACAGAATGCAGTGAAAATATTTCTTGACTGCCGCAGCTGTGATATGAATTATACAAGGCAGGAGATACCATATATTAATTATGTAAGGGATGTTCATGATGCCCAGGTAGTTATACTAGTTACAGAACAGAATGCCGGAAGTGGTGGAAAACAGTATACATATACGTTTCACGGGCAGCATAATTTCAATGGTATGGACGACACCCTCACATATACTTCAAGCCCTGATCTGACAAGAACAACTATAAGGCAGAAAAGAACAGATCTTCTCAAAATGGGTTTGATGAGGTATGTCGCAAAAACATCCTTGTTCGATGAGATTGAGATCAGACATAATGAAGGACTTGAATCAGAAGAAGTGATTGACAGTTGGAATCACTGGGTATTTGAATTATCTACTGAACCACAGTATGAAACCGAAGAGGCACAGAAGGAACTAAGCTTTAGGAATTCATTCAATATTTCAAAGGTTACAAAAGATATTAAACTGGAAATTGAGATGGATCATTCTTATCAATCAGAAAAATATATAGAATATCCAAATACAGATTCAGTCATCACTTATACTTATACATCCAGTTCGTTATCGATGGATAACCTTTTTGTAAGGAGCCTGGGAAATCACTGGTCAGCAGGCTTAAAATGGGACATCGCATCATCAACCCGTGAAAACTACAATTTTATGACCGAAATCCTGCCTTCAATTGAATATGATATTTTTCCATATGCAGAAGCTACCTACAGGCAATTAAGGATCCTGTACAGTGCAGGTTATCAGTATAATAACTATATCGATTCCACAGTGTTCAATAAAACATACGATCATCTTTTCAAACAAAGCCTTGGTGTTGCATACGAAGTACAGCAAAAATGGGGATCGATAAATATTTCACTCACAGGCTTTAACTATTTTAATGATTTTTCCAAAAACAGAATTCAAATTAATTCATTTATTAACGTAAGGATTTTCAGGGGACTATCAATGAGAATAGTCGGCAGGGTTGCTCACATCAACGATCAGATCAATCTTAGCAAAGGAGATGTTTCGGAGGCTGAAAGATTATTGCAACTGAAAGAACTTGCTACCAAATACCGACTGGAAGGCGGTGTGGAGATAACTTATACCTTTGGGTCGATATATAATAATGTAGTCAATCCAAGGTTTGGCAGCGGTAACAGGTTTTTCTTCAGATAGGCTAATGATTGTGAAATTATAAAAGTATAATCCTGTATGTTGACCATATTATCTAAATTATTACCTTTACCGCCTGATTTCTGTAATATCAGGTAATAATATTCTGTATGAATCACAAACCCGTTGCTGTTATTACAGGTGCCAGCAGGGGGATAGGGAGAGCAGTTGCAATTTCCCTGGCATCTGAAGGTTTTGATATCGCCGCAATAGCCCGTTCTACTGACAGCAAAGGGATGGAAACCCTTAATTCTGAAGTTGAAAAAAAAGGTTCGGAATTTTTCCCTGTCGGGCTCGACATCTCCTGTGTCGCCAGTCAGACAGAGGTTGTTTCAAATATCCTTGAGAGATATGGCAGGATAGATTTCCTGGTAAACAATGCGGGGGTGGCTCCCATTAAGCCTGACGATCTTCTTGAAGTAACAGAGGAGAGCTATAACAGGGTGATGAATATTAACCTGCGGGGGCCCTTTTTCTTTGCACAGAAGATTGCAAAAGAAATGATTTATCTTAAGCAGCAATTATCTGATTATAAGCCAGTAATAGTATTTATTACCTCCGCCCTGGCTAAAATATCAGCTGTCAACAGAGCCGAATATTGTATTTCAAAAGCCGGGCTCAGCTCAGCTTCCAGGATTTTTACCGACAGGCTCTCAAAAGAAAATATACATGTTTATGAAGTCCGACCCGGTATTATCCAGACCGACATGACAGCGATTATGGTGGATAAATATAATTCCTACGTTAAAGAAGGTGTTGTACCTCAAAGAAGATGGGGATTACCCGAAGATATAGGCAGGGCTGTTGCTTCACTGGCCCGTGGTGACTGGGATTTTTCTACAGGGATGATATTTGAGATCAGCGGCGGACTTAATATACACAGATTGTAAACAATCCTTTTCTAAATAATATTTTGGAAAAGTCATAAATCATAACAATCTTGTATTATTCAAATACAGGTTGTAATGACAAATGGCTTAACCGTTAACAGCAACAGGCAAAAGCTTGTTTACCAGGAGTATCTGGTTCCCTTTATCCTTATCACGAGTCTTTTTTTCCTGTGGGGATTTGCCCACGGATGTCTCGATGTCCTGAACAAACATTTCCAGGAACTGCTCAGTATGTCGAAGGCCAAATCGGCTTTTGTCCAGTTTGTCTTTTATGGCGGTTATTTCTTTATGGCTATTCCGGCCGGGCTGCTTATGCAGAGATATGGGTATAAAAGAGGCATTATATTCGGATTGCTTCTTTTTGCAGGTGGGGCTTTCCTGATGCTTCCTGCAACACTGATCCAGACCTTTGGAAGTTTTTTATTATGCTTATTTATAATTGCATGCGGATTAACATGTCTTGAGACTGCAGCCAATCCATATACTACTGTACTTGGCCCGCCGCAATACGGAGAAAGAAGAATTAACTTTTCGCAGTCGTTCAACGGTCTTGGATGGATAGCAGGACCGCTGGTGGGAGGGATGCTGATTTTTTCCAGCGGAGCCAGCGAAAACAGCAACAAGTTTGCATCAATAGCATTGCCATATATGTTAATTGGCACCCTTGTACTTATTGTTGCCATATTATTCTGGAGGGTAACCTTTCCGGAGATAAAGGAAAAATCGAGCCTGGGAGATGATACTATATCTTCGGGAGGAACCATGAGAGACCTATTGAAATATCGTCATTTTGTCCTGGCCGTTATTGCACAGTTTCTGTATGTTGCCGCCCAGACAGGAGTCAACAGTTTTTTCATAAATTACGTTACAGAAGAGATACCCGCTGTAACCAACCAGCAGGCCGCCCAGATCCTTGGATTCGGCGGTATGGGACTTTTCTGGCTGGGCAGGTTTACAGGAAGCACCCTGTTTATGCGTATCATACGGCCAAACAGGCTGCTTGCATTTTATGCCCTGGTAAATGTCATTATGATGAGTCTTGTTGTTTCAGCCCTGGGATGGATCTCGGTGATAGCACTCTTTTCGACATATTTTTTCATGTCGGTGATGTTCCCGACTATTTTTGCAATGGGTATCAAGGAGCTTGGACCTCTTACCAAGAAGGGCTCTTCCCTGCTTGTAATGTCAATTGTTGGCGGAGCGCTGATACCGATACTCATGGGACGTATTGCCGATGTCTCCACAATGGCACTTGGATTTATTGTACCGCTGGTATGTTTTGCATTTATCTTCTATTATGGATTAAGCGGTTATAAAGTCCGCAAAATAATAGTTAAATAAATCTTTGGGGTAAATAGATTTTAACCACTGAGTAACACGGAGTTCTTCACGGAGTTACACTGTTTTTCTCCGTGAAAGCTCCGTGCTAATCCGTGTTACTCTGTGCAACTCCGAGTATGATGATGCCTATTCAGGAAAATTCATCTCCTGTAATATTTTTCTCACTGCAGGTTCATCCCTGTATTTTTTAAAGGCAGGTTCCACCGCAAGATATGTCAGTTCATCATTCTCTCTTTTAGAAAACGATTTTTCCAGCCATTCGTTGACTTTTTCGGGATTATTGCCATAAGCATAGGCAAAAGCTATCCAGTAGGAAGGGATATTCTTGTCAATTAATCTGTTTATACATTCTTTTGCTTCATTAATATTCCCCAGGCCAAAATGTGCTGCAGCCAGACAAACATCATGTATATATTCAGTTTCTTCAATCACTGGCTCATTGATAATTCTGTCAAAGATGCCCTGTTCAAGGAGAATTTTATAATAAATCTGCAATCTTGAATATGCCAGTTCTTCATACTTTATATATGTATCCATAGCCGTCTCCAATTGTCCGGCATAGAATAATGCATCAATTAAATAACCAAGTACCGTCCTGTTATTCGGATTGTTTTGCAGAGCTTTTTTACAATATGAGATACTCTCTTCAGCTTTCCCCAGCTTTGTATAGAAGCGGCCAGCATTTCGTAACACATATTGGTTATCCGGATCAATTTTCAGTGCTTGCTTTATTTTTTTATCAGCTCCTGCAAAATCAAATTCATTATCGAGTAGTTCAGCAATGTTTACAATTGCCACACCAGAGCCGGGATCTAATTCAAGGGCTTTTTGGGCGGTTATTTTTGCTTCCCTGAATTCAGGTGAAATTGTTGTTAAAGAAAGCCTCCAGTAGCACATTGAAAGATATGTCCATGGTAAAGCAAAAGTGGAATCAAGACTGATTGATTCCTGGAATGCTTTAATTGCTTTTTGTGTATCTTCCCCTTCATTACCAGATCTTTCATAGAAAAACAAGGCTTTAAGGTAAGCATCATATGCATCGAGGTTTGCAACAGGCGCTTTTCCAATTTGTTGCTTTTCATCAGGCGTAATTGCTGCTTCCAGTTCTAAAGCTATGGCTTCTGCAATAGTGGTCTGTATAAGAAAAATATCTCTTGTTTCCTGTATTTCACGTTCATAAGAATCTGCCCACAGGTGTTTGTCTTTATTGCCATCAATTAACTGTACCCTCAAACGAAACGTATTCCCATATTTTTGTCCGCTGCCTTCTACAATATAGTTTACATTCAGCTTTCTTGCGATTTCAGGAATAGGGAGTTTATCCTTCCCCCTGTATTGTTCAACGGAGGTTCGGGAAACAACACTCAGATCCTTGATTGCCTGCAGGTTGTTAAGTACTTCATCCATGATCCCATTGATAAAATATTCGTTTTCTTCATCGGGGCTATCGTTGAAAAATGGCAGAACGGCAATTGATTTAACCTGTTCTCCGGTAGGTTTTAACAATTTGGGAATAATGAGAAATCCAAGGAGTATCAATACCAGAATAATGGAACCAACAATGATATTTCTTGTTTTACTGCTTTTTTGTGTGAAAGGTTGTGCTGTTTGTGATACTGTTCCGGATGCTTTTTCCTGTTGCCAGTAACTCTTTATAGCTGTAATGATGTCCCTGGCAGCATTGGCAACCTTGTTTATCTGATCCCTGTAGTAGGTTTTGTTGATATTGTCCTGCGGATGATCCTCTTTTGCTCTCAGTGGTCTGTTGACCCCTGCAGATTTGTAAATAAACTCTATTCCCCGGAGTACACCACCAATTACTGATTCAAATAATTCAGTGTCATTCTGGTCCAGGTCATAAATCTGAACAGGAAGAACCCTTGATGCTACATTTCCATTGGGTAGTTTTACCTTTATACCATACTGATCATGTGATGCCTGATCAACAAATGCACTGAATTCATGTTCCCAGGCAAAGGAAAGCGGATCGCAATAAGTACGTGATATTATGGGAATAAAGACAAGGCATCTCAACTTTTCCTTCAGGGATTCGTCCACATCGTGAGTTTCAAGAAGTCCGTCATGTGGATTGATATCAAAATAGACACTGATCTCCTCTTTGAATGTAGATTCGAGCTCTGTCTTCAGGGCTTCGACAAATTCACTAACCCATCCATCGCCTTTGTTATCCTTCTGGCGGTAGGAGATGAAGATGTCATATTCGTATCCGGGAATCAGGCTTGGCATAGCTCTTTTGTGGTTCGGTGTGATAAAGTTATAAAAAAAGTCTTGCAGTCTTGCAGTCTTGCAGTCTTGCAGTCATTTTATTCTTGTATCTTATTTCTTTTATTTTGTTTCTTTTTCTCCTCTTCTCCCTTTCTCGCCCTCACCCCTTCATTTTTTTTCTGGCGGTAGCTGATAAATATATCATATTCGTATCCGGGGATGAGGCTGGGCATAGCGGGATTTATGGTTCAATGTGATAAAGTTATGAAATTTAAATTATAAGGCAATATTTAATATATGACCTATTACCTTTAGTATTCTGGGATAGAATTTTTTACCACAGAGTCACACGGAGGAACCAGGTAGGGTCGTTGCATGCAACGACCCTACTCCGTGTTCCCGATAGTATCGGGACCGTGGTTAAATATTCTTATTTGAATTCAAATCTGTCCACCAGCAGCCTTTTTTGCTTCCTGCAGACGAAGAAATGCAGCATAATCATAAATTGCATTTTCAAGCCGCAGATCCCAGCTAAGCTGTAGAATTTCCAATGCTTCCTGGCATTTACCCTGCTTATACAATCCCCAACCCTTACAATCCAAGAAATTATAATTATCGGGATTTAATTCTATAATCTTGTCAACAAGCTCCAGGCCCTCGTCGACATTTTGATCAGTATCAATTAAAAACCATGCAAGATTATTGATCAACTTGGGAGTTTTAGGTTCTAAGGACAGAGCCTCACGAAAATATTCTTCTGCCTGATCAAGCAAGCCTGCCTCCCAATAAATATTGGCCAGGTTTGTTATGATCTCTGTTTCAGGTACTGAATTACCCTTACTTAAGGACTTATATTTTTCAAGGTATTCGTTTGCTGTTCCTTCTTTCCCTTTGGTCAGAGCCCAAACAGTCTGTCTGTAAGCAAGCATGGGATCATCAGGAAAATCATTTTCTGTTTTTTTGTAAATCTCTTTCTCTTTCCTGTACATACCCTGTTTATGGTATGCCAATCCGAGTTCTTCGTAGCTATGGATCCATATAGGTTTTGTACCCCAATTATTATATAATTCCAGTGATTTTTCAAATGCATCAATAGCTTTGTCATATTGATGGAACTCACAGTATGTATCACCTAATTGGAAATAAACAGCAGCATGCTGGTCATCTAATTCAAGCATCTTTCTTAACGATTTGATTATTTCGGATAGCGAGCCATGATAAAGATAATATACACTTTCTGCAAAAAAATTATCTGTTCGGGGTGCATTATCCATTTTGTTATAAGCTTCAAGGCTCCACAATTTTGCATCTTTATACATTTCCAGGTTCCCGTAGGAGAGGGCAAGAAAGATCATTGGTGTTATAAAATTTGAGTCGATTTCAATCGCTTTGTGGAACATTTCCAATGCAGGGGGAAAGTCCGAGTTAAAGAATGAATTTTGCCCATCGATGAAATACCTGAGAGCTTCAGGCGACCTCGTTGATCCAAGGTATCGTTGAAAGTCAGGTGATACTTCCTTTTTCAATAATGACACAATAAGATAATCTTCTACCATCATTGACAATGAATCGGTCATATATAGAATATTATCAGCAGTTCCCTCTAATTGAAAAGATTTATATATTTCTTCAGTTTCTGAGTCAATCAGTCTTGCATTAAGTCTTATTATTGTCCCAATTTCATTTATACTGCCCTGTATAAAAATTCCAGCATCGAGTTTTTCCGATATATTTCTGGCAACAGATGGTGTAATAGAGGCATAATTTGTGATATTGCTATTTTGAAGCAGGGTAATTATTGATTCTGATTGTCTTACTTTTAGTTCTTTAGAGTTCGATAATAAGGTGATCAAATTATCCTGGATCATCTCCTGCCAGAAATTTTTTGATTCATCCCCGGTCATATTCTGAAATGGCATCACTGCAACTGATATAGTACCTTTTGACCTGAAAAATGCGAGCCTGTCAGGTTCAAATATTTTTGGATAAACAAATATTGCCGCAGCTATAAGAAGGGCAATGATTGCTGCTCCATAGATCCATTTATATTTTGAGAATTTTGATGATTTTGCCTGTGTAATTACTTTCCCTTCTGCTTCCTGTTCAAATGGCACCTCTTTCCCGTTTTTTTCATTCAAAAGATCAGCTGGTAATGATTTCATCCCCTGGATAATCTCTTTTATGGAGTTTGCAACCTTATTTATCTGGTTTCTGTACTTTGTTCTTTTTATGTTTATTTTTTCATCATCATCAGTTTTTAGAGGTCTGTTTACTCCCGGTTCTTCGTAAATGAATTCCACTCCTCTCATTACCCCTCCAAGAACTGATTCGCATAACTTGATGTCTTCATTATCAAGATCATAAATTCGCACTGGTAATACCCTGCTTGCCACATTGCCATTTGGGAGCTTTACCTTTAAACCGAACTGATCCTTTGAAGCCTGTTCAACAAATGCCTTGAACTCATGATCCCAGGCAAATGATTTCGGATCGCAATAAGTACGTGATATTATGGGGATAAAGACCAGGCATTTTAACTTTTCCTTCAGGGATTCATTAACCTCATGTGTTTCAAGAAGTCCGTCATGGGGATTAATATCGAAATAAACACTGATTTCTTCTTTGAATGTTGATTCGAGTTCAGCCTTCAATGCTTCAACGAACTCACTCACCCATCCATCGCCTTTGTTATCCTTCTGGCGGTAGCTGATGAAAATGTCGTATTCGTATCCGGGGATGAGGCTGGGCATAGTAGCGTTTGGGGTTCAGTGTGATAAAGGTAGGAAAGTTTGGGATATATGGCAAAAAAATCATTGGGCTGAAGCCCTTAATAGAAATAATGTTCCATTATCCGTTGGTTAAAACCAACAGTAATAGATTATTAAAATCAAACTTACTTTTTCTGAGAAGATATTTCAGTTGCCGTCAGCTTTAGCGTTCCATTATCCGTTGGTTAAAACCAACAGTAATAGAATTATTAAAATCAAACTTACTTTTTCTGAGAAGATATTTCAGTTGCCGTCAGCTTTAGCTGACGGTTAGATGGCTTACATATAATTGCAGGACTTTAGTCCAATTATCTTAAACCAATGCCAGAATTTTAGATTAAATTTGATATTTAAACCATTTCTATGAAAAAACTAATTTTGGTTTTGATGTTATTCTTGGGAGTCCTCTTTCCGTATGGCTCCAAAGCCCAGGTTTCGGTTATAAAGCTATGGCCTGATAAAATACCTGGGGCAATCAGTAATGACGATTACACTGAAAAGACGACATCAAATGAAAGTATAAAGACCTGGATTCAAAAGGTTACAGATCCGGAGTTGTTTGTATACCTGCCTCCTTCAGAAATGGCAACCGGAACGGCTGTTCTGATATGCCCGGGCGGGGGATATTCCGGCCTTGCTTTTGACCATGAGGGACATGCTATTGCCGGATGGCTGAACGACAATGGTATTGCAGGGATCATTCTTAAATACAGGCTTCCTTCCGATCTTATCATGGAAAATAAATCTATTGGACCACTTCAGGATGCACAGGAAGCAATACGTACAATACGCCGAAATGCAGGAAAATGGAATATCGATCCAGAAAAGATAGGAGTGATTGGTTTTTCAGCAGGAGGACATCTGGCCTCAACACTGTCAACCCATTACGATGTCCCGGCTTATGAATTGAAAGATGATATTAGTGTCCGTCCGGATTTTTCGATACTTATTTACCCGGTCATAACAATGGAAACTTCATTTACTCATATGGGATCGAGGAGAAATCTACTTGGGGAAAATCCTGATGTAGAAGCAGTTGAACGATTCTCCAATGAAAAGCAAATTACCAGTGATACCCCACCGGCTTTCCTGGTACATTCCGGTGATGATAATGCAGTACCTGTGCTTAACAGCATTGTATATTACGAAGGATTGCATAAATATGGGATTCCGTCAGAGCTCCATATTTTTCAAAAAGGAGGTCATGGATATGGACTTGCCCGCGAACAGTCAACTCAATCAGCCTGGCCGGATCTCTGCCTGCAATGGCTTAAGGCATCGGGATTCTGATCCAGATTATTTTGAAAGAATCGATTATATTAATCAATATTAAAACAAGTCATTATGGGGACACGAAAGCTTACCCGGCGCCAGGCAATAACTGCCGCATCGGCAGGTGCCCTTGGAACATTCGTTAACTGGTCTTTTCCTTCATTAAGTATTGTCAGAAAGGACCAGACGAAACTTGCCATCAGTGGTGGCCCTAAAATTCATTCCGGCAACTGGCCTGAATGGCCGGTATGGGATCAGTCGGCTGAGGAGGGAATCATAGAAATGCTTCACTCTGGCAGATGGTGGAGAGGCGGAGGCGAGCATATAGCAGAATTTGAAAAGAAATATGCAGAACTTATGGGGACCAAACGCTGTCTTGCAACTGCCAGTGGATCCACAGCCCTGATAACATCAATGAAAGCCTTTGGTATTGATGCAGGTGATGAGGTAATAGTCTCTCCATTTACTTTCATCGCTTCATACAATGTGATTTTCATGAATAAGGTACTACCAGTATTTGCAGATACTGATCCGGAGACCTTTCTTATTGATCCGTCAACCATTGAGTCGAAAATAACTGAACGAACTACAGCAATTATTCCTGTTCATATTTATGGTCTGCCATGCGATATGGACAGCATTAATGCTATTGCAAAGAAACACAACCTGAAAGTTATTGAAGATGCATGCCAGGCCTGGCTCGCTGAGTACAGAGGTAAAAAGGCCGGGACTCTTGGCGATGCAGGATGTTTCAGCTTCCAGAACTCAAAGAACCTTCCTTCAGGCGAGGGGGGAGCAATATTAAGTGATAATGATGAGTTTATGGACAGATGTTATTCCATCCACAATTGTGGCAGACCATATAGAAGTATAAGAAGGACTTCCGATTATCCAATACATGGAACAAATTTCAGGATGCAGCAGTTCCAGGCTCTAATCCTGATTTCACAGATGGAAAGGATATTGAAAGATGCGGATATCAGACTGGGAAACGCACTTTGTCTTGATGAGAAGCTGAAGGAGATACCGGGTATTATTCCATATAAACTGGCTGATGGTGCTACAAGATCGGCATATCATCTTTATCCATTCAGATATATAAGTAAGGAATTTGATAATATTCCCAAAGAAAGATTCATCCGGGCACTTAATGCTGAAGGTATTCCATGCAGTGGCGGATACGGACCTCAAAATAAAGACGGATTAATTGAAGACCAGCTTACATCCAAAGGATTTAAAAGATTGTTTTCAGAGACACGGCTCAACCAGTGGCGGGAGGAGAATGTTCTGCCTGGAAATGATCAGCTATGCAATGAAGCAGTTATTTTCTACCAGAGCATGCTGCTTGGAAGCAGGAATGATATGGAGGATATTGTGAAGGCGATAACAAAAATCTATGAGTACAGGGCAGAGTTGAAGGCATGAAAGCCGGGTACTGGGTTCTGGGTGCTCGGTCCAGGGCACTCCTCATTAGCTTAAGCTTCGCTGGTCAAAACAAGTTATGGTGTAAAGGCAGGTTATTATTTATTATTTTTAAAACCGATCCTATGATTATTAAACGACAAATCAATTATTTCCTGGCAATATTAAGTTGCCTGGTTATCTGTTCCTGTTCAGACAGAAAACCTGTTGTCAGTTCTTCCGAAACACAATCCAATAACATCAGAAATTACCTGGTCAATGCAGCTAAGGAAATAACTGGTAATTCAATTGAGGGAATTCAGTCACTGGAGTACTGGGACAAAATAAAAGCTGCCCGATATAGCGAGTTTATTGAAATGCTGTGCATGCAGGATATGCCTATCAATGGTGAAAGATGTGATCTTAATGTAAGGATTACTGGAAGGATTCAAAGAGAAGGATATCATATCGAAAAACTTTATTATGAATCCCTGCCAGGGTTATATGTGCCGGCTAATCTTTACGTGCCGGATAATATAAAGGAACCTGTTCCGGCTGTTCTTTATGTGTGCGGACATGCATTAACACAGAAAGTACACTATCAACCGCATCCTGCCAAGTTTGCACAGCTGGGTTTCGTTTGTCTGATTGTTGAAACCATTCAGTATGGTGAGGTCCGCGGCCAGCATCATGGATGTTACGCAAGGGGATGGTTTAATTGGTACAGCCGTGGATACACTCCGGCAGGTGTGGAAGTGTGGAATGCCATCCGGGGACTTGACCTGCTTGCTGAGAGACCAGAAGTAAATGCTGATAAAATGGGAGTTACAGGCATATCGGGTGGAGGTGCACAAAGCTGGTTCCTGGCTGCTGCCGACCCGCGTATAAAGGCAGCAGCCCCTGTATGTGGAGCAAGCACCCTGGAGGCCCAGATTTCAACCTGGACAATTGACGGCCATTGCGATTGCATGATACCAATTAATACCTACCGGATAGATTTTCAGAATATAGGAGCCCTGATTGCCCCAAGGCCTCTCCTTATAGGGCAGGCCGACCGGGATGGTTTGAATAAGATAGAATCAGTTCAACAGATCTATAATGACCTGAAAAGGATTTATGAACTCCATGACGCATCTGAAAAAATCGTATATGTGGAAACTCCCGGAGGACATTCATATCATCAGCTCTCAAGGGAGAAGATATTTTCATTTTTCATGAAACACCTTATGGGGGAAGATGTTACTCCTGGAGAAGCAGGCGATATCGACCTGTCTCCTGAAAGCCTGTTGTCAGAAGAAGAATTAAAAGTCTATGTTGACGGTCCTCCTGCAGATGACCGTACAACAACTATCCAGGATTCATTTATAAAGCTGGCTGGTGATCCGGATATCCCGGATGAATCGGCACTAATTGCATATCGCGATACTGTCAGGAACTTCTTAATAAATAAGACATTTGGTGCATTTCCAGCATCCCCGCCTGAACTTGATCCATCACTTGTTTTCCGTACCCTGGACAGGGCTGAATACGGAAGCGACATTTACAGCTTTGTATCAGAGGAAGGTTGGCGCCTGAAAGTGGATATACGCTGGAGAAATGATCCGTCACTGAAAAAACCTCTTATGATCGTTCTGAGGAACAGTGATGAAAACCGATATGCTTCAGAGGAATTTATAAGCGGGCTGGACGATGAATGGAACCTGGCATTTCTTGAGGTTAGGGGTGTAGGTGAATTCGGCTGGGATCCAAACCTGCAATGGCATATCCGTCGGGCTTCGGCATGGACTGGAAGGACTATTGCTTCCATGCAGGTTTACGACCTGCTGCGGTGTATCGAATTCTGCAGGACACTGGATGGTGTTGATCCGTCAGCCATAGGCATTGCGGCAAGAGATGCTTTGGGAGTAGTGGCTTTGTATACTGCACTTCTCGACGGCAAATGCAAGACACTGATATTGAAAAACCCGCCGGCAAGCCAGGATGTGGCAAGCAATCCTGACGGGAGAGGGCCGGCAATAGAAATGCTTAATTGCCTGAGGATTACCGATGTTTACCAGTTACCTGCATTATTAGTACCTGCGGAAATGATTTTTATAGGGGAAGTCCCGGAGTCCTACAAATGGTCTGAAGACCTCCTAATTAGAATGGGGAAGAAGCCATTTACAAGGATGAGTAATTAATTGATTCTAATCCTCTCCACTTTGACTTAAATACTTTTTATACACATCTCTGTCATGGAGTAGGTATTGTTCTGATGCATGACGTCGGAGACGTCAAATCCCAATATCCATGGTTACATCCATGGTAGAGGCTCCTCTTGACTATTGCAACGCCGGAGGCGTTGAAGAAAACATAAAAAAATTTATAAGGAATACAACTTTGACCCCTCCGGGGTCATTACTATCTGACCAGATATTACCCCGGATGTCACCGGGGACATTGGACTTGGAAGCCTCCGGCTTCAATAACCTTGTATCGCTTTTCTCACCTTGGGTGTTACTGGGGTCATTGAACTTGGAAGCCGCTAAAGGGCTGGGTAGGCTCTCTGGCTTCTATGATTAATTTTTTAAAACACTATTTCATTTATCCATTTTTCGAGGTTGAAGCAGAGTATTGTACCTGTGCGATCTGTATAAAAGGTTCCTTCTTTAAGGTCTTTGATGTCTTTAATTCTAACGAAAGATTTCTCTTCTCCCTGGATCATGAAACGCGGATTACGAACAGATGCATTGAGTTTTATAGTAAAACCGGGAGTTCCAAACGGAGCCTTTAGTATCATTTTATTATTCTGTATGGAGATAGCAGTCAGTTCCTTTGCTGCCCAGTACCGTGATATCTCACTCAGCTTCATCCAGATGAGATCATCGTATTTCTGGTCAAGCCTCTTCTTAACCTCTTTCAGTATGTTGAATCCGGTCTTTTCGCCGTTAAAATATACCCCAGGCCAGTGACATACAATTATTGGAGGCTCTCCGCTATCGATGACATCAACCATCCTTCCTGAACTCAGATCTTCGGTTATAAACCTATCCGCATTACCCGGCACAAGACCATCCCAACCACCAAACCAGTCATCTGTACATCCTATGATTGACACAACACATTTCGGATCATTGCTATCAAGATCTGAAGGAAATAATACACGAGGTGCAACACTAAGATCCTTTTCAGTAAAAACATCCCGGAAATAATGCGGAATTTCTGCACCATAAACATCCCTGACAGCCTCCAGTGTGCTAAGAGCAAGGTTATCCTGGTTACGGCTTCCATAACCACCAGGAGTAGTTAATCCCTCACATGATAATCCTGCTTCCTTCAGGATTGAAAGCGCATAAGCTTGGTATGCAGCCAGTTCATCGACACTTTTTGTCTGGCTCCATTCCCAGTTTTCCATGTAATCAGGAGTTGCATCAGGATAAGGCCTCCCGGTTTTAATATCTATTACACGGGTATGGCTTACCATCTCAGGGTGAATATCCCAGTTAGGCACTATGACTTCCCTGACCAGGTCGAGGCTGTTCCAGAGCTCCCGCTCTGTCCAGCCGGGGATGAACCTGCTTACCCAGCCTGTACATGCCGGATAAGGGACAATAGAATACTTACCTTTAACCCCGTTTTCGATAGACCATTCTCCAAACTCCCTTACAAAACTATCGGGTATTTCGCGGGGCAGTTTCCTCCAGTCCTGTTTATACTGTTCAGGAAAAACTTCTCCGAATTGCGGAATACCGAAATAGGCCAGATTGACAAGACATGTTGAATCGTCAATAATAAGGCTGATCGGCACACGGTTGTATGGATTCAATACTTCTGCAGTTATAACTGGTCCGGATAACAAATTAAGGTTATGGGAAGAGGCAGCGGCAATACTTCCCATGCCGGCCATTTTAACAAAGGAGCGCCTTGAGATATTCATTTTTAAAAGAATTTATCGGTTCCCGGGATGAAAATTACTTAAAAATGAAGAAATTCAGTAATGTGACATCTGTTAAGTTTAATAATTTTGTAATAGAAGAAGGAAGTAACTTAACATGGAGGATAAAATTCTTTACAGGATACATGTCAAAGGGAGGGTCCAGGGTGTGGGATTCAGGTGGAGTGCTGTAAGGGAAGCCAGGAGGAGAGGGATTACCGGTTTCGTAAAGAATCAATATGATGGCAGTGTTTATATTGAAGCGGAGGGACCACAGGACCAATTACTCGATTATCTTGAATGGTGCAGGAGGGGACCCGGTTCGGCACATGTGAAGTCGGTAACGGCGAATCCCGGCGAGGTGGAGAATTATAAGGATTTTACGGTGGAATAATGATAGAAATTGCGGATTTCGGATTGGAGATTTCGGATTGTTTTATGCTTAAAAGGCAGGAAATGCAATTGTCAGATTATCATATACAACAATTTTTAAAATAGGTTACATAGTCAATTCCCCTCGTTTTTCCATGTCTATGACTATTGTCCGGATGGAATCCTTTACATGCTCGATGCGTTTTAAGATTGCCTTGAATTCCGGATCGTTGCGCAAATTATCAAATCCCGGGAATGTCCTGATCTTATATGGCATTTCGTAAAGTGGTAACCTTTCAGATTCAAATTTCGATAAATAATACAGAGCCTTTTCATTATCACCAAGCAGAGCCCAGGCAGCAGCAAGACGCAGGTGTGTTTGTGAAAACCAGGTTAAATAATGCTCCCGGGAAAGCTCACTTTCATCCCGCCTTATAGAATTATTCAGAATTGATATTGCCTCCTTTTTCCTGGCGGTTTTACTGTATATATATGCAAGATAGATATCATCATTTTCATTTCGGGTATAGCCGGCAGATAAAGCCTTATTATAATATTGTTCTGCTTTTTCAAGTTCATTCAGTGTTGTATACAGATAAAATCTAAAAATATTACATTGTTGTTCACATGCAGTAATATTACATATAGAGTCCAGGTAATGAAATGCTGCATTATATTTCTCCTGAGTCATCAATGTATAAGTATAATATCCAATTAGACCGCATTCAGATCTCAGGGAGATTGCATTTTTAATATATTTTTCTGCCTTTGAATAATAGTCAATACAAAAGTATGCGCCTGCAATATTCTGATTAATTTCTGGTTCTGATTCTCCTCCCAGGTCAATCGCTTTCTGAAAATATGTCAAACCTTTTATCATTTCATCCTTGTGAAAACTATATAACTGTCCTATGCCAAGTTTTATCCAGGGATCATTTGGACTTATTTTATCAGCCTGGAGATAATATTTCAGAGCACTGTCAGGCTGGTTGGAATAAAAATAAAGCAGACCTTGTTGGCTTATAATACTAATATGCTCCGGATCTATTTGCCTTATTTTTTCAATATAATATGAGGCCGAATCAAAATTTCCAATCTCTGAGAACAGCATACTTTTCATTTCTAATGCATCAATATACTCAGGATCAACACTCAGGGCCTGGTTCAATAAATTAAAAGCCAGCTTTAAAGAAATGCTATCTCTCGTATATCGCCATTTCCTTATCATCTCATGGCCTCTCATCTGTAAATCATGAGCTAATATCTCGGTGGTTGGCATTGCATCAATTCTGTTTTCTTCCTGAGGGGTAATAACAGCTTTCAGCGATGCAGCCACCTTTTTTGCCACACTGCTTTCAAAATCAAAAAGATTTACAGAATATTTTCCGTCATAGGTTTCGGCCCAGAGATGGTCGCCTGACCTGGTATCAATTAACTGGGCTGTTATACGGAGATCATCACCAACCTTTCGAACGCTGCCTTCCAGGATCAGTGACACATCAAGTTCACGGCCAATATCTCTGATATCCTTTTCCAGATCACGATATTTTTCAACAGAAGTTCTTGCCTTAACCTTCAAGTCACTTATCTTCTGCAGTTGGGTTAGTATATCCTCCATTATCCCGTTACAGACATATTCATTTTCCGGATCGGGGCTGTCGTTTCTGAAAGGGAGTACTGCTATTGTTTTATCAAGCTCTACCTCCGGTTTGAACAGTTTAGGAATAAACAGAATACCAAGAATTATTAATAACAATGCTAACACTGATCCTGCAATAAGTTTTACTTTATTACTTTTCCGGATTTCAGGGGCTTCTCGAGAAACTACTTTTGATACTTCCCCAGGTTTTTGTGCATGTTGTCTTATTCCGCTGATGATTTCATTTATTGAATTAGCAACTTTATTTATCTGATCCCTGTAGTTTGTATGATTTAGATTGTCCTGAGGATTTTCTTCTTTTAATAGCAATGGTCTGTTTACGCCTGCAGATTTATATATGAAATCCACACTGCGAAGCACTCCTCCCAATACCGATTCACATAATTTAATATCGTGTATGTCAAGATCATATATGCGTACCGGCAATACCCTGCTTGCCACATTGCCACCGGGCAACTTTACTTTAAGTCCAAACTGATCGTTGGTTGCCTGTTCAACAAACGCCTTGAACTCATGTTCCCAGGCAAATGATTTGGGATCGCAATATGTGCGGGAGATTATCGGAATAAATACCAGGCATTTAAGCTTCTCCTTCAGGGATTCATCAACATCATGAGTCTCAAGGAGGCCATCGTGAGGATTAATATCGAAATAGACGCTGACCTCTTCTTTGAATGTAGATTCAAGTTCCCCCTTCAGGTTATCCACAAATTCAGTAACCCAGCCGTCATGTTTATTATCCTTCTGGCGGTAGGAGATGAAGATGTCATATTCGTATCCGGATATAAGACTTGCCATTTTAATGTTTGTGGTTCAATGTGATAAAGGTAGGAAAGTATAGGATATAAGTCAAAAAAATATTGGGCTAAAGCCCTATTTTCTGTGTCTCCTAAAACCGTTGGCTGAAGCCAACGGTAATATACTCAGAAAATTCTGAAATGACAGAGTCTGGTTTGATGTGTTAATATATCATCAGAATAAACCGCTAGTTGAGAGGTAGTTAATTAAGAAAAAGGCCAACATAAAAGATTTAATTATACATTCAATTGCCGTCGGCTTAAGCCGACGGATTCCAATTATCTCTCTTTGCCCAGGACTTTAGTCCAAAATTGGGAAGAGAGCATTAAATAACAATTTATAAGTTGCAGGTGTTGATGCCCTGAACTGGGGGTTAAAGGAATAGAGGATGAGCTCTCCCTTGCCTTTTTTGAGCCAGATCATGGCAGGTTTTTCCGATAGTAATTCCTCCTTCTCACAGTAACCGCTCATAAGGATCTCTTTTTCAGCGAAAGCACCGATCACCCTGCGGTCCATATCAAACAACGGGACCCTGGTGTTGAAAAGAGGATTGCCGCGATAGAAAACACCTACCTCTTCGGGCATGCCCAGTGTTAAAGGATGCCCCTGTTTCAACTTCATACGTACAAGTGAGCCTGGCACAAGCAACCCATTCTTCCTGGCCTGGTCAGCTGCGTTTGAAAATGGCAGCATGAACTCCTGCTTTTCCTTATCAATGGTTATCTCAAGCATACCGGCAAACAGATCTGTGGATTGTCCCCAGGAGATTACTTTACCACCGCTGTTAACAAACAACATCAGTTTTGCACGTCCTTTTTTATCCATCCCTTTCTGATAGTCGGGATGATAATTGCTCATAGAAGGATTATCTTCAGATCCTGGTTTACCATTCAAAAGGTAATTTTTACCTGTGCCGGGAAAGATCACAATATCATAATTCTTCTCAAAGTCGGTTTTTTCAAATTCATCGGGGTGAAGTACAGTGTATGGCAGTTTATAGGTATCGAAAAGATAACGTGTCCACCCGGCATCCATATCGTGAAAGTAAGTTTCAACGAGGGCTATACGAGGCATTGTAACAGCCGATAATTCCAGTTTTCCCGGCTCCTCAATAAATCCGGATTCAGTGAGTGATTCTTTTGCTATGCTGTTAAGCAGGTCCACATTATCGCCCTGTATGACAAAACTCCCTTTTCCATAAGTCCTGCCATCTATTTTTGTCTCCTGGTTAAGGCGGCTTACCTTTAAACCATTCTGCATAGCGATAAATGCTGCCTTAAAGCTGCCATTGCTGGTAACGGAGAAGATGGCAGGAAGTTTATAGTTATCCTTCAGTGGATTATAAATATCTGTAAGTGGTTCCAGTTTTGCTTCGAAAGCGGTATCGCGCGTTTTGATTTCATGTGATTTCAATCCCCTGTGGAGAGGCAACGACCAGCTTGTAACATCATAGGGACGCATAATTTCCCCTCCGGGTGTGAAATGTCTCACCGGAAAATCCTGTTTTTCCATTACCTCCTTTACAAATGACCGGAATGGTTGTGCTAGTGGGTACACTATATCACCCGCTTTCAGGTTGATGCCCTCGAGTGTATAATTTTCAGCAAGTTGGAAGGTGTTGATACCCTGTTCCTTCATCAGCTCAACTAATGCTATGAGCTCGCTCTGGTCAGCCTGTTCAGCCGGAACCACGTAGTAATACGGAGTTTCTGTTTTACCTTTCTCCACCTCCCTTTTGCAGACGTCATTCCTGTATTTGAGAATATCATCTTTTAGGAGTGAAGAAGTTTTAATAGTGGAAAGAGTGGATTCAATTTCAAGTCTGACAATATCACCCAGCCGCCACCAGCCTCCCGGCCATGGAAGTGGGAAATTAATGCTCTTTTCATATTCCGAGAGTCCTTTCCCGGCCCCTAGTTCATTTGGTTCAATGTATACCGGTGATGCGTCTTTTACGCTTGCTGCTTCCGTAAGCATTCCTATTACATTTTTCCACATGCAGGTACCTGTTGATCCGGGCCAGTAATCATCAAATATGGTCTTTTGTCCTACGCCGGAAATCCCGGCGCTGGTAAGGTCGCGCAGCATATTGGTGCCAAATATGCCGGTCCATGTCCATAATTCGGCATCTATATTTTCTGCAATTGGATCAGTGGAGGGGGGAACAAAATAACGGATGTTTGTTGATCCCATCTGGTGTTTCTCGATCATCACCTGCGGAAACCAGTCGAGGTTATATATACGTGCAATTGCTTTTGTGTCCTCCTGGGAGAGTGTAACAAAGTCACGATTATTATCATGACCAATATATTTATGATAAACACGAGGCAGTGAGGCTCCTTCGTATTGAGTGCCCTTATATTTGTTGTAGTTCTCGACCACAAAATCCATCCCGTCGGGATTATGGTTCGGTACTGCCATATAGACCACATCGTCCAGGTATTTTTTTATTAACGGGTCATCAGAGGTTATAAGCTGATATGCAATCAACGGCAATGCCTGAGATGGTGCCACTTCTGTGGAATGCATCGAAAGTGTTGCCAGGAAAAATACCTTTCCGTCCTTTATATATTCATCTTGTTCTGATTCTGTGAGATCCGGGTTAAGTGCCAGCTCCTTGTTAATTTCACGCAGCCTGTCAAGATTATGAATATTCTCTTCAGATGATATGAAGGCAATATACATTATCCTGCCCATAGGACTTTGCCCGTTTTCAACAAGCTTAAGCATAGGAGAAGCTTTATCGAGCTTTTCGAGATACCCGATAAGCTGTTCATAACTGAAAAGCATGTAGTCGGAGCCGGGAACAAATCCGAAATGTTCTTCAGGTTTCGGGATTGCAGATTGTGCAAATCCGCGTTGAGGAGGGATAATGAAAGTGATGAAAACAAGCATGATGCCTGAAGTCAGTAGGTTGAATTTTTTCATGATTCAAAATAGTATAAGGAAAAATTAATATTAAACTCTTTCAGGTAGTACGTTAATTACATTATCAAATTTAAGTCAAAGCCATGCTAAATGCAATAATTTTATTTATCACTACCTGGCAGAATATATAGCAGGGGCGTTGCATGCGACGACCCTTCTTCTTTTTTATTATTCAGAAGCCAAGGAATATTTATTTTAGTACCTGGTAGTCCGTTAATCCCATTTTTTCAATAAGTGCCTGAAATCTTGGCTCTGAACGTAACCTGGAAATTACATAGTCCGAATTGATACGGGGAATTCTAGACTCACAATCTTCAAATGCTTTCTCAAGCCAATCCAGTGCTTCATCCGTATTACCTGTAATTATATACAAAGTTGCTAATCGCATAGAAAGTGGGGGTGATCTTTTAAGATCTATTTCAATTAATAAGTCCAATATACCCGTTAAATCCGATTTACTAATATTATCTTTGAATGAGTCTGCATATTCTGCAGGCAGGGAGTCATCCCAGAGTCTGTTTTCCTCAAGAGCATGCTCAAGCACTTCAATAGCTGTAAGGTCCTCACCCTGTATTACATAATTAATAAAAAAATCCTGCCAGAGATTGGCTTCAGGATTAAGTTCCTGTACTATTTTGTATTCATCCAGGGCTTCTTTGTATCTTCCTTCATTTTCATAATATAAACCACTCATCGAATGTTCCATATAGAAAAACGGATCAAGCTCCATTGCTATATTTATATGTTTGCGGGCTTCAGATCTTTCATTTAAAATATCCAGTAGCTCAGAATAATACTGATGAGCCGGCACGAAATTTGGATTTAATTCAACAGCAAGCTGTAACTCTTTGCGAGCCTCCTCCCATTTCCATTCATTCCAGTATAAGATGCCACCCAGTACAGTATGTGCTTCTGCAAGGTCTTTATCGAGATGCAGAGCCTCTTCTGCATATTCTTTGGATCTGGCATAAGCTTCTGGTTTGGGCATAAGGTCCCACCATGCAATAAGGAAATACACATCCGCTAACCCGGCATACGCCAATGAATAATCCGGATCCTCCGCTATTGCCTTTTGAAAATATTCAATGCTTCTATTAAATCCTTCCATATTTCTCTTTTGCATATGAAAACGGCCTTGCAGGTACAGATTATAAGCTTCAGGATTTTCAGTCTCATTTTTCCTGATCTGTTGTCTGCTTTCGGCCGTTAACGTTGTTTTCAGCTCACTTGCAACATTCTGAGCTACCTCAGATTGAATTCTGAAAATATCAGAAATGTGCCGATCATATATTTCTGACCATAAATGAACATCCGTTCCTGCGTCAATAAGCTGGGCTGTTATCCGTACATTGTCACCTATTTTTTGCACACTGCCCTCAAGAATCGAAGAAACACCCAGTTCTTTTGCTATTTCCTTTATAGAAAGTTCTGTATTTTTATATCTCTTTGTGGAAGTGCTTGATATGACTTTCAACTCACCTACTTTGAAGAGATGATTTAAAATCGCTTCCACAATACCATCACTGAAATATTCCTGTTCCGGATCATTACTCAGATTGACAAAAGGCAGAACTGCTATGGACTTCTCCAGTTGTTCTTCCGGCTTAAATAATTTTGGTATAAAGATAAAACCAAGTATGATCAATGCCAATGCAATAATTGTCACAGCAATTATTGTTGTTTTCTTGCTTTTCCTCGGGATAATTACCGGTTCATAGGCTTTTTGTGCAACTTCCTCAAGTTTTGGTTCATGGTGTCTGATTGCAGTAATAATATCTTTGATTGCATTGCCAACCTTATTTATCTGATTTCGGTATTTGGTTTTGTTAAGGTTAATTTTTTCATCATCATCAGGTTTAAGCGGCCTGTTTACACCCGGTTCAGCATAAATAAAATCAATACCCCTCAGAATACCACCCAAAACTGATTCACATAACTTAATATCGTCAGGATCCAGGTCATAAATACTAATCGGTAATACACGACTTGCCACATTACCATTTGGCAGTTTTAATTTCAGTCCAAACTGATCCTTTGAAGCCTGATCAACGAATGTCTTAAACTCATGTTCCCAGGCAAAGGCCTTCGGATCACAGTATGTACGTGAGATAATCGGAATAAAAACCAGGCATTTCAGCTTATCCTTCAGGGATTCGTCAACATCATGAGTTTCAAGCAGGCCATCATGAGGATTGATATCGAAGTATACACTGATTTCTTCTTTGAAGGTTGATTCGAGTTCTCCTTTCAGGTTATCCACAAACTCAGTCACCCAGCCGTCATGCTTGTTATCCTTCTGGCGGTAACTGATGAAAATGTCGTATTCGTATCCTGGGATGAGGCTGGACATGGCTATGTTTGTGGTTAAGTGTGATAAAGGTAGGAAAGTAATGGAAAAGAGGCAAATAAAAATTGGGAAGCGTGAGTGCGGGAAGGGGGGAATAGAGGAAGAGGAGAAAAATAATACTGAGCGAGGAATCTTATTCATTAAAAACAAAATAAAACAGGATGACTTTCCCCTGTAATTTATTATTCGATGGTTAAAATTTACCTACGTATTAAAATACGTATTATAATACGTAGATTCTCTGGAAATTATTTATTATCAGGATGATACTGGGGGTGTGTTTTCTGAGGTTGTAATCAATATGTGTTTTTTGAAAGGTCTGCAATAATCTGGTAGAAGCGCTGCATGCAGCGCTTCTTCGGCTACAATCATTTCAGGTTTTCTTCAAAGAGCCTGAATATCCTTTTATACTCATCAATCCAGCTTGATGGTTCCACGAAACCATGACTTTCAAGCGGGTAAACTGCCAGCTCCCAGTTATCCTTTCCAAGCTCGATGAGTCTCTGTGTAAGTCTGACAATATCCTGAAAATGTACATTGTCGTCGATCATACCATGACACATCAGCAGGGCTCCCTCAAGACCTTCTGCATAATATATCGGGGAGCTACGTACAAATGCCAGACTGTCTGCAGCAGGTGTATTCAGGATGTTAGATGTATAACCATGATTGTAATGCACCCAATCGGTAACCGACCTGAGAGCTGCTCCTGCCTTGAATGTCCCCGGTTTAGTAAACATTGCCATAAGGGTTATGAAACCACCGTAAGATCCGCCATAGATCCCTATTCTTTGCGGATCAATCTGGCATTGTTCAACAAGATACTTTGCCCCATCAACCTGGTCATCCAGGTCTTTACTTCCCATGTGCCTGTATATAGCAGTACGCCAGTCGCGACCATAACCGGCACTTCCGCGGTAATCAATATCGAGGACTGTATATCCGTTGTCAACAAGAAAATTATGGAACATATATTCACGGAAATATCTGCTCCACCACCTATGGGCATTTTGAAGATAGCCTGAGCCATGAACAAAAACCACTGCTGGTCGGTTGTTAACCGGGTTATCAGGTTTATACAGCCTTGCCGGGATCATTACACTATCTGATGCTTTAAATTTAACATATTCAGGTACTCTCCAGTTATATGCCAGAAACTCCTCGGTAGCCGATTCTGTAATACGAATTGGTAAAGCTTTATTCTTATTCTCAAGCAAAAAAAGATCCCAAGGCTCAATGGCATGGGATACCCTGAGTGCAAAGTACCTATCATCGGGAGATAATTCATATTCAACACCTCCGTCAAAGTTTGTAAGACGTTTCCTCGTTCCTCCCTGAACAGGCATGCTGTAGAGCTCCCTTATACCGGGATCAGCTTCGTTTGAAATGAAATACCAGGTTTTCTTGTCTTTGGAAATAACTGGATCATAGATCTCGAAGTAACCTGAGGTGAGGGCTCTTTTCTTTCCAATAGTTATATCAAGTAAATATAAATGAGAATATCCTGATTCCTCAGATTGAAAATAGACTGTTTTGTCATCAGGAAGCCACCCAATTTGGCCATAACCTATTCCCGGGCCTCCTATCCATGCATTGTCGTGCTGCCTGTCGAGCAATTTTAGTCCGCCAGTTTTAATATCCAGCAGCATGATCCATCTGTCCTTGTTGTCGTCTGAGAAAATATCCAAAACTGCATTTTCTCCATTGTCAGACCATACCGGATCACGAATTATTACATCTCTCTTTTTAGGTTCCTTTACTTCTTTTTCCGTATAATCTGAGATATAATCCGGTAGATCCTCAATACCGGGAATATCATCTTTACTTACACTGTAAATTGTGTCCCGGGTAATATCAAGAATCCTGAATTCTCCTGTGAAGTAATTGTAATAGTACTGTCCAACCTTGGTTCTGGAAGGGATATCCTCAGTATATCCTGATAATGTCACATAAGATGGTACGATAGTCCTCTTCTGATCAGGCATCTGAAAGGTTTGCCAGAGGAGGTAATTCCCATCCGGGCTCATACTGACTGACCTTACCTGATCTTTACCGGTATAGATCACCTTTGGCCGGTCAGGTTTCATCTCTTCAGATTCTTCCTTCTCCCGGGCAGTTCTTTTCTCCCTTTCAACAAGTGTCTGGAACAGAAATAATTGATTGTAATACAAGAATTTATCCTGTTCATTGGTATATGGTTTCTCCTCCGGTTTTTCACTTCCTGACCTAAGATCGCTTAATTGCTCAAAAGTGCCACTTACAATATCCCAAGTAAAGAGATTATTTCCACTTGTAAAGATGATCTTGTCTTCATCCTTGCTGAAAAGGGGATTACTCTCAACGGCCAGTGTTGAGGTAATTTGTTTAACTGCTCCGGTCTTTATATCCAGGATGTAGATGTCTCCGTTCTTTGAATAGACCATTTTCGATCGGCTATAGTTATAAGTGCCGTTGGATGAAGGAAGCTTTTTTATCTCTTCACGGCCTAATTTAACAGGAACCGGATTAACAGCTTCCACAACATAAAGTGATGGTGTGGAATCAACATCCTGAGTCCAGTTGAAAAAGAGGCTGTTCCCTGATGGCGACCATTGCATCCTTTCCGGTGATATACCTGTGAATTTCTCGCCCTGCATAATTTCTTCAATGGTTAGTGAGATCTGAGAATTAAGTGTACGGGGCAGAAGGAAAGTTGCTGTAATCAGAACAGTTAACAAGAATGTTTTTTTCATTTCGGGGATTTTTAATTGATAATATCGGATAAAATTATAAAATATAGAGGTATAATCATCTATTGTAGGTTGTAGGTTCGTTGCATGCAACGAACCTACTATGGATATTATATCATAAATTTGTATGGATAGAAATAGTATTCATATAAAAACACAATACATGAAAAGATCACGAATTTCGGCTTCCTGGTATATCATCCCGGTACTATTTATTATTTCAATATCAGTGCGGGCACAGTATAATAATTCTGTTGAAGAAACTCAGGATTATAAAGGCAGCTGCACAAGTATTATGGTTGGCAGGCTGGCAACAACCGATGGATCGGTAATTACATCACATACCTGCGATGGAATGTACAGGACCTGGGTAGAAATTTTCCCTCACACAAAGTATGAAAAAGGAGCTATTCATACTGTTTATTCCGGAGTACTTGAACCATCTGAAAGGTCATGGGATATGCGGAATGTAAAGAAGACTGGAGAGATCCCTGAAGTTGAGGAGACCTATGCGTTTCTCAATACCGCATATCCATGTATGAATGAAAAACAACTTGCAATAGGTGAAACAACAATTGGAGGAAGAATGGAGCTGAGAAACACTGAGGGGATATTTTATATTGAGGAGCTCGAGAAGATTGCCCTGCAGCGGTGCGGGACAGCCAGAGAAGCTATTGCACTTATTGGAAAACTGGCTGAAGAATATGGTTATGGAGATTATGCTGAATGTATTACCATAGCAGATCCGAAGGAGGTATGGCAGTTTGAAATATCGGGATCGGGGAAGGGTAAGCCATCCGCGATTTGGTGTGCAGCCAGGATACCTGATGATCATATTGGCGTTTCAGCCAATATGCCAAGAATATCGACCATTGACTTCAATGATCCTGACAAGTTTCTGTATAGTACCGACCTTAAGAAAGTAGCCAGAGATCTCGGTTACTGGGACGGAAAAGAACCAATGAAGTTCTGGAAAGTAATAGGTTCTAATGGCAAAGCTTATGGGACACGTGAGTTTTTTATTTTGAGTCACATGGCACCATCATTAAATCTTACCGATGATGTTGAAGAGCTTCCCTTTTCTGTAAA
>Ga0315534_1000027_pt1 | contig 67664 bp, 61 predicted proteins | sample SalMarSW160240MG_FD_203094 | JGI IMG/M metagenome (GOLD analysis project Ga0315534, IMG submission 203094) | Salt marsh sediment microbial communities from the Plum Island Ecosystem LTER, Massachusetts, United States - Salt Marsh Sediment SW1602-40 ... | reverse complement strand
TTCGGTCGCAGTGCCCTATGTATGGAACGACTTCGGGCCGGCGGGAACCTCGGACGGGTTGGCAGACGCCGGCGTTCTCTTCTCCAAGCAGCTGACCGGCGGAGACGATGCGTTCCCGAGCCTCGTTGGCTCGGTCGGCTGGACATCGCCGACCGCCCGCGCCTGTTGCGCCGGTCCTGTCCCTTATGTCTCCGGCTTCCAAGCCGGATTGACGGCCTCCAAGCGGCTCGATCCGCTGGTGGCGTTCGCCGGCGTTTCTTACTTTTCTCAGATCTCCGGCGACGTCGCCGGCACCAATTTCAATCCTTCCGACATTATCGGCACGAGGCTAGGGGCATCTCTCGCCGTGACGCCGGCGACATCGCTGACGGCGGGCGTCAGCGTCAGCTTCCTGACCGATACCGATTTCGGAACGATTCCGGGACCCCGGCCCGACGATGTGTTGGCATCCGTCGATCTCGGCTTCAACACCATCCTTTGGCACAATACGTTCTTGAACGTGACCGGCCAGTTCGGGCTTAGCGGCGATATTCCCGATTTCCGGTTGATGACGACCGTTCCAGTCAGGTTCGGGCCCGGCGCTCGAGAGCAATGACATGGACCGTGGGACGGCGGCCGCAAGCCCCCCGCGCGGCGTGTCCTTCGAAGGCTGACTGCACAATACCGCTCACCGATAGCGGACCGCTGCACGGAAAATCCCTCCCGCCGGAGTACAGGCTCTTCGCTGCACTCCTAAGTGCAGGCGCTGTCCCGTAAAAAGCTCTCAATCGACTCAGTCGACCGTTGGGACTAATCTGTGGCCCGTGAGGGGCGAACAGTGAAGAGCTTGGGCCGGGCCTCGGGAGGGGGGTTATGCCGCGAGAACTTCTGTATGGCGAACTCGCCAACTTCAAAGTCGATATCACGGACCTTCGCAACTATTACGCGTCCACGGTACTTCAAAGTCCGGGGACGGACCATGTCGAGGGCCTTGCGACCTATCAAGGATGGGCCCTCACCAGCCGCGACGGCAGCTTGGCCGACGGCGTAAAGGCGAACCGAACGGGCCCGGCGCTTACAAATGCGACCACGCCCACCTCTCTTTGCACCGGCGTCATGCGCGAAACCTTGGAGAAGGTGGAGGGCCTAGGCCTAAAGCACTTCCGCGCACGGGTGTTCCGGCTGGATCACGGCTACCCCATGGAATTTCACATCGACGTAAAACACGAAGCGTGGCGGCTTCACATTCCCATCATCACGGCGGAGACCAGCCTGTTCCAATGGGAGCTGGCGAATGGCGAGATCGTAAGCGCCCACCTGCCGGCGGACGGCCGCGCCTGGCTCGTCCGCGTCGACCAATTGCACCGGGCGGTCAATACCAAAGAGGGGGCGGGCGACCGGGTTCATGTTGTCTTATCGATCGAACGCGGTTGCACGAGGCGTCGGCATTTCGGGCCCGATCGCTATGTGCTGCCGCCCGAGCTCCGGCTCGGTCCCGGGCGGAGAAGTCCGCCTGCCTCGCCTAAGGAGGTCGTGAGAGTACGGGACGGCGCCGCCGGCCAACTCGTGAACCCCCCGGCAAATCTCTGGGAGCGGCTTCGGGCTCGATTGTCCGCTTCAGGTCATTAGCGGACATTGGCGAACGGATCAGGGAGGTCCGCTGCACCCCCAAGAGCGGACATTCTCAGCGTCGAAATAGATGTCCGCTAAGTGCCATGAGCGGACATTGATGCCCGGTTTGCCAATGTCTGTTTGCCCCCCCGAACGCAAGCAAGTCTCGAAGCGGCAGGCCCTCCCTCCGCCAAAATGCCCCTGGTGTCCGCAAAAAATGCCAAACACAGAGCACGGAATGTCATTGTTGTGATGTTTTTCATAGTCGGCCTTGCCGGAATATTGTAGGTTCTTGGCAGTTCTTGAGGCGACTCGGGGGCTTAGGCAAATGGACGACGACCGGGGTCGAAAAGACCGTAGGCAAGTTCTGAAGGCCTTTATTCTAGGCGGGGCGGCCACGACTGTGGTGTTGCCCGCCGCCTGGCATTCTCCTCTCGTAAGATCGGTCATCGTCCCGGCACATGCGCAGGCGTCGCCGCGCGACGTGGAAGAGGAGGACAAGGATCACGACGAGCACCACAAGAGGAGAAAAAGGAAGCGAACCACGACCACCGGCGATCCGAACGCGACCACCACGGCCGCGCCGACGACCACGTCCGATCCCTTATGTGGTAATGGCGTGCTCGAGGCCGCCGAGGCCTGCGACGACGGCAATAACATCAGTGGCGATGGATGCTCAGCAACTTGTCAGTTTGAACAATCTTAACTGCCCGACGCCAGGGACCACGTGCATTCCTTAGCATCACTGAGGCCTGAGGCCCTTTTTGTGTCAGCCGACAATTCTTCGGGGGTTCGTCAAGCGAACTGGGTTACGGCGGATCGGCTCCGGTCTCGCCGGTCATGACTTGCTTGAAAGGCCGATTGCGGCACGCGGGCTAGAACCGGTAGCCGTATCTCAGGCCGACCCGGTCCATGCCCGGGTTCTCCTCGTTGAGGCCGGCATTTGAGGCATGATCCCAGAACAGCGAGACGCTGCTCTTCTCATCGACCCGCACGCCGAGCTCGACCGGGATGTGGAACAGGACGCGGCTCCCCAAGGCGCGGTGGTCGGGATCGTCGGGACCGATATTGCCGTCATGGACCGCGGCGCCGACGCCGAGCGCAAAGAACATGTCCGACGGCAGCTCGTACTGCCAGCGCATATCGGCGTAAGCCTGGCTGGTCCCGCCGGCGGTGTTGATGGTGACGCCGATCGCGGGGCGCAGCCTGCCCCCGAGCACGGGCCGGAAAATGGGAGGAAACAGCGCCTCCAGATTGATGTCGACCGAGGCCGGCTCGACATGGTTGCCGAACAGCGACGGCTCGCCGTCGACAAAGCGGGGGTTCACGTCGTGCGCGAGCAGGCCGAACTTGAGCTCGGTGGAGAGCTCTTGCGGTTCGGCCGGTTCGGCCGCCGCTGGCGCCGCGAGCGCGGAAAAGACTGTGACGGAAATGGCAAAGCGAATCGGGCGCAACCGATGTTCCCCCACACACGATGTGTGCCGAAACTGATTGCCCCCAAGCCCGGGCCCTACTCTCCCCGATAGTGGGGCGAAATGGAGGCGGCAGGCCCGCGCGTGCCTAAGCCGATGATGCCGCTAAAGAACTTTTGCAAGTCTCTGTGAGGGGTGTTTCGCGTCGCGGCAAATGATGTCATTTATGGCGACGTCCGCTAGGCATCATCGCGACCTCAATCGCCAAAGGTTTCCGTTGATCTTTTCGGCAAGAACACAGGCAAGCGGTAGGCGACAAGCCTTCGACCTCCTTTGTCAATGTCTAAGCGCCGAAAGTGAACTTAAGAGCAGGCCGGCTGGTACCGAAGGCAGCCCCCACTCTTGCTGGACAGAGTTTGTCGAACTCGCGACCGACCATCTGGTCGCTGGAGCCGTGGCCTATCGCTTCGAACGGGACAATCTGTATGACGACGTTCCCGACGTGGTCGGGCGCTACTTCCGGGCCATGATTCAACTGAACCGCAATCGCAACCAACGCATACGCGATGAAGCGCTGCAAGTGGCTTCGGCGTTCAACGCAATCGAGGTCACGCCCTTGTTCTTCAAAGGGGGCGCCGGACTCTTGTCGGGGCTGTACCGGGACCCGGGGATACGGACGATGAGCGATCTGGACGTGCTGGTCCCTGAAAACCGCGTTCAAGACTGCGCCGCATGCCTGACACGGATCGGCTATTCGAGGTCCAGCATCGAGCCGCATCCGGCGTCGTACTGCTTCGGCACGTATGGCTCGGCGTCGTCATGCGCGCCAATAGACTTGCATTGGCAAGCCCTCAGCCACCCGCACGAAATTCTTCTTGCCGCATCCGACCTGTTTGCGTCCGCGGTCGAGTTGCGGCAGGGCGATGCTGTATTTGCGGCTCCCTGCGATACGCACGGAATCCTGCTCAACATCGGGCATGGGCAACTTAAGGATCACGCCTATCTCTATGGCCGTTTGCCGCTTCGGGCGTTGCACGATTTTTCCCTCATGCTGGAGCGCGCCGGGGACCTGATTGACTGGCGGGACATCGAGCGGCGATTTGCGGCCCGGCGGAATCGAACCGCGCTCGGGTTTCATCTCCTTGCGGCGCGCCTTCTGTTGGATGCCAAACCGATCGAAGCGAGCGGACCGACTCTGGGTGCCCGGGTTTTGCTGTCACGCGCGCGCGTCCAGAATGCTCATCCGGGAACGCAGCGGTTAAGCGATCGTTTCGTGCGCGTATTTTTGCTGTTGAAGCGCGAGCTGTCGCGCGGAGATTTGCGCCGCAGGTTGCTGGGCCATGCTCGCTCTGCCGCATGGTGGCGGCGGCATCTCAAGATCTTCTGGCGCGGCGGCCCGTATTGAAGCTATTGCCGGTGCAGCCAGCCGTTCACTGTGAACCGGCTGTCGGCGAACTTGCCGGAACTGCAGTGCACCGTCTTGACCTCGTGCCACCTTGTGCTCGCGAACGCGACGAGACTGTTGTTTTTCGGCGTGATCTTGCAAACGCCGTTGTCCTTGTCCGAGCCGTCGTGGTCGGGTTCGTCCCGGTAGATCAGCAAATTCCCGCCTGAAAACGGCTTCGGCCGACGATGCAGATAGTACACGAAGGTGACCTCGCGCGAGCTGGTCGCCTCATTGCTTCCGCCGCCGTCGGGATGGGCCCTGAAGAAATCGCCGTCTCCGCTTGCCGTGAGTTGAATCTCGGTTTTTGCGATTTGGAAGTCCGGCAGCTCGAGCGTGGACCTGATATCGGGCAGATGCCGCATCAAGCGCGAGACGAAAATATCGCGCCATTTTGAGTCGGAGATCGTGTAAAGCACGCGCGATCTCCGATAGTCGTCGGCCTTGGTCGTGACCCCGCTGTCGCTGAACTCGGATTCGTGCTGCAAGGCGTAGTCCAAAAGCCGCCGGTTCTCAGCCTTCGTCAGGAAATCGTCGATCTGCACAAAAGTCGGCGCTTCGGTCTCAAGCTCCGGTTTCGAACTGATCAGCACCGCCGGCGTGGTTATCACCGAGATCAAAGACGACGACATGAACGACAGGGCGGTGCGTCCGCCGCCGACCGGCAATTGCAGCAGCGTATGCGAACGATCGTCCGGCCGCGCTCCACGCGCCAGGGCTTCGAACAGTTCGGCCAAGAGCGGCGAGTCCGAGGGCAGCACCAGCGAATGGCGGACGCCGCCGGTCAACACAATTTCAACATCGACCGGCCGCGCGCTGCTCACAACGCCCGTCTCTCCGCTATTTTCCTTTTCGCTTTTGCGACGGACCGACCGGACGATTTCGGCATGAGTATCGATGAGCGACTCGGCGGCGTCGGCAACATCGCTGAACAGCAAGTCGTAGACCGGATAGGCGTCCACAAGCGCGCATGCATGCCTGATCATGCTGTCTTCGTCGCAGGCAAAATTTAGGCAATTTTCCAGCAGCGCCGCCACCGCGCGCGCCGGAGACACGGGGGACAGTTGCGTGGCTGCCTTGGACGCATAACGGGGAAGAACGATCATCGACAGCGGCACGGGCGCGCTTGCGATGCGATCGGGGTCGATCGTAACGGCCTCTTTCGGCACGGAGCCAAGTTTTTCGCGTGGCAGCTCTTGCGTTGTCGGCACCCGGATTTGCGGCGTTACGGGAAACGGAATGACCATGCCTCCGCCCGCTTCGATGGGCGTGACGTCGTCGGACAAGAACGACCAGCCATGCCGGTAGAGCTCGACCACCAGCGAACTCTTGCCGTGTCCCCAAGCGCCCGGCATCACCACGGCGCCACCCGACGCCGCGCATCCGGCATGGAGCCAGAGAAGACCGGAATGCCGGTCGATAAACCGCTCCACCGCCTTGCGATAAACCTCACGAAAGAATTTCGGTCCAAGGCGCCCCGTCGCAAGTGTCCGACCGTCGCCGACAAGCTTCGCCTTGTCGTCGGACACCGAGATTTGCATTTCGGCAAGGGACGGCAGGTCCGGCGTCGCGGCGGTGCGCTCAAACAGCTTGCGCAAAGCCTTGGCCGTGCGGTCGCAGTCGGTGGCGACGTTCACGGCGCCGTCCAGAAAGCCGATCGCGCAGCTTTCGACCCCTGCGTCAGGGTCCGGGCGGCCGGCTGTGCTTTCGTCCAGGCTGCAATCGGCCTCTCGACTGGGCCGCGCAAGCTTCTCGAGGAAGCCGGCTTTCGACATGTCCGAGAGCGTCCCGCGCACCTGCCGCGACAGCGATTTGCGATCGGATGAAAAACGCGATTCCAGCGCGCCGACGATGTCTTCGATCGTGCGCTTGCCGTCGCACAAATCCCAAATCGCCCGGCCCGAACTGTTGAGCACAAGAGCGCGATTCTTCAGCTTGGGTTCGGCTCGAAGCGACGTTTCGGGCGCAATGAGGACGAGCTCGTCCTTGACGCGGACGGCCCTGACGCGCGGCCGCTTGTGCGGAAAAACCGGTCGCGAACCAGACGGATTGCCGGACGGAGGCATTGCCAGCGAACTCAACTCGGATCCAAAACTCTCAGCTCGGCCTTTCTACTCTTGGTCCGGCCATTTGTCCCGGCCGCCCCTAAGGATTCGGTTCGGGCGTTGGCCGTGGTGTTGGCCGCGGTACCGGGCACGGTCGAGGCCGCGGCTGAGGCCTCGGTTGAGGCCGGGGCTGCGGCCGGGGCTGAGGCTCGGGTTGTGGCTCCGTGACAACCCCAGGCTCGGGTTGGGGCTCCGGTTGAGGCCGGGGCCGGGGCTGAGGTCGAGGCCTCGGCTGCGGTCCGCAAGGTTCGGGCTCCGGCTCGGGCTTTGGCTTATGCTTGCGCTTGTGCTTGTGCTTGTCGTCGTCATCCGGTTCCGGCGGCGTCAATTCGCCCAACGGACTGATCGCACTTTGGGCAAAGACCGAATTCGGCAGGTTGACGGCTATGACGATTGGCGCCGCCCACGCGACCTTGGCAAGGTCACGCTTGGTAAGACCGTCGCTCCGTTCGGCAGCCTCCAAAGCCTGTTCGAGATCTTCGACGCGCCGGTTCAACGCGTCCAGCTTCGTCTCGGTGGCTTGAAGCTCAGATTTTGCGCCCTTGAGGACTTCGAGAAGTTCCCGCTTCGTCTTCATCGCTGTTCCCCCATCCCAAGAACAAGCGGTTTCGGCCGGGACGCGCTACGATTGTGGCCTCCAACAACCTAGCGGAATTCATGGCTCCAAGTACACCCTAGACCGTCTGCCGGAAGACCAATTTCGCTCAACCTGTGGCAGTATGGCCACAGGGGCTATCAGCAGGGGTTTGACCATTTTCGGGGCTCTATGATGTCCGCTTTGGGTCAACTAGGCGCCAGCCGCGCCGTTCGGACCCGACGCAAAGATCACTTTACCGGTCGGGGGGCGCCGCGCGGTGACCGCCGTGAAGCAGATCGTCAACGTCCGATCTCGTCGCGGTTCGGAGTTGAAAAGGGCCGCGGTGGACCTCAGAGCTCGCGGTCTTACACCATGGAGGCTCAGGAGGCTTTGCGCGCCGAGACCAGTAAATAAGTCTCGCAAACGCGGGCCATATAGGCGGCCACAAGCTTGCACACCGGCGCCGCAGCAAGGCTTCGCGCCAATGTCATGCGCCCGGCGCGGCGCTCCGCGCCCGGCCAGCCCGCGAGGTTCTTGCTGAATCCGCCGACGCAAAGGCCGGTCGCGTCGGTCACGTCGATCGAGACGAAGCCGGCGGCGGCGAGACGGTCACGGTACTCGGCAATGTTCGAGACCCGATTGGCGCTCGGGATATGCCAGAATTCCTGCAACGTGGTGGAAACGGGCCGGAACAAGATGTCGGACAGGACCAGCGACCCGCCCGGCTTGAGCACGCGGTATGCTTCCTTGAAGAATTTGTCGCGGGTGTCGAAATGGAATGCCGCCTCGACGCAGATCACCGTATCGAAAGACTTGTCGGGAAAGGCCATGTCCGTCGCGCTCATGACCTGGAAGTCGCAAGCCGGGACGCGCTTGCGCGCATCGGCAATCTGCTTTTTGGAAATGTTGATGGCGGTAATCGCGTCGGGCGGATAAGTCTCGGTCAGCCGCTGGGTGGATGCCCCGAGCCCGCAGGCCACATCGAGAATCCGGCCTCCTTGGTTGGCGCTGCTCGCGGCCAGCCGATCGACCAGCGCATCGCAGGCGTCCGCTTGCGATTTCGCCCCGGTCCCCCAATAGCCGAAATTGAAATAGCCGCTATTGTCGTAATAGCGGCGCTGATAGCGGCCGCGCATGGTGCGGTCATAGACGCGGATCATTCGCTCGCGCGCTGACATTCTCGCCGTCTCCTCTCAGCCGGCTGCCGGCAGGTCGACCAGCTCGTGGATCGAGCCGGAAAACGGCGTGCGCCTCGGCGCCGCTTCCTTTTCGCGCAAGATGATTGGCAGGCCGGGATAAGGCGTGAGCGTGATGGCGGTGCGATAGTCGATGCGCGCCTGCGGCGCGAGCTCGACGCGATGGCGTGACAGCGTCGCGGCGAGCGCGATCTTGACCATCTGGGTGCCGAACAGCGTGCCTGAACACATGCGGCTGCCGGCACCGAATACGGGGTATTCGAGGGGCGAGCGCTCCAGGCCCCGCCAGCGCTCCGGCATGAACTTGTAGGGATCGCTGTAAAGCTCCGGCGCGCGGTTGATGAGGTAGGCGCTAATAAGCACACGCATCTCGGCCGGAATGTGCACGCCGCCAAGCTCTGTCTCCGTCCACGACCGCCGGCCTTGTAGCGGCACCGGCGGAAACAGCCGCATGCCTTCCTTGGTCACGCCATCCAGCAATGGCAGTGCGCCGATCTTGTCCATCGAGGGCAGGCCGCCGCTGACCGCGTGATCGATTTCGTCGGTGAGTGCGGCAGCGATCTTCGGATGTTGGGTGAGCAGGACCAGAGTCCAGGCAAAAGCGTTTTGACAGGTTTCATAAGCGGCGCCGAAGGTGAACATGAGAATGCCGCTGATCAATTTGTTGGAGGGCGGGTTTCCATTCCAATCCGGATTGTTGACCAGCACCGAGAAAATATCCTTCGGATTGAGATCGCCCCGCTTCTCATCGGCCCATTCGTCGATCGCGCGTTGCAGCTTGGGCACGGTGAGCAGCCATTTGATATAGGCGCGGCCTCCCCAGGTGGCGACGACCCCTTGATTGATCATTTTGGCAATCGGCAGCGCTCGGGCGCGGTCGGCGCCGAACAGCAGGCTGATGGCGAAATCCTCCATCAAGCCGTTCGCCAGCGGCATGAAATCGGTCGGCTTGTTGCGCGGCCAGGCGTCGACGGTCCGCTTGGCGATCGCGGCCATGTCCGGGCTCATGCCGGCCACCGCGGGCTTGCTCAAAGGCAGCGAGAGCAACCGGCGGTAATGCGTGGCCGGCCCGCCGCGTAGACGCGGCACGGCATATCTGAGCGAGCCCGCGCCGGGCCTGACCGTGCGCCAGGCGTCCGAATTCAAAATCACCGTGCGGTAAAGCTCGGGGTCGGCGATACAGGACAAAATTTGCGGGCGCCGGCGGGTCGAGTGCGGATATTGGAGGATGACATAGCGCCCGTTCTCGGCGTGCAAGCGCCTTGTGGCCGAAATCGGGTTCCTCAGAATTCCACTCAGGACCGGGAGCGAACGCAATCGCCCAAAATATGCTGGATTGACTGCGTCAGCCCTCATCGAAACGCTAAAACCTCCCAAACGCCGGCAAAAAGCACCCTCGGGCCGCGCGCCCTACGCCTCACACACAACACACGCACGGGACAAGGTGCCCGCCCGGTGAAGTGCGGTCAACACGCCGATCCACCAATATTATGACGGCGCCCGATTTGCGATGTCTCCGCTAGCACGTCAGGCCGGGTCCATCGATTTACGCGCGGGAGCGGACGTGTGGCTGTTCAGGCCGCACACATGGAAGCTTCCTGCCTACTGCGCCTTGACCGGCCCGATCAGCGGCGTCTTCACCGGCTTGGCCACGCCGAAGAAGACCACGATGGTGTGGGCGGAGGCCTGGGTGGACTGCGCTTCAGGTGGGACTTTGCTGAACCCGGCCTTCGTGTCGTTCCAGGCATTGCCGACCCAGGCATTACCTGCGGGATCGATAGCGATGGGCGCGACCGTCTCAAGACCGCCGATATAGCCCGCGGACGGGGTAATCGGATCGAAGCCGCGCAGCGCCGCAACCACTAAGTGCCAGAATCGGACATCGGCTGCCTTGGGGGGACAAGGGCATGAATTAGACGGATAGTTCGGTTATCCCTGTCCAGTTACGGCCTGGTGCTCGGGCCAGATTGGCCCAGCATCGGCTGAGGTAAATTTGGGTAGGTCGGTCCTGGGGATTGAGGGTTAGTGCGTGTCTGAAGGCCTTGGCGGCGGTCGACCAACGGTGTTTTCGGTAGTGACCGAGGCCCTCAGCAAACACCTCCAAAACGCGCCCAAGGCTCGGAAACGTCTCTTCGGTGTGATAATCGAGCACCTCGTAAAGACACAAGGGCGTGTCGATACCCGGAATTTGTACGACGTCGATTTCTCTGAGCGTACACTCAAGCAAAAGCCTGTTCTTGGTATGCTCGCTGATCAGGATATGCGTTCCGAAATGCTTGTTTGCCGCTTCGATCCGGGAAGCAAGATTAACGTGCTCACCGATAACCGTGTAATCCATGCGCTTTGGCGAGCCCACTGTGCCTGCGATTACGGCGCCGGTGTCAATGCCGATGCCAATGTCGATTGGCGTCCTGGCCTTAGGAACCCATTCGGCATTAAATTCTCTCAGCCGCCGCAGCATCGCACTAGCCGCAACCACCGCATTGTCAGTGTCTTCGGCGGTCACGAAGGGGGCCCCGAAAACCGCCATCAGCGCGTCACCGATAAATTTATCGAGCGTGCCGCTGTGTTCGAAGATCACATCGACCATCATCGAGAAATAGTCGTTGAGCAAGGCCACTAGATCGCGAACGGGAAGCCTCCTCGAAAGACCGGTAAAGTTTCTGATGTCGGAAAAGACGATCGAAACTTCTTGGGTGGCACCGCTCAATAGTCCCTCGTCAGTCTCAAGCAACTTTTCAACGATGTTTCCGGACATAAACCGGGTCATCGTGCTTTGAATGCGCTTGGCGCGCGTAATATCTTCAATAACGAGCATCAGGCTGGAGGGCCCCTCGTGCCCTCGCAGCGGCACAAGCGTGACGTTAATTGTTTTGCGTGAACCCGCCATATCGATCAGTTCTTTGTCCATCCAAACGATCGGCCTAGCCCCGTTTCTGCATTCTCCCGCGGCGTGAGCAAGATCGCCGCCGACCCCAGCTATGAGATCGGCCGCCGAGCGGCCAAGGATTTGATCATGTGCAAAGCCTAGGATCCTTTGAGCCGCCGGATTGGCCGACGTCACTCGCAGCGATGCGTCGAGCGTCAGCACGCCGTTGGTAAGATTGTTCAGAATACTTTCATTTAATTTCTTGATCCTTAGGACCTCGGCGCGCGCGTTGCGCTCTTCAGTAATTTCACGTCCATAGAGATTCACATATTTTCCGCCGGGCACTGCTGTCAAAGCGAACGAGAACCAGCGCTCGCGGGAAGCGAACTCTACGTCACGACTTTTCTGGCTGTTGTAAACGGCATCGACCGCGCTACCCAAATCCGTCGTCAGACGACTGCCGTCGTTCGTAAGCAATTCGGTCAACATGCGGGCGGCGGCATTCGCATAGAGAACTTCGCCCGTATCGCTTACGCGCAGGACCGGGTTCGGGTTTTCCTCCGGAAATTTCGCTGCGTCACGGGTCTTTTGTTGCGCCTTTCGCTCTTCGGTGACTTCGCGTCCATAGAGATTCACATATGTTCTGTCGGGAACCGGCGTCAGGGCAAAAACGAAAACTCGTTCGCCTGAGGAGAATTCAAATTCGCGGTTCTGCCTGGCTGTGTAGGCTGCATTGACGGCGTGGCCCAATTCTGGTGTCAGGCAGCCACCCTCCTTCGCCAGCAACCCCGCCAGCCCGCGCGCTGCAGCATTTGCGAAAAGAATCTCGCCTGTGTCACTGACCCGCATCACGGGATTCGGATTTTCCTCCGGAAACCTCGCCATATCGTGGATTTGCTGCGTGAGATTGTCGGAGGAACTGGAGGAACTTTGGCTTGGCATAACCACCCTTCACGGATGCTTGTTCGTTCGGGGAATACTAGAAGCCCAATCTACTTTCGGCCAGCGCCAGTCCTTCGATCCGCGCTCTAATCTTGGCAAATGCAATTTCACGTGCTCTGGACTGATCGTCGCCGAAGGGAGAGAAGCCGCAATCATCGGTGATCCCGAGCTGATTCAGAGGGATGTACTCCGCCGCCTCCATGATCCTGGCAGCAACTTCCTCTGGCGTTTCGATTTTTGGATCGATGGGATCTATCACACCGACGAAGATTTGACGGTCCGTTCCAATGCCATCTCGCATAAGTTTGAGCACTCTTGGCCTATCCTTCTCACCAGCGAGTGCGCACATGAAGGCGCCAGCTCTTATATTGAAGAGAAGCGGCAGAAGGTCGGCGTAATCGACATCTGCCGAATGCGTTGAATCCCGATCACCGCCGGGACAGGTGTGAACTCTGATCCTCTCCCGCTCCTCCGCACCGAACCGGTCGAGAACCTTATTGATAAGCCCGACGAAGTGCACCAAAAGCTCCTTGGATGGATCAAGTTTTACCGACAATCGACCCTCGGTGAAGTCCAGCTGAACCGTTGCAGCGCCGGCATCGAAGCAACTTCTGATATCTTTCTCTGCCTCGTCGAGCAGGGCCGCAATGAACTCTTCGCGAGAATAATGGTCGATGCCAGAGGCCGGATAGATCAAACTCAATGCCGACGGTGCAATGACCGCCTGCTTGAGCGGGAGCCGAGTAAATTCTTTCGCCCGTCTAACGAAACCACCGGCGAAGGTCGAATATCTGAAAGGCCCATGCGTAAGGCGCGGCAACTGCCGGATGTGGCCGTCGGCAAACTGGATCGTTACTCCGTCGGCCGCCAAATTGGTCAGTCCATCCAGCGGATATGTGGCAAAGCTCGATTTTGTTTGCTCCCCGTCTGTGATAACGGGCGATCCCGTCTTCTCAAACCCGGCAATTGTCTCCGCGAGTGCTTTGTCACAAATGGCGTCGAATTCCGCTTGGGCGAGGTCCCCCGAGCGGTAGCGAGCCGCGGCCTCAATCAAATAAGCAGGTCGAGGCACGCTTCCGATTGGCTCGGTCGGGATCCGCATTTACTTTCCCTACACTTGAAAATTGGCTGGGGGATTTTCGACTAGTTTACCGCTCAAATCCAGCCACTGAGTGTCGCTTTGTGGTGACCGCTTTGCCCCGAAAACAGACGTGATTAGCATCTAAATTGATGTCCGCTAAGTGCCAATAGCAGACTCGTGCACTGCCACAAAAAAGTGCCCTCCTGATCCTAATCTGTGAGCGGAGTTTTTGCCGAGGGTCGCGCGCCCGATCATCGACGGACGCATAATGCGCGCGCGCGCGATAGGGTCTTAAGATCGCTGGCGCGATCAGGCGACAGGGAATGCTTTCCGCCAGGATTGGGCGGTCGACAGGGAGGAATTATATGACGCGCAACGCTTACGCCTCGGTTGTCGCAGCCTTGGCGCTCGCTCTATCAGCCGTGCAAGCAAATGCAGAGGACAACGATTTTTCATCGCTACAGATGCAAGGCGTTGACCAGGTAGCGATCGATGTCGATCTCGATGGCGCCGTAGAACGGCTGTCCAAGGCGGTACAGTTCCCCACTATCTCCAACCAGGATAGAAACGACTTCGACACCAAAGCGTTTGACGACTATCACGCATTCCTGGTGGAGGCTTACCCCAATGTTCATAGGACGCTGAAAAGGGAGATCTTGGGGGACCCGCGTCCCTATAGCTTGTTGTACACGTGGGAAGGCAAGAACCCGGACCTGCCGCCAGCTTTATTCTATGCACATCAGGACGTCGTTCCGGTACCGGATGATTCCCTGGATCAGTGGAAGCAGGAGCCTTTTTCCGGGGCGGTAGCAGACGGCTACATCTGGGGCCGGGGCGTTCTGGATGACAAGAACCAGATCCACGGCATCCTGGAAGCGGCGGAAATGAAGATCAAGGAGGGCTGGCAGCCTTCTCGGACGCTGTATTTCGTCTTTGGCCAGGACGAAGAAGTGGGCGGACCGGAAGGCGCTAAGCACATTGCCGACGTACTGGAACAGCGCGGCATTGAAAGATTTGCATTTGTTATCGACGAGTCGGCACCGCTGATACCCGGCATATTTCCGGGCATCCCGGACAACACGGCACTGATCGGCATTGCGCAAAAAGGCTTCGTCAGCCTTGAGCTTGCGGTGAACGGTGTTGGCGGCCACTCATCGCAACCCCCTGATGAATCGAACATAGGCATTCTGGCCGAAGCCATTACAAAACTCGAAGACGCGCAGTTCCCCTACCGGATTCACGAGGCGGTTCGCCATCAGTACCGTTTCATGGGTCCTGAGCTGGATGAAGCCAAACAGCCGATATATGCCGCGGTCGCCTTCGGTAAGGACGGTGAAATGACCGACCTCGAAAAGTCGTTTATCGAGGAAATGGCGTCCAATCAGGTCACGAGGGCCATGCTGCACACCACGATCGCCGTCACCATGTTCAACGCCGGCATCAAGGATAATGTCCTGCCGCCTTCGGCAACGGCCGTGGTCAACTTTAGGCCGATGCCGGGCGATACACCCGAGGTGATCATCGAGCATGTCAAGAAAGCGATAGACGACGACCGCATCACCGTCAGGGACATCTCTGCGTCTACGCCGGCCACCAACGTCGCGGACCCGTATAATGACGCGTACAAGGCGCTCGAAAAGACTATACGTCAGACATGGGGCAATGATCTGATTGTGGCGCCGTTCTTTGTGATCGGCGGCTCGGATTCCAAGCATTTCCAAGCACGCGATTTCGCTCCGGATGTCTACACATTTACGGCATTGCAACTCGATTCAATGAAGGAGTTTGCGGGCTTTCATGGTGTCAACGAGCGGATCGAAGTGGACGAATACGGAAAAACAATCGCGTTCTTTTATCAGCTGATGGACAACTTGGAAGACCTGTAAAGATAGCGATCAGGGTCTGTTCGCTCACCCCGCGCGACGAGCCGCTTCGGCGATACCGTCCAAGAGGCGGACGGCGGCTTAATAGCCAGCTTCACGTTCTGGAAGCCAACTCTTCAAATGTCCGCCATGGGTCATTAGCGGACATGGGGGCAGATTGGCGGCGCCGCGGCGATCAACCATCCGCCGTCACGCTGGCGCCGGAACTTTAGAGGCAAGGCTCGCGCCGTAGGTCACGAGCGCAAATCGATGTCCGGGCAGGAAACACTTAAGCCCCCGCCGTGTTGCCAAACCCGGTGGCAAGGTTCGCTCACCCGCAGCTTTGCCGCTGTGTAAAGGAGGCCCCCGCGCGCCGGGCATGTGTGGGGGCCTCTATATTAAGGACCGACATATTAGGACCGGCGTGCGAAGATCGCTTCGCCGCGGTTTCAACTCGCATTAGAGGAGCCTTCTCATGCGCATGATGATGAAGATCAAGATCCCGCCTGAGAGCGGCAGTCGTTCCGCCCAAGACGGCTCGATGGCAAAGGCGTTCCGGACTGTTAAAGAGCAGCTGAACCCCGAGGCCGCCTATTTCTCAATGGAGGACGGGATGCGTTGCGCCTTCATATTTTACGATGCCAAAGACCTGCCGGACATCGTCAAGCTTCACGAAACGATCATCCAGGCCACGGGAGCACTCGTCGTCGACGAAATCGCGCTGACTTGGGAAGAGATGGCCCAGGCGATCGAGGGCTTCTAGGCGCGACTTTGCGGGTGATGAAATCTTCGATCTGCTGGCCGGCGGCCCACTTGGTCCCGGCGCCGGAATGTCGGCTCAAGCGGCGTTCCGGGTGATGCGGGTAAACCGCACGCTGGCGATAAGTCCCGCTAACGCGAAACCGAACACGACCCAGAACACGTGCTGGTGACCGATCGCTCCGGGCGACCGGTCGAGCAGATAACCCATCAGCGGTCCCATGAAGACGTCGGGCGTGTAGCCGATGGCCGAGACCAGGCCGACCGCGGACCCGGTATAGGCCAGCGGAACTTTGCCTTCGCGCATGATCGCGAAATAGAGACCGCGCAGCGCGAAGATGCCCATGGTGGCGCAGATGATGGTCGCCAGGAAGATCCACACCATGCCCGGGCCGATCAGGCCGGAGGCGAGTATCAAGCTTCCACCGGCGAGCAGCGCGAACGAGGCTGCGGTCATTTGCGACGCGCCGAGCCGGTCGGCCAGGAAACCTGCGCCGATCGCCGCAACCGGGCGGACCCAGAACGCCACGACGGCGGCTTTTGCGGCGCCGACCTCGTCCAGGCCAACCACCTGGTTGGCGTAGAGCGAAACGTCGTCGATCGCTTTGAAGCCGGCATAGGCGCAAAGAATAATCGCAGCCTGGAGCCACACCGGCGGCATGGCGAACACATGCGCAATGCCGCGCCAAGACAGTTTCGATTTCTCGGCCGGCTGCGACAGGTCGCGCTTCGGCAGCGCCAGCCAGACGAGCACCGCGGCGCCGGCCGTGACCGCCGACAACAGCAGGATCACCTGCCGCAAGGCCGCCGTGCGCTGGGCAAGGCTCGCGGTTTCGCTATTCGCCGGCAGCAACGCGGCGAACAGTATCACCATGATCGCGGCCATCGTCGCCGCCCACAATCCCCGTCCCGCATCGAGCAGGCCGAAGGCGCGGCCTTGCGCGCCCTCGCCGCCCCATTGACGCGTCGCCCGGATCAACGGCGCCCAGAACAGGAAGATCGTGGTGATGCCCCAATAGGCGTAGAGCAGCACCAGCGTCGATAACGGCGGAACGGTCATCATCACCACACCGCCGGCGGCCGTGGCGAGTAGCGCGATGGTCATCAACAGGCGCGCGGGGAATCTATCGGCGAGCGGTCCGCCGAAGAAATACGCAGCCATGGCAAGGACGCCGTACACCGAATAGGCGGCGCCGAGCTCGAGATTGGTCAGATCGAACACGTCGAGCAGCGTCGGCCGGAACACCCGGGCCAGAACGAAAGGCAACAGAAAGGCGGACTCGCCGGCGACGATCAGCGCGGCGATGAACAGTCCCCGCCGCGCGGCGTTCCCTTCGAAGGCTGACTGCACAATGCCGCTCCCCGCAGCGGATCGCTGAACGGACAATTCCTCTAACCAGTGTACAGTTTTTTCGCTGCACCCTTAAGGGGAGGAAGGTCGAGGGTGACGAACGCGCGAATCTTAGGTCTTAATACTCGGGCATGAACCTCACTCCTGCCAGGACCGGGCTTCTTGCCGCCGCCATCATTGCTACCGCGGGGATTGCGCTCTTTTCGATGGGCCATGTCCTCATTTGCAACGGTGTGGTGAAGCTCTTGCATTTCGACGTCAGTTCAGAGAACTCCCAGCACCTGATCGATTGGTACACCCCCTCCCACCTTATTCACGGCTTTCTGCTCTACTGGATGTTCTGGCTTCTTTCGCGCATTGTGCTTCTGTCTCCTGCCATGCGGCTGATTTTAGCGCTTGCCCTCGGGGCGTCTTGGGAGGTGATCGAGAACACCGAGTTCGTGATCAATCGTTACCGGGAGATGATGATCTCCCTGGATTATTACGGCGACAGCGTCGTTAATTCGGTGAGTGACATTCTTGCTGTATTGCTCGGCTATGTCATGGCGGCGCGTCTCCCGGTCTGGCTCATCCTGGTCATCGCGATCAGCCTCGAACTCCTCGTCGGCCTCGTCGCGATCCGCGAGAACGTCACGCTCAACACGTTGAGTTTCGTGTGGCTCGATGTGATTCAGAAATGGCAGCAGGCGCGGTAGGCCGCGCGGCCAATATCCGTGACCACAATCGTGCGCCTAGGGCGCTGTCTTTCGAAGCGCAAAAAGGCCGATACTTTGCCGATGATCGCTTGACCGTCTATGGCGGTCCAGGTCTCGTCATCGAACTGTACGCGCTGTCCGACCGGCGCGGCATGAGCGCCGCATCTATAGCAGTGTGCCACGCGCCTCCACGCAAGGAGAGAAGGCCCCGATACGCGCTTTCGACTCGTGATGAGGTTATTGATTTGCATCAACGCCGCGACGTGGCTCCGGAGGTACTGAGTATAATGATGCGGAGAGGAGAGAGACGATGCCTGTAACATTGACCGGCGTAAAGGTCGCGGTCAAACCGACCAAGGTTGCGTGTCCGCCGACCAACGGCAAGTTTACGGTCACAGTTACCGTCACTGGCACTGCCACGACCCCAGGCACCTACGACGTCGAAGTTTGGGATGAGGGTCCCGGGAAAGATAAACTTGATGAACTCGCCAAGGTAACTGTCAGCGGCGGGTCGCAGGAATTCTCAAACGTCCACACATTCAAACTTTGGTGCGACGACATCTGTGAAGTTGTGGGTCGGTTGAAGTCGAGCGGAAATCAGAAGCCGAAAATATGCGCTCATGCCATTGACCAAGACGGCAATAAAACGACGGGCAATACAGTTTCGATCATTTGTGGGCCGGGCACATACTAGCCGGTCACCAAGAGGATGCTCCCGTGAACAAAGATGCTCCCATAGATCCTCACGCCCCTCCTTGCGAGGGGGCGACTATCCTTCTTAGGCAATCGGGCTGGCGGGTCGTCGGCGACAAAAACGTCTTCTATGATACCGTTGTCTGGCAACTCCCAGATGGCCAGATTGTGACCAGGGAAGCCCCTGCGCCGGATGTGCCGGCGACCCCCTTGAACCCTGGATAGAACCGCACCGATTGGTCCTGACGCGGAACAAGTGCGCTTGGCTTTTCAATCGCTTCGGCACGATCTTCCCGCGTCTTCCTGCACGGTTGTTCCTTCGATTGCTTTTTTCATGACCGTAACAGTTAAATGCGGTCGTCCCGTCGAGATCGCGTCACCGCTGAGCATCCCGTCAGGGCCTGCAGGGTTCCTCCCCAATCAGGGTTGTTCTCCCACCTGTTATCCCACGAACGCACCCAGGATAACTCCACATACCAGGGGCCCGCGGCCCCCTACCTCGGGGGATCTTGACTCTTCTTACGGATCCGTCACACCAACGATAGACAGCAACTCTGCATTTGCGACATTCGTTTAAGACTACGATACGTGGAACATGCCAAGTTCTGCTTTGAGTCTGTTTGAGACTTAAGCACTTCAGCGGCTCTTGACCGTAGGCAACCATGGTCGTCATTGTTAGAAACGCAAAACCAACAAATATCCTACGCATTGTCGAATTCTCCAGCCAATTCCTGATATTTCGAGGTACTTGGTTCGCATTCGTGTCTCGCATATCAGTCGATCCAGTGCATTGACCCGTATCAAGTAGAGACACGTATGACCGTCGATCCTTTCGGATGCCGTGAAGAGCCGCGTCAGCCGGTTGTTGTGATAGGCGGGATGTCCACTTTGGGTCATGAGCGGACGTTAGAGCGCGGATCAGAGAGGTCCGCTTTGCCCTCAAGAACGGACATGCTGGGGGTCGAAATCGATGTCCGCTAAGTGCCAACGGCAAAAGCCATAAAATCGCCGTCATCGGCATCAAGGTCGCCGCGCCGGAGGGTCAAGTCGCGAGGACCTGATCGTTCGGACCCTTTATTTCATTCAGGCGCAGCACCCGTTCTTGGCGCGATCGTTTTCAGCGGTTTTCAATCGAGCGCGCTTGCATCGCGCCTCTCACTCCACATGCTCCCAGTTCGTCGCCCCCTGCGGAGTTCCGGCCCATGATTAAGTCCGCTGTCCTGATCGCTATTGTGGTGCTCATTTGCGGCATCCGGATCGCTGCCGCGCAGCCTGTTACCGGGCCCGATACTGAGGTCACGACGGCAACGAGCGAAACCTTCCTGCTCGGCCCGCCGAAAGACGGCGGCCCGGTCGTCGTTCGGGCCAGCTTTGAGCTGCAAGACATCAGCGCCATAAATGACGAGGGAGAGTCCTTTCAATTCACCGGGATTCTCACCCTCAAATGGGTCGACAAGAGGCAAGCCTTCGATCCCATCGCGGCCGGGGTCGACGAAAAACTTTACCAAGGCAGCTATCAGTTCAACGAGATCTCTCCAAGCTGGTTTCCGCAAGTGGTGCTCGTGAATGGAACCGGCCCGTATGAGAGCCACGGGGTTGTACTCCGCGTTCAATCGGACGGATCCCAGACCTTGATCGAGAAGATCAGTGCGGTCGCCAGGACGGAGTTCAACTTTCGCCTGTTTCCGATGGATCGCCAATCCTTGAAGGCGGTTTTTGCAATTCTGGGCTTCAACAAGGGCGAGGTCGTTTTACAGGCTGATCCGGATACCGCCGGCTCGATGGCGAACGAGATTTCGATACCGCAATGGACCATCACGGGTGTTGGCGCGTCGACCCGGGAGCAGCCGACTTTCTATGCCGGACACCAAGGTCTGGCCTCCGAGTTTGTCGCCACTGTCGAGGTGCAACGACACTCGTTTTACGTCAGGCGACTGGTCACTCTTCCGCTTATCGTCATCGTCCTTCTCTCGTTCTCGGTATTCTGGATGGAGAGATCGTCGCTTGGCGACAGGATGAGCGTTTCTCTGATCGGCATCTTGGCCGCTGTCGCTTATCAAGTCGTCATGAGCGAGATGCTGCCCCGCATTGCGTATGTGACCGTGATGAACGCGCTTTTGAACATCAGTTTTCTGACCATGGTGGCGACGGTGGTGATGAACCTGGTGGTGGGCCAGCTAGACAAGCAGGGGAAGACGGCGCTTGCGGATCGCATTGACATGCGTTGCCGATGGATCTTTCCCCTCACCTATTTTGGGCTTCTGCTCATTGGGTACGGCGTAGCGTTGTTAATCTTTTAGCTTGCAGCCAGATTTTATCTCTGACCACGAGCGATTTCGCATCGCGGGAGCGGATGTGGATTGAAGATGTCCGCTTTGCCCTCAAGAGCGGACGTAGAGCGGGCCCGCGAAAGAGTCCGCTAAGCGCCAGAAGCGGACATTATGGAAGCTTCCCGACCGCGCGACTTGTGGCAGCGTCTATCGAGAAAATCAGGTAGCTCTAACTCGGCCCAAGGATCATTGTCCGAAATGTCCCCACCCTGATTGGTGCCCAAAGTGACAGAAGGAATTTTTGTCGCTTCCTCGCCTGGTCCCTTTTGGGCAATCGCGTCGTTGAACGTCAAAGGATATCTCCCCCGCAAGTTTTGTAAGTTCGTAAGTTTCAAACTTACGGCTGTATCAATATCAAACAGCTGGTTAAGAAATTGCATATGGCCGCTAGGCTTTGTGGCAGGCCGATCGGATGCCCGGAGGCTTCAAGGTGCCGGACGCATCTGGCCAAGCGCTATGTTTCAAGCTCGCGAGGCGCCTCGTCCCAATATATGTGCACTCATCAGCCCCATCAAAGATTGTGACCGGAAATCGATGTGCGTATCATCCCCCGAGATCATACAGCGGCGGAGAGGTGGAGCGTTATGGCGGACGAGCTTAGAGGACCGCTTCCGGTTAAGGTCGATTCGACATCTAACGGCGAGTTTCGTCCGGTGCCGCTCGCTGAGCATGTCGCCCGGGCCAACAGCGAGGCAGAGCAGCAAATCGGTGAAAATGCCAAGCATGTCGGATTGGGACGCAGGGCCTTCTTGCAATCGCTGTGCGGCGCGGCCACCACGTTCCTGACCTTGAACAAAGCCTTCGCCGCGCTTGGCAACACGGGCGGTGTTTTTCGTTTGCCCAAGGAGAGCGCATTCGAGACGGCGGCGGCGGCGGACGTGCTGGCCGGCGATGAATTCATTTTCGACGTGCAGACCCACATGGTCGATCCGGCAGGCGCATGGCGCAGCTCCGCGGGCAAATATTGGGAGCAGATTTTCGCGCAGGACCGTCAAGGGTCCTGTGGCAGCGAGGATCCGATCGACTGCTTTTCCTCCGAGAAATATATCAAACACGTTTTCATGGACAGCGACACCGACCTCGCTGTCCTCTCATTCGTGCCCGAATTGCCCGAGAACAATCCGCTTTCGCTAGAGGAAGCCAACCGCGTTCGAATTCTGGTCAACCAGATGGAAGGCGCCGAACGGCTGTTTCTTCACAGCATGGTCGTTCCGAACGCACCCGAGATAGATCCACTCCAGCTCATGAAGGATGCCGTCGATCGATACCCGATCGCGGCTTGGAAATGCTACACGCAGTGGGGTCCCCATGGCATGGGCTTCGAACTTGACAGCCCCGACGCCGGCATACCGTTCATCGAACGTGCAAGGGAGCTCGGCGTTCGCACCATCTGCATCCACAAGGGACTGTTCTTTGCCGGGTTCCCTAAAAAATTTGGGCGATGCGCCGATGTCGGCCGCGCTGCGGCGCTTTACCCCGACATGAATTTCATCATCTACCACTCGGGCTATGAGGCTGGGCAGAAGGAAGGTCCGTACGATCCTGCGAAGGCCGAACGCGGCGTCGATACTCTGATCAAGTCGGTGGAAGCCAACGGCATCGGCCGGAACGCCAACGTCTATGCGGAGCTTGGCTCAACTTGGCGGTTCGTGATGCGCGACCCGACCACGGCCGCACATCTTGTCGGCAAGCTCTTGAAGCATATCGGCGAAGACAATGTGCTCTGGGGGACCGACGCGATCTGGTACGGCTCGCCTCAGGATCAGATTCAGGCGTTTCGGAGCTTTCAGATTGCGCCCGAACTGATCGAGAGGCATGGCTACCCCGCGCTCACGCCGGCGCTCAAGCAAAAAGTGTTCGGTCTCAATGGTGCCCGTGTCTATGGTATCGATGTGCCGGAGCGGCGCCGAAAAACCGAGTCCGATCCGATCGGAAAGCGAAAGCAAGTCTATCGCGCGATGGCGGATCCGACGTTCGAGACCTACGGACCCAAGACCGACGCCGAATATGAAGCACTGATCGCCGAGCGTGACGGGCTCCCGACATAAAACGGGACCGGCATAACGGACATTCCCGGCGTGGAATGTCAGAATCGGCCCCGGCGTCCGCCTTCATTAGCGGACATCAACATTAGCGGGCATCAATATGTGCGGCCTCTAAACGGCCGGCTGGCAGGGTGCGCGCAAGGATGGAACGGGTCTGCTTTGCCTTCATGCGCCACACGAAGTGCCGGCGGCGGCATCTCCAGCGTGCCGTAGACCCGCCTCATCAGTCCGACGGCGTCGCGAGGCGCGCGAAATGTGTGCCCTTCAAACTCCATGTCGGTAGCGGGAAACATTTCCTCCTCGCGAAACGAGCGCAAGGCGCCCGGGCCGACATAGCGGCGCCGATCCTCGTCCCAGCAATAGGGGAAAAGATCGAGTTGCAAACCATTCTGCCACTTCGCAGACGGGTGCTTCGACTGCCACTCGTAGTAATTGCTGTGCCGATCCCTCAGTTTCAAAATTCTAGCCTCCGCCGGGGGGTAGAATGGATCGGTCTCGGCATCCTGGTAGAAGACGTCGCCGGGAATTTCCTTGATCAAGGCCGTCTTGAGGCGGGGCAACTCGGCATGCAGGACGGCCACGTCCACATCCATGTCCCATGGAATCCAACCGCCATGGCGGATGGCGCCGATCAGCGTGCCACCTATCATCGCATAAAACAGATCGTACTTTCTGCAAACCGCATCGAAAATCGCCAGAAGACGCGTCATGACGGCTTGGCATTGTCCGGTCACGTCAGTGGGGATATTGCGCGCGTCCGGAAACCTGTCGGCGATCGGGAGATCGGCCTGGCTCATTTGTCCGCCTCGATCACTTCGATAACGTGGGTCGATGAAACGCCCGGCGTGCGTTCCAAGTAGACCGGCTTGCACCCGAACCGCTCGGCCACGCGATCAAACGCGCCGGACCAATCCGAACCCATGACGAGGGTCGCGGCGTTGTATTTGCGCAGGTAAGATGCTTTGGCCTTGAGGCTCCGCTCGTCGAAGACTTCGTCTACGCAAGCCAAGGCACTGATGATCGCCTTGCGGTGCCGCGCGCTATAGACCGGCCGGCGGCCCTTTTTCATCAGACTCAGTTCGTCGGTCGAAACGCCCACGACGAGCCGGTCGCCATGTTGCGCGGCGCGCTCCAGCAAGCGCAAATGTCCGAAGTGAAACAGGTCGAACGTGCCGAACGTGATGACTGTCGAAGTCGCGGGGGTGGGGTTTTTGCGCATCGCTTTCAACGCCTCGACCAAAGCAAGGCGGAAGTCTTGCGCCGATCTTATTCTCCGGTCCGGGCCGAGATGCGCCTGGATCAAAGCCTGTGCCGCGGCCGATGCATCCTCATCCATGCGAGCTTCCAAGGCCCTACCGGACCCCAGGCGCTTTGAGGCTCTGACCTGGTTTGACATAACCCGAGCATGCCAAAAGAAAGCGTTCCGCGCCAGTTGGCTGACCGGGCAGGAAATTCCTCTCCCCGGTGTACAGTTTTTTCCCTGCACTCCTAAGCATGGGTCGGCCGAACCGAAGGCGCGACAACAAATCGAGGCAAACAGGCATCCATCGCGTACGGCTCTAACTCAATAGTTGTGGGGATGGCGCACGCGCGTAAATCGGCCGGCGGCTTCCGCTGTGAGGCGGCCGTGTGCCATAGTGGCGCGCAAAGCGCAGGGTTCGCGGCGCGCCGCGATTTGGCAGCGCGCGAAGCTGACGGGACTTTCAAAATGATGGCTGGGGATTCGAAGGCACTTTGGGTTGGACCGATCGCCGCTTCGGCGTTCGTGCTCTCGGTTATCTCGCTGCCGTCCGCCGCCCACGCCAATCCCGAGACGGTCGTCCCCAAGCGATCGATTACGTTGGGCGGCTCCGCGATCGTCAAACCGAAATACGAGGGCTCCGACGAGTTCGAAGTCATTCCGATCCCGCTCATCGTTCCCGGGTTCTCCGATATGCCGGACGACAACCCGTCAATGTTCAAGAAATTTCGTCAGCGCATAAAGTTTCGCGGGCTTGACGATATTCGCGTCAGGGTTCTCGGCGATGGACGCCTGCAAGTCGGCGCCGTCACCGGCTACATCACCGACCGCGACGCGAGTGACGGCGCGCGCTTGCGCGGATGGGGCGACGTTGAAGGCGGGGTAGTGCTGGGCGGTTATTCCAGCTTTCAGCTCGGCGCGATCGAGTTCGACGCGGCAATTCTCGAAAAGGTCACGGGCGACGCATCCGGTTTCGAGGTGCGTTTCGGCGCCGAGACGACGCGGCAACTCACCTCACGCACAACTGTCGTTGCGCGTTTCGGCACGACATTCGGCAGCGAAGAGTACATGCAAACTTATTTTGGCGTCACGCCGGCGCAGGCCGCCCGCTCGCGCACCGGTCTGCCGGTCTATTTCGCAGACGGGGGCATCAAGGACGTTTTCGTGGAGCTTGGCGCTTCGACGGAGGTCGGCGACCGGTGGCTGTTGAAGACGGGCGTGCGTTATGGGCGCTTGTTGGGAGAGGCTGCGGATAGTCCGGTGGTAGAGGCAGAGAACCAGTTCTCCGGCGTTTTGGGCCTGGGCTATCGGTTCGATCTTCCCCAGTAGTCCGCGTTTTTCGACGCGCACTGGTAGGGCTCGCCTCAAGATCAGATCAGAGCGCAATCAGGCAAGTCCGCTTTACCCGCAAAGAGCGGATATTTTCGATATCGATGGCCGCCAAGTGCCAGGAGCGGACATCCAAGCTAACCTTGCCCTTGCGGCCTTTAGTTGACGCTTACCAATCGACTTGGGCACGCATGCCGAGGCCTTTGATATTCGCGCCATCATTGACGCCGCCATCGATGTCGGACTCATTGTAGTTGGCCATCAGGCGCGTGTTGTCGTTCAAATACCAGTTTACGCCGAGGAGCCAAGTATTCTGAGTGCCGCAGGCCGGACAGGTAAACCCGCCATTGCTCGACAGGTCGATGACATCATAGCGGCCCGCGACCTGCCATGCTCCGGGACCTCCCTTGAAGACCGGGTTCTTGACCTTGACGCGTCCGAACACACCGTCGGCGTAGGGTCTCGTCTCACCGGTCAGGAACCAGCTGGCATCGGCGTACCAGCCGTCAAAGGCCGGATTACCCTGAATGAAAAACGGTGTTTCCACATCGGTGTGACCGTACTCGCCCTGCGCCGAGAACGGGCCCCAAACGCCTGCAAGCTCAAGACCCCAAAACGTATCCGACTCGCCGACCGCTCCGGTGTTGACGAAGCGGCCGGTCATGCTCAAATCCGCGGCTTGGGCAGCGTAAGCGAACAGGAGTGTGTTGTTTACGGGTGGGGTCGAGGCGGACGCATCGGAAAAGCCCGCATTACGATGCCGCACGCTGCCGCCGAGGTGGAGGACGCGCCCTTCCCGGTTGATGGGAGCCAATGTCAACCGCGCCCCAAACGCCTCGCTTTCGTCATTGGCGATCTCGCTCGTGGGCCCGCCGAAATACCCCGCTGAGAGCGTCCAATGCTTGTTCTCGTCGTAGATCGTGCCAACGCCTATCCGGCGGACACCAAGCTCGAATGCCTGCATGAAAGCAGCACGCTCCATGAAGGTGATGTAGTTGGTGCTGTACATCTCCTCCAAGCTGTTGAAGGTCTTGAAATTGCCGATCCTAATATCCGCCGGCAGGCCCGTGTATTGCAAATAGGCGTCCGCAACAGAGACTTTATTGTCCGCAAAGTCGGCTTCTAGAATGTAATCGATGTCCTTCCACACCGTGCCTTGGACGCCGAGGCGCGCCCGGCGAATCCGGGTTGCGTCGACATCTCTCGCGCCGGTGATCGGTGTGTCCTGGTCGACGAAGTTCGCATCGGTCTGGACCCGGCCGCGAAACTTGATTTTGAAATTGCCGTCAGCGCTCGACAACTCGGGAGCGCCCTTCCATTTGACTTTGAGATCAGGAACGCCGGCGGCTTTGCCGGCGGCGGCCGCCGTCGCGACGGCTGCGGCTTGTGCCTTGGCCTCGTCGACCTCTCTGCGCAAGGCTTGGACCTCGGCGCGTAGCGCGGCAAGCTCCTCTTCAATCGACGTGCTGGCAGCGGCAGGCGCTGCTCCGATCAGAATGCTTGCGACGCTTACCCCTGCGAACAAGAAACGCTTGGCGGTTGTTGACAGTCCCCCGTTCATTTCCCCCTCCGTCTGTTAAGTGATGCCTCCGTTGTGAAACATTTCGAACTGATCTGGGATTGCTCCCTTGTTCTCCAGTCCAAAATGATTAAGGGCTAACCTGCGGACGAATGTCCGACTTCGTGACTCGATCTTTCGAGGCGCGAGCATCAGGAAAGAAAAGCCGTTGTCCGTCGAGCTTGTAGCTTGCGATCGCGGCCTGCCCGTCCGGCCCGATCAGCCAATCGATGAACTCTTGCCCTTCCTTGGCTTTAACGCGGGCGTGCTTCCCCGGATTCACCAGGATGACGCCGTATTGATTGAAAAGCTTGGGATCGTTTTCGACCAGGACTTTGAAATCGCGCTTGTTGCCAAAGCTGATCCAGGTCCCTCGATCGGCGAGCGTGTAGGCATCCGTGCCGATGGCAGTATTGAGTGTGGCCCCCATGCCGGAGCCCGCCTCGCGATACCACGTGCCGCTTGCCGGTTTTGGGTCGATGCCGGCATCAGCCCAAATCCTAAGCTCTGCCTTGTTCGTTCCGGACGCATCGCCCCGCGAAACGAAAGGTGCTTTGACCTCGGCGATTTTCTTGAATGCCTCTGAAGCGTCCTCGAGACCGGCGATCTCGGCTGGGTCGTCGGCCGGACCGACGATCACAAAGTCATTGTACATCACCTCGTAACGCTTCACCCCGAAGCCGCGTGCCACGAATTTCTCTTCGTCCGGCCTGGAATGAACTAGCACCACATCCCCATCGCCGTTCTCGGCGTTCTTGAGCGCTTGGCCGGTGCCGACGGCAACGACACGAACGTCAATGCCGGTCTTTTCCTTGAACTTCGGCAGGATGTAATCGAACAGCCCCGAGTCTCGCGTCGAGGTCGTCGATTGCAGCACAATGAAGGGGCTGTTGCTGTAGGCGAAATTGCTCAGGCCGATGATGGCAAAGGATGCCAAAGCAAAGCCGAACAGGAAGCGTCTGGAAGGCATGGTTCTCTCCGTCTCATGCAGCCGGTTCGTGAGATTGGAGATTGCGCCGACGACAATCAATAAAGCCGTCCCGTGACCCGATCGGAGTTCCTGATCGTGCAAATGGGTGGGAGCGTTATCGGTCGTCTATAGACCGTCAGCGAAGCAGAGGCGCAAGCTGCCGCGCTTCGCTGACGAGCGCATTGATGAGCGGCGTTAGCGGGCTCCGGTCCGGCACCACAAAGCCGACCGCATGCGCCACTTGGGGCTCGACGATGGGAATGGTGCGCACCTTTCCGGTCAGCCCGAGAACCTCCGCCAGCTTTGCCGGCATCACGCTCGCCCATTGCCCGGTCCGAACATGCGCAAACAGCACGATGATCGAGTCGGATTCCAAGGTCGGCGCCACCTTGGTGCCCGCCTGGCGTAGCAAGTCATCGATGATCCGCCGGTTCTGCATGTCGGGCGTGAGCAGGCAGAGCGGCACCCTACCGACTTCCGCCCAACTCACCGTGTCGCGATCGCCGAACGGGCCCCCCGACGAGACTAGCAGCCGGTATTCCTCGCTATAGAGCGGGACGGTCTGCACCCGTCCCAGCGGCTCGTTGTCGAGATAGGTGATGCCGGCATCGATATCGAGATTCTCCAACAGGCTCAGCACTTGGATCGAGTTGCGGGAGAGGATGGTGAAGCTCACGTCGGGGTGTCTGGCGCGAAAGGGCGTCGTGATTGCCGAGACGATGGCTAGCGCCGTGGGGATGGCGGCGATGCGGACGTGACCGGTGAGGCCATGCTTCAGAGCGTCGATCTCTTGGCGCATGGCGTGCGTGTCGCCGACAATACGGCGCGCCCAGTCGAGCACGCGCTCGCCTTCGGGGGTGAAGCCCTGGAAGCGTGACCCACGCTGCACCAGTAGCACGCCGAGGATGTCCTCGAGCTGCTTGATTCCTGCCGAGAAGGTCGGTTGGCTCACCCCGCACGCTTCGGCGGCATGGCCAAAATGCCGTTCGCGCGCGAGGGCGATCACGAATTCAAGCTTGTCGATCATTGCGCCCCCAGAACGCTTCTACTCGATTCTGAGGCTTCGGCCGGCCGGCATCAAGCCAAGATAGGATAGAAAATTCCGATCGGGTGATTGCTAAAACCGATTAACTCAACTGTGAGCACCTCACGATGTCCGCTTTGGGTCATTAGCGGACATTGGCGTCCCTGCCCTGCGCGATCAGCCTCCGGCAAGACCAAACAGCGGAAGCGCAAGCCCGACAACGAGCCAGGCCAGCGCGACAACCGACAGCCAGACCAGAACTTGCTCGCTGAGCTTGTCGGGCAGGCTCGTGTCGAAGCCCGCAGCCTTGGTTTTCCAGACCAGGAAAAAGGCACTCAATGCCAGGAACGCCAGATTGAGAAACAACGTGTAGTCGACGCCGAAGAACTGCCGGTCCGTGACGCTCTGCGCGTTGGCGGAATCCGGCAACGCACCGATGGCGGCAAAGCCGTAATGCAGGAGGATCGCGGTCGCGATCAACACGGCGAGGAAAATTCCGAGGATATAGAGCGCCATCTTCCACCCGTAATATTTCGCCTGGATACGCAACACGGGGAAGACCACGAGGTCGGAGAAGATGAAGGCCATGACACCGGCGAAGCTGACGCCGTTGGAATAGAGAACGGCGGCGAGCGGAATGTTGCCCATGGAGCCGATGAAGGTGAAAAACGCGGCGACCGGACCGACCACCGCCTGAAGCAGCACTTCCCAGAACGCCGGATTCTGGCTGCCGGAGCCGACGAAAAGGGCCTCGAAGAAGCTCCTCGGCACGAACGCGGCGATGATGCCGGCCACGGTGAAACCGATCAGCACGTCCTTCCACACCATGCGCCATTCCATCACATAGCGCTTGGCGACCATGCGCCAGCCTTCGGTGCTCTGGATCAGCTTTCGCCAGTCGGGGATCTTTTCGTCGCCGATCTTCCCCTCCTCCTGCCGCGCTTTCTTCCGCGCCTGCTCGACAAGCCGCGTCGGATAGGTGAGCCGGACGAGAAGCCACATGAGCAAGATCAGCAATACGCCGCCGGCATACTCGCCCACGACGAACTGCCAGCTCAGGAAGACGGCGATCACGATTCCGAGTTCGATGACGAGATTGGTCGAGGCAAGCAGAAAGGCGAGAGACGGAATGAGTCCGGCCCCCTTGGCAAAAAGGGAACGGCTGGTCGCCAGGGCGGCGAAGGAGCAGGAGCTTGAAAGAAAGCCGAAGACCGTCCCAAGCCCGACGCTGGCGGGCCCCGCCTCCCCCATGCTCTTCTTCATGCGCTCCCTGGTCACGAAGACCTGGATCATGCTGGAGATCAGATAGCCGAAGCCGAACGCCCAAAGCGCCATCCAGAACAGACCGACGGTGGTGTAGGCCGCCGTATGCCACGTCTCGAAAAAATAGGATTGCATGAATAGAGGCGCTCCGCCCTCCCCCTTGCTTGTCTTGGTCAATGCGGGAGTTGCGCAATTGATCCCTGATTAGCACGACCGATTGACCGGTCATTGGCAGGCATTGCCGGATTGGCGATGTCGGCCTTACCCTGGAGGGGACATCGCTGAGGTCGGTGAGTTATCGCGCCGTGCGGCGTGTCCGCACAATCGTGATCCAAAATTCCAAAAATCGCCGGAACCGGGTCCAGCTTCTTTCCCGCGCGACCCTGACACGAGCATCCGCTGCATCGAATTCGATCGCAAATCTGCCGATGCTGGCGCGCTTAAACGTGCGGGGACCCAACTGGCGAACGAAGCGGCAAACCGGGTAGCTTCTCTTCCCGGTGCGAAAGCGAAGCCAACCCGAAGCGCCAAGTTGGCCGCAAAGCCATTTTGTCTGCGCGGCAGACTGCTTGTCTGACAAGGTCAGCTCTCGCCAATCCACCTTTCGGTAGCTGCCGGACTCGGCTGATTGGGGGCAGGCGCGCAGAGAGCCGTTCAAATAGTCTTGTAACTCGGTCTGCACCAGTTCTTCGGCGGCACGCGCCAGACAAATCTCCCAGTGAACGAAGCCGCTGCCGGCATCATAAGGGACTTTCCGAACACCAATGATATCGCCTCTATCGACCCGGGCCGACAAGCAATGCAACGTAACGCCCCCGTAGAGGTCGGACTTTCCATCCAGAACCATGCCTTTTCGCGGGGTCGGACCCCGGTAATGCGGCAGAAGGGCTGGATGGAAGTTCACTGCGCGGCCGGAAAACCGCGAAAGAAAGCTTTCAGGTACAATCTCGAGCGTCAGCGCGGTGATCAGGACATCGGCGTTCAGACGCTGAAGCGCGATATCCGTTTCTGCCCGGCTTGACAAGTTCGGGGTCCGCTCGACGGAGATGTCGTGCTGCCGCACCATAGCGGCGATCGACCATTTGCGTGGCGCAAGGCCAAGAGGCGGCCGATTGCGCTTCACAAAACGATGTGGATCGCGCGAGCCGATCCACAAGGCGGCGATCGAGTGTCCGGCAGCAAGCCAAGCGGCGATGACACTGGTGGCGATGAAGCCCCCGGGCGTCAGGATAATCGCTTTCATCGAACTTGCCGGGTTGAAAGAAGGGTGAGCGGTCACGGGTTAAAAGACATTAGGGCTGATTTGGCGATGTCCGCTATGCGTCATAGCTGACATCGGCGAGCGGACCAGGGCTCTCGATCGCCGCCGCAAAGGGAACCATCGCTCGCACCATTTGTTGCAAGAACGAAAGGACTCGTTATGTCGAGTTGGCTTTGGATAGTCGGCGCAGTTGCCTTGACCGGGTTCCGTCCTGAGCCTTGGAGCGAGCCGGCCCCGATCCAAGGGGTAGAACGTCCGAACTGATTAGCTGGATTTTTTCGGTCTTGGCCATCATCGGGATGAACGTACTCGGCTACCGGGAGTTCCAAACCGAGCGGAAACTTCTCGATTCCCAATAGTCCGCGTCTTTCGACGCGCTCGCGGTTGTCGGACCATGCTGGCGTCACGCGAGACGCGAGGCGCGTTGGCGCTGCAGATAGCCTATCTCTTCAATCTAGTCTTGCAGGTCGGCCTTGCGTTGCATGTACTCGTCCCGGTCGATCTCACCCCGGGCATAGCGCTCTTTCAGAATGTCGAGGGCCGCGCGCTCCGATGGGACGTGAGGCAGAGCCGTCCGCACTGACGGGCTAGCCGCCCAGCGAACAACAACGACGATCGCTGCGATCAATACCGCCAGCAGCAGAATCATGAAGATCGGCCCGAGGATCATGCCAAACCAGCCTCCGTCCCACATCATGTGCGGGCCATGGGTGTATTCCCCGGGCCCAGTCCCAGACATCGCCTGCGCCCAGAGCCTGGTCGGCACCGAGCCGATGGCTGTGCCCGCCCCGGCGATTAAGATCCGCATCTGAATATGATAATTCGCTTGCAACAAACCGCCTTGATTTTCATCAACTGCGGCTGAGCTGGCTCGGTGCCAAAAGCCGACATTTTCAGCCCTAGGGCCTCATCCCGTTCGCTTGATGCCGATCCGTCCGGGCAAAGCTTTACGGCTGATTGGTTCCGGTCTCGCTGGTCATGACTTGCTTGAGGAGGTCTGGACCGACCGCGATGTCGCCTGAAAACGGACGGCTATAGGAGGCGATCAGCAGCACGCAGAGCGCAATACCTGTGGCAAAGAGCGTCAATGTTATCGCGCAGGTCATCCGGTTGTCGCTGTGAACCATGGCAATGGCGACCAGGGTGCAGAATCCCTGAAGCAGAATCACCGCCCATGCGATCAAGCTGACGGCAGCTTGACTGGCAACGATGCGCTGGACGCGCGCCGTCTTGGCCTTTTGCAGCGCATCGACGATTTCCAGCTGCGCCGCTCTCTGATTGTCATCGGCAGGCTTCAGGGCAAGTGTGTAGTGCAGTGCCTCAAGCAGGGCCGTTGATTTCGACAGGGTCGCGCGCCGTTCGGCCATTGCCGGCCAGTCGTGACCGACGACATCCTCGATATGGCGGTTGACGAGGGAAACAATGCGCGCCTTCTGTTCTTCCGGCAAAATTTGGGCGAGTAGAACGGAAGTTCGAAGGGCGCTGGCCTCGGTCGCGACCGCGACCTTTCCCTGATCGTAATCACGCCAGGCATCGGCGGCGATGAAGCCAACCAGCAGGCCGAAAATGATGCCTAACGGCGGCAGCAATCCAGGCGAGACCGCCTTGAAGGCCCGTGCCCGATGGTCGACGGCGAGCCGGATCACAACCAGATAGATGGCACCGGCGACGAGATAAGTGGACAGGAAAACGAGGAGAACGATCCACGGCAAAGGAACGTCGAGCCACCAATTGCTCACTGTCGGTCCCCCCCCTGCATAGCGTCTGTGCTTCCGGCGCGCGGAATCTGATGAGGTTTGCAGACGGAAGGTGCGTTATAGCGTATCGCGATGGGTTTCGTAAGCAGTCGGTGTCGCGTATCGTTATTGAGGTCTGTCTTGGTTGTTATAGTTCTCGTTACGCTACATTGCTTTCTCGGGCATCGCCGGCCTCTATGCGTTTCAGCCTTGTTAGAACATTCGGATATTTCGCCGGCGGGCTGTGGACCGCCTGGGGCGGGCGGACACGCATCGAAGCCGCGCAGCTTCGCAACCTGCGGCGTCTCGTAGAAAAGGCGCGGACCGGCTCCCCCTTGTTTCACCGGCTTTACGCGGATCTTCCACCATCGAGCGAGATCGAACTCAGCGACTTGCCGGTGACCCGCAAACCCGATCTCATGAGTGAGTTCGACGACTGGCTGACGATTCGGTCTCTTCCCCTCGACAAGGCCCGCGAGCATCTCAAGGATATGCGGAAGATCGGCGTGCCGATCGGCGATGTCGCCATCTTCCGGACCTCCGGGACATCGGGGGAACCGGCGGTCATCGTCATGTCCTCATCCGTCCTGGAATATTCCTATGGAATTTCGCTGGCGCGCTTCGATCGGCGCCAGTGGAAGCTCGCCCTCCAGCCCGGCGTGAAGGCGGCGATCAGCGGCGGCAACGGTCACTTTGCCGGCATCGGGTTCAACAAATTGATGAAACGCCTGCATCCGCGGCTGGCAGGAGACTGGGTCTTCATCGAGGCCGAACAGCCGATCGGCCGGATTGTTGAGAGACTGAACGCGATCCCGACCATCGCCTTGATCGTGACCTACCCGAGCGTGCTGGCCATCCTCGCCAGAGAACAGGAAGCCGGGCGCTTACGGATCGCGCCGGCGTTTTTCAAAACGGGCGGCGAGACCCTCACGCAAGATCTTCGCAAGCGCGTTCGCGGAGCCTTCCCTTCGCTTAAATCCGGCATCTTCGATGCCTATGGCTCCACCGAATGCCTGGTACCGTCATTGGAGTGCAGCCACGGGCGGCAGCACGTGAACGAAGATTGGGTCGTCCTCGAAGCGGTCGACGAGGCGATGCGGCCCGTTCCCGACGGCACGCTGTCGGCGACCGTGCTGCTGACGGCGCTCGCCAGCGACGTTCAACCCATCATCCGATACGACCTCGGCGACTGCCTTCGGTTCCACACGGACCGTTGCCCGTGCGGGTCGCCGTTCCGCAGTTTTCAGGTGGAAGGGCGCGAGGCGACGCTCGTTCACGTGGGCGGCGTGACGCTGTCGCCGCTCGTGTTCGATCTGGAGCACGAGCACGCACGGCGCGTCCAGCTGGTGCAGACCGGCGAGAAAGATTTCGAGGTGCGCATAGAACCGGCCGACGAGGCGGCTTCAGAGAGTGTCTTTCAAGACATAATCCGGTCGGTGCAGCGCGTGTTTCGCGATAACGGCCTGGAAGACGTCGCGGTGCGGGAAAGCGAGGCGCCGCCCCAATTCACCGCGAGCGGCAAGTTCCACGAGGTCTTGCCGTTGCACGGCGCCGCGCGGGCATGAGCCGATCGCAACGTCGCGGGATTAGGGGCGTCGTAGCTGCCTTGCGGGATTGCCCCGGACCCGTTGCCATTTTCCCGGCTCGATTTGCGTGACTTGGAAGCAGGTCTTGGTTTTCGGTTTGCAGTAGAAACATTTTTCGTTTCCGCCGCGGCCCTTGACCAAGCATCCCAAATAGCCGCCGCCCTTCAATATCGAGTAGCTGCACCCCGGTGAACTTCTGCACGCGCTTAATGTCTTGTTGAGAGGCGCGGCGTTTACGGCACCGGCGAACGCCGCGGTGAATATGATCACCGATGCTCCGAGACCGAGATGTTTGCGCATGGGATCTTCTCCTTTGAAGGATGCCGCAGTCTTGCCGATGCACCCCCCGCGCCCCGCTACGCAAAACGCAGTCATCGAAACCTCCACGGCCCGGCAAATTGTGGAGGCCTCTGTTGACGTTGGACAGGAGGGGCAGGCGCATGCCTCGCCACCAGATCAGCAACACGGCAGGTCAAGGATTGTTTCGGGTGGCAACGCGGGGGTCGCCACCCAGGCCGAGCAACACGCGTCACTCTGCAGGCGCGAGAGGGCGCCGCGCGGTGACCGCGGTGAAGCAGATCGTCCACGTCCAGTACGACGGATCCCGGTTGAGCTTGAAGAATTCGTCGAGGGCGTTCTTGTCAGGGCCGCCCTCCTCCATCATCCGCTGCGCGATTTCGGCGATTGCGAGCCGCCACCACTCGGCGAATTCCGACCCGCCCTGGTACTGCATGGTATATCCCACGACATTGATATAGTCGCAGCCGAGCTGTTGCAGTCTCGGCGCGACCTTGCGGCCGACGAAATAGTCGATCTCTTGGCTCGCCGCCCATTTCAGAAAGTCGCGCCAAAACTGCGCCTGGCTCGCGGGCTCGACCGTCATGGTCGGATGGAAGTCCGGCTCCTGGATAAACACCCAGCCGCCCGGGCGCACCGCCTCGACCATCTTCGCGATCACCTCCATCCGCTCGGGCAGTTGGTGCAGCAGCGCGCGGGCCATCACCAGGTCGTAGGCCTTCGGCGGCAGTCCGTTCTTGACCACGTCGCGCGCGGCGACCTCGAGCGTGGGCGTTTCGATGCCGCCCATGAGGTCGGTCGCGATATCGGTCGCCTCGACCTTGCCGGGGGGCCTTAGCCGGCCGGCGAGCCATTGCGACAGCGAGCCGTTGCCCGCGCCGATCTCGATACACTGCCAGCCGGGCTCGACCGGCACCTTGGCGAGCTGCGCCTGGCTGGTGGGGTCGAGCAAGCCCGACATCAGACGGAGACGCCTGACCTCCTCGCCGTCACCGAGATCGTGCTGCCACACATATTTTACCACGCGACCGCTCCTTGCCTGCGTTGCACCATAGACAGTGCCGCCCGTCTCCTCAATGCGGACGCGTTCCGGCGCGGGTCCGCGGGAACAAGACAAGGACGCCCACATTGTCGTAAAGCTAATGGAGAGTCGAACAGGGACAAGGTGGAGCGCGAGAGATGAGCAACTCCGATCTGATGAAGGCGTTCTTCGATAACACCGACGCGTATCTTTATATCAAGGACGCGGATGGGAGATTTCTGTTCGTCAACAAGGCCGGGGCGGCCGCGCTCGGTATGAGCGAGGCCGAGTGCATCGGCAAAACGGCCTACGACGTCATTCCCAAGCACCAGGCCGACGAAGAAACGCGGCTTGAGCGCGACGCACGCGTCAAGCCGATGACCATCACAAAATTGGCGACCCTGCCGACCGGCGAGCGCACGCTCTACGACCACAAGTTTCCGATTCCGCTCCCGGACCGTTCAGGCGTGGGCATTGGCGGGATCGTGTTGGACGTGACCGACGTTCAGAGCGGACCTCGTCTCGTCATCGAGCCGGACTCCTAGACCGGCACTTCCCTCAAGCTTGGCCGCTTTAACGTTGCGGCCACTCCTTGGCCTCGCTACCGTCGCGCACCCATGTTTCCGCGGAGGGGGTCGCGATGGCATCGCATAGACACTGCTGCAAGATAAACCGGCGCATGCTGCTCGGGGGCTCGGCCGCCGCCGCGGCCGTGGCGTCGCTCACGCCTGCGCGTTCGGCTTCCGCCGCGCCCGCGCTGACGCAAGAATGGCGCGACGCGCTGACCCCCGACGAGATCGTTGCCGAAATGCTGGCCGGCAATAAGCGCTTCACCGCCGGCGAGCGGCGGCCGCGCGACTTTTTGGCGGAGCAGGAAGCGACGGCGAAAGGCCAGTTTCCCGCGGCAATCGCGCTGTCGTGCGTCGATTCCCGCGCGCCGATCGAGGTGATCTGCAATCTCGGCATCGGCGCCACGTTCAACGCGCGCGTCGCCGGGAATATCGCCAATGACGATATCCTCGGCAGCATGGAGTTCGCCTGCGCGCTCGCCGGCGCCAAGCTCGTGGTGGTGATGGGGCATACGGCGTGCGGCGCGGTGAAGGGCGCGATCGACAAGGCCGAGCTCGGCAATCTCACGGGGCTCCTCGACAAGATCCGCCCGGCAGTCGAAGCAACGGATTATGACGGCGACAAGAGCTCCGGCAACCCGGACTATGTCGACGCCGTGGCGCGGACCAATGTCGGCTTGACGGTAAAACAGATCCGCGAACGGAGCCTGGTGTTGCACGGGCTGGAGCAAAGGAGCGCGATCAAGATCGTCGGCGCGATGTACGATCTGAACACCGGCAAGATCTCGCTGCTGGCCTAGCGCCCGCAACATCAACGGCCGGATCGGGCGTTGGCGAGGCCGGCGCTTTCTACAGCCGGCCGCCGAACGAATAGGGCAACTCGGCGAGCCCAAGCACAGTGCCGAGCGCGGCCATCGTTATCAGCGCATAGAGCGAGGTGATGAACAGCCGCACCACGCCGGTCCCGGACCCAACCTGTTCGTGAAACCGGTGGGTCATGCGGCAGGACGGATCGTCGATCAGTTCATCTTCCAGCCGGCAGGCGATGTCGGTGCTGATATCGAGATAGCGTTTCAGCGCAGCGCCCGGCCCTGTACCGCCCAACTCCGTCCAATTTCCCACCAATACCTTGCAGCTTGCCGTGTCGGCCGTTTTCGATGCCGCGCGACCCTTACACGAGCATCGGCCGCATCGAACTCAATGGCGAGCTTATCTATTTTTTCCACCTCAAGCGTTCGAGGGCCAATCTGACGGATGAAGCGCGATACCCTGTAGATTTTTTTCCCTTGAGAGCAAAAGCGTAGCTGACCTGACGCGCCTAAATTGTCGCAAAGCCATTTTATTCGAACGGCAGGGCTTGTACTCGATAGAGTCAGCTCGCTGGAGCGAACTTTCCGGTAGTTTCCCGAGTCGGCTGCCTGCGGGGAGGGTCGAAGAGTTCCATTCAGATAACTCTGTAATTCGCTCCGAACCAGACTTCCTGCGGCACGCGCGAGGCACACTTCCCAATGAATGAAACCGCGTTCGGCATCATAAGGGATTCTTCGAAGACCGATGACATCGCCCTTGTCGATTCCGCGCGACAGACAATGCAGGGTGATGCCTCCGTGGAGATCGGCCTTTTCATCCAAAATCATTGCTGCTCGAGGATTGGGCCCTCGATAGTGCGGCAACACGGATCCGTGAAAATTGACCGCGCGGCCAGGAAACAGCGACAGGATAGTTTCAGGCACGATTTGGCCGGTCACTGCGGTGATTAGGACGTCGGTGCGGAGTTTCCGGATTGCGATATCCGCGTTCGTCCAAGTGGACAGATCGGGGTTGCGGCGGACGGGAATATCGTGCCGCCGTGCCATCGTTCCGGCGGACCATGCCGTGCCAAGGGCACGGTCTCGCCGCAGGAAGCGCCGCAAATTCTTGGAGCCGATCCAAAGAGCCGCGACGGAGTTTCCGGTTTGAAGCCACGCGCTCATGATTTTCGCGGCAATCAAACCTCCCGACGTCAGGATAAGTGCGTTCATTCAGTCAATCCGCGAACCCCTCAAAGACCTTGGTTGCGCTGCCTGAAAGCGAAACGGCCCCAAGGCGCAATTTCCCTAGCTCCGTATGCGCACCACTCTGGCGCTCGCACGCAAGGTAGAATGACTTTAGAACAATTCGTTTACAAATCGATTTTGATCAGTATACGTTGGCCTTAACATGGCGGACGTTGGCCTTGACATGGCGGAGTAGCTCAGCCGGTTAGAGCGGCGGAATCATGTTCCGCAGGTCGGGGGTTCGAATCCCTCCCTCCGCCAGTCACGCGTCGTAAGCGACGCCTGCCTTACGTCAGATAGAGTTGATCCGTGGCGCTGGATTCGGAGGGGCCTGGCCCGGCAGGTCCGGCAACATGGCGCGCCGAACTATCTCCGCCGCGGCTCAGGGCTTGCCGCAGGTGTTGATGCCGATGAGCCGGTAGGCCGGGCAAAAGCTGACCAGGCTGGTGAGCACGAATATTGCCGCCACCACGTAGGCGATCACGGCGACCGTGCCTTGCAACACGCCCGTGAGGCCGAGGATCACGAGTGCGACCGCGATGCCGGTGCGCAAAAGTCGATCTAGATTTCCCATATTGTGGGTCATTGGCTCTCTCCGTTTCTGCCCGCGCGTTCGGGCGGCGCCCTCGTCACAACCATCACTAGCACATCGGCCAATTAGTCTCAGAACAACGCTTGCGGCCTTGCGTTGGATCAAAAGCAGACCCGCGTGAGGGATGACGCGAGCCCGCGGCAACCGGCCGTCGAAAGCTGTGGGAGTCCTGTGCCTTTCTTGTGGATGGGCTATAGGCTCCCTGCCCGCCCGGTTCGCTGTTCGCTGTGACTTGTCTGTGGATTGCCGGTGGACGCCTGCGCCGAACCGCGTTTCGTGTCAAATGGCTGCGCGCGTGCCGGCTGCTCAAATGCTTCGTCGTGTGAACAGCGGGGACAGAGTTCAGGGCCACGCGCGCACGTTCCCTGTGGACAGCGACTGCTACGCAATTTGCATTGACAGAGCTACGCATATTGCGTAGCGTCGTCCCCATCCCCGCCCTGCTTCGCATGTGCAGGCCGGGAGCGCCCTTCGCTTAAAGGGCATGGCCTCTCTCTTTTCGCCTGGCGGCCCGCTTACGGGGTGGAAATAGCGGGCCGCCTCTTTTCCCGGCAAGAGACCCAACCTCAAGTTTACGCGCATGACCGAGATCGCAAAGCATGCTGAGCCCGCAGCGCCGGACGGAGACGCGCGAGCGCGCGCGAGTAGCCTCGGCAAACGAGTCTGGGGCCCGATGATCGCGGCCGGCGCGGCAAACTATATGCGCGCGCGCGACCTGCCGAAGCTGCTGAAGGTTTCCGAAGACGCGCTCGAACGGTTCACCGTCGCCGGCGCGGAGCGGATCGTGGCCCGGCTTGTCCGCGCGGCCCGCGCGCAAGGCGCGCTCGGGCGGCGGCGCCACTGGTCTTACGACATGAACCGCCACCTCGCGGTGCTGATCGCGCTGAAAGCGGAGCGGGCGAGCCTGGCGCATCTGCGCAACGCCCAGGGCCTGGCCCGCCTGGTCGCGGCGGCGGCATCGCCGCAAGCCTCGCCGAAAGCGGCATCGCCGCAAGCGGCCTAGGCTGGGGGGCGGCGTGAGCCGAATCGCCCTCACCCTCGTCTTTCTCTTTTTATTGTGGCGGCTGTTCGCGCCGGAAGAGCCCGCCATTCCGCCCGAGCATCAGGCCGCGCTCGTTCCCGCGATCGCCCACGAGGCCCCGCCATGAGCGCGGCCGCCGAAGATGCTTCGCACCAAGACGCGCACGCGAGCGATGCCGGCGGCGCGGTTGAGGGCGGCTTCCAACTCCAAGGCTGCAATCCCGGCTTGCTTGGCCGGAGCTATAATCAGTGGTAAGATTATTTCTTGGCTCGCTTAGTCGGGCCTCAGCCAACTCTTCTAAGCCCTGCGCCCTCCGCAGGGCCTTTTTTTGTCCCTGGAGCCGTGGATGCCATGACGAAATAAGTGGGTGCGCTGCCGTTCGCGCCCCGGTTGTCAGGACAGTCCTCGGCGGTTAGCGTGGCGGAGGCTGTGGGGGCAAGCGCACCAGCCTTGTCCCATTGTGTCGGCGTGGTGCAACGGCAGCATCCGAGGGCACCCCCCTCGGGATTCCCGGTTCGAGCCCGTGGACGTCGGCGACAGCCCTGCGCGCGGCGCTTCCGGCCAGATATTCAGAACAAGAGTGTAGGACGCTTGCAGGTCTTACGGGCGGCTTCCAAAACCAAGCTGCAACCCGGGCTTGCTTGGCCGGAGCTATAATCAGTGGTAAGATTATCTCTTGGCTCGCTTAGTCGGGCCTCAGCCAACTCTTCTAAGCCCTGCGCCCTCCGCAGGGCCTTTTTTTCACGAAACAGATCAGCTTGGGCGGGCGGTGTTGGCGCAGCGCTTCCTGGCGGCAAGGCCGGCCAGATATTGCTGCCGCTGCTGCAGCGCCTGCGCCTCCTTCCGTGCCGCGCCCTGGAAATCCATGCCGAACCACAGCGGCCAGATCACCACGCCTGCCACGCCGGCCGCAACGTTCTGAGCAACTTTCCACCCTTGCTCGCTCGCGAGCTGTTCAACCCGCTGGTTGTTGGCCGCGATCTCGGCTTGGATGGCGTAGCAATCCATCATGCTGTCGGTTGGGCTGACCACGGCGACGGGATTGGGCGCACGCCCTGCACAGGCGCCCAGCGCCAAACATGCGGCGATCAGTGCTCCCCGTGCCCCTCTCACGCGACGTCCTCCCCCGCAACACACGCTGCGCCCCGCTACGTGTTTCCATGCTACCTTAGATGGTATCTACTAGATCATACAACCTATTTCCGTGGGCGCGGACCATTAAGCACGCAAGCGTTGCCGATCGAACACAGACCGCCGAGGCCGCCATCAAGAGGAGCGATGAGCGTCGCGGTGGAAAACTCCCCTAAAGGGCTGCGAATCCCGGCGGCGCGCGGGCGAATTCCGTCTAGACTCGGCGCCTCAGGCCCGGGGCACGAGAGCCTGAATGCGAAAGCAAGCAAAAGCCCGAGCGGATGCGCCCGGGCCAACTTTTAAGGGGGATATGCCATGGACGTGACACCGCCGAAACAGATCACGCTTCTGATCTCGGTTCTGATCGCCATTCTCGCCGCTCTGGTTCACTGGAACGTTCTGCCGATCGCGCAGCTCGGCTCCGGCTTCTCGGTGCTGGGCATCGGCTATCTGCTGCTGCTCGCCGGCAATCTGCTGCGCGGGCTGTAACCGCGCGCCGACCACGTTGCTGTTCAAGACGTTATGCCCGGGGCGCAGGCTTGCGTTCCGGGCATCCACGTTTTGGATGCCGCGCTGAAAGTCGTGGATGGCCGGGACACAGGCTCGCCTGTGCGGCCCCGCCTCCCTCCCGGCCATGACGAGGCGTTGGTTTCGGCGCGGCCCGGCCCTTTTGTTGACAAATTAACCATAAAGAGTGCGGGCTTGAGAGGGATAGCGAAGTAGACGGTTCAGGAGATGCGTGTGCGCCGGCGTAAGCGCCGGCGCGGGCGTTCAGGCTTGGCTTAGAAGCTCCAGCTTTGAAGGCCGGCCTGAAACCTTGGGCTCAAGCCTTGGGTCCAGAGCCATGGCCCAAGCGCTTCGGGCCCAAGGGTGCGGCATCTTCATCTGGCGTTTACCGCGGTCCCAAAACTTTGACTGACTAGGCAACCGAAAGGGGGATGGGGGCGTTTCCTTTGCGCGGACGTGCGTTCCTGCACGCGCGGACGCGAAGGGCAAAACCGGTGACGGAGGGGAATATGGGTCACCTCAAGCTCGCGCCTCCCTTTAATGTCGTTGTCTCGCCGCGCGTCTTGCAGACGTCGAGACGGCCCGCGCCCCGTGCGCCACGGAACTCAGAAGACGACGCGCTCGCCGAGATCGCCCAGCGTTTTGCGCCGGGCGCGTCCCTCATGGCCGATTCTGCGCCGGCCCCCGCCCGCGCTCAGCCGCAAGGAAACGGCGCTGGCGTCAACGGCGCTGGCGTCGGCGGCGCTGGCGTCGGCGGCGCTGGCGTCAATGGCGACGGCGACGGCGGCGCGCGCGGCGCAGGCGCTGCCTTCAAGGCCCTGCCGCAATCGTTCCAGGGCCTGATCCTGGCGCTGATCCTGATCGCGCTTCTGCCGAGCCTGACGCTCACCGCGCTCATCTGGTACGGGCCGCCCGAGATCACCGGTTTCGCCGCCAGCAAGAGCGGCCCCGGCAAGACCCACCCGATCAAGACCCCGCGCATCAAGACCGCATCGCTGGTCGATGTGTCGCTCGGCGAAAGCGAGCCTGCGCCCGCCGCCGCGCCGGACACGCTCGCCGCGGCCGAGACGCCGGAGACCGGCGAGGCCTCGCTCGCCGCGCCGCACCGGATCGAGGCGGAAGCCGGCCAAGCGGTGCCGTTTGCCATCGCGCTGGCAAGCGTCGATCCGCTGCCCTCGCGCAGCGTGATCGCGGTCACCGGGCTGCCCGCCGGCGCGACCTTGTCGGCGGGCCGGCCTTACACCGACCGCGAATGGAATGTGCGCCCCGACGAGCTGTCGGGTTTGCGGCTCTACGTGCCTGAGACCGCGCAAGGCGAAACGGTGCTCGAGGTCGCGCTGATCGCCAGCGACGGCGAGACCTTGGCCGAAGCGCAGACCGCGCTCAAGGTGAGCGCGCCGGTTCAGGTCAACACTGCAGCGCCGGCCCCCGCCGCGGCGCCTGTCTACGATCCGTATGCCGGACCGTCGATCGGCGACGTCGCCGCGCTGCAAGTTCCGGTGCCTCAGGCACAAGTGCCGCAAGCGGCTCAGGAACAACTAGCCCCTGAGCCGCAAGCATCCGAGACGCAAGCGGTTGAGACCGAAGAACCGGCTCAGGGCGAAGCCGCCGCAGAGGCGGAGCCCCAACAGGCTGGCGAAGAAGCCGCTAACAGCGATGCCGCTGACAGCGAAGCTGCTAGTAGCGAAGCCGCGAGCAGCGAGGCCGCGAGTGGGCCCACGAGTGGCGCCGTCGCGGGCGAGCCGTTGGCCGAGCCGACCAGCCCCGAAAGCGGGCCGTTCGCCGATAGCGGCGCCAAGCAAGAGGCGTCTCTGGCCCTGTCGGACTTTGTGAACTTGCGCGCCCGGCCGACCTCCTCGGCGCGGGTCATCGCCGTGATCGCCAAGGGCACCATGGTCACGCCGACCGCCAAACGGCGCGGCTGGCTGAAAGTGACCGATGCCGCGAGCGGAAAGACCGGATGGATCTACGGCCGCTATGCCGGCGGCACGGCGCGGGCCGCGAATGCTTCGCCGTCGCGGCTCGGGGCCGGCTCCTCCACCGCGGACGACGAGTCGCTGCTCTACCGGTTCGGCCGCTGGCTGGTGAATTGAACTAGGGCTGCACTCGCCCAAGACCGGGCGGAACCGGGCCGGCGGAGAGGCGTTCTCCCTAAGGTCCGCAATCCTTGCGGCTTGAGCCCAATGAAACACGCCGTGCCGCCAACCAAGCTCTTGGCCCGAACTGTCGCCGCCGTCGCGATCGCACTGTTTTGGTGCCTCAGCGCGGTGGGAACGACGGTCGGAACGGCCACGCTGGCCACCAGCTTGACCGCCGCGACCAGCACGCCGGCAGAAGCGAAACGGCGGCGTGGGCGCCGCCGCTGGCGTGGACGTGGACGCGGGCGTCGCCGCCGCTGGCGTGGGCGCGGGCGTCGAGGCGGCTGGTACGGCTATCCCTATTTCTGGCCTTATTACCGCCCAGGCTTCAGCATCTGGTTCGGCTTCTAACAAGCCTATCGGGCCGACCGGTCTATTGGAGCTGGCGGGAACGGGGATGGTGCTGAAACGCGTGAGCTTGGGCCTTCTCGCCGCAGCCATCTTGGCGGCGCCTTCGGCCGCGCTTGCCGCCCCGGCTCTCGTGTTCGAGCCCCATAACGGCAACGTCGTCTATGCCGAGGATGCCGACGCCCTTTGGTTCCCGGCCTCGCTGGCCAAGTTGATGACAGCCTATGTCACGTTCCAGGCGCTAAAAGCAGGCGCCGTCTCGCCCGAAACGAAAATCGTCTGCTCGAAGAAGGCGGCGAAGCAGGCGCCGACCAAGCTCGGACTGCCGGTCGGCGGTTCCATCCCGATGGACGTCGCGCTCAAGGTCCTGATCGTGAAATCCGCCAACGACGTCGCCGTCATGATCGCCGAGGCGGTCGCCGGGAGCGAGGGCGCGTTCGTCGCGCGCATGAACGGCGCGGCGCGGCAGCTCGGCATGACGAGGACGCATTTCACCAATCCCAACGGCCTCCCCGACGAGCGCCAGGTGAGCACGGCCCGCGACCTGGGCAAGCTCGCCCGCGCCATTATCGTCGAGTTCCCCGAATATGCCGGCCTGTTCGCGCTGACCGAAGTGAAAGTGGGCAAGAAGACCATGCGGACTCATAACGGCCTCCTGGCGAGCTTCCCGGGCGCCGACGGCATGAAAACCGGATTCATTTGCGAGTCCGGCTTTAACATCGTGGCGAGCGCCACGCGTAACGACCGCAAGCTCGTCGCGGTTGTCCTTGGCGAGAAATCGGCCGCGTCGCGGAACGCGCTCGCCGCCGATCTCCTGGAGAAAGGCTTCAGGCGCTATTTTTTTAAGTCGCTGTTCGGATCGAACCTCGACAGGCTCGCAGTGCAAGCCTCGCCGAACCAAGGCCCGGCCCGCTTGCGCGGCAGCGTGTGCGGCGGAGTCAAGCCAAAGGCGAAACGCTCCGGCGGTCGCGAGCCTGAGACGACGAGCGTCCGCCTGGCGTCGGAAGGTGCCTGCTGCCGTTGAACGTCGCCGCGGCAGTTACATTCTTAAATGGGATTCGAGCGAGTAACCGCTTTCAAGCGGAGACGCTCCCGCCGGACGGGTCGTTGGCATGCTCTAATCCTCGCCGTCGTCCCCGTCCGGCAGAGTGTCGGTTCGCCAAACGGCCGTATCGGCGGTCGAATAAATTGCGTTGCCGTGTTGGGTGAGGTTGAAAACCGGACCGGCGGAGTCATGAACGGCCTTGAGCGCGCCGTCGGCTCCATAATGCCGCAGCCCGTCGCCCGCACCGACCCATATGTCGCCGGCCGGTGCCGTTACGATGAAGCCATCGGGAATGCCAACCGGGACGGACAACACCTCCGACAAACGCCCCAGCCTATGCGGCGCTTCGAGCGGTGCGGACAAGATGGAATGGGACTTTTCGGGGTCATAGGGGTGCTTTCCGTCGATGGCATCGGTATCGCCAATGTACAAAACCGTTTCGTCCGGCGACAAAGCAAGACCGTGCGGCCGGGCAATTTCCGTCGTCAAACGATGCGTCTTACCGGTGGATGGATCGTGAGCGTAGACGGCCGGCGGGAGTTGCGGCTCAGGCTTGAAGCCCTGATTGGCGCCATAATCCGGATCTGAAAAATAGATCCAACCGTCAGACGATTGGATGACCTTGTTCGGCGAGTTGAAGGGCTTGCCCTCGAACGAATCGACAATGACCTTGCGTGTCCCGTCCGCCAAGTCGATGCGGCTGATGGCTCCCGGTGTGTCCATGGTTCCCTGCTCGGCAACCAGCAACGCCGCGCCGTCCGCGCTCAGTTGCATGCCGTTGGCCATATTGCTGCGAGGCAGGAACGTGCCGATTTCCTGCGTGTCCAGATCCACATAGCGAATGGCAATATGCGTGTCTTCGGACTGAAAATCCGGCTTGGTGGTGAAATACAGACGATTTTGCCAGGGCACTACGACCGGGCCCTCGTGAGCGTCGATTTCAACGAAAACCGAGTGCTCCCTTGCCTCCTCGGCCGCTACGGGCCGTCCGGCGGCGAACACGGCCACGCACGCAACCGCGGCGGCACCGGCCCACGTCATCAAATCGCATGACTTTTTCATGAGGAAGACCCTCGTGAGAGGCAACCCTCGTATGCGCGAGGATTCGTCAGGAGGGCGGGGCGCCCACATTGGCGATCGCCTCTTTGAGCAACCGGTCGATATCGCCATTCGCCTTCAAGCTCTCGATCGCCTGGTTCAGACGATCGACCAGCGCCTGATTGCCCTTCTTGACGGCAATGCCGAACGGCTTGGGCTGAAAGTTGCTGCCGATGTCGATCAGCTCGTAGCGATCCGGATGATCCGACGCGCTGCGCAAAAACGTCAGATCGATCAGGTCATTGGAGGCCGCATCCGCCTCGCCGTTGGCGACGGCTTGAAGCGTGTCGCTGCTGGTAGGCGTAACCACCAAGGTTGCGCCGGGCAGCGAAGGGAGCGACGCACGCATTCTCTGGAGCGAAAGCGAGCCGGCGGTCGCGGCGATGCGTTTGCCAGCAAGGTCTTCGAAGCGCTTTATGCCGCTTCCGGCCGGAACAAGAAGGCCTTCACCCGTGGTGTAATAGGGAATGGAGAAGTCCACCTGCTCGGCTCGCTGCGGCGTAATCGTCAACTGCGAGACCACGATCTCGACGAGCCCGTCCTGGAGCGCCTTGATACGGTCTTTGTCCAGGACTTGAACAAGATCGACATGGTCGGGTGCGCCGAGCAGCTTCTCCGCGACCGCTCTGGCGATTTCGGGCTCGAAGCCCTCGATTGCACCCGTGTTCGGGTTCTTGTAGCCCATGCCGGGAATGTCGTAGGAGACGCCGGCGACAAGCCGCCCGCTCGCCGGGCCCTGCCCCGCCGCCCCGGCCTGACAGAGTGTCCCCGCGACGATAATCGCCGAACAAAAAACGATGCGCAGCAGCGCGCCCATGGCTTCCTCCCTCACCACGCCGAATAGGACTGGCTCACCGAAAGTCCTTACCATAGACGGGCGATTGCCTCGTTGCCAAGACAAGGCCCGGCCCTATAGTTGCGCCGCGTATCGGGATTCTTCGCGCGCGAGACGCGCTTATCCATGCTGAAGATCTACGGCCACCCCTTGGCGTCGTTCTATTGGAAGGCGCTGATTGCGCTTTATGAGCGCGACGTGCCCTTCGAGTTTCTGATGGTCGACGCCGAGCATCCCGAGCACGCCGAAGCCGTCGCCCGCCTGGCGCCGACCGGCCAGTTCCCGGTACTGGTCGACGGCGACCGCACCGTGATCGAATCCGCCGCGATCGTCGAATATCTCGACCTCCACCACGGCACAGCGCCCCCGCTCATTCCGGCCGACGCGGCCGCCGCCATCGAGGCGCGGCAGATGGACGGCGTGTTCGACGACTATGTCTCGGCGCCGCTGACGCGGATGGTGCTCAACGCCATACGCCCGCCCGGTCAGCAGGACCCCCTTGCCGACGCGGAAGCCAAGGCGATGCTGGACAAGAGCTATGCCTGGCTTGAGGGGTGGATGAGCGGGCGCGAGTTCGCGGCGTGCGGCGCCTTCAGCTTGGCCGATTGCTCTGCCGCGCCAGCGCTGTTCTACGCCGATTGGGGCTATCCGATTCCGGAAGCGCATGAGGCGCTTCTGGCCTACCGGGCGCGGCTCTTGGCGCGGCCCTCGATCGCGCGCGTGGTCGACGAGGCCAGGCCCTGGCGGCAATATTTCCCGCTGAAAGACAACAGCGATCCGGACTGACGGAGCGCTTTCGCTTAATCCTTGAGCAAAAAGACCTAATGCCGCATTAACCAATGTGGCAGCGCAACATGGCCCGCCGCCCAAGATCAACGCGCGGCGTTAACGCTTTTTCTCACGTATTTCGCAATAAATCGGCGCCCCATTAACATTTCTCTATTGTCATATAGAGATTACTTGCGGCGCCTGCCTTAATTCTTCCAAAGATCGCTTTTCTTTCGTCATAAAATCATCCCGTTCCGGCTGCCAATCCGCACGTTTCGTCAACGGACCGGGAGAGATGCATTGCGGATTTGCAGCTTACTCATTGGGCTGACGATTTTGATCTTGGGCGCTGCGGCGCCCGCGTCGGCCGCGATCCATAGCGGCAGCCATTGTCTCGCTGCTGCAGTGCCGAAACATAATGTGCGCTTCGTCAACGCCGACATGCTCCTGCCCGGCCTGAAGCCGCGGCGGGCCAGTATCGACGACGAGGACCGCGACTACATGATCCGCACCATCGTGTTCGAGGCGACCGGCGAGACCGAAATCGGCATGGCGGCGGTGGCGCATGTCATTCTCAACCGCATGCGGGCCGGGCGCTGGGGCGACAATATCAAGGACGTGGTGCTGAAGCCCTGGCAGTTCGAGCCGTGGATGACGCGCCGCAGCGAAATGGAGCGGATGTCGCCCGAGGAAACGCGCTACCAGAACGCCGCGCGCATCGCCGACGCGGTCATTGCCGGGGACATGCCCGACCCGACCGCGGGCGCGACCCATTTCCTCAACCCGGTGATCGTCAAGAAGCGCCGCGGCGGTAGCTTGCCGAAATGGGCAAGCGGCGAAGGGCTGCCGTTCGGCCGCCACACCTTCTATGCGCCGGAGACCGAGCTCCTGCCGCCGGCCGAAGTGTTCGCCGATTTCGCCAGCGCCGAAATCGTGCCGGCGGCCTGCTGACCCAGGTCAGGCCGCGGGCGCGGGGCACCTTCCCCGCAAAAGCGCGTTTAACTTAAATCCGCGAGCTTCGAACCATGACGGGGTCCCTGCCCCGTCATGGTTCCTTCGCGCGCGACCAAAAAAGGTCACGCCGGCTTTCTATGATGGCAGTGAGCCGCCAGCCGAAAGGAAAGATTCCCATGCTCCTCCGCCCGATCGCCCTCGCCGCCTTCGCCGCTGTTCTCGCCACCGCCGCAATGCCGCCGATGATGGCCAAGGCCGGGATGTTCGCTCTGGCCGAGTCCGACCAGCTTCCCGCCGCAGAGCAGGAGGCGGTCAAGACCATGTTCGAGACGGCGACGCAAACGCTGCTCGATGGCGACCTCGACAAATGGCAGACCTTCTGGACCGAGGATGCGACGGTGATGCCGCCCGGCGAAGCCACGGTCAAAGGCCGCGCGGCACTGGTGGAGTATGCCCGCAAGGATTTGGTAGGCAATCTCGACGGCTTCAAACTGTCGAATTGGCGCTTCCAAGGCTGTAGCGATTTGGCTGTGATCACCACCGACATGGCCTGGACGTCGAAGGACGGCAAGAAGGTCGCGGCCAAGCAGATGGTGATCGCCGTGAAAGAGGCTGACGGCACCTGGAAAGTGCAGACCGTGATCTACAATTCCGACCCCGCGCCGTAGCCACCGAATTCCCGCGACGCGCATCGCCGAAACGACGAAAGACGGCCGGGTCTGACCCGGCCGCCTTTGTTTGGGGACCCGCGGTCACCCATGCGCCGCGCTTTAGCCAGCGAAGCGGGCCGCCTCTTCTGAGCCCTTGGTGGCGTCGCCGGGCGTATAGGAATGCGCCCCCGCCCCCGCCAGCGCGCCCTTGTCCACGATCAGATATTCGGTGCGGATCGGCTTTCCGGCGAAATAGCATTCCAGGATCTCGCGCACGCCGGCGGCGTAGCGGGTCTGGGCCGACAGCGAGCTCCCGGAAATATGCGGGGTCATGCCGTGATGCGGCATGCTGCGCCAGGGATGGTCCTTCGGCGCCGGCTGCGGGAACCAGACATCGCCGGCATAGCCCGCGAGCTGGCCGCTTTCCAGCGCCCGCACCACCGCGTCGCGGTCGCAGATCTTGCCGCGCGCGGTGTTCACGAGATAGCTGCCCCGCTTCATCATGCCGATCAGCCTGTCGCCGAACAGGCCCTCGGTCTCCGGGTGCAGCGGCGCATTGACCGTGACCACATCGCACACCTTGACCAGAGACTCCACGTCCGGGTGGAAGGTGAGCCCGAGCTCGTCCTCCACGTCTTTGGGCAGGCGGTGCTTGTCGGTGTAGTGCAGCTTGACGCCGAACGGTGCAAGCCGCTTCAGCGCGCCGAGACCGATGCGGCCGGCAGCCACGGTGCCGACATGCATGCCTTCGAGATCGTAAGAGCGCTCGACGCAATCGGCGATGTTCCAGCCGCCTTTGATCACCCAGCCATAAGACGGGATGTAGTTGCGCACCAGCGCCAGGATCATCATGACGATGTGCTCGCACACGCTGATCGAGTTGCAATAGGTGACCTCGGCGACGGTGACGCCGCGGTCCATCGCCGCCTGAAGGTCGACATGGTCGGAGCCGATGCCGGCGGTGATCGCAAGTTTGAGGTTCTTCGCCTTGGCGATGCGCTCCGCCGTCAGATAGGCCGGCCAAAACGGCTGCGAGATCACGATCTCGGCGTCTTCGAGCTCTTTCTCGAACACCGAGTCCGGGCCGTCCTTGTCTGAGGTCACCACCAGACTATGCCCGGCATCCTCCAGGAATTTGCGCAAACCCAGCTCGCCGGAGACGCTGCCGAGCAGCGCGCCGGGCTTGAAGTCGATGGCGCTTGGTGAGGGCGCGGTCATGCCGTCCGGATAGCGGTCGATTTTGGGGATGGAGTCTCGCGCATAGTCCGGCGGATAACCGTCCACCGGATCGTCGTAGAGAACACACACAATTTTCGCCATGAGTTGCTCCTTGGGTGTTGTGGCCTGGACCAAGGACGCGTGCGTATACGCTTTGCGAGGCGCACGAACGCTCACCGCAACGACCCTGTTCCATGCCGCTGTTCGAATAGGACCGAGGTTTTATGAGTCCGGGGCTTTCCCGGCGGCCGGTCCTTTTACGTTTCCTCAAAAGCCGGTCCGCGCGACTTGCCGCACGCGTTTTCCGGCGATCGCCAGCGTCGGGCGTGGCTTCGTGGAAATCAAATCGTTTGGGCGAAACGATCGATAGGCGCCGTCAATCGCCGAGCGCGGGCTGGCGCGCCCCGAAGGTCCGCTCCAGATCGAGCGCGCGCACCGAGCGAAGCAGCGCATTGGCGATCGGCGAGAGCGGATCGCGGTCCGACACCACGAGCCCGATCGTCTGGGTGCGGGAGGGCTTGACCAGCGGGCGCGCGTGCACCCCCTTCATGCCGCCGAAGGCGTCGACGTAAGTGTGCGGCACGATGCTCGACCACTGTCCGGTCTCGACATGGGCGAGAATGCTGACGAACGAATTGGTCTCGATGCGGGCGCGCGGAGCGACGCCGGCTTCGGCGAAGATGTGATCGACGATGCGGCGGTTCTGCATGTCGCCGCTCAGCAGGCAGAGCGGTTCGCGCGCGGCCTCGGCCCAGCTCACACTCTTGCGCTTGGCGAGACGCGCACTGCGGGTGATGAACAAATAGCGCTCGCGATAGAGCGCCTGGCGGCGGACGCGCTTGAGCGGCTCGTTGTCGAGATAGGTGATGCCGGCGTCGATTTCGAATTCGTCCAACGCCTGCTGGATGGCGATCGAGCTCAGCGACCTGATCTCGATGGTCACGCTTGGATGGGACGCGGCGAACGGCGCGGTCAGCTTGGGCAGGGACGGCAGCGTGGCGGGAATGCCGCCGAGCCGCAGCGTGCCGAACAGCGCGTCCTCGTCGGCGGCGAGATCTTGCTTCAGGCTGTCGTAATCGGCGATGATCTGCCGCGCCCAGGACAGCACGCGCTCGCCTTCGGGTGTGAGACCGAGAAAGCGGTGGCCGCGCATGACGAGCTTCAGGCCGAGCTCTTCTTCGAGCTTGCGCAAGCCGGCCGACAGCGTCGGCTGGGACACGTGACAGGCGGCGGCGGCGCGGGCGAAATGGCGTTCGCGCGCCACCGCAACGAGATACATCATCTGCCGCACGAACATGGGTCTTAATCCGCCTCGGCCACGAGGATAACGCAAAGCCAGGGCCGCCGCCTATCCCGCAAAGGCACCCGGCGCATGGGAGGCGTTTTGCGCGCGCGGCCAGATGCTGGCGAGAAAGCCCTGCTTTCTTGCGTCGCGTTCTCCGTGCAGGAAAGTTGGATGAAATGACAATATTGCACGTTTCGGCTGTATCAGCCGCAAGGCGCAAGCCCCTGTTGCAACGGTATACACACATATTTTCGCGTGTAGCATTTTGCCTGTGGCAAGCATGAATAAACCCTAATAGGGTCCGGGCTTCAGAACTCGGGGGGCCGAGACAAAGTGGACGACGATCAGCGGCAAAAAGACCGCAGACAATTTCTTAAGTCATTGCTCGTGGGCGGCGCCGTCACAACGGTTGCATTGCCTGCTGCCTGGCAATCTCCTCTCGTAAGATCGGTGATCGTCCCAGCGCATGCCCAAGCCTCGCCGCGCGTGGATGACGGCGACGGCGACGGCGACGATCACGACCACAAGCATCACAAGAAAAAGAGAAAGCGTACCACCACCACGGGCGATCCGAATACAACGACCACCACGCCCGATCCGAATACGACGACCACGACCACCACGCCCGATCCGAATACGACGACCACCACGCCCGATCCGAATACGACGACGACAACGACCACCACCACGACCACTACGACCACAACGTCGACGACCAGGGCTCCACTCTGCAATACGTACAACGATCAGAGTTCCTGCAATTCGGCCCCGCGCGGTTGCTGCTGGAACAGTCAAGGCAACGTGTGCACCAACGCGAGCCCGACAGGATGTGAGCAAGGCGTACCTTTAGACCCCACGGCGCAGTTGCTCCCGAAGTGGATCACGACCAAAGGTTAAAAGGCTCTCGTCGTGTCGCCCGCGAGTTCAGCTTTGAAATCGGTTGCAGGTCGGAAAAAATCTCGAGCGCGAAGCGGTGACTCAAATCGCCTGACGGTCTACCTGGCTTTGAGCGGCCAGCACGTAGCGCTGCACTTTCCCGGCGAAATTGAATCGGACGTCAGGTTGCTGCTTCCGCGCGGGCTTGCGACACCTGCCGCACCTCATTCGTCCGTCACCATCGACAAACAGATATCCGGCGATTTCGCCATCCGAAAGAACGGGGAAACCGTCGCCAGCAATCTGGCGCGCGCCCAGCTTCCGATCTGGCTTGCCGAGGAAGTCACCGAAGCCCTCATTACCGATCAGGAAGACGCGCTGGTGCTTCATGCCGCCGCGGTCGGCTGGAACGGAAGGGCCATCGTGCTTCCGGCTTTGAGCGGCGCAGGAAAATCCTCTCTCGCTGCCTGGCTTGTCGATAAAGGTTTCGACTATCTCAGCGACGAGATCGCGCTCCTGACCACGGATGGCGGGATCACAGGTTTCCGGCGCGCCATCGTCATCAAGAACGGCGCGGCGGACGCGGTGCGTGGTCTTTCCTTGTTCGATGACGTCCCGGTGGCCCAGTTCGGAGAGCATCTGTTCTTGGCGCCGGCCGAGACGCATCACCCCGAATCTGCCCGGCCATGCGGCATGCTCGTCTTCCCGCAATTCAGGGCCGGCGCGGATCTCCGCATGCGGACACTCACCGCCGCCGACGCCGGGCTTCGGCTGGTCGAATGCAATCTCAATGCCCGCAATCACCCCGATGGCGGCTTTGCGGAGATTTCAAAGATTGCCAGAGGCGTGCCGGCGATCAGCCTCGAATATGGCAGCTTCGATCAGCTCGAGGAGACGCTCGATGCCGTGCTTCGCATCGGGATCGAGAAGCAGTTCACGGCAACGGAACTGCGGCGATTCACTGCCGGTTTCTCCAGCGCAGGGCCCGCGCAGCCGGTCCCGGCGCCGGCGAAAACCTATCCCGTGCAGCCGGCCACGCCGCGCAAGGAGCATACGCCGAAACTCACGATCGGCATGGCGACTTATGACGATTATGACGGCGTCTACTTCTCGATCCAGGCTTTGCGGCTCTACCACCCGGAAATCCTCGAGGACATCGAACTGGTGGTTATCGACAATCGTCCCGACGGTCCGAGCGCGGAAGCACTCAAGCAATTGGAGGGCGCGGCGCCCAACTACCGCTACGTTCCCAACAATACGCGACGCGGCACGACAGTGAAGGATTTCGTTTTCGAGGAAGGGGCCGGTGAATTCGTGCTGTGCATGGACAGTCACGTGTTCGTCGTGCCCGGCGCGCTCAAGCGTCTGTTGGACTATTTCGAAACCAACCGCCAAACGGTCGACTTGCTGCACGGGCCGCTCATCTATGACGATCTCAAACGGCTTTCCACGCATTTCAGTCCGGTGTGGCGCGGCGGAATGTTCGGCATCTGGGATTGCGACCGGCGCGGCGAGGATGCCGAAGCACCGCCATTTGAAATTCCAATGCAAGGGATGGGGCTGTTTGCCTGCCGCCGGGAGGCGTGGCCCGGGTTCAATCCAAGGTTCCGCGGGTTCGGCGGCGAAGAAGGCTACATTCACGAGAAATTCCGTCAACGCGGCGGCAAAGCCTTATGCTTGCCGTTCCTCCGCTGGATGCACCGCTTCAATCGCCCGCTCGGCATTCCCTACCTGAACACCTGGGAGGATCGCATCCGGAACTACATGATCGGCTTTGGCGAACTCGGCCTCGACACCGGACAAATCGAGGAGCACTTCAAGGAGTTTCTAGGAGAAGAGACGGCGCAAAGAATCCTCACTCACGTCCGCGAAGAGCTGGAAATTTAGCCGGACGGCTCGGAGGATTGCTCGATCAGCGCCCCATCGCGCAACAGCTGGTCTATCGTCTGTTGGACTTCATGCGGAATGCGGGATTCCGAATCTGGATAGGCGGCGAGAAAACAATCGATCAGGTCTTTGGCCGTGCGCGTGCCGTCGCACAGTTTCCAGATCGCCGCCGCCGTACCGTTGAGATGGATGGCTTGGTGCGTCGTCGGCCGGTAGAGCAAAAGCTCCTCATCCATCTCTTCGACAACGAGACCCGGGAATTGCTTCAGGAGAGCCATCTCGACCTCAAATGGCAGCGGATTGGGCCGCCAATTCTACTGACCCCGACAATCGATACCAGCCCAAGCCGGGTTGGCTATAGTCTTTCCATAGGAGCGTAGGCACGGAAGACATGGGCGAGGGCAGCGTCATCCACGGCAAGTCACCGGGCAGCCGTGCCGCACGGCTCCCCTGGAAATTTGCCGGCTCATCTGGCGCCATCGCCGAGTGGCTCGTGCATTGCGCCGATCCGCTCGGCTCGAACTTGCGCCCGCCCCAAGCGCAATTATCGAACCGGCAGGTGCGGACCCTGTTGGCGAAGGCCGACGCGCACAAAGTGCTGCCGAGCGTGCTCCGTCATTATCCATTTGCCGCCGGCGACGCGCCGCTGGACCGCATTCGCCAAGACGCGGACTCCCGGCGCCTGGAACGCGCCGCGCTCTCGACCATGCTCAAGCATCACGCCGGTTTGATCCTCGAGGCCGCGCGCGACCTACCCGTCGAACTGGTCAAAGGCCCTGCTTTTGCCGGCCTCTATCCGCCCGGATTGCGGCCCTACGGCGATATCGATGTGCTAACTGCACCTTCCGCATTACCGCAACTCGGCGACACCCTCGCAGACCTTGGCTTCGTCCGCCTGAGAGACACGCGGCATGACGCGCTGGAATATGCCTGGGTTCGCCGCGATAACAGGCTGCTCATGGTGGAGGTTCACACCAACCTGGTTCATCTCCCCAGGATGCGTGAAGCCTTCTCGCTGACATATCAAGATCTCGCCGGAAATTTTCAACGTCCGGGCGCCCTCCTCGCGGTCGCCGTCGTCCATGGCGGCATGCATTACTTTGCCTGGCTGCGGCATGTCGTCGACATATGCCAGGCCGCGCGCGCGATCGAAACGTCCGAGGACGAGACGTTGTTCGAGGAATTGGCCGGCCGGTCCGGCACCAGGATGATCGCCATCGTCGGGTTGCATTTGGCTTACCGCCTGTTCGGTGAACGCCGCTGCCTTGACATCGCGCAATCGCTCGGCGCGCCGCGGGATTACCGTTTCGCGCGGACCCTGCTTGAAGGCGCCGTCCTGACCGCGTCATCCAACGGACGGCTCATTTATAACGGCTGGCGGCGCATCGTCTTTCGCGAGCTGATGCGCAACGGAACTCTTGCCGCCGGCGTGGGGGTCCGCGCTCCCGTCCCGAAAATGTCATCAACATTTTCTGTGGACACATCGTCACCCATGCCCCCGCTCGACACCAGCGCTTTGGCCGCTCCTCATTACAAGGTGGTTGGCACGAAAGGCGGTCCCCCTGTTTCCTGCATGTGTCTTACTTATGGGCGGCCGCATGTTTTAGAGGAAGCGATTGGATCATTTCTTCTTCAAGACTACGAGGGTGAGAAGGAACTGATTGTCCTCAATGATCTGCCGGATCAGGAGCTAGCCTTCGATCATCCGGAGGTCAAAATCATCAATGTGAAGAAGCGTTTTCGCGGGATGGGCGAGAAGCGCAACGCCTGCGCCGCACTTTGCTCCCACGATTTGCTCTTCGTGTGGGACGATGATGATATTTGTTTGCCGTGGCGTCTGTCGTTTTGCGCCCAAAAGCTCGGCGAAGGTCGCCGCTTCTTCAAGCCTGCACGCTCATTTTTCTTGAGCAAAGGAGAAATAAGCGGTCCGGAGCCGAATGTTTTTCACGCCAGCGCATGTTGGCAACGAAGTCTGTATGACGAAGTGGGTGGCTATCCGCACACACAGGGCGCAGGAGAGGACATCGCGATCGAGGCAAAGTTTGTCGAGGCGCTGAAGGGCGTGCCTCTGTCGGATGTTTTGCCGGTGGAAGCGAACTTCTACATCTACCGGTGGATCGGGACCAATTCTTATCACCTCAGCGCGTTTGGCGATCCGTCGGACTATCGCATGGTCGCGGATTATGTCTCACAGCAGCAGGTCTCGGGCGACATTGCCACCGGAAGGGTGCTGCTGAAGCCTCACTGGAAAATCGATTACGGTGCCGCTGTGGCAGCCCATATCGAACACTCATCGCTCACCTCGGAAATTGAGAAGGCCCCAACAGGCACGCCTCGGGAAAAACGGCGCTAAGACTCGTGCCAGGGGGGCCGGAATTTGCGCCAGATCAAGGCGGGCGCGGGGCCCCACGCGCTAGGGTTGGCAAGCTCGGGCGGGCTGTCTCTTGCCGATAGACCGCCCGGGAACGAGATCTCCTAGATCCGGTCACATATTGTGTTGCGTACCAGAGCGCCTCCGGTCCACCGCCGGGGGCGCTCTTTTTATCTGTACGGTTTCGGCGTTTGCCGCGCACGCTTACGCGCAAGCATGCACGTCCTGTCGGGTCGCCGCGGTCAAAGCCAAGCGTGTACAACTGTGGCTGAAATGCCACAAGTCCTTGCAAAGTTTGCAAAATTCCTGCCCGGATGTGACGGCTTGTCACACCCGTGTTATCCTCCGCCAACTGAAGAGTGATCGCGAAAGGTTGCCGGAGAGATTGGGTAAGTAGCGCTGCTTTGATGGAGGGCATCATGGAGCGCGAAGACCTACTTACCTTTGACTTTACTGACGGCTTCACGGCGGACCGCCGGCAAGGCGCGTCCGCGGGCAAAGCCGGACCTGCGCGGCATCGAGCCGGCCAGCATCTGTTCCTGTCGGCGAGCGCGCTCGCGCTAACCATTGCGATGGCGCCCCCTGCCGAAGCGGTGCAGGCCTTCTGCGTGAACTCAGCCATCAACGCGACCGTGCCCGCGACCGCCATCGGCGCCAATGCCGTAGCCTGCGGCCAAGGCGCCATCGCCGACGGCGAGGCCGCCACAGCGGTGGGCACCCAAGCCAACGCCACCGGCGGCATCGCCACGGCGGTCGGTGCAGGCGCCCACGCCAGCGGCAATCAGGCCACGGCGACGGGCACCCTCGCCAACGCCACCGGCGCCAACGCCACGGCGACCGGGGCCGAAGCCGTCGCCAGCGGCGCCAACGCCACGGCGACGGGCTACTTGGCCACCGCAGACGGCGATTCCGCCACGGCCACGGGCGCTGAGTCCGACGCTATCGGCGAGTTCGCCACAGCGACGGGCTACTTTGCCAATGCCAACGGCCAGTTCGCCACGGCGACGGGCGCGGAAGCTAACGCCAACGGCCAGTTCGCCACGGCGACCGGGGCGAACGCTTTCGCCAACGGCGCCGCCGCGACGGCAACGGGCGTGGAAGCTAACGCCAACGGCGAAAGCGCGACGGCGACCGGCCAGTCCGCCATTGCCAACGGCGTAAGCGCGACGGCGACCGGCGACCAGGCCAACGCCAATGGCGACGGCGCGACGGCGACGGGCATAAATGCCACCGCCAACGGGGTTTTCGCGACCGCGACTGGCGCAAACGCTAACGCCAACGGAAATGCCGCCACAGCGACGGGCACAGGCTCTATCGCCAACGGCCCCAACGCCACGGCAACCGGCGACAGCGCCAGAGCCAGCGGCGTAGCCGCGACCGCAACGGGCCGGCTTGCGAACGCCACCGGCAATGCTGCCACGGCGACCGGCTTTATGGCCCAAGCCAACGGAGACAGGGCCACGGCGACCGGAGACATCGCCACCGCCAACGGCGCCAATGCCACGGCGATGGGATTTGCCGCCTTTGCCAACGGCGTCGATGCCACGGCGCTTGGCGCGAACACCCGCGCCAACGGCGCCAATGCCACGGCGACCGGAAAATTCGCCAACGCCACCGGCGAATTTGCCACCGCGACCGGCACCAATGCCACCGCCAACGGCACTGCCGCCACGGCCACGGGTGTATCGGCCAACGCCAACGGTGAACAGGCCACAGCGTCCGGCGCCAATGCCAACGCCAACGGTGAACAGGCCACGGCAACGGGCACCTTCGCCAACGCCAATGGCGACGGCGCCACGGCGACCGGCGCCAACGCCAACGCCAACGGTGGACAGGCCACGGCGACGGGCAATTTCGCCATCGCCAACGGCTTCTTTGCCACGGCGACGGGTACGGACGCCTCCGCCAACGGCGACCAAGCCACGGCGACGGGCGTCAACGCCAGTGCTAACGGCGAATTTGCCACCGCGACGGGCACGCGCACCACAGCCAACGGAGCCAATGCCACGGCGACGGGCACCAACGCCACAGCCAACGGCGCCAACGCTGCTGCGACAGGCGTCTTTGCCACTGCCAATGGCGAGTTCGCCACGGCGACCGGCGCCAATGCCTTGGCCAATGGCTCAAGCGCCACAGCGACGGGCGTCAACACCAATGCCACCGGTATCGGTGCGACAGCGACCGGCCGCAGCGCGGCCGCCAATGGCGGCAGCGCCACGGCGACGGGCCGCGAGGCCAACGCCAACGGCTCAAGCGCCACGGCGACGGGCGCAACCGCCAACGCCAACGGCAACCAGGCCACGGCGACGGGCACAAGCGCCAGAGCCAATGGCGGCAACGCCACGGCGACGGGTGTTGCCGCCACCGCCAACGGCGACGCCGCCACGGCGACCGGCCTACTTGCCACCGCCGACGGCGGAAGAGCCACGGCGGCAGGCGCGTTTGCCAACGCCATTGGCTTCGGCGCCACGGCGACGGGCGCCAACGCCACCGCCATCGGCAGTAGCGCCACGGCAACGGGCGAAGCCGCCATCGCCAATGGCAGGGATGCTACGGCGATGGGGCGCCAGGCCAATGCCAACGGCAACGGCGCTACAGCCACCGGGGTGTTGGCCAACGCGAACGGCTCAAGCGCCACGGCGAGTGGCGACCGCGCCCAGGCCAACGGCAACTTCGCCACGGCGACGGGCGTGCTTGCCAACGCCAACGGCCTGCAAGCCACGGCGACGGGCCGCCAAGCCAACGCCAACGGTAACAGCGCTACCGCCACCGGCACTCTGGCGAACGCCAACGGCCATAGCGCCACGGCGACCGGCGCGGAAGCCAGGGCCAACGGCGTCAGCGCTACGGCGACGGGCGACGACGCCAATGCCAACGGCAATTTCGCCACGGCGACGGGAAAATTCGCCAACGCCAACGGCGCCAGCGCCACGGCGACCGGTGCGTTCGCCAACGCGCAAGGTGCGCGCGCGACCGCCACCGGCGCGAACGCGTCTGCGATGGGCGAGACGGCGGTGGCGATGGGCAGCAATGCCACCGCCTTGGGTCCGGATTCGATTGCGGTCGGCGACGGTGCAATTGCGGCCGGGGCCGGTGATGTTGCCGTCGGCCAGGGCGCGCGCGTGCTAGCCGATAACGGCAGCGCCATCGGTGCGGGCGCCACGGTGTTGGCCGGGCATACCAATGCGGTCGCGTTCGGCGCGGGTGCCGTCACCACGCGCGCCAACCAGCACGCGTTCGGCACGGCCGAAACCACTTACACCATGACCGGCATCACCTCCGATGCGAGCAAGACGGCGCAAGGAACCCCGACGCATATCGTCACCTCGAACGCGGGCGGCGATCTTGCCGCCTACACGCCGGGGCAGCTCGGCCTTGCCACGACTGCGGACCTCTCGAGCCTCGGGAGCAACCTGCAAGGGCAGATCAACGGGCTCGGACGGCGCGACCGGGAATTGACCGAAGGCCTGGCCGCGGTGGTGGCCTTGGCGCAGCCGATCCTCCGCTCAGGCCAGCATTTCGGCATGACCGCAGGCTGGGGCGGCTATGACGGGGCGAACGCTCTCGGCTTCTCCGCCGCCGGCGTTCTCGCCGACAATCTGCTCGGCCCGGGCAGCGGCACGCTGGCGCTCTATGGCGGCATCGGCGTCGGCACCGACCAGGGCGAAGCGGCGGGCCGTGCCGGCGTGTCGTTCGGCTGGTAACGCGGGCGCTTAAGAGCGCTTCCCGCGGCAAGAGCGCTTCCGGCCGTCTGCCGGAGGCGCTCTTTAATATGTCGGGATATACGGCGGCGGAGCGGGCCCCGTTCAACAAGCATGCCAGTGTGAATCTCATGCAGGGATTCTTCTGAGTACTATTCACTCAGCGCACGTCTTATCTCGGTTACCCTTCCTCGAAACCAATGTGAGGGGCCGATGAAACGGGGACCAAGCAAGATTGCGCGCGGCGGATGCCTGATACTCCTGTTCCTTGTCACTGCCGTGTCGACCGGTATGCGAAGCGGGCCGGCTGAGGCGCAGTTTTATGTCCGCTCGCCGGACGTCGAAAAGGGCGAACTGAAATTGGAGGAGCATGGCGCGATCTACTCGGGCCCCGGAGAGGACGAGCGCCGGCGGCAATCCCACGAGCTCGAAGCGAAGTACGGTTTCACGGACCGGTTCGAGGGCATCGTCGAAGGCACGTTCCGGCAGGAGATCGGTGACAGCCTCAAGGCGCACCGGTTCGAGATCGGCGGCCAATACGAGATCGTCGAGCGTCACGGCGACGGCTGGGGTCTCGCCTTCCGCTCGCTTTACGAGTTCGCGCTTCAGGATGGCGACCCTGACGAGATCCTGTTCGGTCCTCTGGCCAAATATGTCCGGGGCCACGACTCGCTGACCGTGAATACGTTCTTCATCGGTCAAGTCGGCGACCACGTCGACATCGACAGTCTGGAATTGAAGGTCAACTGGCGCCTGAAGCATGAGTTCGGCGAGACGTTCGGCGTCGGCGTCGAAGGCTATAGCGAGATCGAGGACCTCTCCAACACCGGCACGTTCGACGACCAGAAGCACCGTTTGGGGCCGGTCGCGTATCTGGAGTTCGAAGATCGCATGCCCAAATGGGAGTTCGCCGCAGGCGCGTTGTTCGGCGTGTCCGACGCCACGTCGGATGTGACGTTCAAGTTCGACGCCGAACTGGAGTTTTAGGTTACTCCGGCTTCACGACTTTGAGCTCGAACGGCTTGAGCTTGTCGTTGTCTTTCAGGAAATCGGTGACTCCCTTCAGGCCTTCGAGCGTCGCGGAGGAATAGAGGCCCGTGGTGCAGGTGGAGTCCGTAAAGGCGTCGGTCACCATCACATAAGGCCCCTTGTTCTTGGCGATGTTGCAAGAGCACACGGCCTTGGCCGGATCGTTCTCATCGACGATGCACGGCCTATCGAAGCACCAGGCCCACGGCCGGTCGTTGGTGCACACCGCATAGCTCTTGATCGGGTAGTAGCGCGATACGATCTGCTTGCCCTCTTCGCTGTCGACGGGCTCGTGGCAAGGCGTGCTCCCGGCCGAGTAGCCGGTCTTCACCTCACAATCGCAGAACACCGTCTCCTGCCCCTCCTCGATCGGCGTGCACTGCGCGGTGGTGCACAGAGCATAGGTGCTCTCGCAGACGATGTAGTCGCTGCTGGCCTCTTCGCTACAGCCGGCGAGCGCCGCGGCACCCAAGGCAAGACCAGCCAGCGTGAAAACCCTCTTCCACATCCGACGCCTCCATTATCGGCAGCGACGCCCCTCACCGCTCGCGGGCGGACGCCTCGATTGAGGCATCCGCCGCCAGGAAAGGCTTAAAACCCGCGGCGCTATTCGACCTCGAAGGTGATCTTGCAGGTCACCCGGTAGCGCTTGATCTTGCCGCCTTGGACGGTCGCGGCGTGGTCCTTGATCCACACGGAGCGGATGTTCTTCACGGTTTTGGCGGCCTCCTCGACGGCTTCCTGGGCGGCCGCTTCCCAACCCTTGTCGGAATCTCCCATAATCTCGATGACTTTGTTGACGGACATCATTCGCTCCTTCTTGGTTTCGCGGGGGTTGAAGTGTTCTCGATGCTGAGTATGGCAGCTTTTTGAAGACAACACCTAGGGTCACCGCAGGTTGCGTCTCATTATCTTTCACGAGGTAGAGGGCGATGCGGATCGGAATCTGGCTGACGGTGCTTTATGCGAGCCTCTCAGCGCTCGCGCTGGCCGCAATTCCGCTGAGCGCGGCGGGGTGGATCACGCCCGATCCGCTCTCCGCCGTTCCGGCCATATTGCTCGGCCTGCCCTGGAGCTACCTGCTGCTCACGCTCGTGGACAGCCAATCCCTGGCGCTGAATTTCGGCCTGCTGGCGATGGCGATGGCGATCAACGCCGCCCTGGTCCGGCTCCTGGCCGGAGCGGTGCGGCGATGGCGGCGGGCGTAATCGGCCCGCCGCAAGCCGAGCAATTCGCTATTTCGCCGTCATATTCCTGATCACGCCGGCAATCAGCATGAGGATCGCGCCGCCGACCGCGCCGCCGGCAATGCTGCCGACCCAGCCTTCGATCATCTGTCCGGCCATGGTGCCGATGAGTTGACCGGCGATGCCGCCGCCGACCGCCCCGGCGATCGCATTGCCGACCGCGCCCAGCGAATATTGCTTGGCCGCGGCGCCTGCCGCGCTGCCGCCAACCGCACCGGATACGAGCTGCACGAGAAGAGCTGTGAGATCCATGGTCTTGCCTCCCAGGTGATTCCCCGCCGCCATATTACGGCCCGCCCGGCCCCGGCACCATCGAAACCGCGCGCGCCTGAGGGTTGCAGAGACGAGGGCAAGACGCGCCCGTTGAGACCGCTGGACGCCACATTTGGGCGCTAAGCGGATTTCGTCAGCCTAAAGACAATTTCCAACAGCAATACGGGGTTCAGCCTTATGCGTCATGCCATACTTTCCGCGCCGCTCGCGATTGCGGCCCTCATCGCCGCGAGCGTTGTGCCGGCCTTCGCCGCCGGCGACATCCGCACCGAACGGGTCCAGTTCAAGCCGGGCACGAGCGGCGCCACGATCGAAGGCCGGATCAAAGGCTACGAGACGGTGGACTATGTGCTCGAGGCGGCCAAAGGCCAGAGCATGACTGTGAGCATCGCCACCGACAATGCGTCCAACTATTTCAACATCCTGGCGCCGGGCGAGGACAGCGTGGCGATGTTCATCGGCTCGACCAGCGGCAATCAGTTCGAAGGCGCGCTGCGCGCAAGCGGCGATTACAAGATCCGCGTCTATTTGATGCGGAGCGCCGCGCGCCGGAACGAGGTGGCGAATTACCGGCTGGAGATGGTCGTCACCGGCGCGGCGGAGAAGACGGCGAGCCCGGCGGGAGCGGCGCCCGCGAACGCCACGCCTAAGGCTACGCCTTCGAAGGACGAGCAGGCCTGCCTCCAGGCGGTGTCGACCGAGACCAATAATGGCGATGTGACGCTGCTCAGCACCGAAACGTCGGAAGCGAACACGGTGGTGATGATCGGGGTCGGTCCGCAACGCGCGCCGTGGCGCTGTCTCGTGTCAGGCGGCGTGGTCGCCGAAGTGATGTCGATGACCGACGAGGGCGCGCTCTAAGGCTCCTCGGGACAGCGGGGAAACGCGTCCGGCCTCGTCCGGAGCGAATTGGCGCAGATCAACGCGCGGCCACTCCGCGCGGCCCTTCTGGCGCGCCTCATGCCGGCAACCGGTGCGCGCGCTCTAAGCTTCTGACATAGCGCAGGTTTATGCGCGCTGTGGCTGAGAGGCCACAGTCCACAACCAATTTTCGATTCTGAGTCATTTTAACGTGAGGATGACCGCAGGTTGTACTAAGAGAAGCCCCATTGCGGGGGGACTGGGAGGCCGGCGCTCGCGGCGCCGCCTTCTTTTTTCAGGCGCAGGCTTTTTGCGCCGTTTTTTTTGGGTTTGGCGCACGTAGCGCCGTTTTTTCGGGGGGTGTTAATGACACGCGGAAAAATTGCGACCGCGGCTTCGGCCGCGGCCTTACCCTTTGGCGCGCCTGCGTCTGGAGGGACACAACAGAATCGGGCCAACCAGCATCGCACTGGCCAGCGTCTTTTGCTGTCGGCCAGCGTTCTCGCGCTCGGCGTCGCCATGGGGACCGTGCCGTCGGGCCCAGCCCACGCGGTGCAGGCGGCCTGCGGCGATCCGGCCCAAACGCCCGATTTCGTTCCCGTCGGCGGGGGCAGCGGCTCCTTCGCGGTGTTCTGCGGCGACGGCGCCGACGCACAGGGCTTCGGCGCCACGGCGATCGGCAACAATGCCACCGCCACCGGCGATTTCGCCACGGCGACGGGCGCAGGCGCCAACGCCAACGGTGACAGGGCCACGGCCACCGGCGTCAACGCCACCGCCAACGGCCTAAGCGCCACGGCGACGGGCGCAGGCACCAACGCCAACGGCCAAAGCGCGATCGCAACGGGCAATGGCGCCACCGCCAACGGCCAAAGCGCGATCGCGACAGGCTTGCTCGCCAACGCCAATGGCAGCTCCGCCATTGCCACGGGGAACTTCGCCGACGCCAACGGCGCCTCCGCCACAGCCACGGGCAACCTGGCCATCGCCAATGGCAGCGGCGCGACGGCGACCGGCGAACGCGCCAACGCGACCGGCAGCGATGCCACCGCGACCGGGAGCTCCGCCAACGCCAATGGCAACCAGGCCACGGCCACGGGCCGCGAGGCCACCGCCAACGGCGATGCCGCCACGGCGACGGGCTTCAATGCCACCGCCAACGGCAGCAACGCCACGGCGACGGGCGCCAACGCCACCGCCAGCGGCGTCAATGCCGTGGCGACGGGGCGTGATGCCAACGCCATCGGCAACAGCGCCGTGGCGACGGGGCGTGCTTCCAACGCCATCGGCGACAACGCCATTGCCACGGGGCGCTCGGCCCGCGCCAATGGCCTCAACGCCACGGCGACCGGCCGTAGCTCCTCCGCCAACGGGGACAACGCCACGGCGACGGGCGTTTTCTCTAACGCCAATGGCGAGTTCGCCACGGCGACGGGCGCGAACGCCACCGCCAACGGCACCGAAGCGACGGCAACCGGCAAATTGGCCAACGCCAATGGGTTCTCCGCCTCGGCAACGGGCGCAAACGCCACCGCCAACGGCCAGTTCGCCACGGCGACCGGCGCCAACGCCTTCGCCAACGGCAGCAATGCCACGGCGACTGGCTGGTATGCCAATGCAAGCGGCGGCCGGGCCACGGCGACTGGCGACAACGCCCGCGCCATTGGCGGCAATGCCACCGCGACAGGCGGAGCCGCCTTCGCCAATGGCGCCAACGCCACAGCGACAGGCTGGCAGGCCAACGCCAACGGCGCTGATGCCACCGCCACCGGCTCGATGGCATTCGCTGACGGCGGCCACGCGACGGCAGCCGGCTATTTGTCCAATGCCACTGGACTTGAGGCCACGGCCACTGGCGTCCGCGCCAATGCCAACGGACGGTCGGCCACCGCGACCGGCGATACCGCCTTCGCCAATGGCAATCAGGCGACCGCCACAGGTGTTCAGTCCAAGGCCAACGGCGTGAACGCCACCGCCACCGGCTATCTCGCCAATGCGATCGGCGCCAATGCCACGGCGAGCGGCCACGACGCTTGGGCGATCGGGGGCAGCGCCACGGCGACGGGTGACCGCGCCAGGGCCAACGGCAACGCCGCCACGGCAGCCGGCCTCGCCGCCAACGCCAACGGCGCCCAGGCCACCGCCACTGGCGCTGTTTCGAATGCCAACGGCTTTTTCGCCACCGCGACCGGCACTGGTAGCACCGCTAACGGCGAATCCGCCACGGCCACGGGCTCGGGCGCCAACGCGCAAGGCAGTGGCGCCACGGCGACGGGCCGCGTAAGCAGAGCCATTGGCAACAATGCCACGGCAACGGGCAACGAAGCCAGGGCACAAGGCGCGAACGCCACGGCGACGGGTGCGTTCGCCAACGCGCAAGGTGCGCGCGCGACCGCCACCGGCGCGAACGCATCTGCGATCGGCGAGACGGCGGTCGCCATGGGCAGCGACGCAAGCGCGATGGGGCCGGATTCCATTGCCGTCGGCGATCGCGCGTTTGCCGCAGGACCGGGCGATGTTGCAATGGGGCAGCGCGCGCAAGTGCTGGCCGATCAGGGCAGCGCTTACGGTGCGGGCGCCACGGTTGGAGCCGGGCATACCAATGCCGCGGCCTTCGGCGCAGGTGCGACCACCACGCGCGCCAACCAGCAGATGTTCGGCACGTCGGAGAACACCTATACCATGGCCGGCATCGCCTCAGATGCGAGCAAGACCGCGCAAGGGACGCCGACGCATATCGTCACGTCGAATTCGAGCGGGGATCTCGCCGCCTACACGCCGGGCCAGCTCGGTCTGGCGACGACGGCCGACATGTCGGCGATCAACCGCGAGATCGCCGGCATCGATAGACGCATCGATGGAGTCGACAGCCGGATCGACGGCGCCTTCAACCGGATCGACCAGAACGAAGAAGGCGTGGCGGTGTCCATCGCCCTGTCGGATCCGGACCTGTTCAACGGCCAGAAATTTGCCTTGAAGGGCAACTGG
>Ga0315534_1000026_pt1 | contig 68521 bp, 54 predicted proteins | sample SalMarSW160240MG_FD_203094 | JGI IMG/M metagenome (GOLD analysis project Ga0315534, IMG submission 203094) | Salt marsh sediment microbial communities from the Plum Island Ecosystem LTER, Massachusetts, United States - Salt Marsh Sediment SW1602-40 ... | reverse complement strand
CTCTGCCGACGAACTGCGCGCCCTCCAGCAAAAAGCCGTCCAGTCGATCGAGAATCCTGCGGTCTTGCAGGCGCTTAAGAACGAGGCCGCCGGCCTGTCGAAGCGCGACTACATTCCACTTGGCGTCGCGTTCTTCGTCGATCTCTGCCTCCTTCTGGTCTCGATCGGCCGGCCAATGAACCGCTTCGTCGAAACCAGGCGCATGATGCTGGAGGCGGAGCGTGGCCCCGTCTTTCCGATCCTTTCGCGCTTCAATGAGATCCACAATCATGAGGACATGCGCCGCACGTTCGACGTGTTCCGCGAAGTCATCTTCGAGTCGAGCGGCACGTACTACGTGGCCGTCCCGCTCAACGCTCCGCGCCATCATCCTCAACGAGAACAGCTAAAGCTCGATGGGCAGACATTGGCCAACCTCTGCTATGCGCTGGAAGGCCAAGGCGTGCTGACACGGCCCTGGAAATTAACACCGTCGCTGGTTGCACGCCGCAAGCTTCGCCGCCAGGGCAGCAAATTCATCGAGTGCTATCGGGATTCGCGTGTCGCGCCATTCCCAAGAGCTTGGCGCGCATTGAAGGGACTGTTCTTCTCCGGCGATGACACGGACGATACAGCAGCTTTTCGCATTTATGCGTTCAAGCGAGGCGCTTGGCCTGAGATGATCCTCGGGGCCGTCATGGGCGCAGCAGGACGTATGGAGGCCGAACGGCGCGTGCAGCCGCAAGTCGCCCAACCAGCGACCGTTTCGGAACCCGCGTCTTCAAGCTTCAGCGTTTCGGCAGACAAGCCGGCGTGGGAACTTGCAGACGTCGAGGACGTACCAACAGAGCCGGACGCGCCTACCAGCGAACCGTTGAAGAATGGGCACGCAGTTCCCACTCCGGATCGCGGCAGGGAACATGGTGAGCCCGCCGATATGGAGAGCGAACTGTCCGGCGAAATACCATTTTTTCTGCAGCCAGACGTCACGAGCCCATCGCGGCGCCCCCATGGCAACTCAGCGTTTCGCCAACAGTTTGGGTCCTATGCCAGCCAGGCTGAAGCTGAGCTTGCAACCTATCGTGATGATGACGACAGCGCGGCGCTTGATGAGGTTGATCAAGACCAGCCGAAATCCGATGCGGACGGACGCTCGCTTGAGACCGCAGCCAACAGCAATACGTCGCCCTCACGCCGAACCGCCAAGCCGCCGGAAGACATTGTCGTACCCTTCCCGGCACCTACACGCAGCGCACCGGCCCCCCGAGAGCCTCAGGATGGTCTGACCGGAAGTCTCGTGACGACCCTTGAGATACCTGAACCGCCTGACGAGCTTGCTGGAACCAGGCAAACGATCGGGGTCGAGCTGCGCCGCGAAACGGCGACGTTCCGCGTCCCCGTCAGCCAAGCCTCACTGCCGCAGACACTGGCTAAGCTCAACAAACACGCGCTCGAAATGGCACGCCTGGGCGATAGCGCGCCGCAACTGGAGCTGTCGCTTCCAACGCCCGCGATCACCGACGCTGCTCCAAAAACGAGACCAGCTTCAGAGCACGAAAACGACATCGTCGAGCCATCCGACCCCCAAGAACAGGTCGGTTTCGAGCCCCCACTCGTCTTGCGCAAGATTGTTGATTAGGAGTTTCGGCCGAGTGCGCCACTCCTCAACGTCGCGCCATGGAACTGTTTGCAACAATTGCTTAACCCAATTGTCACCTTAATAGAGGACAACACTCGTGGCTGGGCATTCAGGCGTACATGCCCCAAGCCGCTCAATCACCAAATCTATAGGGGTCTTGGTCATGCCACTTAAGGTGTCTTCTGAACTTCGTGGTGCGTCCATCCAGGAGAAGATCTCCAAACTCTCAGAATTTGTCCGCAACGACTTGGAGATGTGCGGGGCCCCTGGTTCGGTTCGGGAAAGTCGCGACTACTTGTTGATTGCGCGCTCCCCGCAGAGCCCGGTCGCGCAGGCATTACTCGCCCATGCCTCATTGCTCGCGGCTGCCGGCGTCACCATTCGCGCCCTTTTCACCGACCTCGAGCCATACCCAATGGGATCAGGTGAAGATGCGTTCGCTTTTCCTGGTGAATGCCGTGTTGTGCGGGACTCGCGTTTGTTGGCCGCCCATGAGCAGCTCGTTCTTGGTCCTACTTGTGCCTGGATTGGAGACTGCATGCGGCGCGAGCCCACCAAGCGCGACGCCTTCGAACACTTTGCAGCGGAGTGCAACGACACCGCAGCAAATGCCGTTCGCTCGTTCGAGCGGATGTGGCAGATCGCAATTCCCGTTGAGACCACGGCTCAGTTCCCCGGTGCGCTCGCATCACAATTGCCTGAGATGACCGCACCTTGGTGGGCGGTCGGCGATCGCAGCGTCAACGACCGCTAATCGCATTCGATTCAAATGTTTCGAGAGAGGCCAGCTCGATGAGCTGGCCTATTTTGCGTCTGGCAATTCGAAATAAGGCCGCAAATACCAGAAGCCGGCGATAAATCCATCCTTGCCGCCTCGGTTGGCAGATTGAGCAACCTTGGCCTTCAACACGACACGACCAGCACCGATACTAGGGTTGGATCACTCCGGCGCACTTAATCTTTAAGGTGGCCAGACATGCGATACGTCGCGCTCGTTTTTCTCGTGCTTTTCTCTTTCCTTCCAATCTCTCATTCTGTCGCGCAGGAGCAGCCCTTCGCGCACTACGGCGTCTCGAAGGATGCCGAACGCTATGAAAATTACCTGCGAGCGAACTGGGAGGTTTCCAAGCAGCAGCCCGCTGAGCTGCATCGCGAAGGGAAGGATGCCCTACCAGCCGACCCACGCGCCGCATCACGCGCCTTCGCCGGTGCGGTTGTTGCCAATGGCCAAGATGTGGAAGCATGGATTGGGCTCGCCCGCGCGCTGCTTGCCATAAAGCCGGACCCCAATAAGGGCAGCGAACGCTATGACTTGCCGGTTAACGCATCTGGCGCTGCCTACATTGCCTATGAGCGGGCGCAAGATAGTACGCAAAAAGCACGGGCTCTCGCTGTACTCAGCAGCGCCTTGCAGCGGCGTGCGTACTGGCGTCCGGCCATGGAGGCTCTCAAGTCCAGCTTGGCGCTCACCGACAATGCCCAAACACGTGCCGCCTATGAAAGACTAAAGGCCGAGCGCGGTTTTCGCATGGTCGACTACAAGACCGAAGCCGAAACAGCGACGCCGCGCCTCTGCCTACAATTTTCAGAACAACTTTCTCGCGGCCAAGTGGATTTCGCCAATTTCGTTTCCGTCGACGGCAATGACCCTCAAACTGTCGTCGCGGAAGGCGAGCAGCTTTGCATCGACGGATTGACGCACGGTCAGCGCTACGAAGTGCAGGTCCGCGCCGGATTGCCCTCCGACGTCGATGAGAACTTGCCGCGGAATGTCGAGATTGCCGTCTATGTGCCCGACCGGAAGCCGTTCGTGCGCTTTTCCGGCAAGAGCTACGTGCTGCCCAGCCGTGGCCAGCAAGGCATTCCGCTCGCCACCGTCAACACAAAGAAAGTCGAGGTCGAGGTCTACCGCATCGGCGACCGAAACCTTGTGGGGGCTCTCGACAACGGAGACTTTCAGCGCCAGCTCTCGAGCTATGAGCTCAACAGAATTAAATCGCGCACAGGTGAGCGCATCTATAAGGGCGAAATGGACGTTGTCTCTAAACTCAACGAGGAGGTGACGACAGCGCTACCAGTCACCGACGCCGTTGGAAATCTCCAGCCCGGCGTCTACATCGCGATCGCCAAACCAACACCCAAGGGCCGCGATCAATATGGTCCCGAGGCCACGCAATGGTTCATCGTTTCCGACCTTGGGCTCACGGCATTCTCCGGCGACAACGGCGTGCATGCGTTTGTGCGATCGCTGGCTGAGGCCGCACCTATGGCTGGCGTTGAGGTCCAGCTGATCGCCCGTAACAACGAAGTCCTTGGTACCACTACTTCGGACGTCGATGGCTATGCCCGTTTCGACGTCGGTCTTTCGCGTGGAGAAGGTGGCCAGCGCCCCGCCCTTCTTGTCGCCCAGAACAAGGGCGGCGAGTATGCTTTTCTCGACCTGACCGCAAACGCCTTCGACCTGAGCGATCGTGGCGTCAAGGGCCGCGAGCCACCCGGACCACTTGATGGCTACGTTTACACCGAACGCGGTGTCTATCGCCCAGGTGAAGACGTTCACATCACAGCACTGCTGCGCGACAAAGCCGGCAGAGCTGCAACGTTGCCGGTCACGCTCATCATCTCCCGGCCCGATGGCGTCGAGCATCGCCGATATACTCTAAGTGATGACGGGCTTGGCGGCCGAGACGTGACGGTTCCGCTCGGTGGTTCCGTCATGACCGGCACATGGCGGGCCAAGCTGCACGCCGATCCCAACGGCGATCCGATCACACAAGTCACCTTCCTGGTGGAAGACTTCGTGCCAGAGCGCCTCGACCTCAAGCTTACGCCGCCTGAAGCTGCTCTTGCACCGCAAGAGACGCAAGCGATCCAGGCTGCGGGCCGCTACCTCTATGGGCCACCGGCAGCCGGCCTTTCGATCGAAGGCGATATTGTCGTTAAGCCATCGAAGAAGGGCGTGGCGGCGTATCCCGGCTATCAGTTCGGTCTGGCGGGCGAGCGTGTCGATCCGGTGCGCCAGCCCCTTGATGTCGCAACGACAACGAACGCGGAAGGCAAGGCCGAGATTACCGTGGCATTGCCGGCGGTCACGCGTACCGCGCAACCGCTCGAAGCCAACGTCTACCTCCGTCTTCGCGAATCGGGCGGGCGCACGATTGAGCGCATGGTCACCCTTCCCGTCGATCTGCATCAGCCGCGCATCGGCATCAAGCCGTTATTCAAGGGACAAGATCTCGACGAGAACCAAGCGGCCGGCTTCGATGTCATTCTGCTCGATGGTGACGGCAATCGCGTAGACGCACCTGACCTCAATTGGCAGCTTGTCCAGCTCGAAACCAATTGGCAGTGGTACCGGCGCGACGCCAGCTGGAACTACGAGCCCGTGACGCTGACACGCAAAGTAGCCGACGGTACGATTTCGGCTGCAGCCCAAGGCGCACCCGCAACAATCAAAATGCCGGTCCGGTACGGACGCTATCGACTAGAGATCACTAGCCCTGATCCAAGCGGACCGGCCTCAAGCGTTGCCTTCAATGCGGGCTGGTATGCAGCTAGCGGTGACGTCGAAAGCCCCGAGATCCTCGATGTTGCACTCGACCGCGCGAACTACACCGCGGGTGATACGGCCAAGCTGAGGATCGCGGCCAAGAAGGGCGGCAAGGCCCTAATCGCAGTGCTCTCCGAGGACCTGCTTTCTGTGCAGGAAACCGAAATCGCAGATGGCGGCGGCGAAATCGACGTGCGCGTTGGCGACAATTGGGGTCCCGGCGCCTACGTAACCGCGATGCTTTACCGTTCGATGGACGAGAACCTGAAGCGCATGCCAAGCAGAGCTATCGGTGTGCAATGGCTTGGGCTTGATCAATCAGCAAGAACGCTCAAAGTCGGTCTCGATGCTCCCAAGAAGATCAAATCGGGAGAAACCCTGACTGTTCCCGTCACGGTCTCTGGCCTTGAGAGTGGCGAGGACGCCCGCATAACAGTTGCCGCCGTCGACCTCGGCATCCTCAATCTCACGGGCTACAAGGTGCCCGCTCCGGAAAGCCAGTTCTACGCTCAGCGCCGCATGGGAATCGAGATTCGCGATTTCTATGGTCGCTTGATCGACGGCATGCGGGCCGACCGCGGAACGTTGCGCTCAGGCGGAGACGGCGGTGCCAATTTGGGTCTGCAAGGTAACCCGCCCGTCGAAGCCACCGTCGCGGAGTTTTCGGGCATCGTCAAAGTCGGGGCCGACGGCACAGCCACGGTCGACTTCGAACTTCCCGACTTCAACGGCACCGTGCGTGTGATGGCGGTGGCCTGGAGTGCTGACAAAATCGGGCATGGCTCCAGCGACGTCATCGTGCGCGATGCTGTGGCACTTACGGCATCCGGCCCACGCTTCATGACCCTTGGCGATGTAGCGCGCCTCGATGTCGCTCTCCACAACGTCGAAGGCCCGAGCGCGACCTACAAACTCGCGGTTACGAGCGGCGGAGTAGGAATTGATGCGAGCGAGATCACCCTCAAGACCAGTGAGCGGCGCTCTCACACTGTGGACTTGAAGCCATACAGCGTCGGCCCAGTCGTTTATGACGTGCGCCTCACCGGGCCGAACGGCATCGATGTCTCGCGGCAGTTGACATTCGACGTGAAGCCACCCGCCGGCGACATTAAGCGAACGACGGTTGCGTCGCTGAAGCCAGATGGCGGCAAAATTACGCTTTCCTCCGACCTGGTGCACGATCTGATCCCAAGCCGCACGCGCATCAATCTGAGTGTCGGTCCCACGGCCACGCTCGACGTACCGGGACTGCTCACTGCGCTCGATCGCTACCCGTATGGCTGCGCCGAGCAAACGGTTAGCCGCGCGCTGCCTCTCGTCTATGCCAACGCGCTTGCCGCTCAGCTCGGCATTGCGCCCGACAAGGAGCTCAAATCACGCGTGCAAAAGGCGGTCGAGCATGTCTTTGAGATGCAGGACAGCTCAGGCACCTTTGGCTCCTGGGGACCGCGCTATGGCAATATCTGGCTGACGAGCTACGTCACAGACTTTCTGACGCGGGCCAAGGAGCAGGGTTTCGACGTCAACCCGCTCGGCTTTTCTCAAGCGCTCGATCGGCTGCAGAACTACATCAGCTACGTCGAGGACTTCAAAACAGGAGGAGAGGATCGCGCCTACGCGCTTTATGTGCTGGCCCGCAACGGCCGCGCACCGATCGGTGAGCTTCGCTACTACGCCGACACGCGCCTTGATCGTTTCTCCACGTCGCTCGCCAAAGCGCAGATCGGCGCGGCCTTGGCGATGATGGGTGACAAGCTGCGTGCCGAGACCGCATTCGAGGCGGCCCTTTCGCACCTCGACAATGAAGCCAGCGCGACAGGCCTCGTCGCCTATCGGGACGACTACGGGTCGCGTCTGCGTGACGGCGCAGCGCTGGTTACGCTTGCCGCCGAGACGGGCATAGCAAGAGCCGAGGCACCGCGGCTCGTCGATGTCGTCGGCAAGGCGTATCTGAGCCGCACCCACACCTCCACGCAAGAGCAGGCGTGGATGCTGATGGCCGCCCATGCACTTAGCGAGCAAGCCAAAGGGGCAAAGCTCACAGTCAACGGGGCGCCAGTCGTCGGTGCGCTGTTCCGTTCACTTGGTGCCGACGACTTGGCAGAAGCGCCATTGGTTGTTGCCAACGAGGGCGAGGCTCCGGTCGACGCGGTTCTAACCGTGATTGGGGCAGCGCTCACGCCTGAACCTCCTGTCTCGAAGGGTTTCACGATCGAGCGCAGCTACTACACGCTCGCCGGCGAGCCTGTGGATCTTGCAAGCGCCACCGGCGGCAGCGCCAAGGTTTCCCAGAACGACCGCTTCGTCGCGGTCGTTAAGTTGCAGTCGGATGAGCAAAATGGTCGTGTTCTGCTCGTCGATCGGCTACCGGCTGGTTTCGAGATCGAGAACCCGAGGCTCGTCGACAGTGGCGACATCAAATCGCTCGAATGGCTGAAGCCAGACGTCACTCCAGAACACAGCGAGTTTCGCGATGACCGGTTCGTTGCCGCATTCGATTTCGCGCGCAATCGCCGCAACACGAGCTCCAATCAGGGCAACACGGTTAACGACACCAGTTTAACAACGACTGTTGCCTATATTGTTCGCGCGGTCACACCTGGGACTTTCGTTCACCCTGCAGTGACTGTTGAGGACATGTATCGTCCCGAACGTTATGCTCGCACTGCAGCCGGTAAACTCACCGTCGTTCCGAGCGAATGAGGCAACCGCCAATGCCGTCTCCGACGAGACAATGGCTTTTCTCCGTGGTGACCATGGCATTGCTCCGCCATGGCCAGGCCGAGGAGGAGGCCGACTCGCGTCGCAACAGCTTGTTGGGCGGTCTCCGCTGGACGGCACTCGGCCTCTGCACGGCACTCCTTGTGGTTGGCGCGGGCGCAACTGCACTTCACTTCTCCATCGAGCGGCTTGGTCCTCCCCAACTCGGTGCAGCCAATGAAGTCTCCACCACCGTCCTCGATCGCAAAGACCGCCTCTTGCGCGCCTTCACAACAAAGGACGGACGCTGGCGTCTGCCCATTGAACCCACCGATGTGGACCAGCGTTACCTCGCCATGCTCTTTGCGTTCGAGGACAAGCGCTTTTACGCACATGACGGTGTCGACGTCGGCTCCCTCGCCCGAGCAGGTTGGCAACTTCTTCGATACCAGAGGATTATCTCCGGCGGTTCGACCCTCACCATGCAGGTCGCGCGCCTCATGAACGGCCGGCACGAGCGAACATTCGCTGCCAAAGCGAACCAGATCATGCATGCGTTGCAGCTTGAACGCCATCTCTCGAAGAAAGATATCCTAGGTCTCTACCTCCGGCTGGCGCCTTTCGGCGGAAATATCGAAGGCGTGCGTGCTGCATCGCTTGCCTACTTCGGAAAAGAGCCGCGCCGCCTTTCAATCGGCCAAGCGGCCCTTCTGGTAGCCCTGCCTCAATCACCCGAAGCGCGACGTCCGGACCGCCACCCACTCGCTGCGCGAGCCGCGCGAAATCGGGTTCTTGATCGCGTGGCAGCAGACGGGGTCATCACTCAGGCCGAGGCCGACCGCGCACGCCAAGAGGACGTGCCGCGCGCGCGCCGTGCTTTTCCAAAACTGGCGCCTCATCTGTCGGAAACGGAAATCGCCGCCTTTCCTGACAAGTCCGTGCACCGGCTCACGATCGACCGATCGTTGCAAGGCGCTCTTGAAGGACTGGCCGTGGAGCAGACGAGGCTGTTGGGCCAGAAACTTTCTGCAGCGATCCTAGTCGTCGATCATAAGACGGGCGAAGTCATCGCGCGGGTCGGATCGGCCGGTTACCTGGACAATGATCGCCTTGGCGCCATTGACATGGTGACGGCGGTGCGCTCGCCGGGCTCGACGTTGAAACCGTTTATCTACGGCCTCGCGTTCGAAGCCGGTATCGCACATCCGCAGACTCTGATTGAAGATCGGCCAGTGCGCCTTGGCACCTACGCACCCAAGAATTTCGATGACAATTTCCATGGCACGGTGACAATCCGCAACGCCCTTGCACAGTCCTTGAACATCCCAGCCGTCAAGGTTCTGGCAGCGATCGGGCCTGGCAAACTTGCCGGCTGCTTTCGCCGTATCGGCGTGGAGGCTGTCTTCCAAGACGATTCCGCACCGACTCTGCCCATGGCGCTCGGCGGCGTCGGGCTGACGCTGCATGACCTCGCAACGCTTTATGCAAGCCTGGCGCGCGGCGGAGAGGCGATTGCTCTTCGTCACAGACGCGACGGGTCGACCCCGAATGCTTCAAAACCTCGAACAAAGGCCACGCCTGTTCCAGGGGCCAAACGCGTCTTGGCGCCCGTCGCTGCGTGGTACATCACAGACATCCTCAAGGATGCCCCACCTCCGCTCAACGCCAAGGCGGGCCGCCTCGCCTACAAGACGGGGACATCCTACGGATATCGTGACGCATGGGCTGTTGGCTACGATGGCCGGCACACCATTGCCGTCTGGGTCGGCCGCCCTGACGGTGCCTCCACACCCGGGCTTGTGGGCCGCGTCGCCGCCGCACCAATACTGTTCGATGCCTTCGCCCGCGTGAGCGAGCGGCGCGCGCCATTGCCCGAAGCACCAGCCGGCGCCATCCGCGTGTCGGGCGCGCAACTGCCCCCACCACTAAAGCGCTTTCGAGAGACCGGGAGAACGCTTTCGCAGGGTCCCTTCCTCGAACCGCCCGTCCTCATTGCCTTCCCTCCCGACCGGGCCGAACTTGAGGTTGAGTCCGGAGACGAGGCCGCAATATTCCTGAAGGCCAGTGGCGGCGCCCTTCCGTTGACCTGGCTCGTCGATGACGCGCCGATCAAGTCTGATCCCCGTTCGCGTCAAGTGACCTGGCAACCAGACGGCCGTGGCTTTGCCAAACTTGCCGTGATCGACGCAAAAGGCCGTGTCGACCGGGTTACTGTCCGGGTAAGATAGATGTTAGCGTTGGCGCGTTACCAATGCCGCGCTAGTCTTGCGCATCTATGAGAAGCCTGAGCAAACCTGAGTCTAATGACTATGCGTGTCTTCATCTCCGCAGTTCTACTTTCGCTGACAGCGTTGCTGTGGGGCTGTGGTGATCGGGACGCGCACAATCTGCCAGCGCTCAGCGCAGACATCGGCGCAACGTCTGTCTCTGGAATCTCCTCAGGTGCTTACATGGCCGGCCAATTTCAGATGGCCCACGCCAGCGACATCGTCGGCGCGGGCATCATCGCGGGGGGACCGTATGGCTGCTCTGAAAGCCTCTATGCCGATCTGATGCCGGGGCCAGGAACAGCGCTGCTCAACCTCACCAAAGCGGTGAACGGCTGCATGCTGAATTCACTGCAGTCGTTCGGGATCCCCAATCCCTCGCGGCTTGCCAAGCGCGCGGCCCGCCTTGCACAACGCGAACGCATTGATCCCATCGAAAAGGTGAAGGACGACCGCATCTATCTATTTACTGGAAAAGAGGATCGCACGGTGGTTCCTGCCATAGTCGAGGCCGCACGCGAGTTCTATCAGGATCTCGGCGTTCCCCCGGACCAGATCGAGTTCGTCTCGGATGTCGAGGCTGTTCACGGCTTCGTCACCGAGGACAAAGGCCCCGCCTGTGACCACTCTGGAAAACCGTACATCGTCGACTGCGATTACGACCAGGCTGGTGCCCTCTTGAAGCAGATTTACGGACCGCTTGCGCCGCGCGCGGACGAAGCTTCAGGCACATTTTATGTCTTCGACCAAATCCCCTTCACGCGCGATCTTACAAACCATGGGCTGAGCGATGAAGGCATCGTTTACGTGCCCCAGTCATGTCGTGAGACAGATGCATGCCGCGTGCACATTGCATTCCACGGATGCGGGCAAAATCGCACTTTCGTCGGTGATGTATTCGCACGCGACACCGGCTTTGCCCGTTGGGCAGACACCAATAATCTGATTGTGCTGTTTCCCCAGACGGCAACAACACCATTCAATCCTCAAGGATGTTGGGACTGGTGGGGTTACACGGGACGCGATTATCTCACGCGAAGCGCACCGCAGATCGTCGCCGTGCGCCGCATGCTGGAAAAGCTCTCTGCCCCGCGCGCGTCTTCGTGAGGCGCCAGGCGAGTGTTGGCACGACTCGCTGAGCCCCAGCTCCGCCGCGTCAACGGGGCACATGGGTGCGACGATCAAAGTGATTTCTCGGTGATTGTTTACGCGACTATGCTCTCGCGCAGCAAGTGCCCCGTGATACGGGCCAAAAAGAACTGATATAGGTCAGGAAACCGGGGGACGAACGGATGTCGCGCCTACTCACGCTTGGTTGGGAGCAGCCCGACGCCGAACCAAAAGCGACGAGCGTTTTCCAAAAAGTGTCGGTCGCGTCTGCAGTGGTCGCCCTGATGGCGTCCACGATCACGGCGGAAATGCAGCAAAGCGTCGTTGATGGAGAGCCAAGCCGAACCGAGGAAAAGTTCGCCGAGAGACTCGCCGCAGCACTCCCCAAGAAAGAGACGATGCTCGGTGCCTACGTCGGCGCTCCCTACACCTATCCCAGTTCCGTCACTGTCAAGAATGGAGAAGAAACTGACTTCTCCATCGACGAGATCAATTGGTACACGCGGCCATTCAAGAGCCCGATTTATTATGGTGCGCGCGTTGCCCAGTGGTTCACGGGCGGCAAAATCGGCGCCATGGTTGACTTCATCCACTCCAAGGCCCTGACGCCGGTCAAGGACGAAGCCTCATTCTCGGGCAAGCTGAACGGCGAGCCCGTCACGCCGCGGGGAAAGATAAACGACATCATCCGACGGCTTGAATTCTCGCACGGCCACAACATGCTGCTGTTCACCGGGTTGTTTCGGCTGCCGAGCATCGGTGGACGGGTTAGCCCTTATGCTGGCGCCGGCGCGGGTGTGCTGGTGCCGCACACGGAGTTCGAGCTGCAGGGCGGAACTAGAACCTACGAGTACAATTTTGCCGGACCCGCCGCGCAGGCCCTTTTCGGCCTTGAGCTGAGGCTGTCGCGCATGTCGGTCTTTCTTGAGTACAAGTTCACCTATGCCGACTACGAGGCCCCGCTTTCGGAAATGGACGGAAGCTGGTTCTTCCTCGACATGTGGCGTCAGGTGAAGCGCTGGATTGACAACGAGCCGCCGCCAGGTGGGCACGTCCTAACACAGCTCAACAGTCACCAGCTGGTCGGCGGCTTGGCGGTGCGCATCGCAGCCCGTCCGTCTGCCACGCCCTAAGCGCTCCCGCACAGGCGAGCGCACCAGCTGAGCCTCATCTCATCAGAAGCGGCGCAGCAGTCGCTCGAAATAGTCGATCTCGGCTGGGGGACGTGCCGGCTCTGCGAGCCTACGGCGCAGCTCTTCTAGAATCGCGCGTGCGCGCTGCATATCGATCTCATCGGGGACCTTGACGGAATTGCCGGAGTCGGGCCCCTGGAACCGCTGCGGCCGGCCGAGGGGATCGCGCTGCTCATTACCCGCTTGCCCGTATGGCGAGGCGCCTCCTTGCTGCATACCTTCGGCCATATCTTGGGCCCCTTCGCGCAATTGCTGCAAGGCGTCGGATTGATCCCGCAGCGCCTGGCCGGTGTCGCCCTCGCCTAAGGCCTCCTCCGCGTTCTTCATGGCCTCACGCGCTCCTTCGAGCTCCGGTGAATCGGCGCCCAGCTCATCCAGGCTCCGGCGAAGCTGCTCCAGCTGCTCGCGCAATGCCCGCTGCTGTTCGTCGAGTCCTGCCTGGCCTTGCTGACCGGCCTGACCTGGCTGACCGCGCTGTCCCTGTTGAGGCTGTCCCTGCTGACCGCGCTGTCCCTGTTGGTCCTGCTGGCCTTGACCGCCCGGAGAGCGTTGTCCCTGGCGGCGATTCTCGCGATAGGTCTCGTCCATCAAACGCTGCTGCTGACCGACGATATCTCCAAGCTCATCGAGCTTCTTCATCATCATTTGGCCGCGCTGCGCTTCGCTTTTCGTCATCTGTCCCGTCTGCAACCGTTCCAGGAGATCGCGCAATTCCGCGAGCATTTTCTGGGCCTGCTCTCGCGAGCCGTTGCGCGTCATTTGCTCCAGCTCCTCCATCATGCGGTCGAGGTCCTGCTGGCTCAGCTGCTGGTCCTGAGAGTTCAGTCCCTCAGGAGGATTCATCTGATCCTTGGCGATATTCTTGTTGAGCTGCTCCATGTACTCCTTCAGAGCCGCGCGCAATTCCTGCATCAGCTTTTGCAGCTCCGCGTCCGGAGCGCCGCGTTCCAGCGCATCAGCAAGCTTGTCTTGTGCATCACGCAGCGCGCGCTCGGCTTCGGACAGATCGCCATCCTCGATTTGAAGTGCGAGTTCCCAAAGCCCATCCGTTACGCTCTTGCGGCCCGCGCGCGAGTCGTCACGCTTCAAGCTGCGATATGCGGTGCGCAGCCCCAGATAAACCGACGAATCATCGATGAATCCCTCGGGCTCCAGCGTCAAAGCCTCAAGCGCACGCACCACCTGGTCGCGATAGCGCGGGTCATCCAGCAACTTGGAACGCTGTTCGACCACCGCACGCGCGAGCGGATTTTGGAACTGCCGCTTGGGCAGAAACATCCTTATTTGTTTGCTGCGCCCTATATTGCCGGCGATATCGGTGGCCTCGAGCGTCAAGACGACCTCGCGTCCGGCCCACGGATGGGGACCAAAGTCGATGTAGGTCTGAGCCTCGTTTGAGCCGCCTTGCGGCAAGCGAAGCGGAAGCGCAGGCGGACGCTCATATGGCGGGCGCGGGCCCTTCAGCACATTCGCGCGCGCCCACGCATTTGAAGAGTCAGCGGGCTCTTCCTTTTCCACGCGCTTCAACTTTACTTCGGCAGACGCGACACCGTAGTCATCCTCAATTGAATAGTTGAGCCTCATGGCGCCGCGCCGCGTGCGCGCAGGTTCTTTGGTCAACGCAATCTTCGGTGGATTGTCTGGGGTGACATCGAACGTCCAACTCGCAAGTTCTCCACCGGACGCAAATACGCGAACACGCGCAGGCTTGGTCAGTTCAAAGCGCAGTTCGGACACGTCGCTGGCTGAACCATCCGTCTCGCCTGCAGCGGCAATTTTTGCCTTCACCTGCTTTGGACCCTCAGCACCTTCCTCAAGGACATCCAGGCCGAGATTGGTGAGACCTGCACCGGTTGCGCGCACAATCAGCACGCTGCGGGATGGAACTTGAACGAGCTTTCCGGAAGCTGCTGGCGTTGCTCCGCTGCGAGAACCATCCGCTAGCATCACGGGCGGTCGCCCAGTGTATCCTGGCGGCGTAACCCAGGCATCAAGTCGAGCATTCGCCAAGATCGACGTGGCGTCAAACCGGAAGGCTGAGCGGATCCGGTCAGCCGCACTGTCACCAACGAGAGCACCGAGCGCAATCACGCCCAATAGCAACAGCGCACGCAGCGCGACGGGATCGAGGCGATCCGTTCGCGGGTGAGGCTTGCCGACACGTAGCCGTGACAACAGATCGGCAAGCCTCTGCTTATGCGCCTGCCAGATCGCCTTTGTGCGCGGATCGTCGGCGCCGGCCGTAATCGTGTCCTCGTAAGAAGACGCCGGTCTGTGGGCGATGCCGGATACGCGCTCGATGCGGCGGATCGCTTCATCCCGTGAGGGCCATCGCAAGCGAAGGGCAAACACGAATGCAGCGAGGAACGCGAGGCCGAAGGCTCCCAGCAACGCCAGATGCATCGTCTTGGGCAGAAGTGGCCAAACACCAAGCAGCGAGACCAAAAGGAACAGCGCCGCGACGCCGACAATCAACCAAAGCCGCGGCCAGAGCTGCTCGAAAAGCAGGGCCCACTTGCTTCGGCGCACCTTGCGCTCAAACGCGCGATCGAGCGAGGGCCGGGAATCGGTTGAGTTGGACATGCTCTACGATACTGTCACCAGCTTCAGCGGACGCATTAAAATTATGAAAGATGTTCCCTTTTGGTTGCTGCCACAAATAGTCCTACGCAAGGAGGCCAAATTTAGGATCAGGTCAGCCAATCCGGGACACGGTCGAGGCCGATGAGGTCCTCGTAAGACGGCCGGGGGCGAACGATGCAGAATCGACCGCCGTTCACCAGAATTTCCGGTATGAGAACCCGTGAGTTGTATGTGGACGACATGACGGCACCATAGGCGCCAGCCGTCATCACCGCCATGAGATCGCCGGCCTCAAAAGGCGGCAGCTTGCGATCGAGCGCCAAATAGTCGCCCGTCTCGCAAATCGGGCCAACAACATCCTGCACCACTGGCGGCATTGCTGCTCTCGCCTCCTCCACGGGCCAGATTTCATGCTCTGCCTCATAGAGCGTAGGGCGCAGGAGATCATTCATCCCAGCGTCCACAATGGTGAATGTCTTGTCGGCGCCCTCCTTGCTGTAGATAACCCGCGACACCAGGATCCCGGCGTTCCCGGTGATCATGCGCCCCGGCTCAAGAACGATCGTCAAGTCGAGGTCGCCCAACGTCTCCTTCACCACCTCCGCGTACGCGGTAGGTAGGGGGGCAACATCCCCGTCGCTCTTGTAGGGAACGCCAAGGCCGCCGCCGATATCGAGGTGCTCGATCGTATGCCCCTCGGCCATCATCTGTCGCGCGAGCTCCCGCATCAGGCGGAAAGCGTTCCGGAACGGCTCAAGATCGGTGATCTGACTGCCGATATGCATATGTATGCCACGCGTGGCTACGCCCGGAAGTGCACGTGCCTGCTCGTAAAGATGATGCGCTTGGCCATAGGGAATACCGAACTTGTTCTCCGCCTTGCCCGTGGAGATCTTGGCGTGCGTCCTGGCGTCGACATCGGGGTTAACACGCAAGGCGATGTGCGCCGTCTTCCCGGCCTCCGCGGCAACCTCGCTTAACGCGCGTAACTCCGGTTCGCTCTCGACATTGAATCCCAAAATTCCTTTGCTGAGCGCCAAGGACATCTCCTCGCGCGTCTTGCCCACACCTGCGAAAATGATCTTCGAGGCGGGAACGCCCGCAGCCACGGCGCGGCGCAGCTCTCCTTCGGAAACGACATCCATACCGGCGCCGAGCCTTGCCATTGTACGCAGAACGGCCTGGTTGGAGTTCGCCTTCACCGCATAGCAAATGAGAGCCTTTTGATGCTTGAAGGCGTCCGCAAGCACCCGATAGTGCCGCTCAAGGGTCGCCGTCGAATAGCAATAGAATGGCGTGCCAACCTCGGCGGCCAGCTGCGCAATGCTGATGTCCTCGGCGTGGAGGACACCGTCCTTATAGTGAAAGTGATGCATGGGACAGCGCTTCTAGCGCGAATTTCGCCTTACCGCAGCAAGGGGTCGAGGATGAAGCCCTCGTGTGGCTTGCGCGGCGCTGCAGAGTCGGGCCCCGGATCGGCCGCCTCGGCCGATTTCGCGGTCCCCTCCGCTTTGGCTTTGGGTGGCGGATCAAGCGCACCGCGCACGCCACAAGCTGCCATGCTGAGGCTGAGGATCACCATGACGATCCCCGTGCAGACGCCCTTTGGTGTCAAACCTGCGAGCATATCCAAACTGCTTTCCAAGGGGCCATAACGGCCCGCGCACCCCAAAAACCCGCTCTGGCGAGCAGGGACGGCGCATTTCGACTAAGTTCTAGCCCTTTCGGACACCCTTTTCCAACCGCTTCAGCCAGGAACGGGCCATTTTGACCACGTTCTGTGGCGCAGTTCCCCCATAGCTCGTCCGGCTCGCCACCGACATTTCAGGGCTCAAAACGGTGAAAACATCGTCTGTAATCCGCGACTCCACGGCCTGCATGGCCTCCAGGGGCAATTGGTCGAGGGCAAGCCCCTGAGCCTCGGCGGCCGCCACGATCCTGCCAGTGACATGATGGGCCTCACGAAACGGCATTTTCAGGACCCTCACCAGCCAGTCGGCCAGATCTGTGGCGGTCGAGTAGCCATGTTCCGCAGCCGCCCGCATGGCGTCCGGGTTCGGCTCCATGTCCTCCACCATCCCTGTGGTAGCGGCAATCGCAAGGCCAAGGCTGTCGAAGGCATCAAATGCGACTTCCTTGTCCTCTTGCATGTCCTTGGAATAGGCAAGCGGAAGCCCCTTCATGACGATCAGGAGACTTTGGAAGGCGCCGGCAATACGCCCCAGCTTGGCGCGCGTGAGCTCGGCCGCATCCGGGTTACGCTTTTGCGGCATGATGGACGAGCCGGTCGTGAATTTGTCAGATAGCCGAATGAAGCCGAACTGGTGCGTGGCCCAGATCACGATCTCCTCCGCCAGGCGCGACAAGTGCATGGACGTGATCGAGGCCGCACTCAGCGCTTCGAGCACGAAGTCCCGGTCGGAGACGGCATCGAGGGAATTGGCCGAGGGCCTGTCGAACCCCAGCGCCTCCGCCGTCATCTTCCGATCGATCGGAAACGACGTCCCCGCCAGTGCGGCTGAACCAAGCGGACATTCATTGAGCCGCGCGCGCGCATCGACAAACCGCGACCGGTCGCGGCCGAGCATCTCGACGTAGGCCAACATATGATGACCGAATGTAACGGGCTGCGCCGGCTGAAGATGCGTAAACCCAGGCATGACCGTCTCAGCATGCGTCAAAGCCTTGCGAGCCAATGCGAGTTGGAGTGCGGCAAGAGCCTCATCGAATGCGTCAATCCTCTCGCGCACATAAAGACGGAAGTCTGTGGCTACCTGGTCATTCCGCGAGCGCGCGGTATGGAGCCGCCCGGCAGGTGTGCCGATCAGCGTACTCAGCCGGCTCTCGACGTTCATGTGAACGTCTTCAAGGGCGCGCGAAAATTCCATGCCTCCGCTCTCGATCTCGGCCAGCACCTCATCGAGCCCCTTAATGATCTGGCGGGCGTCGGTCTTGGTGATGATACCTTGAGCCGCAAGCATGTTTGCGTGCGCCTTGGAGGCACGAATGTCCTGAGGGGCCAGCCGCTTGTCGAACCCGATGGAGGCGTTTATCTCCTCCATGATCTCGGCGGGTGAAGCCAAGAAGCGGCCTCCCCACATACGGTTTGCAGGTTTGTCGGTCACGTTAGCGTGCTCCGTGAGCGGGCGTGGCTCGGCAGAATACGTCTCAGAAACGAAAGGACAGCGCAGGTGCAGCCCCCCACGCCACTAGCGAAGTACCTTTGGGCCGCCGCAATCGCGGCGCTTTTGGCCTTCGCCGCGGTATACGTCACGTTGGGGCGACCTGACAACGAAGCGCCCCAGATATCTCGACCCGAGGCCAGCCAGCCTTCCCAAACTGCCGCAACACCGGTGGGGCCTGGCACAAACCCGCTTTCGGCCGGGGCCATGACAACGTTCGTGTTCAAGAAGGCGCCCAAGGCGCTGCCGGACGTGGCGTTCCTCAACGGCGAAGGCGAGACCGTGAGCCTGATGGATTGGCGTGGCAAAGTCGTGCTCCTCAATCTTTGGGCGACATGGTGCGCCCCGTGTCGTGAGGAAATGCCGGCGCTCGACCGCCTGCAAAAGGCGCTTGGTTCCGACAAATTCCAGGTTGTTGCGCTCGCCGTCGACAAAGCCGGCCTCGAAGGTGCCCTCAAGTTCCTTTCGGATATCAAGGTCGAGAACCTGGAGGTCTTCGCGGACCCCTCAGCGAAAGTCGGCGCGCAACTTCGAGCAATCGGAATGCCGGCAACGATCTTGATCGATCCACAAGGCCGCGAGATTGGCCGCCTTGTCGGCCCTGCCAAGTGGGACAGCCCGGAGGCCGAACGCCTCATCAACGCGTCACTCTCGCCTTAAGCAAGAACCGCTCTCGCGCCGTTCATCGGAGAAAGTGCGAGGCCAAAGCCGCGATGGCCAATACCAGCGCTGCCGCGAAGAGAATTGCATTGAAACGGGCGGCGCGGGTCGCCGTCTCGACTTGCTTCTGCAATGCCGTCAACTCTTTCAAACGAGTATCAATCGTATCGAATGACTTGAAGGTCAGGTTCGGGAACCGCTTTTTGTCGCCTTCGATCGCCTCGAAACGCGATTTCAGTGCGCGGCAGCCTTTCTCGATCTGCGCGAGCTTGTAGTCGCGGGCATTTCGCAGCGTTTCCTCGAATGCACGGAAGCGGCGCGAGTGCTCGCTCTCCTCGGCTATCTGAGCAAGGGTTTTTCGGGATTTTTCGGCGTCACGTTCGAGGCGCGAGATAGCCGCCAACACGCGATCGAAGCGGACAGCAGTCTCCGCAACAAAGCCGTCGCGACCGAGCCAAGGGCCATGCTTAACGACCCCGTCATTCTCGCTTTTTTGGCTCTCCTGGCGCTCTTGGCTCTCCTGCCTCTCCTCCAACACGAAAGTCCCCTTTCTGGCGGCTCTGCCCGACTGACTGGCGCGAGTATGAACGCGTGAGCTTAACACCTCGTATCCGAGTGGTTCGATGCGGACTATTCTTGCCGTCTATTTGACACCCAAACGCATGCACGCCACAAGGCGTCGCCATGACTAAAGTTCACTTTTGCGAGGTCCGCCGCATATGTCAGCCGCACTGAGCACCGCCGAACTCCAAAGCGCGATCGAAGCCGCGTGGGAGACCCGCGACGAGATCGATTTGACAACGACTGGCCCCGTGCGCGAGGCGGTCGAACAGACGCTCAATCTATTGGACAAAGGCAAGGTCCGCGTCGCCGAGAAGACCACCCAAGGTTGGGAGGTCAATCAGTGGCTGAAAAAGGCCGTCCTGCTGTCGTTCCGGCTCAACGACATGACGGCGATCTCCGGCGCCCCGGGCGGCGCGTCCTGGTGGGACAAGGTGCCTTCGAAGTTTGCGGGCATGTCAGCCGATGATTTCAAGACGGCCGGCTTTCGCGCCGTGCCCGGCTGCGTCGTCCGCCATTCGGCATATATCGCGCCCGGTGCTGTCTTGATGCCCTGCTTCGTCAACCTTGGCGCGTATGTCGACTCGGGAACGATGGTCGACACGTGGGCGACGGTTGGAAGCTGCGCGCAAATCGGCAAGAACTGCCACTTGTCGGGTGGTGCCGGAATCGGCGGCGTCTTGGAGCCCCTGCAGGCAAACCCTGTCATCATCGAAGACAACTGCTTTATCGGTGCACGCGCGGAAGTCGCCGAAGGCGTGATCGTCGGCGAAGGGTCGGTGTTGTCCATGGGCGTTTACCTCGGCGCATCGACAACGATCATCGATCGCGCAACGGGCGAGAAGTACTTTGGCAAGGTGCCACCGTATTCCGTTGTCGTCTCCGGCACGCTGCCCGGAAAGCCGCTGCCTGACGGCACGCCGGGACCGAACCTCTATTGTGCCGTTATCGTCAAGCGCGTCGACGAAAGAACGCGCTCCAAGACGTCGATCAACGAGCTTTTGCGTCACTAAAGTGGAGCGCGGTCAATGTCTGATGGCGTGCTCCATTTCGGCGACCGCAAGGATCCGCAATGAACGCTACACCCGATCCACTCTCGCTGACGCAGGCCTTGATCCGCTGCCCCAGCGTGACACCCGAGGAAGCCGGCGCGCTGACGCTGCTGGAGGGCCTGCTCGAACGTGCAGGGTTCAATTGTCACCGCCTGACGTTCTCAGAGCCCGGGACACCCGATGTCGAGAACCTCTACGCACGCATAGGCAGCGCCGCCCCGAACCTTTGTTTTGCAGGGCATACGGATGTGGTCCCGCCCGGCGACGAGGCGGCCTGGACGCTGCCGCCTTTCTCCGGCGAGATACGCGATGACATCCTCTACGGGCGCGGCGCCGTTGACATGAAAGGCGGCGTGGCCTGCTTCGTTGCCGCAGCCCTGCGCTACCTCGCGGCAAACGAAGGCAAGCCGAGTGGTTCAATCTCCTTCCTGATAACAGGCGACGAGGAAGGTCCATCGATCAACGGCACGGTCAAGGTACTCGACTGGCTCCGCGAGCGTGGTGAGGTCCTGGATGCCTGTGTTGTCGGAGAGCCCTCAAGCCTGCGCGCGGTCGGCGATGAGATAAAGATCGGGCGACGCGGAATCATCAACGGAGAGCTCATCATACGCGGCAAGCAAGGACACGCCGCCTACCCGCACATTGCCGACAATCCCCTCCCCAAACTCGCCCGCATGCTCGATCGGCTAGCGAACCTTGAGCTCGATCCGGGCACACAACACTTTGAACCGTCGCACATTGCGCTCACCATCGTCTCGGTCCCCAACACGGCGTCGAACGTCATTCCTGGGCAAGCGCGCGCGGTCTTTAACGTCCGCTACAATGACACGCACACGAGGCGACTGCTCGAAGAGCTGATTGCAGAATGCTGCGAAGCTGCGGCCGCTGAAGTGAACGCGGACTTTTCCATCTCGTTTTCTGGAAGTGGCGATGTGTTCCTGACCGAGCCCGGCCCGCTTGTCGAGACGATGACGGAAGCAGTGCATGACGTTACAGGACTTGAGGCCAAGTTGGTGACAACGGGTGGCACGTCGGATGCCCGCTTTATCAAAGATGTCTGCCCCGTCGTCGAGTTGGGGCTGGTGAACGCGACCATCCACCAGGTCGATGAACGCGTACCGATCGCCGACCTGGAGACACTAACGCGCATTTACGAGCGCTTCATTGCCCGCTTTTTCGCGACCGCCTAACGCTAAAGGCTTATACGAGGCTGAACTTGCCGCGGCTCATAACCGCAACTACAGTCTTTGCGTACCGCAGCTTGAAGCTTCGCGACCGATGACGGACGACTCCATCGATTTCAGCGGCCTCACGCGTTCCGGCGTCCCGATACAGCGCTTCGACGCGGGCGAACGGATTTTTCTCGAAGACGATGTCGGCGATTGCATGTACGTCGTGCGCTCAGGGCGCGTTGATGTCATTACGTATGGCCGCGCGTTGCAGAATGTCGGCCCCGGCGAAATTTTCGGCGAGATGGCGCTCATCGACGATGGGCCGCGTAGTGCAGCAGCGTTGGCCGCCGACGCCACAGAGGTTGCCGTCATCGACCGGGACGCGTTTCTCGCGCTGGTTCGCGACGACCCGAAGTTTGCCTTGCAGATCATGCGCGTGCTGGCCCAGAGGATCCGCCGTATGACCGGCTGAGCCTGGCGCCACCCATCAATATTGCTGCCAAGGCGGTGGCGGAAAGCCTGGCGGCGGGCGGCCACCGGGGGGCAGCGGGGGACGGCCACCAAATCGACCGGGAGGCCCGCGTCGGCCTCCAGGAGGCGGTCCAAAACCCGGGCGCCGTTCCGTAAAGGACCTCGACGGCGTCCCCTTGTAGCAGCGCGGAATGACGGGCCAGGTCGTCGAAAGGAAATATGCATACGTGCCCTGCGGAAACTCGAGCGTCACCGCAACCCTGCCGTTACATTCGTCGAGGTCACCCAATCCTGGCACGTACGCGAAATCGGCAAGAAAGGTGCCATCGTAGGTGCCTCCCGGATTGTCGCCGCCCGACGGACGGGGGCCCGATTTCAAACGATAGCTCGATCGCATGCCTTTGATGCGTGAGGTCAGCTTCTGCGCATCGCTGAACCCGTATACGGCATAAATGGGAAATCCGTCCGCGGCCCACCCGACGAGCGGCGAGTGCGCCTTGGGCGTCCAATTGAGCTTGCGCAACAGCAGTATGGGCAGTCCGTGATAGTGGTACGCGCCGTTCGGCTGCACGTGTGCGTAACTGGTGTCGAGGCCCAGATTGATGGCACCCGAGAGTAGCTCATATTGCCACTGGCTTCCCCGGATCCCTTTGTACCACTCCGCCGCACCAGGATCGAACGGAACGCCATCGACGGCAATGCCGAAGTTGTGCATTCCCAATTTCGTCGTCCGGCCTGCCAGCTGGGGGAAGGCCGGCATGTCCAGCATGTAGGATTGGGCGCGGATGGAATGGGGATTGCCTCGATTGGGGAATGGTCCCGTGTTGTGGTCGGGAATACCGTTCGCGCGCACAACACGCTTTTCGCCCTCAACGACAATAGTCATGCGGCTCGCTACGCTGGGCACTACGGTCGCAGGAATAAGAGAAGGCTTCCCGGGGGCCTCGTTCACGGTATGCGAACGGGGCGGCCGTCGCCCCTGTCCGTGACTGCTCACACAACACACGGCGATGCCAATCGTGAATGCCAGAATGGCATGCCAGATTCAGCTCACGTTCCTCCAGCCTCCCTCCGTCGGCGCCCCGAAAACAGCGATTGCACCGCAGAGCAACACGAGCAAACGGTATCCGGTCGCAATACACGCCGCGCGAGTACCGACTGTGAACTCACTCCGTACGCAATTCCACCGTTTCGGCATCAATTGTGTAGCCGGCGTCGGCTAGTCCGGTGGAAGCGCTCTCCGTCTTGATCGTTCCAACCACCGTCACCGGATCGAACATGCTTCCAATCTCGAAGCCATTTTCCGCCTTAACATAAACGATCTGATTGGGAGGCGGCGGGGGTACGTGAATGCACGCACCAACAAAGGGCACGAGCAGGAACTCCTTGATCGTCGTCGCATCGAAATCGAGCGGCACCACATAGCCGCCAATCTTAACGCGCTTGCCATCGAGCGTGGTCACAACGCGCGGTGGCCGGTTGCCGCCAGGCTGACGCCGCTTGCGCGACATCCACTCCCCCTCAGGCAACCGCGGCGGGGGTGGTGCGGCATCAGCGCTGGCGGGGTCGCTCGACGCTCCCGGCAATGCTCCAGAAAAGAACGTCTTCGGCTTCGTGGGTGGCTCCGCCTTCAATGGCGGCATGAGTTGGCCCCAGTTGAGCTCCTGGGGCGGATCTGCCGCCTTGAGTCCGCCCACCAGCGCCAGCGCCGCGACAAACGCAAAAAGCATGCGAGCGACGGTTTTCATCTCCAATACCCCTGCTATGTGCGAACGGTCATGCCGTCTGCCAAAGACAAACGATAGGCGCGAAGAGCCGGCACCAGACCGGCTAAGAATCCGGCAGCGACAATCGCACCCAATGTCAGCCACTCGCGATTTGTCGGCGGGTCGATGCTCAAATATAAGCCATATGTCCTATCGACGACGGGCTGCAGCACAACGAGCGCGACGTAAAGCAAGAGCGCGCCGAGCACCACACCCGCCAGTGTAAGCAAGCCTGCCTCGGTGGCGAGCAGGCCGAGAATCGTCGTCGGGCGCGCCCCAACGGATCGTAAGATCGCCATCTCCCGCCGGCGCTCATTGAGCGTCGTCAGAATCATGGTGACCATTCCTAAGAGGGCGGTTGCCACGACCATTGCGGAAACAACCGCCAAGGCCGTTTCCGCCGTGCCGACAAGGCCCCACAACTCCTGAAGGGTGGCGCCTGGAATAATGGCAGACAGCGGTTCCTGCCGATACTCGTTGATCATTCTTTGCAGCTTGAAGGTGGAGAGCTTCGACTTGAGGCCAACGAGAGCCGCAGTAATCGCCTCGGGCGCAAGGTCCATCTCACGGACCTCGTTTGCGGACACCTTTTCACCCGGCATCGGAATTCCCTGTTGCCAGTCGACGTGGATCGCCTCGATCGCCTCCAAACTGACGTCAACCGTGCGATCGATCGGCGTGCCGGTCTTTTCCAGGATCCCTGAAACGCGGAATGGCTTGTCATCGTGCTCGACGAAGGAAATCGAGCCAAGGCCATGCGCCACAATGATCTCATCGCCGACCTTGTAGCCGAGGGCTTCCGCAACATCCGCTCCGATCACGGCATCGAATAGATCGTCAAACGGCTTGCCATCGGCAAAGGCGATGGGCTTGCTCCGACGATACTTATATCTCTCGAAGTATTCCGGCGTCGTGCCCAGCACGCGAAAGCCGTGGTGGCTGTCCCCGAGCGACAAAGGAACGATCCAATCGACTTCCGGCCGGTTGGCGATATCCTGATAGCTCTTCCAAGTGATGTTGTTCGTGGCATTGCCGATACGGAACACCGAGTAGAGCAGGAGTTGAATGCCGCCGCTTCGCGCGCCGACGATCAAGTCCGTACCAGAGATCGTGTTGGCAAAGCTTTGACGCGCGCCGGTGCGCACCTTCTCGACTCCAAGGAGCAGCATGACGCTGAACGCAATCGCGAGTACCGTGAGCGATGCGGTCAGCGCACGATTGCGCAAGGATTGCAGCGCGAGGCGAGGCACGATCATGCTGCGGCACTCCTCGTGGTGACGGCGACGTCCTCCAACCGCAGAACGCGATCGAAATGCTTCCCGAGTGCCTCTTCGTGGCTCACCATGATCAAGGTTGAGCCGGCTTCAGCGACCTCGGCGAAGAGAAGATCCAGAAAGGCGCTTTGCCGGTCGGAATCGAGTGCCGAGGTGGGCTCGTCGGCAACGATCAATTCCGGACGGCCGATCAGCGCGCGCGCCGCAGCCACCCGCTGCTGCTGGCCAACACTCAGATTCGCCGTTGTGACACCATCGAGTTCCGATGGATCGAGCCCAAGGCTTGCGAGTAGACGCAAGGCCTCGTTTTCAGCCGTTCCATTCTGGCTTGCGCGCGAACGCCGCGCCTTTGCAAAGCTCAACGGCAACAGCACGTTGTCGAGAATTGATCCATAGGGCAGCAAGTTGAACATCTGGAAGATGATGCCGAAGTGCTCGGCGCGAAAGTGGTCGCGCGCAGCACTGGAAAGTCGCCCCAGATCGGTGCCCAGAATCTCAAGCCTGCCTGACTGCGGCGTGAGAATCCCGCACAGTAGACTGAGAAATGTCGACTTGCCGCTCCCTGAAGGTCCAATAAGCAGCACGCGCTCGCGTGCCGGCAAGCCAAAGTTTTCAATTGAGAGTTCGAAGCCCCGCGGGCCCGGCCAGCGAAAGTGGACGCCCGACATCGATACGATGTCGGGCGGTGTTGCTGTGTCTGTGCACAGTTGGTTGTTCACGGCTTGCACACTACATCGTTGCGCTGAGATCAAGGGTGGGGTTGCCCCGGTTCACTTCATACTTGCTCTGAGCTTTGTCCGAGACGACGTTAACCTTCAGCTCTTGCGCACCTGCGAAGGCCTTGAAGTAATCGAAAGCTATCGATGTGAGGTTGCTAGGCTTTGAGCAGGAAAGCGCATAGGTCACGTGGAACTCGTTGTGCCCTTCATGCACTTCCTCATCATGCTTGTCGCCGGCGTGCTCGTCGTGGTCTTCGTGGCCCGACTCAGCATGGTCCCCATCCTCGTGCTCATCTTCATGCTCGTGCATCGCCTCAAGCTCGACCTTAGCCTCCTTCACGCTGCATCCCGCTGCATCGGGAAACTTGAAGAGACCAAGCGGCTTGGCGAGCTGGCCTTCGGCTTTCTCTACAGCCGCCTTCTGCTCTTTGCTCTCAGCGCTATGTTCAAACCCAACGATATCCATGCCGGGAGCCTCCAGCTCCATTGCGACTTTGTTGCCCTCAACCGCAATATTGAGCGTTCCGTGCCCATGCTCGTGGGCGCCGAGCTCGCGGTGTTCCTCTTCAGCATGAACCGCTGCAAAGGTGATAGACGCAGCCGCCAGCGCGGCCAAAGATGTTGCTAGTTGTGATCGCATGATCGCAATCCTCGTAAACGTGTCGTTCTGCAAGCTGCAAAGCGTGTAGGTGCGAGCTCGCTCAAACGAATTGAATTTCACCCACGGGCTCTGAAGAGCAGTGGGCGGAGATTAGTGCCGTGCCCCGCAGGCGCGGCTAAGCCATATAACGATGGGGTGGTGCGCGCGCTCGAAAATGTACCGGCGCTTCACTTCGCAATTGTGCAGTGAGGGGCAGCACAAGCACTGCCTCAGAACGCGTTGGCAGATGTTCGATTGTCGGCGGGGCGCTGGCCACGGCCGACCCAACCAGGCTTGTCGCCCAGCAGATGGCACAGTCGTCGTGATTGTGATGCTGGTGGTCCGGTTCACAAGGTCGATGACTGTTTGATAGGCAAGCGCCGAAAGTAATCGCGCGCGCTTCAAGGAACTGAGAACCGGGTGCCGTATGCTCGTGGGTATGCGCAAAAGCCAGCGCCGCCTGCAATGCAAGTGCAAGCAGCGGAAGCCAGCTTAGTCTTGAGCGATTCCGGAAAAACCGCATACCTGCTCCCGTTTGATCCTGTCACAATAGCGCGCCAAATGCGGCAAGTGGAAGACATGACTGGCCCTCCCCAAAAACGGTAGTCAAGCTGGGTACGAATACTGGAACGGTGTTGTCAGAGATTCCCACTGCAAAGCCATCGAGCTTCCCCTAACATAGCCACCACAATCGCCACCCTGGGGAGGAGAACCAGCACTATGACGAGGCTTTATGGGGAGCAGCATCGCGCGCTGCAGGACCGGTTTGAATCCCGGCCCATCGCCGATCGCATTGAGCAAATCGCTCTCAAGACAGAAATCGGTGAGGAAGAAAAAGCGTTTATCGAGAGCCGGGACTTTTTCTTTCTTTCTACTGTCAACCAGGAGGGGCAACCAACGGTATCTTACAAGGGCGGCAACCCCGGATTCGTAAAGGTCTTGGACGCAAATACCATGATCTTTCCAAGCTACGATGGCAACGGCATGTACCTGTCATTGGGCAACATAAACACCAATGCGAAAGTCGGCTTTCTGTTCATAGATTTTGAGCGCCCCTTCCGACTGCGTGCCCAAGGTACCGCGACACTGTCAGACGCCCCCGACATGCTGGCGCAATACAAGGAGGCGGAGCTGGTTGTGCGCGTCACCCTTTCAGAGCTTTGGATGAACTGCCCGCGCTACATCCACCGCTATGAGCGGGTGCAAACGTCTCGCTACGTCCCGCAGGATGACGGTGAAACACCCGTGTGTGAATGGAAACGTGTCGATGCCGTCCAGGATGTCTTGCGGCAAAATGAGCTCAAACAGGTTGAGCAAGCCGGTGGCGTCATTGCGACGGAGGAGTGGATTGCACGCGTACAGGCCGGTGACGAAACTGCCTGACGTTCGCCAAGCTGCCTGCGGCTCAACCCTAAGGCAACAACGGCCAGACGAGCGCAATCATTGGCACCGCAACGAGTGTCACGATTATCGATAACGGTATCCCGAGGCGCGCATAGTCCCCAAAACGGTAACCGCCGGGACCCATCACCAGGGCGTTTGACTGGTGGCCAAAGGGCGTTAGGAACTCGCACGAGGCTGCGACGGCAACCGCCATCAGAAATGGATCGACGTTGAGGCCAAGCTTGATTGCAAGTCCGGCCGCGATCGGGCCCATGAGCAGCACGGTCGCCGCATTGTTGACAATGGGTGTGATCAGCAGCGTCATCACGAACACGAAACCAAGCAACGCAACAGGCGCCATACCAACTCCGATCGCCGCAACAGAAGATGCAATCTCCTCCGTCAGTCCCGTGGTCTTCAGCGCCTCGGTCACGGGAATGAGTGCCCCCATGAGCACGATGATCGAGCCGTCGATCGCTTCGTACATGTCCGAAAGTCGCATGACGCGAAAGACGGCCAGCGCTGCGACGGCGAGGAGGAAAGAAACCGCAACCGGGAGAACACCGGTCGCCGTCAAAATGACAGCTCCAGCCAACACGCCGACAGGAAGCGCAACTTGTGCAGGACGACCAAGATCCACTTTTCTCTCGGCAAGCGGCAGAGCGCCTAGTTCGCGCAATGTGACCGGCATCTGATCCAGATCACCCTGCAATACGACAACATCACCTTCACGGAACCGCTGGCGTGCAAGACGTGTCGTGGATCGGCGTCCCTGGCGACTGAGCGCCAACAAGTTGACGCCGTAGTCTCGCAATCGCAATCCCACTGGCGAACGCCCGATTATCGGGGATCCGCTTGTTATCACGGCCTCCACGATGCCAATGTCCTCTGAGCGAACGCTAGCGGGATCAAACTCCTCGTTGCCGACAAGTTCTAATTTCGACTCGTCGACGACGCGCTTCAGAATGGTCGAATCTGCCTCCAAGAGCAGGACGTCGTTCTCGCGCAGTTTTACCCAACGCGCTGGCGCAAGCCGCCGATCCCCCGCGCGTATGATCGAAAGAACCGTAACCTCCTCGTCACCCATCTTTTCAAGATCGCGGACCGTCTTCCCGACAAGCGTCGAATTTTCGGTGACGCGTGCCTCTGTCACATAGTCCTCGATGCGAAACCGCTTTTCGGGAGAGGGCGTCCCACGCCGATCCTCCGGAAGCAGCCGCCAGGCAAACGTCAGATAGATGATACCGACCAGCGCAACGCAAATGCCGACCGGCGTGAAGTCGAACATCGAAAATGGCTCGCCGGTAATATCTTGGCGCACGGAGGAGATCAGCAGATTGGGCGGCGTGCCTATCAGCGTCATCAGGCCGCCGATCAGAGAGCCGAAGGACAGCGGCATCAAGAGCGTTGCGGGCGAGCGTCCCGTCTTCTCGGCCGAGTAGATGGCAACTGGGAGGAGGACGGCGAGTGCGCCGACATTGTTCATGAACGCCGAGAGCACGATCACTAATCCCACGAACACGAACACCTGCAGGTTCGGCCGGTGAAGTATGGGTTCCAAGTGACGCACCAGCCGCTGCAGGATCCCTGACGAGCGAATGGCCGCGCTCAAGATCAACACGAGCGCAACGGTGATGACGGCGGGATCGCTGAAGCCGGTGAACGCCTCTTTGGGCTCTACGAGCCCTAGAAGGAGCGTTGCCACCAACGCGAGCACGGCGACAACGTCGTGCCTCCAGCGCCCCCAGATAAAGAGTGCAAGCGTACATACCAGCACGGCAATGAGGGATGTCTGAGCAAATGTCATCGGCAGCCTGAGCGAGAGAACCCGTGCGTGCAGACGTGCCACATGGAGGCGACACGGCTGCATGCGAAATGATCGGTGATGTCAAAGTTTTGGCCGCGCGGGGCCCAGCGGTCAAGCGTATGCGCCAAAGTGGCTCTTACTTGAAGTGTTTTGACAACTTGAGGCCCTGCGCCTGGTAGTGCGATGCCAAGTCTCGGCCATAGAGCAGCTCAGGCGTGTCAGTCAGATCCTCATACACCAGACGGCCGATCGTCTGGCCGTCCTCCAGAATGAACGGCACCTTGTGCGAACGCACTTCGAGCACGGCCTTCGAGCCCTCCCCGCCAGCCTCTGCATGTCCAAATCCCGGATCGAAGAACCCTGCGTAGTGAACGCGAAATTCCCCGACGAGCGGATTGAAGGGCACCATTTCGGCTGCCTGCGTTGGTGGCACGTGCACCGCCTCCTTGGAAGCAAGGATGTAAAACTGATCGGGATCGAGGATCAGTCGTTTCTTGCCGCGTACGTAGATCGGCTCCCAATAGTCGTGCACCGCACAGGCGCCGACGGCATCAACGTCGACGAGACCGGTATGCCGTTTGGCCCGGTAGCCGACAAGGCCGTCCTTGTCGCCGGTGATATCGACCGACAGTCCGATGTCGCTAACGACCGTTGGCTCCACGCTGCCGCCAGCGCGAAAGCGGATTTGCGACAATCGCGATCCCTTGCGCACCACGACGGGGAACGTTTGCGGGCAAATCTCGGCATACAACGGTCCCGAATAGCCCGCCGGGATTTGATCGAAAGAGGAGACGCCGTCGGCAATGACACGCGTGAAGACGTCAAGACGCCCCGTCGAACTCTTGGGATTGGTCGCTGCGGCGACGTCCTGCGGCAGAGCCAAGCTCTCCATCAACGGAGCCACGTAGACGCACCCGGTCTCGAGCACCGCACCCTGCGAAAGGCTAATGGCGTGCAGTTGCAGATCATCCAACTTATTCGAGACCTTCTCGCCAGGCGCTGGCAGGAAGCTGGCGCGCACGCGATACGCAATGTTGCCAAGCCGCAAGTCCAAGCTCGCGGGCTGCAACTGGTTCGACAACAACGGCTCTGCAAGCACAACCTCGCCGGATTCCGTAAGTGCCCTGATCGCTTGGGACGGCAAGATCCCGGTGCGCGTCCGCTCTGACGCCATAACTGCCGTATCTACCCCTGGCTGTGCCATGTCTCGCTTTCCTGGCGCCCAGCGCCTTTGGTCCCGGCCCACTCTGCCGCTCTAGAGCAACCTGCACTTGACGCCAAGAGGCACGCAGGTTTATCCCCGCACTCAACGATCGTGGTCATTTGGCCGGCCGGCTTGCAGCCACGTTAAACAATTCGCTAAAAGGGCCGCGCGCACCCCCGGATTTCCCGGCGCCGGCTTTTTTGCCAAGCGGCGCCACGGAGCCGGGTTTTCTTATTGAGCCCCTTAAGGAACGCGCATGTCGAGCAATGATGAAACTCCCTCCGCACCCGCCGACTGGGCGCCCGAGACGCGGCTCATTCACGGCGGCACACAACGCTCCCAGTTCGGAGAGACCTCAGAGGCGCTCTTCCTGACTCAAGGCTTCGTCTACGACAATGCCGAGCAAGCCGAGGCACGCTTCAAGAACGAAGATCCCGGCTACCAGTACACGCGATTCGCCAATCCGACCGTGACCATGTTCGAGGAGCGCATCCGGCTCTTGGAGGGGGCTGACGAAGCGCGCGCGACGGCCACGGGCATGGCGGCCGTGAACGGCGCTCTGCTCTCCTATTTGAAAGCCGGCGATCATATCGTCTCGGGACGCGCCCTATTCGGCGCCTGCCGTTATATCGTCGAGACTCTATGCCCGCGCTACGGTATCCAGTCGACGCTTGTCGATGGACGCGACATTGATGCGTGGCGTGCGGCTGTGCGTCCGAACACGAAGATGTTCTTCTTCGAGACGCCGGCGAATCCGACGCTTGAACTTGTCGACATCGCAGCCGTCTCGAAAATCGCCAAAGACATTGGCGCGCTTGTCGTTGTCGATAATGTGTTTGCAACACCCGTCCTCCAGCGTCCGCTCGAACACGGCGCGGATGTTGTCGTCTACTCGGCAACCAAGCACATCGATGGGCAAGGCCGGTGTCTTGGCGGTGTCGTGTTGGGCAGCACCGACTACGTCACCAATCACTTGCAGGAATACTTGCGCCAAACGGGCCCGAGCTTGAGCCCCTTCAACGCCTGGGTCATGCTCAAGGGGCTTGAAACACTACCGATCCGCACCCAAGCGCAGATGGCGAACGCCGCAAAGGTCGCTGATTATCTGGCCGGACAACCCGGCGTCGCTCGCGTCCTCTACTGCGGGCGCGATGATCACCCTCAGGCTGATATTGCCCGTAAACAGATGATCGGCGGAGGCCAGATGGTGACATTCGAGGTCGAGGGCGGCAAGGATGCGGCCTTCCGTCTCCAGAATGCGCTCAACATCATCAAGATCTCCAACAATCTCGGCGATGCAAAGAGCCTGGTGACACATCCGGCAACAACGACACACTATCGCATCGGGCCCGAAGCGCGCGCTGATCTAGGTATTGGCGACGGTATGCTCCGGTTGTCCGTCGGCCTTGAGGCCTTTGACGATCTCTCCGCTGATCTCGATACTGGTCTAGCTGCCGCAAGGGGCGGCTAGCGCTTGGCGCGGGACTGCTCACGTTGACCCCGCAGGCTGGCTGCATAAAATCCGCCTTGGCCTACGATCGAACTCGCAGGGGAAATGTTCCGCCATGTACGAAGCCCTAACCCGCGGCATCCGGGTGAACGTTACTCCCGAGTATCTCGAAGATCAGTCGTCTCCTGAGGACGGTCAGTTTTTCTGGGCCTACACCGTCGAGATCACCAACGACGGCAACGAGACGGTCCAACTGCGTTCGCGCATCTGGCGCATTACGGATGCAAGCGGGCAAACCGAGGAGGTACGCGGTCCCGGCGTTGTGGGTGAGACCCCGGTCATCGAGCCCGGCAACTCGTTTAGCTACACCTCCGGCTGTCCGCTGCGGACGTCTTCGGGAATCATGGTCGGCAGTTACCAAATGGCCGGAGAAGATGGCACCTTGTTCGACGTCGCCATTCCCGCCTTCTCGCTCGACAGTCCCTTTGTCACGCGGAGCGTGAATTAGTCGTCACCGGCCGCAGCCATCCGCGAGACCTCAAATGTCAGGACCCAACTATTCGGTGGCCGAGCTTCTCGCCCGGCTCGTGGCCTTCGACACGACCAGCTACAAAGCCAACCGGCCGCTCATCGATTTCGTTCGCGACTATCTCACCCAACATGGAGTCGCCTGCGACATCGTACCGAACGAGGACGGCAACAAGGCTAGTCTCTTTGCGTCGATTGGACCGGACGGCGTGCCGGGCGTCGCGCTTTCCGGACACACAGATGTCGTCCCCGTCGATGGCCAAACCTGGTCAAGTGATCCCTTCACCCTGACAGAGCGCGAAGGGCGCTACTATGGCCGCGGCACAGCGGACATGAAATGCTTCATCGCCTGTGTACTCGCGGCGGTTCCCGAGATTGTGAGCCGAAAGCTTGTCGTCCCCATTCAACTCGCCTTTTCCTACGACGAGGAAGTGGGTTGCCTGGGCGTGCGCCCACTCATCGACAAACTCGTACGACAAGGCATAAAGTCGCGCGCCGTGATTGTCGGCGAACCAACATCGATGCGCGTCGTCGATGCCCACAAGGGGCCGGCACGCTGGCAGGTCGAATTCAGCGGCCGAGCCGCGCACTCAAGTATGGCCCACTTGGGCGCAAACGCGATCATGGCGGCTGTCCCGCTCCTCCAGGAGCTGCGCCGGATCGAGCTTGAGTTGATGGAAGCGCCCCGCGATGAACGCTTTGAACCGCCTTACGCAACGCTGCAAGTGGTTCGCATCCAGGGCGGAACTGCAACGAACATCGTGCCCATATCATGCACCGTCGATTTCGACCTGCGCGCCCTCCCGGATGTCGATGCGGCTGCCATCGATCAGCGTGTGCGCGAACTTGTCGAAAGAGAATGTCTGCCTGAGCTGCGCCGGGTTGCACCGGAAGCAGACATCAAGATTGCCATTACCAATCAGGTGCCCCCGTTTGCCGCGGGGGCGGTCTCCGAAGCTGTCGCGCTGGCACTCAAGCTCGCTGGCCAAAACAAGACGTACGCCGTTTCCTACGCGACGGAGGCCGGCCTTTTCCAAGAAGCCGGGTCGCCCTCCGTCGTCATCGGCCCGGGCGATATCGCCCAGGCGCATACAGCCGACGAATGGATTGCCAAGGAACAGCTCGACGCGTGCTCGGCGTTCTTAGCGCGGCTGACGGACTGGGCAGAACACGGCCAAGGCATCTAGGCGCAAGCTTACGAGATCTCGCTGGGATCAAACCGGTAGCTAGCCGTGCAATACTCGCACCTGACCGTGATCGCCCCGTCGGGTTCGCGCATGTCGGCAAGATCATCAAGACCAAAGCTACGCAAAAACATTCCAACGCGCTCGCGCGAGCAGCTGCAATACGCTTCGATCGGGGCCGCCTCGTGCGTCCTCACACCCTCCTCGTGAAATAGCCGATAGAGCAGCCGTTCTGGCGAGAGTGTCGGATCGAGAAGCTCGTGATCCTCGACTGTCGCCGCGAGTATCCGCACGCGCTCCCAATCATCGTCTTCTTCGCCGGCAAGACGCTGCTCGTCGGTCTCGTCCTCAACGGCCGGCCGCGGCTTGCCGCCATCGCTGGCCAGGTTCTGAATCATGAGACCACCCGCCCGCCACCGCCACTGGCCAGGCTCGCCTTCCTCTCCCGCCACATAGTGGCGAGCCACGGCCAAGCGCAGAAAAGTGGGCAATTGCTCGGATTGGCGAAAATACGTGAGTGCTGCCTCGGTGAGGCTTCCACCGGCCAACGCCACGATGCCTTGATAGCGGTCCAAGTCTCCACCTGGATCGATCGTCATGGCCAAGTGCCCGGAGCCAAGCAACGTGCCTTGATCGATACAGGCGGCGTCCTCGCCGGCCTGGGCGAGGCGGTCCTTGTCATAGCGGGCATACGCGCGCACGCGGCCCGGCGTCTCAAGGTTGACGACGAGAAAGTCGAGGATGCCATCGGTATTCGTCTGCAGCGTCAGCTTGCCACTGAACTTTGGCGCCGTGCCCAGCATGGTGGTCAGCGCGACGGCTTCACCGAGGGTCTTGGAAATCACTTCAGGAACGTCATGACGGCCCAATATCGTATCGATCGCGGGACCAAGCCGAACAAGACGGCCAACTACGCCTGAGTGTTCCGTGCGGAAGGGACGAACGATGTCGTCGCGCAGCGTCTCCCCGATCACTTCGGCTGCTGCGGGATTGTGCATCTACGACACTCCGAGGCACCAAGCCAATATGGCCTTTTGGGCGTGAAGACGATTCTCGGCCTCATCAAACACAACGGACTGAGGGCCGTCGATCACTTCAGCGGTGACCTCGTTTCCACGGTAAGCGGGGAGGCAATGCATGAAAATGGCATCGCTCGCCGCCTTACTCATAAGGTCCTCATCGACGCGAAACGGCTTGAGGATCTTCTTGCGCCGTTCGCCGTCGTTCTGTCCCATCGACACCCACGTGTCGGTGACAACGCAATCAGCACCAGCCACCGCCGTCTGAGCATCGGCGGAAATCGAGACCTTGCCTTTTTCCTGCTTAACCCAATCAATGACATCTTTCGCCGGCAGCAGTTCGACCGGACACGCGATCCGCAACTCGAACCCAAAGCGCACGGCAGCGTGCATCCAGGATGCGGCAACGTTGTTGCCGTCTCCAATCCACGCGATCACACGGCCACCGATTGGACCTTTGTTCTCCTCGAATGTCACGATGTCGGCGACGACCTGACAGGGATGGCTCTTGTCGGTCAGGCCGTTGATCACTGGAATCGTCGCGTGACGCGCCAATTCCAAGAGCGCGCCATGTTCGTTGGTGCGGAGCATGATCGCATCAACGTAACGTGACAGCACACGCGCCGTGTCGACAATCGACTCGCCTCTGCCGAGTTGCATATCAGTGTGGTTGAGCGACAGCGTTTGGCCGCCGAGTTGACGCATCGCAACGTCGAACGACACACGTGTGCGCGTCGAAGGCTTCTCGAAAATCATTGCCAGAATACTGTCGGCAATACCGCGCGGCTGCATCTTTGCGGGGACACGCTTTCCCGCACGCTTCATGGCGTGCGCCATGTCGACGATATTGCGCAACGTCTTGGCGTCGAGTGCATCGAGATCGAGAAAATGTCTCGTCTGCGATGGAGATTGTTTGCTGGGGGCCATGGCGCTCCGGCCGGCTCTGCTAAGGGTATCAGTCATGACTTTGAACTCGCTATGCGATTGAGGGCGCTCGACAAACGGTCAGCACCATCAGCCAGTTCTTCTTCAGTCACGTTAAGGGGCGGCAACAAGCGCACGACATTGTCGCCAGCACCAACAAGGAGAAGCCTCTCTTCGATCGCGGCATTCACAACATCGGGCACCGGCACTTTTAGCTTGAGGCCCGCCAGCAGACCTTGCCCGCGCACCTCTTCGACGATTTCGGGATGCTGGTCCTTGACGGCGGCGAGCGCCTGCTTCAGGCGGAGCGCCCTTCTGTTAACCTCATCGAGAAAGCCTTTTTCGAGTACGATATCGAGCACTGCGTTGCCGACGGCACAGGCGAGTGGATTGCCGCCGAAGGTCGAACCATGCATGCCCGCAGTCATGCCCTTGGCCGCCTCCTCGGTGGCGAGCAGAGCGCCGAGGGGAAAACCACCACCGATACCCTTTGCGATCGGCATGAGGTCAGGCGTGATCCCCGCCCACTCATGCGCGAACAGCTTGCCGGTGCGGCCGACGCCGGTTTGAACCTCGTCGAATATCAACAGCAGGCCGTGGCTGTCGCACAGCGCCCGCAGCTCCGCTAGAAACTCCAAAGGAGCGACGTGGACACCGCCTTCGCCCTGCACGGGCTCGATCATGATGGCAGCCGTTTCTGGGCCCATCGCCTTTTCCGCGGCGGTCAGATCCGCAAACGGAACGTGGTCGAAGCCTTCGACCGGAGGACCAAAGCCCAAAAGGTGCTTTACATTGCCGCCGGCCGCGATCGTCGCCAACGTGCGACCGTGGAAGGCCCCCTGAAACGTTATGATCCGCCAGCGCTCCGGCCGATCGCACACATAGTGATAGCGCCGCGCGGCCTTGATCGCCGCCTCGCACGCCTCCGCTCCTGAGTTGCAGAAGAACACACGGTCAGCAAATGTCACCTCAGTGAGACGCTCGGCAAGCCGCTCCTGGTCTGCAACCCGGTAAAGGTTGGACGTATGCCATAGCTTGTGCGCCTGCTCGACAAGTGCCGCGACCAAATGCGGTTGCGTATGGCCGAGCGCATTCACCGCCACCCCGGAGCCGAAGTCCAGGTAGCGCTCCCCCTCAGGCGTGATGAGCCATGCGCCCTCGCCCCGCTCAAAAACAAGGTTCTGGCGCGCGTATGTCGCCATCACAGCGGGCGACGGGCTGGTCTTCGGTGCGGCGGCCTTCACAATAGGCTCCGAAGCCGTCAAGGAAGGGGACATCGGCGTCCATCCCTGCGCAGCGATCGCATTCGTCATAAAACCAAAAGAGCCGCCTTTGCCGGCGGCCCTGAACCTACCCTGATACGCGTGCGCACAAGCACTGTCAACGCCCGGAAACCCCGCAAATTGAGCGGTTTGCGCGTGAGCGGGGATGGCCGGGCTCAGGCGACCTGCGTCCGCGTGATCCAAACATGAAGCAGTAACGTTCCAATCGAGAGATGTGTACGTATTGTTGGAGACCGCCCATCGACTGCACCCGGGACGTTATGGGCTAACGTATCCAAGTGAGAGACCTTGAATGTGAACCTCACCCGCAGCAGCACTGGAACTAGGGACGAGCTCGACGCAGGCGCGGCGCGCCACCAACGGGTTTTCGTCACAGGCGGGTCGGGTTACATCGGCAACGCTTTCATACGCGGGGCAGTAAGTGACGGCGCAAGCGTGCATGCGCTCGCTCGCTCCAGGGGTACGGTCGCGCGCCTCCAAGAATTGGGGGCTACGCCCGTCGCCGGCGATCTGCGCGATCCCACCGGCGAATGGACATCGATCGCACGCCAAGCCGATGTCGTCGTACATCTCGCTCAGCCCCAGACATTCGGTGGACGCGTCACACTTGTGCGCGCGCGGCGCTATCGCGACCAACGTTTGGCTATGGATCGCGCACTTTTTCGCGCATTGGATCCTGCCAGGGTCCAGCGCATCGTTTATGTCGCTGGCACGAGTTACTATGGAGATATCGGCGGCGTTTTGTGCAATGAGGACGTCACACCCAATCCCCGCGGATGGGGCCCTTACATGGCGCCGGCGATCGAGGCATTGGACGACCAAATCGCACGCGGTCTTCCTATCGTCTCTGCGTTTCCAGGATGGGTCTACGGACCCGCGTCATGGTTCGCCCAGTATGTTTTGGAACCTCTCCACGCGGGGCGGCCTGTAACCGGATTGTCCGGACCGAGCCGCCATACGTCACCAATACACCTCGACGACTGTGCAAGGGCACTCATTCATTTGATGAGGGCTGGAGAGGTCGGAAAACGCTACTTCGTGGTCGACGACAATCCGATCCCAAGCGAACGCCTGGCGGAGTTTGCCGCCAAGGCGCTGAACGTAACGCCTCGCGTCCGCAAATTGCCAAAACTGCTTTTTCGGGTCGTCGCCGGACAGGTTATCGCGGACAGTCTGAGCTATGACAGCCGCCTGTCGAATGCCCGACTACGTGCAACAGGATTTGAACCGAACTTTCCGTCCTCAACCGAAGGCGTGCCCCATGTCGTCGCTGCGTGGCGCCGCGACCTTGCATCAGCATCAAACTAGACGAGCGATTGTTTGGCGAATGCCGGATGGCATCGGCGCACATGCTCCACGAACAGCGGCGACCGAGTCCCCCTACGCGCGGATACGTTTGGCCGTTCGCGGGTTGGGGTCGCATCAGCAACGTTCGGCTCGTCGCGCTGACGTCAAATTTTGAGCACTAAGATTGCCTGTTGCGAATATACCACCTATACCGGGTATTGGCGGACCGCACAGGTTACTGATCTTGTAGGGTCAATTCTGCCTGTTGTAGGTTCGCCCCTGTCGGGCCACGAGGTCTCGCGTTTTTCTTGCGGATTTCGTTAACGCGTTGCCCGGCGCGTACCAGGTCGAGCTGTTTGCTCACCGGCGTCGTGTACGCGCAAGTCTCTCATGCGTTCCCAGTAGTAAGCGTCCGTAACCGGTCAGTCAGGCTGTTTGCGTAGGTCGTAGCGTTTTTGTTGCTCGCCCTGCGCGCGGTTCTTGCTGTGCCGAATGTCAATCGGTGTGCGCCGCTCTTGCGCGCGCCCCTGGTGTTCAGGGAGCGAAGCTTATGGCTTGGACGGATGATCGCGTGGAGCTCTTGAAGAAGCTCTGGGCCGAAGGGTTGAGCGCGAGTCAGATCGCGGGACGCCTGGGTAGCGTGACGCGCAATGCGGTGATCGGCAAGGTGCACAGGCTTGGCCTGTCGGGCCGCGCCACAACCTCGCGGATGAAGAGCCATCGGCCACGGGCCCGCATGGCCTCAAAGCGGATGGCCAAGTCGCGCTTTTCGCAGATGGGCAATCCCGCTTTTCGCGCGCTCTATCGGGGTGAAGCGGATGCCTACATGCCCCCAGTCGAGGAACTGGTGATCCCGCCGAACGAGCGCAAATACATTCAGACACTTGGCGAATGTCACTGCCGCTGGCCCATTGGCGACCCGCAGCAATCCGACTTTCATTTTTGTGGAAAGAACAAGGTGCCCGGCCTGCCCTACTGCGAATTTCACGCGCGGCGCGCCTTCCAGCCGCCACAAACGCGGCGGCGTGAGCGCGAGATTGCCGCACCGGCAAAGCTCGTCGAGGCACCGACACAAGCTTCTGCCAAGTCGGACAAGGAACCAGCCGACGCCTGAGGTTGAGACAGTTGCTTTTGCCGGGTCGGCAACGACCACGGCAGCGGGGGGGAAGGCCGGATACTCAACAGAGTATCCGGCCTTACTCATTTTGGCAGTGGATTGTAGGGAACAAACAGCAGATCAAGCCTGTGCACGATCGCCAAATACGTATCCGGCGCTGCGGACGGTACGGATGGGATCGCGCTCGCTGCCACGGATGAGCGCTTTCCTCAATCGTCCGATGTGCACATCGACGGTACGCTCATCGACGAATGCATCGCGGCCCCACACGCCATCGAGAAGCTGCGTACGTGACAAAACCCGTCCCGAACTCTCCATAAGAAATTCCAGAAGGCGGAATTCAGTGGGCCCAAGTCGCACTTGCCTGAGACCACGTGTTACTTTGTGCGCAGCGCGATCGAGTTCGATATCGCCGATCTTTAGCACTTCGGCCATACGGTCGGGCGCCGTTCGCCGAAGAATTGCCTTCACGCGCGCCATCAGTTCCGGCAGAGAGAATGGTTTTGTGACGTAATCGTCGGCGCCAGTGGACAAGCCTCGAATTCGATCGGCTTCCTCTCCACGCGCCGTCAGCATTATGATTGGTACGTTGCGCGAATCTTGTTTGGCGCGCAGGCGACGGCACAACTCGATGCCCGAAACACCGGGCAACATCCAGTCCAACACAACGAGATCGGGACGTTCTTCCTCAAGAAGTATGAGGGCTTCCTCACCCGTTTCGGCTTGCGAGACGCGAAACCCTTCCGACTCCAGATTGTAGCGGAGCATCTCCGCTAGCGGAGCTTCATCCTCGACAACTAGGACCTTGGCGGACATTTGAATTGCCCTGTCTCCTCTTCGATCACGCACTTGAGATAAGCGTCGAGCTTGTTTGATCGTCCTTGGGGCGATCATCAGCAATGTTGAACCCGCGGACCAAGAAGTGAACTGTTTCGGCGATATTCGTCGTGTGGTCGCCCACGCGCTCGATGTTCTTGGCTCCAAACAACAGGTGCGTGGAGATCCCAATATTGCGCGGGTCTTCCATCATGTAGGTCAACAGTTCGCGAAACAGCGAATTGTACATTGCGTCGATCTCGGCATCCTTTCTCCAAACCGACATTGCCTTGTCCGCATCACGCTCGGTGTAAGCGTCAAGCACTTCCTTGAGCTGCTGGAGAGCCAGCTCAACCATGTGGCGAATGCCCGACATCAACGGCTTGGGGTGCGACTCGTCAGCGATCGCGAGCGAACGCTTGGCGATGTTCTTTGCAAGATCGCCGATGCGTTCCAAGTCAGTGGTTATGCGTAACGCAGCGATCACGTGACGTAGATCGTTGGCCATCGGTTGACGGCGCGCGACCATGGAGATGACCTGCTCTTCGATTTCGTGCTCCAGGTCATCGATCATGCGGTCGGAGAGAACAACCTCTTCGGCAAGAGTAGGATCGCGGCGCTCTAGCGCGTCCAACGACTGCCCGAGAAGCTGCTCAGCAAGACCGCCCATCTTCGCGATCTTTTTATCGAGCAGCGCAAGCTCATCCTCGTATGATTTTACAGTATGCTCGGTCATCGGGGCTCCTTGAGTGCGTCCGCGGGCGAAGAGGCTAGGAATGCGTCCCATTAGCCGAACCGCCCTGTGATGTAGTCCTGCGTCCGCTTTTCTTTGGGGTTTGTGAAGATTTCCGCCGTGGGACCCTCCTCGACAAGCTCGCCGAGGTGAAAGAATGCCGTTCGCTGCGATACGCGTGCCGCCTGCTGCATCGAGTGAGTGACGATGACAATGCAATAGTTCGACTTAAGCTCGTCGATCAGCTCCTCGACCTTTGCAGTGGCGATCGGATCAAGCGCGGAGCACGGCTCATCCATAAGGATCAGTTCGGGATTGACCGCAATCGCGCGCGCGATACACAGCCTTTGTTGTTGCCCACCCGAAAGCCCCGTGCCCGGCTCGTTAATGCGTTCCTTAACCTCCTGAAGCAGGCCCGCCTTCTCCAGGCTGGTGATCACAATCTCTTCCAGATCGGTCTTAGAAGCCGCCAATCCATGAATGCGGGGCCCATAGGCGATGTTGTCAAAGATCGACTTCGGGAACGGGTTCGGTTTCTGGAACACCATCCCCACACGCCCCCTGAGTTCAACCACGTCGAGGTCAGGCCGGTGAATATCTTCACCGTCAACCAGAATCTGTCCGGTGACACGGCAGCCCGGGATGGTGTCGTTCATTCGGTTGAGACACCTCAGGAACGTTGACTTACCACAGCCCGAGGGACCAATCAGCGACATGACGGCGTGATCGGGTATGTCCAAATTGATGTCGAACAAGGCCTGCTTATTCCCATAGAAGACAGAGACCTTTCTGCTCGTCACCTTGATCGGATGATTGCCCGAATCCATCCCTGCCAAGGCGGAGTTGCCTATCGCCATCTCGAAAGGTCTCGTCTGATCATTCATCTCAAGAATTCCCAATTTCCGGACACTATCACCACTTACGCTCAATTTTCTGACGCAGGTATACGGCGATCGCGTTCATGGTGACCAAGAAAGCAAGCAGAATCAAAATCGCTGCTGAGGTGCGGCTCACGAAGCCCCTTTCCGGGCTATCCGACCAAGAGAAGATCTGCGTCGGCAATGCCATCGCCGGTTCTAGAAGACCCATGTTCTCGATGCTGGGAATGAACGCGTTCATGCCGATCAGCAACAGCGGAGCCGTTTCGCCAAGCGCCTGAGCCAAACCGATAATCGTGCCCGTCAGAATCCCAGGCATGGCAAGCGGCAGTACGTGGTGCATCATGACTTGGTGCTTGGAGGCCCCGACGCCATAGGCAGCCTCCCGGATTGATGGGGGCACCGCTTTCAAGGCCGCGCGCGTGGCCACGATGATCGTTGGCAGGGTCATCAAAGAGAGCACCATGCCGCCCACCAACGGAGCAGAACGAGGCAAGCCGAAAGCATTCAAGAATACCGCCAAGCCGAGAAGACCGAACACAACCGATGGCACCGCAGCCAGATTGTTGATGTTAACCTCAATGAGGTCGGTCCATTTGTTCTTGGGTGCAAACTCCTCAAGATAAAGAGCCGTGGCGATACCTACGGGGAAGCTCAACAGGAAGCAGACCAGAAGCGCCAAGAACGATCCGGACAATGCACCGGCCAGTCCGGCTAGCTCGGGGAACCGGCTATCGGCATTGACGAAAAGCTCCCAGCTAAACGGTGTCGATATCAACCCACGTTTCTTAAGGTCGTCGAACCACTCGAAGTCCTTGTGGGAGCCAAAACGCGGATTGACAATCGTTGCCCTGCCGGTGCGCGCCAGTGAGTCATAGTGCTCGGAAAGCGGCAGTTTGACCTCAATGGTCTTGCCGACCAGTGACGGGTCGGCCAGCACGCGGGCCTTAACGGCAGCCGCAGCATCCTCCGACAAAATTTCTTCGTAGGCCGGATTTCGCGCGGTCATAAAGAATGAGCGAAATGCTTCGTTGACCATGCGATCATAGTCAGCTTGTTCGAGATTGCCTTCCGGCACATCCAGCGGATTCACGTAAACATCTGTCTTCACGTAAGCCTTGTCGTTCTCGACGTGCAGCACGCCCCGCTGCTTCAGAACATTGAATAGAGCGATCCTTCCACTCGACAACGCGTCGATCTCGCGCGGAATAACGCCCTTGTTGAGCTGATCGAAAGGATCGGAAACCGGCAGCTGGATGGATACGAGGCTTCCGATGTCGTCTGGATGCTCGACGACAAAATCACGCACGACATAAGTGGCGCCCGAACTCAAAATCTTGGAAAGCTGTCGACGTTCTTTTCGGTCCGTGACCTCGGGGAACAAGGCGAAGAACGCGTCACGCGTGATCTTGCGGTAGTTGGCTTTTTCCGGTTTCGCCTTATCGATCAGTTTCGGATCCAGGTAGACCGATAGATCCACCTTCGTCGTGTAAAACGCCACGTAACCGGAAAACAACAACGTAGCGAACAGCACGCCGAGCAACATGACCGCCAGACCAATCGCACTGATGCCGTAGATTTGCAGGCGCCGGTCCGCCGCATAACGGCGTTTGATCCGCCGCTTCGCTTTTGCCGATCCCCAATAGTTGCTGCGTGGGGGGACAGTCGGCGTTTGGGCGCTAACGTCAGTCATACTGCTCTCGATATTTCTGCACGATCCGAAGGGCGATGACGTTCAACGCCAGCGTCACCAGGAACAGCACCAGACCCAGCGCAAACGCTGCAAGGGTCTTGGGATTGTCGAACTCTGTATCACCGATCAACAGTGTCACGATCTGCACCGTAACCGTCGTCACCGGCTCGAATGGATTCATGGTCAGCGATGCAATGATGCCCGCGGCCATAACAACGATCATTGTCTCACCGATTGCACGGCTCATGGCCAGAAGGACGCCACCCATAATTCCGGGCAAGGCAGCGGGAAGGAGAACCTTGGTAATCGTCTCGCCTTTGGTCGCGCCTAGTCCATATGACCCGTCCCGCAACGACTGCGGAACCGACGCGATGGCATCGTCTGACAGCGAAGAGATGAACGGAATGAGCATGATTCCCATCACGCCACCGGCGGCAATCGCACTGTTCGGGGCGATTTCGAAACCTATTGTATTGCCAAACTCACGAATTGCCGGCGCCACCGTCAGCACAGCAAAGAAGCCGTAGACCACCGTTGGAATGCCAGCCAGGATTTCAAGCAGCGGCTTCACAAAGGTTCGAAGCCGTGAGGAGGCGTACTCGGTCAGATAGATTGCCGCGAACAAACCAACCGGTGTTGCCACCGCCATGGCAATTAGCGCGATGAGGAGCGTACCGGTAAAGACAGGAATTGCTCCGAACGCACCGCCGGCCGTCACCTGTCCTTCACGAATGGGGATCTGGGGCTCCCAGTTAACGCCTGTGAGAAACTCCGTTACAGACACCTTGTCGAAGAAGCGCAAAGACTCATAGAGCAGCGAAATAACGATGCCGAGCGTCGTGAGGATCGCGATCAGCGAAGACGCGATCATGAGTGCGCTCATGATTCTCTCGACGTTGTTACGCGCGCGGAACCGCGCGGAAACGAGTGAGCGTGAGAACAAAAGACCCGAGATCGCGATCGCAAGAGCAACGGCCACCATTGCCCAGTTGGCAATCTGATTCCATCGGTTGTACCGATCAGCGGCCTCCTTAACCAATTGATCGGGTTCGCCAAAAACATTGCCCGCCGCAACGGACTTGATCTCGCTCACAAGTAGATTGAGCTGGCCCGCATCGAGCGCATCGACGCGATCGCTCGGAAGGCTGGCCACAAGCAGCCAGTCGATCACGGGTCCTTGAAACAGGAGCCACAACAGCACAATCAAGAAGGCGGGAATGCCGACCCATGCGGCGACAAACCATCCATGATAGCCCGCCAACGAGTGCATCCGCACATCGGTCGCCGAACGGATCGCCACAGCTTGCGTGCGGCCCAACAAGAATCCCGTAAGGATCAGGAGCAACAGCGCCAGGAAAAGGTAGTTCAGCATAGTGCCCGCATGTCACTTCCTAGGCGTGCTTCGCAAAATCGAAGAAGCTTCGCGCCCGCCTCCGCTTCGTAACGACGCGCCTTGGCAGTGTTCTGCCGGCTGGCCGTGTTCCCCGCGGCCCTTAGGACACTTGAGCGACCGGACCCTTGAATTCAGGCCCGGTCGCTCGAGCGTACTATCTTCTACGGCGCGACTTAGTTCGTCATCGCCTTGCCGTCGAGAGCCGCCTTTTGCGTCTCTTTCAGCTTCTCATCGTCAAGCACGACCAAACCACGCTCGGAGAGATAACCACCAGAGGCCATGGCCTCATCACTCACGTATTCGGTGATGAAATCATTCATGCCCTTGATGACCTTGCGGTGGGCATTCTTGACGTAGATGAACAAGGGACGGGAGATGCTGTAATCACCAGAGGCGATCGTCTCCATCGACGGCTCGACGCCACCGATCTTCAGCGCCTGCAGCTTGTCCTGGTTTTCGAACAGGAAGGAGTAACCAAAGATGCCAACTGCATTCGGGTCCGCCTCAAGACGCTGAACGATGAGGTTGTCGTTCTCGCCGGCCTCAATGAAGGGGCCGTCGGTACGCATGGCCGTGCAGTCAGCCTTGTAAGCCTTTTTGAAGTCTGACTTGTCGAGCTCTTCGCTCTTGGTCTTCCAGTACGGAAGCTCGCCTTCCTTGCAGACCTCGTGGAAGACGAGCTCTACGAAAGCGTCGCGCGTCCCCGACGTAGGTGGCGGGCCATAGACCACGATCCCGATGTCAGGCAGCGATTTGTTGACGTCCGACCATTTCTTGTAAGGGTTGGCAACGAGCTTCCCGTCGACGGGAACCTTCGCAGCCAGCGCCTTGTAAAGGTCGAGTTTCGTAACATCCATCTGCTTGCCCTTGCGCGAATTGGCAACCGAGAGGCCGTCAAAGCCGAGCAGGACTTCAGTGATGTCAGTCACGCCATTCTTGTCGCAGAGTTCCTTCTCCGACGACTTCATCGCGCGCGATGCGCCCGTGATGTCGGGATGGGATTCGCCAATGCCGCCGCAGAAAATTTTCATGCCGCCGCCGGTTCCAGTCGACTCCACGGTCGGAGCCGTGCCGCCCTTCTTGGCAAACTCCTCTGCGACGGCCTGCGTGTAGGGAAACACCGTCGAAGAGCCGACAATCTTGATTTCACGTGCCGACGCCGCGCCGGCAAACGCGATCGTGCCAACGACGGCCGCTGCCGCCGAATAGGCGATAAACTTGCTGCTCACACTGATCTCCTGATCCTGGAGGTGATAGCGAGGGTCCCACAATTGGACGTTCGAGCCTCTACCCCTCGCCCCGGCGCACTTCGCGCCAGCGCTCCCTCAATAGACCTCGGCAACTTCAGATTTATGACAGGTTAATACATTGGAATACAACGAAAAAGAAAATATGTCGCAACATAGAGATTTAGGGGCGCCCCGTCGGCAATTCTTCAAAAACGACGCTAAATGTCGAGCCAACTCCAAGTTTTGAAGTAATTTTTAGCTCTCCACGATGGCGGTTGAGAATGTGTTTGACGATCGCAAGGCCCAATCCCGTGCCACCCTTTTCGCGGCTCGAGGCAACATTCACGCGATAAAAGCGCTCCGTCAGCCTCGGCAAATGCTCCGGCGCAATCCCGGGGCCATCATCGCTGACGGTAACCCACACCCTTGCTGGCGCTGAACCATGAGACGGTTCCCGTCCCACGCGCACTTCGACCTGGCCACCCTCGCGCCCGTACTTGATGGCGTTTTGAATCAGGTTCTGGATCACCTGTACGACTTCTTCGCGATCACCACGAATGCGCGCGGGCACGTCATCCCGAATCAACACAACGTCTGTCTTTGCCAGTTCGGCAATAGGCTCAAGCGACTGGCATACGTAGGCTGCGGTCTCGTTCAACTCTACGATCCCGCGCGGCGGCAGGTGAACACGCATCTCAACCCGGCTTAACGATAAGAGGTCATCGATAAGGCGTGTCATGCGCTCGGCCTGGCTGGCCATCAGCCGCAAGAACCGATCGCGGCCGGTTGGATCTTCACGCGCAGGACCCTGCAATGTCTCGACAAACCCGCGCAATGAGGCAAGCGGCGTTCTGAGCTCGTGACTGGCGTTCGCGATGAAGTCGGCCCGCATTTGAGCGAGTCTATCTTGCTCAGACAGATCCCGGAAAATGACGAGCAAGTGCGGCGATGATCGCACAGCAGTCCTCGCCAGCCGTGAGACCGTCGCTTGCACGCGGCGTTCGACAGGAACGCGTTCGATCAATTCGACGTCGATCCTCTCGTCCGTTGACAGCGCTCGATCCACCGCGCCGATAAGGTCTGGATTGCGTGAGACATGGCTGATCGGCAAATCGTTTCGGATCTTGGGAAACAGTTCCAAAACAAGCCTGTTGTGATGCACCACAATGCCTGACGCATCGATCGCAAGAGCGGCCGTAGGTATGGCATCGACGACGGCTCGCCAACTCCTCTTGTCGAGATCCACCCCCAATTGATCGATGCTTGCAGATGTTCGCCCGACACCGCCGGCAAGTGCATCGACCAGCCTACTGCTATCGAGCGGCCAACTTGCTGCCGCGGTCAGCAAAACTGCGATGCTGGCGAGGGCCGGTGTGAGCGCTAGCTGGCCGAGCAAGACGAGACTGGTCAAAATCACAGCCGCCGCCGTCAGCGGCATCCAGCGCACAGCGAGGCGCCGGCGGGCGCCAATCCAGAGAGAGGCGCCCCACGCGCTGAACTCAGCCCAACGCGCCAACCAACCCCCACTGCCCAACTCTGGTCCTATGCTCATGTGGCCCGCATTGTATTGAAGCCCTCGCGAAGGACAATGCACGTGGTAGATAGTTGGGAACAAGGAGTCTTTCAAACACGTCGGCTGCCGGCCCCCGAGCCCAGGCACGGACACGAAGCAAGCGAAAGGATAAGTCCGCAATGGGTAAGTCTGGTGAACCTGGCAACGGCACAAAGGGAAAAAAAGAGAGCAAGGCGATAGCCTTCGATCTCGAGGATCCGAAACTACCCGAAGCCATCAAGAAGAACGCGCTCGGCTCTGGCGGCTACCCTTACACTGAAAAGCTCAAGAGCAAGACCTACAAAGACGAACTCGTCCACCTTCAGCTTGAACTCCTGAAGCTCCAAACTCACGTCCAAAATACAGGAGAGCGCTTGGTTGTCGTATTCGAGGGGCGCGACGCTTCCGGGAAGGGGAGCTGCATCAGTCGATTCATGGGCCGCCTCAACCCTCGCCATGCACGTTCGGTAGCCCTACCCAAGCCAACCGAGGATCAACGTGGCCAATGGTACTTCCAGCGTTACGTGGCCTATCTGCCGACTAAGGGCGACATCGTCCTGTTTGACCGCTCCTGGTACAACCGCGCCGGCGTCGAACGCGTCATGGGTTTTTGCACCGAGGAACAGGTAAGTGCGTTCCTGCGCGATGCACCCGAATTTGAGGCCCTGCTGGCGCGCGATGGCATTCGTTTGTTCAAGGTGTTTCTCACGGTCGGCCGCGAGATGCAGCTAGAACGGTTTCACGAACGCCGCCACAACCCATTCAAGAGGTGGAAGATCACGGACATCGACTTGGCGGCGATGAAAAAGTGGGACGACTACACCGAAGCCCAGCACGATATGTTCCGCTTCACGCACACCTCGATTTCACCGTGGTCTGTAGTGCGGGCCAACGATCAACGTCGTGCAAGACTTGAGTCGATCCGCCTTGTGTTGTCGGAAATGGTCTATGAGGGCAAAGACGAAAGTATCGTTGGAAAGCCCGACCCTCTCATTGTCGGATCGGGGCCAGAGTTTTTCTACGAGGACTGAACCCGGACCATTGGCATGCTGCTGTCTCAACCGGCCTTACCGAATTCGACGGCGTGTTCGATCCAGCCTTTCCCGGCCGCAATCAACTCGTTGAGGAGTGCCCCATTCGAGGATGCGGAAGCGAGAACGTAGCCGATCGCAAGAAGAGCCGCGATGGGAACGACGTAGATCTGCACAAAATGCACGGTCCACGAAAGTGTGCGCGACCGGCTCATCGCTGCATTCACATGGAAGATCGACAGCGCAATCATGGCGCTGATGGTGGCATAGGCGGTTACGAAGATCTGGTCCGATAGGGTTGCATCGTCTGCAATCGGCTGATTGAGCGCGAGATAAAGTGCGATTGCCGACAGGAGCGCTGTCACCTGAATAGCAATGACGGCGTTGAATTCAACGCGCGGGATGAAGTTTGCCAGATAGGCGACGATCATGATGAACGTCAACGGCACGATGACGCGCAGCACGTAGTCGGTGACTTGCCGTTTCATCACCCAGGTATAATTGAAATTGTAGTAGGGAATGATCCGCTCTTCTCCCAGAACCCCGCCGATCGAGCGGATGATCTGCTCATTCGTCCCCACGTAATGGCTGCGCACGCGCCAACCGTCGACGCGAAAACTGTGACTACGCACGTCCTCTGAAGGCGGCTGGAGAAAGAATGCCGACGACGTGCTGGCCGGCTGGAATGAGATCGAGAAGACTTGCTCGTCGAAGGGATACTCGCGCAAGTTCGGCTCGAACATGAAGCGACCAGAGACCTTGTAAATCTTGGTGCCACGCCCCGCTGTCTCGCCACTGCGTGCCTTGTGCACCTCCCGAATGCTGATCAACGGCGCCGCCGTCACCGAGCTATGATACGCATTCGTGAATTCGACGGCCGTCATCGGCATATCGGGCCCGCTGCGCATCGTGAAGAAAAACTCGGCCTCGAAGCTCTTGTCATTGCTGTCGACGCGATAAATCCGCTCCATGTCCAAGTGCACATAGAGGACGGGCACGCGCACAATGGCGGTCCCAGCCCGCACATACTGGACAGGCGCGAGAATCGATCCTGCCTCACCTGCTGGCTGCCATACGAGCAACGAACGCTCTGCTGAGGCCCGATCACGCGAGAAGGTCCAGTCTTGCGCCCAGCCCGACCAAACACGCCGGCCTTCAACCAGGTGGGAGAGCTGGTCCATAACGGACTTTCTTATGTCGCTGACGTCGGATGAGGGGCTCTTGTTGGCAAACTCCGCAATCATTGCGACTTGGTCTGCGTACCGCGCACCGTAACCGGTTGCGTAGTCTGAGTACTTGTGGCGGTGGCGCACCGAATCCGGGCGGCGCATCAATTGCTCAAGACGTTCATTGTTGAGGTTGGCGATCCCGCCTTCGGCAATCTCGTAGATGGCGCCGCGATAATTTTTCCCACCGCCGCCTGCGGCCGCAATCACGCCGTTGATGGAGCCAAGCCCGATAAAGACGGGCTTCGCGATGCCGTCAGCTGAAAGGCGTTTCAGAAACTTCGCACCGCGAACTGACCCCAGCGATAAGAAGATGATATCGGCTTGCGTATTCTCGACGCCTTCGACGGCACGGTCGAAGGCCTCTGTATCACCATCAACATCGCTGGCCTTCACAAAGAACGAGGCGACGAGCGATGAGGGATCGGAAAGTCCTTCCAGATAGTTGTGATAGACATTGGTGTAGAGGTCTTCCTCGTTTCCGATGAATACAACGCGCGGGAATTGATCCTTTGCGAAGCTTGCAAACACCTCCTGCTCGTCGCGCACCGAGCGCGTCAGCGAGTGGATGTTGGGATAATCGGCGAACAAAGTTTCGACCGACACCTCCGAGATGAATGGGACTCCACTGTCACCAATGCGTTTGACAACGAGCGCTCCGCGCGTGGACGTCCAGATGCCAACCATGCCGATCAGCATGGGATCGGCCAGCGCCGCATCGACATTCTCGATCGTCTTGGCGCCGTCCTGCTTGTCATCGTAGAAGGCAGCCTCTACGTCCCGCCCTTTGACGCCGCCTGCGGCGTTCAGCATCTCGACCCTGTGCGAGACAAAGTCCTTGATCGCAAGCACCTCCTCGGGTCCGGCCTCGGGCATGCGGTCGGTGCTTATGAAGACGGCGATCGTATAGGGCCCCGACGCTGGAGCCTCGGCATTGGCTGCTGCCCAAGACCCCGTCAATGCCAATGGAACCAAGATGGCTACGAACATTGGGCGCAAGTAACTTGCCCACCCCACCAGCCGGCGCACGAACGACGCACAAAGAAGCATTCCCTTCCCCCCTGCTTGAAGGTCAGGCGGTGGCCTGTTTCGCTGGTCATAACATTATTGCGGGCGCCGTCAGCTATGCGCGGCGTGCTTTCAGCGTACAATCAACAGGGGACATTCAAGCCCAGCTGACAGCGGACGCAGACTGCCCTCCGCCGGCAAGACCAGGCCGCCATATTTTGCCAGTGCGAACCCGGCCTTGTGACGGCGCAACGCCCCTGCCACGGCGCTCGAATCGCCCTTTTTCACCAAAACGCTATCCAACGTAACGTCGGCGTTATCACCCAACATCAGTCGCGCTTCGCCTTCCAACCATGCCAGGTCGCCCACATGCTCGCCTACAAGCAGCAGTATAACTCTGGCACCGCTTGCCTCTTTGAGCCGCTCTGTGGATTTGAGCATCGGGCCGAGGCGTTCGACCTCCTCGACAGCAGCAACGATAGGCCCTTCAATTCGGTGTGCCATCGGTCCGGCAATGACAACGCCGGTCGTCCCAGTGACCGTGGCAAAAAGCTCGCGCAATTGCGCCTCCTTGCCGACACCGAACGGCTCCCCAATGGCAACCATGTTCCAGGGCCCGCGTTCCGAACAGGCCATTGCGAGTGCCGCCAGGGGATCGTCACGCACAACCCGGCCGCGCCATGCGATCGAACGGCGGTCTGCCATGTTCGCGATCCTGCGCTGCAGGGCTGCACCAATAAAATGAATCTCTCGATCAAGGTCGGCCGTAGGAAGGTCTCGCCAACCCTCTTCGTATGAAGAAATAACGCGCGCAAAGGGGAAACTCTTGAGATCGAACAATTGCCGATCTTCAACGAACAGACTCTCGACCTCAGACTGATAGGCGCTCGCCAAGAACATTGCTGCGTCGATCGCTGTCGCGCTTGCCTGGGCCGAGGCGCCAAGCCACAGGACGACGCGCCCTCTGTCCTCAGCAGCTTCGGCAACGTGAGCGATCATGCTGCGCTCCGGTCAGCGGGCTCGCCCAATCGATCTTTGCGTTCTTGCAGCACCCGCTCAACGTCCGCGACAGACGTTACCGCGCGTCCCGCTGTGCCTGCCCAATGATCGGCCTCACGACAGATATCGGCAAGATAGGCGACCGAGAGGGAAAGGTGGCCATTGCCGCCCGCTTGCTCTGCCGCCTGATCGATCAGCATGGCAACGCCCCCCGCATCGAGCGGTTTCAAGCCATGCTGTTTTACCAGACCGGCGATCAGCCGCGCATATTGCGCCACGGTTTCACTGGAACGCTCGATTGCGTTCTCAAACATCGCCTCCACCTTGAAGAGGCGCTGAAGCCCAGGATCGATGGTAGCGAGTTCGCGATGGGCTTGCTCGTCACCAAACACCACGACCTTCACCTTGAGCGGTATGGGCTCCAGGTCTGGAATTTCTCCACCTAGAGGGCCGATTGGATCGGCTGGAGGGTCAAAGCGGATCTCTCCTTCCTCCAGTGCATGGCGGAATGCGCGGGCGACGTCAGGTGCCGCGATAAGCGCACGGGCATCAAGCAGAAGGAACCCTCCGTTGGCGCGATGCAGAGCGCCAGGCTTGATGCGAACGATTTGCGGCGCTTGGCCGCTGTCAGCGGGACTGCATTCAATGCGCCCAAACAAATTCGCGTAAGTCGGGTTCGACTCGTGCACGATGGGCACACCGTCCGTGCTGCTGTGGGCCGCCATGACATGAGCGCGATAGCGGGTGAAACGCAAATCGCCCGCCGTCGAAATGGGAACCATGACGCTTTCCTGCACGCGTCCGCTCGCTTTGAGGAAGAGGCCGGCATTGCGAACGAGGTCGCGCGCAACCGCGCTGAGGTAGCTTGAGACGCCCTCGACCTTCGCGAACTGCTCCTTGAATTCATCGATCACAGCACGCACCTGCCGCCCCGCAACCTTTTCGTTGAGCTCCAGAAGCCGCTCGCGCCGCGCTTTCTCTGCTGCTGGCGCCTCCTGCAGAATAGCTTCGACCTCCGCCTCAACGGTCGCGATCTTGGCTTCCACCTCTTTGCGCAATGCCGCGGGAACCGAGTTGAAGACATCGATGCTGACCACCTTGCCTTCGAGAATGGGCGCTACGGCAATGCCCGCTGGTGTGCGAAGGATCGCAATGTTTTGCTCCTCAACCCGTCGTCTCAGTGCTTCGAGAGCATCTTCGCGGGCGAATCGGTACTCCTCCTCGATCGCACTTCGCCGTATTTCGTAGTCGTCCGCCCCAAAAGCAGCCGGCAGCGCGTCCGCGAGTTGGTCTATTGCATCGGAGAAAATCTCGCAGAACCGCTTCGCCTCGCCTGAGGGAAATTTCAGCGCACGGAAACCACCGGCCGCATCGAAAGATCTGACGTAGACCCAATCGGAGGGAGACACTGCCTCTTGCGCGGCTGCCTCCAACCTTGAGTGGGCCGCTCTCCGCCGGCCAGATCCCGCAGGCCCCACCACACGGATGTTGTAGCCTTCACCCTTCATACCAATGCCAAAGTCGAGCGCCTCGAGCGCCCGCCTTTGGCCGATTGGGCTCGCAGAAGGCTCCAGTTCGGCGGTTGTCTCGAATCCCAGCTTGCTTGGGTCCACGCGAGTCTCCGATGCCCCCGGCTCAGCCGAAGGCGCCTCCGCAGCCTCACCCGCCGCCGCCTCATTCGCCGGCGTCGGCTCCGATGCGACCTCCGGCTCGGAGATCTCCTTGTTTTGCTTGTCTTTTTTGTTCGCTCGCCTAAAGAACATCGGCTAAGGCCCCCGCCTCGACATCAGTTTGCCAGAACAACACGTTCGGTCTCGAGCAGACCCGTGCAGGCTCGATTGGCTTGCCCGTTTAGGGCATTATGAAGTGGCTTCCCCCACATCATGCGCTCCTACCAGACTTGTGGCGGAGAAATGACGGCATCACAGGATAAAGCGGGTGAAACTGGCATCGTTATGGCAGAGGTGCCAAACCGCGACGCCCGGACGCGCGAAGTTTCCCGCGGCGTGGGTCGGCTCATGCGCGCCCTGGGGTTTGCCAGCCTTTATGAACTGCCTCTGCCCAATGGACGGCGCGCGGACGTGGTCGGCCTGTCCGCAAACGGCGATATCTGGATTATCGAGGTCAAATCGGGGGTGGAAGACCTACGTGCTGACAGCAAATGGCCAGACTACCGGGAATACTGCGACGTGCTGTTCTTTGCCGTTGGCCCCGACTTCCCGGTGGACATCCTCCCGGCGGAGACTGGAATCATCCTTGCCGATCGCTACGGCGGTGAAATCGTACGCGAAGCGCCCGAGCACCGGCTGGCACCCGCACGCCGAAAGTCAATGACATTGCGGTTTGCGCGCGCGGCCGCGCTGACGCTGCAGCTCGTCATCGATCCCAATCTTGAAAATTCCTGACTCGGGAAATCCAAGCCGAACCAATTATTTCGGCGCGCGTTTGGCCAAGATGCGTTGCAAGGTCCGGCGATGCATATTCAAACGCCGCGCCGTTTCCGAAACATTGCGACCGCACAGCTCATAAACGCGCTGAATATGTTCCCAGCGCACGCGGTCTGCCGACATGGGATTTTCGGGCGGCGCTGCTTTCGAATTCGATGGTGCCAACAGGGCGTCCGTCACATCGTCGGCGTCAGCGGGTTTGGCTAGATAGTCGACAGCCCCGAGCTTTACGGCGGTCACGGCCGTCGCAATATTTCCATAGCCCGTCAGAACAATTGCGCGCGCATCGGGCTTAATCCGATTGAGTTCGGCAATGACGTCAAGACCGTTGCCGTCCTCAAGCCGCATATCGACCACCGCGAATGCCGGCGCTTTGGCCCGTATCAGCTCAATTCCCTCGGCAACCGAGTGGCCGCCCCTGACCTCAAAGCCGCGCGATTCCATCGCTCGAACAAGCCGCTGCAAAAACGGGCGATCATCATCGACGATCACCAACGAACGGTCTTCGGGCAGTTCGTCTTCACGAAAGGAGAGGTCTTCTGTTGTGTTCATTTTTCCTCCGGAGGTGCCGGGATATATCGTTTTATCCTGTCCTTCCACAAGGCCTCCCCGACCAGTATAGGTCCTGACAATTCGAATGACATTTCCCGGAATTCGGGATCGGACCGCCTAAAATGGCACTTTGATCGCATGCTGTCAGCTTAAAGATGCTTCGTTTGTCAACGCTGCCTAATGCCTTTCGAGGGGACGAAAGCCGGAATTGAACGCTAGATTTGTAGCTGCAATCGCCGGATCGCCCTCAAACGCGGCCCGCGGCCAGTTCACACGAACAATGGCGCCCGTTTCCGGGTCAGGACGGTTTGCCAGATTTACGATTGCGCCTGAGCGTTCCAGTAGCGTCTTCGCGATAAAGAAACCGAGCCCAAGTCCTGTGGAATCTTCATCTCGCGGACCGTCGCCAAGCTGGGCGAGAGCAGACCGTGTTGTGACGTAAGGCTCTCCGACGTTATCCATGATTTCGGGCGGGAAGCCGGGACCGTCGTCGATAATTGTCACGATCACTTCGGACGCGTCCCATATTGCGTGAACTTCCACCTGCGAATCTGCAAAGTCGGTGGCATTCTCAATAATGTTGCCAAGCCCGTAGATGAGCCCAGGCCGTCTTTCGGCCACAACCTCCGGCAGCGCCGTTTCCGGTCCATCAACTGCCGGACCAGCAGTGATCGCAATTCCAACCTTATCCGTCCGATAGGGCGCGGCGGCCTCCTCAAGCATCGCACGCATGCTCACGCGCGCATAAAGTGGATCCTGCTCGCCGGGATGGCGCGTTAGCTTTTGCAGGATCTCACGGCAGCGCAGAGCTTGCGTCTTAAGCAGGGAGATGTCGTCGCGCAGGGGACTATCCGGCCCGACCTCGTTCTCAAGCTCTTTGGTTACCACCGCAATGGTGGATAGCGGCGTCCCGAGTTCGTGCGCGGCCGCGGCCGCCAAACCATCAAGCGCATGCAGTTTCTGCTCGCGGGCAAGCACCAGATCCGTCGCAGCCAGCGCAGCCGACATACGGCGGGCCTCTTTGGTCAACCGCCAAGCATAAAGAGCAAGAAACGTTGAGCAGGCGCACACTGCTGCAAAGGCACCTAACCGGTAAATCAAGGGCAGCTCGAAGCTCACTCCGTCAAACCACGGCAGTGGCTCATGCTTGACGACCAATAGTCCTGCCGCCGCCATTGCCAGCAGGCCAAGCCCGACGGTAATGCGCAGTGGCAAGGTCGCGGCCGACACCGTAACGGGCGCGACAATCAACATCGTGAAGGGATTGTCGATACCGCCGGTGAGGTACAACAACGCGGCGAGCTGCACGATGTCATAGGCAAGCAACGCCGTGGCGAACCACACGCTCAACCGGTGACGGGACGGATAGCTGATGGCCAGAAAGACGTTTAGCCAAGCCGACAACGCGATGACAGTAAGACACGTTCCGATTGGTAGCGAAAAGCCAAGCACGAAATAAATGATGCCGATCGCAGCAAGCTGCCCGAGAACAGCAATCCAACGCAGCCGCACGATTGTGAACAATCGAAGTCGACTGTCGACCGGATCATCAAAAACGCCAGTACTCTGGCGCGACCTGAGAAATCTTTGCAACGCAACCAAACCTTGAACAGCTCATATCCCTGAATAGGTTAGCACAACGCCCGTGTAGCGTGTGAATTCGGCATGCAATTGGTTTGCTATCGCTTTCCCGGCGTCACGGTTGGGGCCGGAAGCGACAATGGGGCACGCCGGTCAGGAGTTGCCGGTCAGCGCACACAAGCGTACTTGCGACGGCAGGCCAAGAACGAGAGCAAAAATGAACACGAAATTGATCGTAGTTGTTGTGGCAGGGCTTTTCCTGGGCGCCATAGCAGCTGTCGCCATACTGCCAGAAGCGCGCCACGCTCTATTCTCGCCGCCAGGCCCTCACCCTCAAGTAAGTGGGAAGGCACTCGTCGGCGGCCCATTCACTTTCACTGACCACACGGGCAAACGCGTCACCGACAAGGACTATCGCGGCCAAGAGATGCTTATCTTTTTTGGCTTCACATCGTGTCCCGACATCTGCCCGGCGGCAATGCAGCTTGTGTCGGCGGCACTCGACAAACTCGGGCCCAAGGCCGAACGCATTACGCCGATCTTCATAACGGTCGACCCGCAGCGCGATACACCTGAAAGGCTTGCGGAGTTTGTCGCAAACTTCAACCCGCGAATTGTCGGTCTGACCGGAACACCGGCGGAAACGGCCGCCGCTGCCAAGGCCTATCGGGTCTATTACAAAAAGGTCGAAGACAAAGATGCCCCTCAAGCGTACACGATGGATCACACGTCCATCATGTACCTGATGGATGCAAACGGTGAGTTCATCACGCACTTCTCGCCAACCACGACGCCAGACGAGATGGCGGCACGTATCGCCAAAACACTGTAGAGCGCGAACCGCATCGTCGTCCTTTTGCGCCCTGAAATGGGCCAAATCTAAAACGCGTATCAATATGCTTGGCACCTGCGCGGCCAGGGCCGGCCTTTGCCCCACCGGTCGGCGGAGTCAAGCAGTCGCGGCGGCAAGGCAACACTGTGGCAGCTACGTCCACAAAGGTTGATGTTGAAGCTGGAAAAGAACGTAGAATTGCTCTACCCAAAGCAAGAGTCCAAGCTCATGGAGTGTTGCTTATTGGCTTCATCACAGGGATCTGACCCTGGCGGCTCTATTCAAATCGAGGGATCAATGCGGCGAACCAGAACCAGCACCTGCGCCGTTCTGAAACCTCCGCAAATCGCGGAGCTCGGTTGCCCAGTCGAAGTTCGCAGACACCCGGCAGCCCGCCGCCTGACACTGCGCGTTAGCCGCACACGCCGGGCCGTCATCGTAACGCTTCCCATGCAATGCGACCTTGGCGAGGCGGGGTCATTTCTCAATCGCAACATTGACTGGGTGCGCGAACGGCTCGACAGTCTGCCTCGTCCCGTGCCGTTTTGTGATGGGGCGCTGCTCCCGCTGCGCGGTGAATTTCACCGGATCACCTTAACAGGCAAGCGTGAGCTCAAAGGTGTCGTCCACGTGCACCGCTCAGACACCGGCTTGGCCGAGCTACATGTTGGCGGCAGCGTAGAGCACGCCGCACGCCGCTTGCGTGATTGGCTTTTCGAAGAAGCGCGCCGCGATCTCGATGCCCGCGTCATGCATCACGCCAAAAAACTGTCGGTTTCCCCAAAGCGAATTGCGGTGCGCGACCAAGCCACGCGTTGGGGCTCTTGTTCAACGGCAGGCGCACTTTCCTTCTCCTGGCGTCTCATCTTGGCGCCCCCGCATATTCTGGACTACGTGGCAGCCCACGAGGTCGCCCACCTTGCTCAGATGAACCATGGGCCGAAGTTTTGGGCCCTCGTCGTACGCACGATGCCGCAGATGGAGCAAGCCAAGCTTTGGTTGCAGACCTATGGACTGGACCTGCATCAATACGGCCCAGCCGTTGGCTGATTAGACGTCGAGGTTTGCGACGGTCAGCGCGTTTTCCTGGATGAACTCGCGGCGCGGCTCGACGACATCCCCCATCAGCTTTGAGAAAATCTCATCCGCCTCGGCCAAGTCGCCGATCTTGACCTGCAAGAGCGTGCGCGCCTCGCGATCAAGCGTGGTCTCCCAGAGCTGCTCGGGGTTCATCTCACCCAAGCCCTTGTAGCGCTGTAGCGAGACTCCCTTGCGCCCGGCCTCATAGATGGCATCTAGAAGCGTTCGCGGCCCAAATACGTCTTTCGTCTCTGTCCTGCGCCTAAGCCGTGCAGGCTTGCCGTAGACCTCATGCAGATGCTGATGGCGTTCGTTGAGACGCCTCGCATCGAGTGAGCCCAACAGAGCCAGATCGAGCGCATGCACCTCGGTCACGCCGCGCACTTCACGCTTGAAGAAGAAGCCGTCGTTGCCATAGCGGCCCTCCCAGCCCATCTCGGTCTCATCGGAGATGGAATCGAGACGCCCGGCGATCTCGTGGGCGATCCCATTGGCCTTCTCAGCCGAGCGCATGAGATCCGGCTCGAAGGCGCCGCCAATTGCCGCCTGCTCCACCACAAGGCGCGAATAGCGCGTATGCAGCCCGTCCATCACAGCGACGATTCCGCGCGCTTGATCGACAATGCCTCTGAGATCTTGGCCTGCGCGTTCTTCACCCGTACCCGAGACCAGAACGGCCTCCTCGAGGCCCGACTCGATCAGGTAGTCCTGAAGCGCGGGCTCATCCTTCAGGTACGTCTCTGACTTTCCACGCGAGACCTTGTAGAGGGGCGGCTGAGCAATGAAGACATGCCCCTTCTCCACCAATTCCGGCATCTGCCGATAAAAGAACGTCAAGAGCAGCGTGCGAATGTGCGCCCCGTCGACGTCGGCATCCGTCATGATGATGATCTTGTGGTAACGCAGCTTCGACAGATCGAAGTCGTCGCGAATGCCGGTCCCGAGCGCACCGATAATATTCGTGACTTGCTCAGAGGAGAGCATCTTGTCGATGCGCGCACGTTCCACGTTGAGGATCTTGCCGCGGATCGGCAATACGGCTTGGTACTCGCGTTTTCGTCCTTGCTTGGCCGAGCCACCAGCGGAGTCACCCTCGACAATGAACATCTCGGTGTTGGCGGGATCGCGGTCCTGACATTCGGCCAGACCACCGGGCAGACGCAAGCTGTCGAGAGCACCTTTACGCCGCGTCAGTTCGCGCGCTTTTCGCGCGGCCTCTCGTGCGAGCCCAGCTTCAACGATCTTGCCGACGATGGTCTTGGCTTCCTTGGGGTGCTCCTCGAACCAGGCACTCAACTGCTCGCCCACCGCACTCTCAACGGCCGGCTTTACCTCGGAGGACACAAGCTTGTCTTTGGTCTGGCTGGAAAACTTCGGGTCTGGAACTTTGACGGACAGGACACAGGTCAGACCCTCGCGGGAATCCTCGCCTGAAAGATCCACCTTCTCCTTCTTCGCCAGCCCGCTTTCCGATGCGTACTTATTGATAACTCGCGTCAGCGCCGCGCGAAAACCGGCCAAGTGCGTGCCACCGTCACGCTGAGGAATGTTGTTCGTAAACAGCAGAACGTTCTCGTGATAGCTGTCGTTCCACCACATTGCGATCTCGATCCCGATGCGGTCTCGATCGGCATGGATCATGATCGGCTCTGGGATCAGCGATTGTTTGGAGCGGTCCTGGTAACGCACAAACGCGGCCGTGCCACCGTCGTAAACCATCTCCTCGCGCTTGATGTCAGCGTGGCGGGCGTCGGTGATAATGATCTTCGCGCCGGAATTGAGAAAAGCGAGTTCGCGCAGACGGTGTTCCAGCGTCGCGAAATCGAACTCTGTCTTGGTAAACGTCTCCGTGCTCGGCAGAAACGATACTTCGGTTCCGTGCTTGCCTTCGGCATCTCCAACGACGCGCAGTGGGGCCACGGGCACCCCATTCTCAAACTCGATGAGGTGCTCCTTGCCTTCGCGCCAAATTCGGCACTTGAGCCATGCCGACAGCGCGTTCACGACCGATACGCCGACGCCATGCAAACCGCCGGAAACTTTGTAGGCGTTTTGATCAAATTTGCCGCCGGCGTGCAGCTCCGTGAACACGATCTCGGCCGCCGATCGTTGGGGGTCCTGATCGTCGTCTGTCTTGATACCGGTGGGAATACCGCGTCCGTCATCGCGAACCGTGCAAGACCCGTCGGGGTTCAAGGTGACCTCGCATTTTTGCGCGTGACCAGCCAAAACCTCGTCGACGGCGTTGTCGACGACCTCGTAGATCATATGGTGGAGACCCGAGCCGTCGTCGGTGTCGCCGATGTACATGCCCGGCCGCTTTCTTACGGCATCGAGCCCCTTGAGCATCTTGATCGACTCGGCGCCGTAGTCCTCGGCACCCGTGCTCTTTTTAGCGGGCGAAGCGGTCATTCAGTGCTGTCCTTGAGGGTCAGTCTATGTTGCAAATTCTTATACCATGGAACGTCCCGGAAAGGCGGGAAAAAGCGCGTTCTCTGCCCTAGAGAACCGAAGCGAAAATCATTTCTTTTCAAGATCTTGTGCGGCGCACGCCGACGTTCAAGCGGATGCGGCAAAGAACCCCGTCACACCGCCTTCGTCCACCCGCCAAAAACAGGCCTTTTGGCCGAGTGCAGCAAAGGCCTCAGCCTCAGTTCCGGTCATCCAAGCTTGGGCCCCCAAACGCAGAATTTCATCGAACAGGGCCGTGCGCCGAGCCGTATCCAAATGGGCTGTCACCTCGTCGAGGAGCAGGATCGGGGCGACCCCGCCCCGCTGCCGCAAAACGAGCTCCGCGTGTGCCAGAACGAGGCCCAAAAGCAATGCCTTTTGTTCTCCCGTCGAGCACAGCCGGGCCGACATATCTTTCGGTCCATGGGATACGATCAAGTCGGACCGATGTGGACCGTCAAGTGTCCTTCCAGCAGCCCTGTCGCGTTCCCGGTTGTCGCGTAGAACCGAAATGTAGGCGTCCTCAACGTCGACGGCAGCACTATGCGCAAGCCCCGCTTCGAGAGATCCCTCAATAGCAACCGCAGCCCACGGAAAGGGAGACTTGGGATCGCGCAGACGCCGCGCTTCCGTGATGGCAACTAGGCTCGCGACCGTCTCGGCACGCGCCGCAGCGATCGCAGTACCGGTCTCGGCCATCAGGAGTTCCAGACCTTCGAAACGTGAGTCCTCCCGCACGCCATCCGCAAGCAGCCGGTTGCGCTGCTGCATCGCGCGCTCGAAGCGACCTGCAAGCGGGCGGTAGCTGGCATCGAAGCAAACAATGAGCTGGTCAAGAAAGCGGCGGCGTTCCGAGCCCGGCCCTGTGAAAAGCGAATCCATTGCTGGTGTGACCCACACCATCTCAATGTACTCGCCGAGTGCACCTGAGCCGCCAGCCGGCTCACCACCAATGCGCACGATGCGGCCGGCGCGTTCTGTAGCGCCATGCGCGGCTGCCAGGCCGGTGCCGATATCGACCTCACCAAGGTGCGTGTGGGCGCGTGCAGAGACCGTCCAGCCCCCAGAACCGGCACCGCGCGCCAGATCCGGGAACGCCGCCCGGCGCAGGCCACGGCCGGGGGCCAAGAGTGAGATCGCCTCCAGAAGATTGGTCTTTCCCGCACCGTTTGCGCCAACCAACACCTGAGGCTGGCCCCTGGCCTTGAGCGTTAGGTATCCGTAGTTGCGGAAATCGGTAAGCGTCAGCCGTTCGACCCACAGCTTGGCGCTGTCGCCGTAGTGCGGTGGGGCGGGGATATCCCGGGTCGCTGCATCCACCGGTTAGACCCGCATCGGCATCAGCACATAAAGCGCTGATTCGTCATCCGTGTCGGTCACCATGGTCGGAGACCCCGGATCGGCCAACTTGAAGCGGGCTTCCTCACCCTCAAGCTGACTAGCTATGTCGAGCAGGTAGCGCGCATTGAAACCGATCTCGAGCGGATCGGCCGTATATTCAACGGCGATCTCTTCTGTCGCACTGCCGCCTTCTGGATTGTTCACGGACAAGATGAGCTTGTCGGGTTTGATGTTGAGCTTCACCGCACGCCCACGCTCGCTCGCAATGGTTGAGACGCGATCGACAGCGCTCATGAAATCGGCATTGGAGACCTTCATCTCCTTGTCATTGTTCTGCGGAATGACCCGTCCGTAGTCGGGGAACGTGCCGTCAATCAGCTTGGAGGTAAGCGCCACCGAGCCGATTTCAAATCGTACCTTCGCCTGGCTCACACCGACCTTAACCGCCGCAGTACTATCCTCAATAAGCCGGTTCAGCTCGTGGACCGTCTTACGTGGAATGATCACACCCGGCATGCCATCGGCACCATTTGGCAGCGGCAGTTCCACCTGCGCTAGTCGGTGTCCGTCGGTTGCCACGGCACGAAGTGTGGCCGTCTTCCCCGTCTGAGCCGTGTGAAGGTAGATGCCGTTGAGGTAATAGCGCGTTTCCTCAGTCGATATGGCAAAGCGCGTCTTTTCGATCAGCCGCTTCAAGTCCTGCGCATCGAGCTCAAACTCGTGAGCCAGCTCACCCACGCCAATATCCGGAAAATCTTCAGCGGGGAGGCTCTGCAGTGCAAAGCGGGCTTGTCCCGCAGCAAGGGTAAGCCGTTCCTGATCGCCATCGCGACGAATGTCGACCTGGCTTCCGTCGGGCAGCTTGCGCACGATGTCGTGGAGAATGTGAGCCGGAACGGTTACGGCGCCCTGCGTACCCACGTCTGCCGACACCGTCTCGACGACCTCACGCTCCAGATCGGTTGCCTTTAGCTCGAGCGAAGAATCGCGGGCCGCCAACAGAACATTGGACAGGATCGGGATCGTGGTCCGTCGTTCGACGACGCTGGTGACGTGACCAAGCGCCCTCAATAGTTCACCACGTTCAATCACTAGCCGCATGGATCGCCCCCTCGGCGCATCTTCAGTGTCCTAACCCCGCCTCTGTCGAGGTTCTGACGGGGTACCTTCTCTAGAGAATGGAGCGGGAAGGTTGAAACCACGAACGCGGAAAAAGGATTCGTGATTGGCCAACTTGACCCGATGACGCCGCCTTTTTCAAGGGGCGCGCCTCCAAGACAGAAATTCGCGATGGATGAGAACGGACCGGGAGCGGCGCCATAAGACACCGTCCCGCCCGCCGTAAGCCCCAAATCCAGCCCTCCGAGAAGGAAAAAAGCGGGTTCTCGACCCCTCTTAACCTTCAGTGGCTGAGGATCTTTTTCAGCTCCTCGATTTCATCCTGCAACCGTGAATTTCCAGCGATTTCGCCTTCAATCTTGCGAATGGCATGGAGAACGGTCGTGTGGTCGCGGTTGCCGAATCGACGGCCGATTTCGGGCAACGAGCGTGCCGTCAGTTGTTTGGCAAGGTACATGCCGATCTGGCGGGGCCAGACGACGGAGCGATGCCGGCGCTGCGATAGCAGATCGCTCTTTGTGACTCCGAAGTGCCGCGAAATGATCCGCAGAATGTCCTCGATCTTTATCCGGCGCGGCTCCAGGCCTTGCACGAGATCACGGATAACAGTTTCCGCGACATCGGGCGTGATCGGCGTGCGCATATACTGCCAGGTCGCATACAGGCGAGTAATCGCGCCTTCCAGCTCGCGACCGCTTTCGGTCAGGCGGCCTGCCAAAAGCGAAAGGGTCTCAGGCTCGAGAGCGAACGAGGGATCAAGCGCACGCTTTTCGGCAAGCCGCTTTTCCAGGACGCGCAAACGAAGCTCGTGATCATAGGCCCCGATCTCCGTGACGAGACCTCGCTGGAGCCGTGAGCGCATGCGTTCGTTAAGGCGTTCCACGTGGTTGGGCGCACGCGCTGAGGCGACCACCAACTGACGCCCGCCGTCGAGCAGCGCATTGATGATGTGATCAAACTCTTGCTCAGTGCGCTCGCCATGCATGAACTCCAGATCGTCGATCAAGAGTATGTTGATGCAGCGAAACTTCTCCTTGAAGGCGAGCGGGTCCTGACTGCGCAAGGCCTCGACGAACTGGTAGCGGAAGCGCTCGGCCGTAAGGTACAGCACCTGCGCCTGTGGGGCCCGACGCTTCACCTCCCAAGCAATCGCGTGAAGCAAATGAGTCTTGCCGAGCCCGACGGAGGAATGGACGTAGAGCGGATTGAAGCCCGGGTTGTCGCTCAACACCATCTCGGCCACTTGCGTGGCACCGGCATGCGCCATGCGGTTCGAAGCACCGACAACGAAGCTGTCAAAGGTGTAGCGGGGATCGAGCGGAGATCCTTCAAATCCGCCAACGCCCGTTCTTCCGACCGCAATCGTCGAAGCCAGGATTCCAGCATCGCATTGGTTCGGCCCTACGGTGGTGCCAATGTGCGAGTTCGCCGCGACGTCATTGCCGCATGCCACCGCTCCTTGCCGATCATCTTTGTGGATCTGCTTACCGTCCCCGGGCTGGCGCAGCAAAACATCTACGCGCTCTGCACCTTTGAACTCGGCGCGGCAGCACTCCAGCAGATCCTCGGCGTAGTGAGACTGGATCCAAGTTCTAAGAAACTTGACTGGAACCGAGACCTTCACGGTCTTGGCGTCGAAGCTCTCAAATTCAAGGGCATGGAACCAACTTGAGAAGATGTCGTCACCCAACCTGGCGCGCAGCATTGCGCGAGCCTTTAGCCCTTTTTTCTCTGCATCGCCTACCGCTTTTGTAACTCCCGGACGTTCGGTGGTCGCTGTTGCGCGCTCCGTCTTTTGTATCGTTTGCATTCCATAACCCCCGCACTTCAATTCGGACTTGCCCGCTTCGATTTGAATGTCACGCAAACAAACCCGTACCGTCGCCACCGCGGCTGCGGCTGCGCAATCTGCTAGTTCCTTTCACTTCCGAAACGGGTGCCTCTTAACCTTGCACCCAAGCCAAGCCGGCGGCCTTCCATCCGGCGACCTGCCCTCGATGGCGGTTGGCGTCGAGCGGCCCCTCGAAGCCATCCGTTACGTTGCTACACTTCCGGTATCCGGCATCCGCCATGGCTTCCGCCGCCAGGCGGCTACGAGCACCAGACCGACAAATGAAGTACAGCTGCGTATCTTTGGACGCGCCTGCCTCATCGAGCACTTTCGACATACGTTCCGGAAACGCCGCATCAATCCGGCTCTCCGGTGACGTCTGCCACTCGACTGTCAGCACACGCTTACCGATCTCCGTCAGGTCTGGAAGTCCTACGAAGGCCCACTCCGCTCTCGTCCGCACGTCGATCAACGCGGAATCGGATTCCTTCTTGAGACGCTCCCAGACTTCGTCCACAGCGATTTCTTCAATGTGGATGACTTCCATCGACGGAACTTCCGCTTTTCAACTCATACAGGCCAGGCGCACGCAACTCGATTCCGGCCTGCACCATGACAACGTCAAGCTGTACGATGCACCACCTCGACTTGCTGAGCCCACGCTCAGAAAGCTACGCAAGAACAATATGTGATGACGATGAAACCAGGGACGAAATACCAAACGGTCCTGGTGTCGACGCTCGTCGGAACTCTATCGTTTGTCGTTGGCTCAATTTCACCGAGGCGACGAGTTCGACCGTAGCGGTTAACCAATCGTTAAGCAAGTGGATCGGCGCCGAGTTGCAGCGTCGGACAGGCCCCGCGCAACGCGCTCTGGTCAGTGGAAAACCTGTGCGTAATCGACAAAAGTTGTGCACACGCATTTGAGGAAACTAAGGTTTTCCAACAGGGCATCGTCAGATTGCACACACAGAATGTCCGTCCCCGACAACGTCGTCAAAACTTCATTTTTCTGCTTGCATTCGCCATGCAAAAAGCGGGCAGTACGCACTGCGCCCACCCGCCCGACAATTCAAGTTGGCTTCTGAATCTGTGGCTTACGACCGTTCGCGAATCTCGCATCGATCGTTGAGGCTACCGCTGTCATGTGGCGAACATACCGCACACTCGCCGCGACCAGCAGAAATTTGGTTAGGCTCAGTTGGCCATCGCCTTCACGCGCGCAGATAACCGCGAAATCTTACGACTGGCGGTCTTCTTAGGCAGGACACCATTTTGCGCCGTTCGCGCAAGTACAGGCACGGCAGCTTTCAGGGCAGCCGCAGCCACATCCTTGTCACCACCGGCAATCGCCTCTTCGACCTTGCGCAATTCTGTGCGCGTCCGCGTCATGCGAGCCTTATTGTTTTCGGTACGCCGAACCGCCTTACGCATAGCCTTCTTCGCCGACGAAGTGTTCGCCATTTCAAACCCTTTGCTAACGTCTTGATCTCGTTTCGCTTGCCTGCGCCGGAACTGCCCGGCCCGCAACAGGAGCGAAATGCAGTTGCCGCTCGAAACCTGGGCTCCGAGCGGCAAAAAGTCCGATTTCGCAGACCTATAGACGGGCGCCGCGGGGCGGTCAACGGCCAGCGGCTGGTTTCATGGCCCAATCAGGGGTGCAAACAGGCTTCACCAAATCTGGTAAGGGATCCACTGGACCCGTTGCATCTCGCCGAATAAGGGGGAGTCGCATGAGATCAACTTTGATTTGGATCGTATTTTTGGCCGTCGGGCTGCTCCCGATCCTGTACAGCGCCAACGCCAACATGCCGAGTGTGTTTTTGGGCCTTTCGGCCCTCATTTGCCTGGCATTCGCGGCAATTGCCGTTGCTGATCGCCAAAGCCTTCTGGCAGCAGGTGCAGGCAACTCGGCGCTATCGAGCTGTAGCGCTCGCTATATGGCTCTCGTATGGGCATGGGCCGCGCTCGGATTGCTGACAATCTATGTCTTCATTTTGAGCTGGCATGAGTGGTGGCAATACGTGCTGGGCGCAGGGATCATCGCAGTGCTTTGCCTTTTCTTTTCTGCGGCACTCGCCCGCGATGCGGATGCTGGCCGCGAGGACGAGACTATGCTCAACCTCGCCCGCTATCTGGCAATCGGTCAGCTGGTCGGCATGATCATCGCGATGGTCGGCCTCTATATCGATGACAAGGTGCCCCGAGATCCGCGTGAACCCGACTGGGCGGCGAACACCATCTTCTTTTTCGGGGCGGCTGCACTTGCAGTTATCAGCGCCCACGCGCTTTGGACGACGCCGTCAAAGAAACCGTCGTGAACCAAGCGCCCCTGCCAAAACCTCCACCGCGAAAGCAAAACTGAGGGTCGAGCACATGCCCCTGAAACCGTTGCTCCCAGCCATCGCTGTGGCTTTCGTCCTGAGCGTTCTCGTCATGGTGCTTGGCGCGACCAGGGAGATGCCGTTTCTGAGTATGCTCGCGGCGATCTTCTTCGGCGGTCAGATGATCATCACCGCCGTGCGGATCAACAAGCTGGCTTGGAATGCTCAGGCAGCAGAGCTTGAAGATGCAAACCTTGCCACTTCCGCCAGTCAGAATGGACGCCTCAATGCCATCGTCTATGCATGGGGTGCCGTCGCCATGCTCGCCATCTACGCCCTCACGCCTTTGTATTGGCAGCACTGGTGGCAATACGGCGCCGCGATGGCGCTCGTTGCCGGTGGTATCTATCTATTCGCAAATTGGCTTAGTCCTGCCGACAAGTCGCCACCACCCCGAAAGGCCTTCGACATCGCAGCGGGCTTGGCGGCGCTGCAAGGTGTAGCCATCATTGTCGGACTTGCCTTTCTTCTCTTCTCAGGAAAACTTGGCGCCGCGAAATCCGATTGGGCCGCCAATCAAGTCTTCCTTGTTGGTGGCGTCACGCTTGCCGTCCTTTCGATCGTCTCGGTGCTCAACCACCTGAAGCTCTCCAGGCGAGATGCCCCTAACTAGATGGCCGGCTCAGCGCTGACACTTTGAA
>Ga0315534_1000025_pt1 | contig 70072 bp, 56 predicted proteins | sample SalMarSW160240MG_FD_203094 | JGI IMG/M metagenome (GOLD analysis project Ga0315534, IMG submission 203094) | Salt marsh sediment microbial communities from the Plum Island Ecosystem LTER, Massachusetts, United States - Salt Marsh Sediment SW1602-40 ... | reverse complement strand
GCTTCTGCTCCATGAGCTGATCTTCCAGAACCTGGCAAGCCCGCAGCAGGAGCAGCTGCCCGGCATGCTGAAGAACCTTTCCAATTTCCCGTTCCAGTTCTTCCAGGCTCGAGCCATTTGGGTTTATCCGGAACGACACCGGACAGGTGTACTCAGTGTGACCTTCGTTTCGACGCAGGTCATAGTCCCCGGCAGTTCCGGGGATAGTAGGCTCCCTTTGTGATTTAGCGATTGCTCAGGTGAGCCTACTTCTTTTTCCTCCTATCGGCAATTACGGGACACATCCTACGACCCCTTGCTCACTTGCCGGGCTATGTATATTGGTTTAGACTTAGACTCTGTACCGCTATTACAAATCAGGACTTAATCTATAATTGGATCGATAGCCTAGAGATGGTGCGGACACTCTCTGACCAACCTAGATGCCCTGACTCGCCGACTTCGTGTGAGTGGAGGCGCCGAATTCATGCCAACCTACATAGTTGAAAATCCGCAAACCGTCATTCCATTGGGAGTCGGCACCCCTTATTATTCCGGTACATGTTGACATCTCTTGAAGCGGATCGTATGCCACGGTCCGTTTTTACTTGGTGCCTTTTTACTTGGTGCCTATGAAATATAACCTGCTATTGGAGCAGAGGAGGTGATTGGCCAGGAAACAAGTCGAGATACAGATCGGTCTGAACCAAGATCTCGCGTTATGTGAGAGGAGAGAAGCGAACAATGGCTAAGAAAGTATTTGCACTGTTGATCTTCGCCGCCATGGTGCTCAGTGCCTGCGGTGGTGCTGCAACCCCGACAATAAAAATCGGGATCAACGCGCCTATCACGGGAGATATCCCCAAGGTAGGCGAAGGCACGAAGTTCGCAGCCGAGATGTGGCTGGCTGACATCGGCAGCCAGATCGAGGTCGGCGGCAAGAACTACCCTGTGGAGCTTGTGATCGAGGACAACGAAGCCAAGGGCGAGTCAGCTGCCGCCGTTACGACCAAGTTGATCACGCAGGATGAGGTGCTCGTGATGGTCGGCCCTCAGGCCTCCAAGCAGGCGGTTCCCGCCGGCGGGGTTGCCAACGACCTTAAGACACCCATGATCAGCCCTTGGTCCACCAACCCGGCCACGACCCTCGATCGGCCGTGGGTCTTCCGCACCCCGTTCCTCGATCCGTTCCAGGGACCGGTTGTCGCCAACTTCGTTAATGAGGAGTTTGGCTTTACCAAGGCTGCCGTACTCTATGACGTTGCCAGCGACTACCCCAAGGGGCTGGCGGAGTTCTTCAAGAGCGCGTGGGAGGATCTACATGGCGCCGGCTCGGTCGTCGCTTACGAGAGCTTCACTACGGGCGATGCCGACTTCAGCGCCCAGCTCACAAAGATCAAGGATGCTGGTGCCGAATTCCTGTTCACACCACAGTATTACAACGAAGTAGCGCTCATTGTCCAACAGGCACACGAGCTCGGCTTCAACCAGCCCATCGTCGGCAGCGACAGCTGGGGTTCGGCCGAGACCGTCAACCTGTGCGGCGCGGACTGCTACGGCGCGTTCTTCAGCACGCACTACGCGGCGGAGGGAGCCACGGGTGCAACCAAGGCCTTCATCGATGAGTACAACGCCAAATACGGCTACGTACCGGATGATGTCGGCGCGCTGACCTGGGACTCGCTCAACATCGTCAAACAGGCGATCCAGGACTGCGGTGCGATTACGGGCGATCTGGCGACCGATCGGACTTGCGTCCGTGACGCGCTGGCCAACATCAAGGACTTCGCAGGCATCACAGGTAATATGACCTTCACTGCAGAAGGCGACCCGATCAAGTGCGCGGTGATCGTGCGCATCAGCGAAGAGGGTAAGTTTACCTTCTACAAGCAGGTCTGCCCGTAGGTCCGCGATTCACCTGAACTGCGATGATGACCTAGTGGACAGGTGGTAGGGTACAAACCAGGGGGCGGGTGGCCGCGATGCAACCCGCCCCCTGCTGAGATGAGGAGCGGTATCCATGCAGTCAATCCTCCAAAACCTGATCAACGCATTGCAATGGGGCAGTTTCTACGCACTGATCGCGCTCGGGTACTCGATGGTCTACGGTGTGTTGATGCTCTTCAACTTCGCCCATGGCGACATCTTTATGGTGGGCGCCTATATTGGGTTTTTCGTATCGACCGGTTTGCTGGCACTCGACCTAGGCGGTCTGATAGGCCTGCCGGATGGCGTGGCGCTCGGGTTGGTGCTCGTGCTCACCCTGATCATCTCGATGTTACTGAACACGCTGGTGGGGATGCTAGTCGAGCGCATTGGCTACCGCCCCCTACGCAGCGCACCGCGCGCTTCTGCGGCGATCACCGGGTTGATGCTCGGGATCATACTCGAGACCGGCAACCTGGCCATCTTCGGCGCCGAGCGCCTGTCCTTCCCAACCTTAATCGAATCTCAGACTTTCGTCCTGGCCGGTGTGAGCGTAACGAACAAGAAGATTCTGATCGTGCTGGTTTCGATCTTGCTCACTCTGGCGCTGCACCAGTTCGTCCGACGCACGAAGTGGGGCATGGCCATGCGCGCCATGGCCTTCGATTACGTCGTCGTCCCACTCATGGGTATCTCGATCAACAGCATTGCCTTGCTCACGTTCGGACTCGGGTCGGCGCTCGCTGCTGCTGCCGGGATCCTGTACGGCGTCGCGTATCCGGTGCTCGATCCCTACATGGGGATTCTTTTTGGCTGGAAGGCGTTTGTCGCCGCAATCCTGGGCGGGCGGGGATCGATCCTGGGTGCAGGCCTGGCAGGCTTCATGCTTGGTTTTATTGAAATCTTCGTGGCGACGATCTTCCCCTCCACAATGCGCAATCTGATCGCCTTTGGCATCATCTTGATCATCCTCACCTTCCGACCGCACGGATTCTTCGGAGAGCCCTACAGCGCACAACTGCGGCTGTAACCCATCGAGCGGTTTGCAGGGTCAAGTAGAGATGAGGACATGGATATGGGCGTGACAAGTGATGTAATCAGGACAAATCAAAACATCTGGACCCGGGCTCGAGGCTGGCTGCGTGCGACATACGCTCACGTGCCTTTGCTTGCCTGGCTGTTCGCCAGTCTCTTTTCCGTGCTGTTGGAAACCTTCGTTGGCATTCCGCTGGCACGCGCGCTAGGCCTGGGCAAAATTCCAGCGCTATTTGGCGTTGTTCTTGCGCTGGATAAACCCGCTCTCATTCCGGGCGCATTCCTTTACCTCCTCGTGATCTACGCACTGCCCATCAGCATCCTGGCCCGGTTGGTAGCTGGGATCGCCAACCGGTTGGCTGCATGGCTTATGACCTTCCCGGTGATCGTGACCGCGATCGTCCATCTCGGGTTATTGTACGCCAACCTTAGCCTGTGGGCTGAGTTAAGCGATTACCGCGATCTGGTGGCACGACTGGCGATGATCGCCATCATCGTAACCCTCAGCCTGAACGTCGTGAACGGCTACATGGGCGAATTCTCGTGCTCCCATCCTGGGTTCATGGCGCTCGGTGCCTATGCCGCCTCCTTCTTTACGATCGTCCTTTTCGTGGACGAGAACCGCTTCGGCGCCCCGCTTTTACCTCCCGGGTGGGGGCCGTTCATGTTTCCGATCTCCCTTATCCTGGGCGGGATCGTGGCTGCTCTCGGTGCGCTGCTGGTAGCGATCCCCTCCTTCCGCACCCGGGGCGATTACCTGGCCATCATCTCGCTAGCGTTTATGTTTATCATCAAGAGCCTGTTCGAAAACCTGGAGGTGTTCGGAGGAGCGCGCGGCCTGAGCAACCAACCCAATTACGCCAGCCTGCTGGTGGTGTTCATCTGGACCATCCTTTCGATCTGGATCATCAACAACTTCGTCCGTTCTACGCTGGGTAAAGCGCTGAATGCGGTGCGCGATGGCGAACTGGCAGCCAGCGCCATGACGGTCGATACCCGGCGGACGAAGATGACCGCCTTCCTGTTTGCCGCCTTCTGGGCCGGCGTGGGAGGAGGCCTTCTCGCCCATGTCATCCGCTATATCAACCCTGACACCTTCGGCATCCGCAAGCTGGCCGAGGTACTAGCGATGGTCTATCTCGGCGGTTTGAACTCGGTCACGGGATCGATCGTTGGCGCGGTTGGCTTAAGCTTGATCGGCGAAGCCTTGCGGCCGCTCGAGATCTACAAATGGATCATCATCCCGATCATGCTCATTCTGATCATGATCTTCCGTCCTACCGGATTGGTCGCTTTTACCGAATTCGACCCGGTGAGCCTGTTCAGACCGCGCATGGAAAACCGGAAGGAGGTGGATCATGGCGCTGCTTGAAGTGCGAAACATGACTCACTACTTCGGTGGGCTGCGGGCGGTCCACGATTATAATCTTGCGGTAGAGCCTGGACAGGTTCGTGGCTTGATCGGGCCGAATGGCGCCGGGAAAACAACCGTTTTCAACCTGATCACCGGCATCTATACGCCTACGGAAGGCGAGATCATCCTTGATGGCGAATCGATCAAGGGCCTGGCCCCGAATGTGATCGCCAGCCGCGGCCTCGGCCGTACCTTCCAGAACCTCAGGTTGTGGCGGCATATGACCGTGCTTGAACACGTCAAACTCGCGCGCTACTCGAAGATTAAGTATGGATTGCCCGGCGCTTTCTTCGGCACCCCCGCTCGGGTGCGCGAAGAGGCGGCAATTGAGCGTGTGGCCTTGGAACTGCTTGACCTGGTCTCAATCGGGCACCTGGCTAACCAGATCGTGTCCAACCTGCCCTACGGTGCCCAGCGCCGGGTTGAGCTCGCTCGGGCTCTGTCGACGGAACCGAAGGTCCTCTTCTTGGACGAACCAACGGCCGGCATGAACCCGGAGGAGCTGGTGCAAATGATGGATATCATACGCCACGTCCATGCCGAAATCGGTATGGCGATCTTCCTGATTGAGCACCGCATGAAGGTCGTCATGGATCTGTGCCAGGTCATCCAAACGCTCGTCTTCGGCGAGGTCATCGCCGAAGGTACACCGGACGAGATCCGGAGCAACCCGGCGGTCATCGATGCCTACCTCGGCAAGGAGGTGGTGATCTGATGCTGCTAAAAGTCGAGAAACTGGCGGTGTCCTATGGGAATATCAAAGCGCTGCACGGCATCAGCTTCGAAGTCGACGAGGGCGAGATCGTCTGCATCATCGGTGCGAACGGTGCCGGAAAAAGCACGACGCTGCGAGCCGTTTCACGCCTGATCCCGGCCTCTCCCGGATCCTCAATGCTCTTTGCGGGCCAGGAAATGAGCCACCTGCCAGCCGACAAGGTCGTCACCGAGCTGGGGATCTCACATGTTCCCGAGGGCCGGCGCTTGTTCGATAATTTGACGGTCAGGGAGAACCTCAAACTGGCCACGTTCGCCCGCAAAGACGGTCCAGCCATCAAACGAGATATGGAACGGGTCTTTACGATCTTTCCCCGCCTGGAGGAGCGCATTCAGCAAAAAGCCGGCACGCTCAGCGGCGGGGAACAGCAGATGCTTGCTGTCGGCCGCGCGCTGATGAGCGCCCGGCGCATGATGCTGCTGGATGAACCCTCTATGGGGCTGGCGCCGCTTTTAATGAGGGATGTCTTTGTGGCATTAAAGGATATCAACCAGGAGGGGACGACGATCCTACTCGTTGAACAAAACGCCCGCATGGCGCTCCAGTTTGCCCAGCGCGGCTATGTGCTCGAAAGCGGGAACCTCGTCCTGCAGGGGCCTTCCAAGCAGCTGCTTGAAGATCCACAGGTCAAGCAGGCCTACCTGGGCGGCTAGGTTTCTTTCTGCGCAAGCTGTCTACAATCAGAGAGGGCCTTGGAAGGCCCTCTCTTCATAAGGGTTGCTATGGAGACTCCTGACGCTTGATCCAGGCGACTTGAATCCTAGACGCCTATTCCTTCATCCATCCGGCCAGAGCCCGAGCTCGCGCAATAGCCCAGCTAATTCTTCTGGATTGAAATTGGAAATCACCCTGCCCTCGATCTCGAAGGTAGGCAGCACCAGGTTGTCATCGTTCCACGCCCGCACCTTCTCGCTGGTACCTTCAACGCGGTAGACATCGATCTCCGTGTACTTCAGGTCTTTTTCCGCCAGCCATGCGCGTGCCTTGCGGCAGTCCCCACAGTACGCGGAGCAGTACATGACGATGCTCTCCAGCGGTTGTTCGAGTTCTGCGTGTTCCTCGCTTGCGACAGGTGCCGCACCACCGGGATAGATGTCCCTCACCGCTGCCAGGATTTCATCGTTATCGGGCTGGACGCCGGATTCGTACACTTTCTGATAGCGCAGAGCACCCTCGTGATCGACGATAAAGATCGCTCGTTCACTGTAGCCCACTGTCTGTAAGATCCCATAGGCCGCTGAGACGGTGCCATGCGGCCAGAAATCGCTCAAAAGTGGGAAATGGATGCCCCCGAGATCCTTCGCCCAGGCGACAAGTGTAGGGAGCGGGTCGACGCTGATGCCCAGAACTTGGGCATTCAATCCTGCGTACTCAGCCTGCGTGGCTTCGAACGCCAGGATCTCGCTCTTTCAAACGGGTGTCCAGGCCTGGGGGAAGAAGGCCAGGACGACGCTCCCACCGCGCATCTTGCGTAGATCTACCGCATGCCCAAGGTGGGAGGGTAATTCGAAGGTGGGTGCAGGCTGACCGATTGCTAGTTTCATTGATTTCACTCCAGAGTTAGAACTGCGATTGATTTGTATCTCGGCTGCCCGGAGATCAGCGGCTATCTCCATCATAATGCATGCGCGCTACGCGGGCCGCGATCCCGCTCGTGACCTCGTAGTTGATCGTTCCCCAGCGCTGGCCAAGCTCCTCGGCCGAGATCCGCTCACGCCCCTGGCTTCCGAGCAATACCACCGGCTCACCTGCCTCAATCCGTGAATCCGGATCCAACCCGACCAGGATCTGGTCCATCGTGACCCGCCCGCGCACGGGGCAGCGCTTGCCATCAATGAGTACGTTATTGCTGAGCATCCGTCGAAACCCATCTGCGTACCCCACCGCCACGGTTCCGATGCGCTCCGTGCCGCGTGTGTGATAGACATGGCCATAGCTTAAACCCCGGCCAACGGGCAGCGTCTTGACCTGGGTTACGACGCTCGTCCAGGACAGAGCGGGACGAAACGTCTCGGGCAATTTAACCTCTTCGCTCGGATGCAGTCCGTACATCGCCACCCCGACCCGGACTGCGTCGTACCAGGTGGGCTCAAACCTGAGTGTCGCAGCCGAGTTGGCAGCATGCACAAGCAAAGGCCGTAGCTCCAGCCGGGTGAGCTGTCTCACAAGGCTGGAGAAGATTTCGTTCTGGGCGAAGGTCGGCTCGGGATCGGCCTCATCGGCACGGGCAAAATGGGTAAAGACGCCTTCCAGTTCCGAATGGTCATCCACAGCAACACGCCGGGCGAGATCAAGCGCATCGTCGGGGTCAGCACCCAGCCGACCCATCCCCGTGTCGATTATCAAGTGCAGCCTGGCCCTCTCGCCGACAGCGTGGGCTGCTTGTGACGCAGCTGTTATCTGCGCCTTACTCCAGACCGTGATGGAGACATGTTCAGAGATCATGCCGGGTAACTGCCCTGGCGGAGTCCAACCCAGAATAAGGATCGGGCTGGTTATACCGGCGGCGCGCAGCTCAAGGGCCTCCCCGGCCCGGGCCACGGCCAGCCACCCGGCGCCGGCCTCGAGCGCAGCCCGCGCCACCGGCACAGCCCCATGCCCGTAGGCATTCGCTTTTACCACGGCAAAAATCTCACGCTGCGTCAAGCGCTTGAGAGCGGCGATGTTGTTGCGAATTGCACCCAAATCGATATCGACCCAGGTGGCATGTTCTTGTGTCTCATCCATCCGTCCCAGTATAAGAAGTCCGCGCTGAGATGACAACCTTTCAACCCGACGAGTATAATCGGCCCTCTGGCTGGGTTGGTGACCGGTCGCAGCTTCTTGTCGCATAAGAGAGGTGACTCCGCACGCATGTTTGAGTGGACGCTGGATGCCGTTGATGGCCGGGCGCGCGCCGGGCGCTTCAATACACCACACGGTGTGTTGGAGACGCCGCTCTTCGCACCCGTCGGAACACAGGCCACCGTCAAGGCCGTGACGCCAGACCAGCTGCGGGATTCCCGGGCCTCCCTCGTCCTGGCCAATACCTACCACCTCTACTTGCGCCCGGGCGTCGAGGTAATCGACCAGCTGGGCGGATTGCACGCTTTCATGGGATGGGAGGCGCCGATCCTGACCGACTCGGGCGGCTACCAGGTCTTCTCGCTTGCTGACAGGCGGGTGATCGATCAGGATGGGGTAACCTTCCGCTCACACCTCGATGGCAGCGAACACCGTTTCACCCCGGAGTCAGTCATCGCCACCCAAGAAATGCTCGGCGCCGATATCATCATGGCTTTTGACGAATGCCCTGAGCCTTACGATCACGCATACAATCGCGAGGCTCTCGCCCGGACACACGCGTGGGCCGCGCGCTGCCTGGCCGCTAAGAAACGTACCGACCAGGCCCTCTTCGGGATCGTACAGGGTGGCATCTTCCCTGATCTTCGACAACAATCGGCCGAGTTCATCGGCGGGTTGGAATTCCCCGGGAATGCCATTGGTGGTCTCTCGGTGGGCGAGACCAAGGACGAGATGTACGCCATCCTCGAGATCGTCGACGCCGCACTTCCGCAGAGCCGGCCGCGTTACTTGATGGGCGTCGGCGCACCAGAAGATCTCGTACAGGGCGTATTGCGTGGTGTTGATATCTTCGATTGCGTCCTCCCAACCCGTATGGCCCGCAACCATACTGCGCTCACCATGGCCGGCAGGATGAACCTGCATAAGGTCCTCTACCGGGAAGACTCAAGGCCGCTTGACCCGGCCTGTAGTTGCTACACCTGCCGCAACTTCACGCGCGCCTACCTGCGCCACCTATGCATGGCTAAAGAAATGCTCGCCGGCACACTCCTTTCCATCCACAACATCCATACTTTAATTTCACTGATGAGACAGATGCGCTCGGCGATCGTGGCGGGTGGAGTGGAAGCATTTAGCACCGAGTTCCTCTCCACTTTCCGTGATCATCGCCCGGAGGATATCTAAGCATGTCCCTACTGCAGGCATTGGTCCTAGGGATCGTCCAGGGTGCGACTGAATTCCTCCCCATTTCCTCCTCCGGCCACCTGGTTTTGGTGCCCTGGTTCCTGGGCTGGGACCTCGATCCCCAGGCAGCCTTCATCTTTGACGTCCTCGTTCAATGGGGGACGATCCTGGCCGTGCTAATCTACTTCCGGCGTGATCTGCTGGACATTGCCTGGGCCTGGATTCGCGGCATTTTCCTGCGCAGGCCCCTTGCCGATCCCGGAGCACGACTCGGGTGGCTGCTGATCCTCGCCAGCCTTCCAGCCGTCGTCCTTGGCCTGGCTCTGAAATCTGCGGTTGAGAGCGCTTTTTCACAGCCTGCCGCCGTCTCGGGTTTCTTGCTGCTAACAGCCGGCATCTTGCTCCTGAGCGAGCGCCTGCGGCGTCGATCCACCCTGCTCGGCCATCTCTCAGGGATGGACGCATTCCTCATCGGGCTCGCTCAAGCACTGGCGCTTTTTCCCGGAGTTTCCCGCTCTGGTGCCACCATCGCCGGGGGGATAACACGCGGCCTGAATCGAACTGATGCGGCCCGATTCTCCTTCCTGATGGCCGCGCCAGTGATGATCGGGGCGGGTTCTGTGGCGCTGCTCGATCTTGTCGCCGCCCCGAATGCTGGAGCGCAGATCGCCACACTTGCGGTTGGTTTCACCGCCGCTGCGCTTGTTGGGCTGGGCTCGATCCACTTCTTGCTCGGCTACCTTAAGCGGCATCCGCTGACGATCTTCGCCATCTACTGTATTGTGCTTGGTCTGGGAGGGCTGCTCCGCCATGTACTCGGTGCGTAGGAACTTGCTGGCTTTTTGGCTGGCCGCGAGCGCCCTTGCCGGCTGCGGCAGTCCACCAACTGTCATGTCGGAACCTGCGGCTGAATACATCGGTGTTGCCCCGGCGTATGCCGACCTTGCCTACGGATGGTTGGCCGGGTTTGCCGACCAGGATCCACTGCATGAGTTGACACTTTTGGTTATGCCCACAGCAGACGGTCTGGCAGCCATGGAATCGGGCGAGCTGGCATTTATGATCACGAGCGTTGAACCACCAGTGAAATGGTTCGTCACACCTCTGGCGCGGGGTGCCATACTGCTTGCCGCCTCCCCGAGCATCTCGGTGCGCGGGCTTGATCTGGATGTTATAAAGGACATCTTTACGGGACGGATTCGCGACTGGTCGGAGATCGGGGGTGCTCCCGGCCCTATCACCCCCATCGTTTACCCAGGCGGCGATGAACTGCGGCTGGTGTTCGAACGCCAGGTGCTGGGAAACAGTCGCATCACGAGCAACGCTCTTCTGGCGCCTGATCCAGCCGCCATGGCCGAACTGCTTGCCCAGGAACCGGCTGCAATCGGGTTCCTCCCCGGCCATACCCTCTCAGCCGATCTCAAACCGTTTGCACTAGCCGGGATACAACCCTCCCAGGTGAACGTTGATTCCGGCCGCTACCCACTCACGGTCGAAATTCTCGCCCTCGCCCCCAAAGAACCGGTCGGCCTGGCCCGAACCTGGTTGGGGTGGATCCAATCCCAGTTCTCAAGCGCTGTGCCCTGATCCTATCAACTTAATAAAACCTGCGGTGATCAAGCTATTGCTGCCGATCGTTCTCCCTGCGGCAGTCAGGAGGCAGGAGTATAATCGGGCTCGCCTCGCCAGTGTCTTGACACTAACTTGAAGTTTTCGATGTCCGACTCTCGTAGGTGAGCTTCGGCAAAGTGTTCTTATTCATCCGTTCGAAATGGTAGGGTGCAGACCTAGAACCGAGGAGCCAAATTTATGTTTGATCGTATCCGGAACAGCAGAGCTGCCGCGGGGGGAAAGGTTCTGAATAGCTGGGGCAATCGGCTGCAAATCCCCGAGATCCTTTCCCACCTGGGGCCTGCCTTCCTCGTTGGGCTCGGTGGCGGTCTCGGCGCCGTCGTCTTCCGTTGGCTGATCGGGTTCTTCACCAAGATCTCTTTTACCTGGCTGCCAGAGGTCACGCGCGGGATGGGCTCGTTCTATCTCGTGCTGGCACCCACCGTAGGTGGTCTGATCGTGGGCTTGCTGATCACCCGTTACGCCCCGGAGGCCAAGGGGCACGGGGTTCCGGAGGTCATGGAAGCGGTCGCGCTGCGGGGTGGACGCATCCGCCCCATCGTCGCCGTCATCAAGTCCCTGGCTTCTGCGATCACGATCGGCTCTGGTGGATCGGTAGGACGTGAGGGCCCGATCGTTCAGATTGGATCCGCCCTCGGTTCAACGCTGGGACAGAAGCTGAACTTCTCGGAAGAACGCATACGCAATCTGGTCGCGTGTGGTGCAGCTGCCGGCATCTCAGCCACTTTCAACGCCCCGATCGCCGGGTTCATCTTCGCGCTTGAGGTGATCCTGGGAGACTTCGGTGTTCGCAACTTCAGCAGTGTGGCAATTGCCGCCGTGACGGCCGATGTCATCGGGCGAATCGCATTTGGCGATGTGCCTGCGTTCACGATCCCGACCTACGAATTGGTGAGTCGCTGGGAGTACCTGCTCTATCTCGCGCTGGGCATCCTGGCTGCCATCGTCGCCGTGATCTATGTAAAGGTGATCTACGCTTCCGAGGATCTATTCGATAAACGCCTGAACTTGCCCGCCGCCGTAAAACCTGCCCTGGGCGGCTTGCTTCTTGGCCTCTTCACGCTTGCCTATCTGCAGCTTCCGGGTCTGGCCGTAACAGACATCCCACAAGTCTACGGTGTAGGCTACGAAACCATCAACACCGCCCTGCTGGGACAGCTGACGCTGGCCGGTGCATTTACGTTGATGGCCTTTAAAGTACTCGCCACATCTCTTACACTCGGGTCGGGTGGATCGGGGGGTATTTTCGCTCCTTCACTCTTCATCGGCGCAACCCTCGGATCCGGCATGGGCGCGGCTGTAAGTCACTGGCTGCCCGGGATTACAGGACCACTTGGCGCATATGCCCTGGTCGGCATGGGCGCGGTCTTCGCCGCCGCGGCGCATGCGCCGATCACCTCGATCTTGATCCTGTTCGAACTCACAGACGATTACCGCATCATCCTGCCGCTGATCCTCGCCGCCGGCGTGGCGACCATTCTCTCGCACCAATGGCTGCACGGTGAGAGCATCTATACTCTCAAACTCAGCCGGCGCGGGGTCCGCCTTCGCTCAGGTCGAGTCAGCGACATCATGGATACCGTCGCCGTCCACGAAGTCATGACCACCAATACAAACGGTGTCCGGCCTGACTTGCCGGTGTCGAAACTCACCGATCTCTTCCTGCAGCATAACGCCCACGCTTTCCCCGTCCTGGATGATGGAGACCAACTACTTGGAATGGTCTCCCTCGCAGATTACCGTCGGGCTTCCCAGGGCGACCGCCCATTGAAGGATCTGAAGGCGATCGATATCGCCACACTGAAACCCATGGTCGTTTACCCGGACGAGAGCCTGAGAGTTGCACTGCGGCGTATGGCGCCAGGAGATCTCTCAAGGCTTCCGGTTATAGACCGCCGACAGACTGGCAGGGTGGTGGGCGTCATCCGGCGCAACGATATCATCCGTGCCTATGACCGGGCCAGCCTGCCGAAGGACGAAAAAGTCCTCGACGGGCTTCCCAGCCCACCTGGATCCGAGGTGGTCGAATTCCTGATCGCCGAAAACTCCTCCAGCGCCGGGATGGACCTGGCTCATCTTCCTCTGCCGCGAGAATGCGTTGTCGTCAGCGTTGTGCGGGCTGGAAACGTCATCATCCCACACGGGGATACGAACCTTGAGGCCGGGGACCAGGTCACGATCCTGCTTGGTGGATGCACCATTGGTGATATTCAACCGTTTTTCCAGGCCAACCCGGAAAGCGCCTCTCAATCCGGATAGGGTTGAACAAATCGGGGTCCTTACTTGAGGAAAGGGTTGAACTCGCGTTCAGCACCGACCGTGGTGTCCGGGCCATGCCCGGGGAAAAGGCGGGTTTCATCGGGCAGGTCCAGGATTTCGGTCTGGATGCTATGCAGCAGCGCACTCCAGCTGCCACCGGGCAGATCGGTTCGCCCCACGCTGCCCTGGAAGATCACATCTCCGCAGAAGACAGCCCTCAGATCCTGCGAGAGAAAGATGACGTGCCCGGGCGTATGGCCGGGCGTGAAGCGCACATCGAAGCCTGCCCCGCCTACACTCAAACGCATTCCCGCCTGCAGATCGATCGTTGGCTCCGGCCCGGGGTCGAAGCTTTGCAAGCCGAAGAGGGCTGCGCCACCCAGCGCCCGCCACAGTGGTTGGTCAAGCGGGTGGAGGGCAACCGGCACAGGCACATCGTAGGCATTTGCCACGCCTCCGGCGCCTCCAAAATGATCAAAGTGAGCGTGCGTAAGCCAGATCGAACCAATCCGCCAACCGCGCTGGTCAGCCACCGCCACTATCCGTTCGCCGTCCCAAGCTGGATCGATGACCACCGCCTCGCTCGTTTTTACGTCCCCGAGCAGGTAGGCGTTGGTCATCGCCATCCCCAGTTCAAAACGGAACACTTCCAGCGTCCCCAGGCGGAAACTATCCTGTGTCACGCAGCACCTCCCGAATCTTTTACTGCAGCTGATCGCCCATTCTACCCGTAATCAGATAACCAGTGACATAGATTGCAGGGATCGACCCCGGGAAACTTGGCCTGTAAGCCCGGGCTTGCTATCATACGCTGTGTTTGCTGTAAAAATCCACAACAGTGAGCCGCGACTGGCAGCCAAGTATCACCTTTCTTGAAAGTGGAGGACTGCATGAGCAACTACCCACCCGAGCCATTCCGCATTAAAACCATCGAACACATCCAGCGCATCAGCGCAGAGCAGCGCCAGGCAGCGCTGATTTCATGCGGCTATAACACCTTCGGCCTGCGTGCGGAGGAGGTCTACATCGATCTGCTTACAGACTCGGGGACCGGGGCGCTGAGCGACCGGCAATGGGGAGCGATGATGAGCGGAGACGAATCGTATGCCGGTGCGCGCTCCTTTTACAACCTGAAGGAAGCGATGGATGCCATTTTCGGTTTCAAGAACTTCGTGCCCACGCATCAAGGCCGCGCAGCCGAGAATATCCTCAGCGCCCTGCTCGTCAAACCCGGCGATTCGGTCCCTTCGAATACCCACTTCGACACGACCGAGGCCAATATTCGGGCACGCGGGGGTAAGCCGGTTAACCTGGTGATCGATGAAGCAGCCGATCCCGGGCTGGATCACCCATTCAAGGGCAATATGGACATTGCCAAATTGAGAGCCTTTATCGAGAGCACCGGTGTCGAAAACATACCTCTGGGCATGATCACCATCACCAACAACGCTACTGGAGGCCAGCCTGTCTCGCTCGACAACATTCGCCAAACCAGTGCGATCTTCCGCGAGTATGGAATCCCCTTCTTCATTGACGCGTGCCGGTATGCCGAGAATGCATACTTCATCAAACTGCGCGAACCGGGCTACGCAAAGAAATCAACGCTCGAGATTGCACGTGAAATATTCGCCCTGGCCGATGGCGCCACGATGAGCGCCAAAAAGGACGCTCTAGTGAATATCGGCGGATTCCTGGCGATGAACGACGATGAGCTCTTTGTTCATACGCGCAATGAATTGATCCTGCGCGAGGGCTTCCCCACCTATGGAGGCCTGGCTGGTCGCGATCTGGATGCGATCGCCGTCGGCTTGTGGGAAGGCCTGGACGAGGATTACCTGGCCTACCGCCTGGGTCAGACCGCCTACCTGGCGGAAGGTATCGAACAAGCCGGTGCCCCGATCGTCAAACCGCCGGGCGGTCATGCCGTGTATATCGACGCAGGGGCATTCTTGCCGCACATCCCCCGCGAGCAATTCCCGGGGCAGTCACTGGCAGTCGAGCTCTACCTTGAAGGCGGCGTGCGTGGGGTGGAAATCGGGTCGGTTGCCTTCGGTCACACCGATCCGGAGACCGGGGAGACGAGCCATCCGCTATTGGAACTCGTGCGCCTGGCAATCCCGCGCAGGATGTACACACAGGCGCACATGGATCATGTGATTGCCACGATAGACAGGATCGCGGCGAGATCGGATAGCCTGCGTGGGTACCGCATCGTTGAGGCGCCTGAGCTCCTGCGGCATTTCACTGCCCGCTTCGAACCTATCACCTGAACAATTGTATGGTGATTAAACACAGAGCCAGCCATCGGTTGATGGCTGGCTCTTAGCATTGCAGGAAGTGGCTACGGGAGAGAGTACGTCCCCCAGTCGAAGGTCATGTAATTTACAGTCCGAGCAGTGACTTTAAGATAGCCATACTTGCCGGCGCTTGTCCGGTAGCAGTACACGCCATTCTTCAAATCGATATTTGCGGCACCCAGGGCCTCGCCCTGACAAGTCGCACCGGAGGGGATGTCCCCACCGTGCCATCCAAAGACCGCGCCATGGACAGGATCAAGCACTGTTGTCAGTTTCAACGTGGGCGGGAACCCACTCAAGGTCATGCTGGCAGTGTAATGAAAGTCGGTATACGGGTTACACACCATGCTCACAGCCCCTTCGTCCAGGTCAAAGCAGTAAGTTTCAGCAAGTGACTGACCCGTGCCGTTCGAGACGTAGAGCAGCGGGAAGATCGGCTGAAGCGTGATTATGGGCAGGAACGTGATCCCAGGCTCGATGACCTCGATCTCAACCCAGAAGGCCACGTTGGCGTTTGCGCCGAGACCAAACAAGGCACCATCGCTGTTCCGGAGCAGCCAGTAACCCTGGTATCCGCCTGCTGTACCCGGCGCAACCAGAGCAACCGACAGATCGAGCGTTTGACCCGGCGCAACTACACCTGAGAGCGCCTTCTCGGCTGGTCCGCTCATGGCATCGCCATGGCTGAAGACCAAGTTATAGGACGAAGTCCAGGTGCAGGATCCGGCGTTGCGAAGCCTCCAGGTCTTGGTGAAATTCTCGTTCGGATCAAAGTCAGACCCGTCAGGGACGGTTACATCAGTAACAAACTCGACCCGGTCGCTGCACCCTGTTTCCACCGGTACGGTTGTCGCTGTCGACACGGCGGTCGGGGGTGGTGCAGATGTTGGAACTGCGGTGGGTTGGATTTGATCATTGGTCGGTTGGATTGGTTCATCCTGCGGCGCTGCCACGTCTACCTGGGCTGCAGCCTGCGTCGCCTGCAGGGCGGCTTCCACCTGCAGCGCAATCTGGACTTTCTCATCGATCGCTGATTGGGTGTCCGAGTTCAATGTTGGCAGGCTGCATGCCAGAATCGCCAAGCCCAGGACGAAAACTGGTAGGAGCACGCTGAGTTTCTTCATCGACATGGTCTTCACTCCTTCGTAGCCACATGGTTGCTTGATTTGGCTCTATAACGGACATGCCGCCCGAATTGTGACAAATTATACGGAGACAATAAATAATTGGACAATCGGCCAGGATAGGGGATTGGCCAATTGGGGTGTCACAGGTGCAGGAACATGCATGAACATTACGGGGCGAAATCGTGATCTCGAATGACCCGAGAATTTCATCGTCTGCTATGCAGTGCACCCCGCATATTCGTTATAAAGGGGTTGCTCGCGCAGGGGGGGCTGCCCCAACCCTGCATAGCTTTGCGGGGAATTGCCTGTCGGAGGCTCAAGATCCTTGAAACGCTAGCCTCGTGGGTACCTCCACCGCAATATCGTAGGGTCCTTGATATGTGGAATGGTCTGGGTCGTTGTGTAGGGGCACACCGCGCTGGATCCCTACGGATACGAGGTAACAGAAGTGTATTGCATTCATCCTGGAATCTGTAGAGAATGGGCCTGTATCTTGAATAACAACCAGCGTTATGGTTACCTCTACCGGCCTAGTTGAAACCTCCAGGACTCAGTTGAAAAATTGGAACGCCCAGCCGAAGTTTACGCCGGATGCGTTCTCGCCCGGGTCAAGGTCAACTGCCTGGTGCTCGCCACCCGAGCCTCGAATTGGATACGTTGGTCCTCCCGGGATCAAGATCGTGTCGTTGCCATCCCCAAGGGGATTGTAAGAAACGCAGTAGGTCCCGGCCGGCAGCCCGCCGAAGTTGTACGCGCCGCTGCCGTTGGTCATGGCCGCCGCCAGCCCTGTGGATGGGCAAGCTCCTGCGCCGAGGCGCATCGTAACCCCAACCCAGCCGGTCTCGAAAGCGTCCTTGACCTGGTTCGGGCCAAAATCGCTCGCTCCGGGTCCATACTGGACGCAGCCCTGCCCAAGAATGAGCGGTTGCCCTCCCTCTCCGCCAGTGAATTCGCAAATCTCATGCCACAGAATCCCGCTGATCGACCCCAACGCCGGTGTCGGGGTCGGCGGCGAAGCCACAACCGGCAGCTGTACCGGATCGAAGCTGTAGGTGAGCAACGAGGTGGAGGTCCAGCATGTCCCGGGCTTATTCTGAAGTTGGATCAGGAACCAGGATGAATCGGCCAGCCGCCCTTTGGCCATCGCTGTCTCCCCGGCGAGCAAGAAACCATACTGATTGAAGATAGTGAGTGGGCCGGTCCGGCAGTTGGCATTTACGTTTGCAGTAACCGTGAAATCGACCTGCGTCGGCGTCGGCGTCACCTGCTGCAAACTCGTATTCGGCGTGTCCGTCGGGGAGAGGCCAACCTCCGGCTCATCAGCTGAGGTCACCGTCGGAAGCTGGGCAAAGTCGCCAGGATCCGGGGGCTTTTCAATTGGATGGGTGGGAGTGGCCGTCGGATCCGCCCGAAGAGGGGCATTGCACCCCGGTAATGCGATCGCAAAAACGATCAGGGTTACGCCAACCAGGTGGTTTCTGCGGGTGTTTGACATCGATCTTCCTCCGCTCAAATCGGTTTGAGAGTGAGCGATCCTGGCCAGAATCCAATATACCAATCGACGTGCAGTGGAATCTTCGCGCTTTGAGCCTCGTTGCCGGCGTTATCACGGGCGCGGGCGAAGTACTCACCATCACCAGCCTTATACGGCCCGCCTGTGTAGGTGCAGTTGCTGGTGTTGCTGCATGATTTAACAAGCACCGACGCCGGTTCACCCGGACCACGGATATAGATCTCAATCAATGCCACGCCGCGGTCATCGCTGGCGCTGGCGCTGAAGGTCACAGTGTCATTGGTTTGCGGTTGGCCGGAGCCAGTTGGGCTGTGGCTGATGCTGACCGTGGGTGGCTGCGTGTCAGCCGGAGTCGGTGTTGGGGGTGGTGCGATCACAGGCACCGCACTGAAATCACCCTGCTTCTCGACCAGGTTATCCCATATCCAGCAGCTCCCGGGCCCATCCTGGCGCTCGATCCGCCACCAGGTCGAATCCGCCAGCCGGCCATTAACCGGTGCGAGCTGCGCTTCCAGCAGGTAGCCCAGGATGTCGTAGATCGATCCTGGGCCGAAGCGGCAATTGGCATTCATCAGTGCTTTCACGAACGGTGGACCAAGTTCTTCGGTGATAGTGGCTGTCGGGGTTGGACTGGCAATGGGCGTCGCAGGTGCCAGGCCTTCCGGTAAGGATTGTTCAGGTGCTGCCTGTGTCGCCGTAATCTGCGGCGTGCTCGCAAGAGCTGCAGCGACTGTGGCTTGCACCGGATCCACTGTCGGCGAGCCGGAGTTAAGTTTTAACAGACCGAACGCGTAGGCCCCAGCTGCAAGCAGGATTCCCCCGCCAAGAATGCCAAGCGCTGCACCGAACAGCATCTTTGCTCCCAAGCTGCCGAACCAACCTGCGCCGGCCGGGCTCGGAGGCAGACTCCCGCTTGAGGCCAGCGGTCCTGCTTCGGGATGAGGCACACCGACCTGCTCCAACACGTTCTGCGCCCACCCTGGTGACGGTAGTATTGGAACCAACCCGGCGACCAGGGCTGCCACTTGCTTCATGTCACGTTCGGTCTCTTTGCAGTATTCGCACCCGGCGATATGCTGTTTGACCGCCTTGCGTTCAGCGGAACCCAATTCTCCGTCCAGCGCAGCTGAAATGAGATCGTCCAATTCCCTGCAGCGTGCGGTGCCGCTGGCGGCGAGCATGCGCAGACCATGCGCCTGGCGGAATTTGAGCCGGCCGCGGTGCACGAGCTGGCGGGCATTGTCGTAGGTGACTTCCAGCGCTCGGGCGACCTCTTCATAGGAGAGTCCGTTGATTTCACGCAGGATTAGCGCCTGGCGAAACGAAGTTGGGAGAAGCGCCAGCGTGGCCTGCACATCGCTGCGCTCCTGCTCGTGTTGGACGCGCTTCTCTGCCGGGCGGCGGGTGGAGGGCGGATCGCTCATCTCACCTGGCTCCTCAACATCCACGAAGCGCTTCGAAGCGCGCAGGTGGTCGATGGCCAGATTGCCAGCGATACGGAAGATCCAGGACTTGAAATCCCAGGGAGGGCCAAGCTGATCGATGCGCTGGTGAGCACGAATGAATGCATCCTGTGTTACATCCTCGGCAACCTGACGGTCGGTGACCGTGCGGTAGACGTAGTTCAGCACAGGTTGGTGCAGCATCCCGAACAGCTCGGCAAAGGCATCGCCATCGCCAGCCTGGGCGCGCTGGACGAGTGCTTTTATTTCTTCGTCAGGCACACGGTTCTTATCCAAGGTTTTGGTTCACACTCACAACGCATAAAGCAGATGATTTGTGACAGGCCACATGAGCGCCAACGGCCAGACTATAGCATGAAAGATATGCCGGGCGGTATCCTGTGGTATCCTGTGCGTGCTTCCCAGAAACTACGCGAGGATCCCACTTCCATGCACGGCAGCAGCCCATGACGACAGCCGAATTCGTGCTTCAAGGACGCTTCATCCCCGACCGCAGCTCGGCGGTACGCTGGATCCTTTCCTACGTCTGGCATTATTGGTACCTGGTCGGCGTGACGATGGTGGGCGCATTTGGCAACGCCGCCCTGGCGGCGCTTGTTCCGGTGCTTATCGGGTCAGCTTTTGAAGCCATTCTGGCCGACCCACCTCAACTCGATCGCCTGGTCACCCTTGCCATATGGATCCTCCTCTCCCAGCTGGTCCGCGGATTGCTCCAGCTCGGGCGCAACTTCGGCGCCGAATTGATCGGGCAGCGGCTCGAGCGTGATATCCGCGACGAGCTTTACGTCAGCCTGATCGGGAAGAGTATGACCTTCCATAATATGCAGCCCGTCGGGGATACGATGGCGCGTGCCACCAACGACGTGCGCGAGATCAACCTCATGTTCAACCCGGGCTTCAACCTGGTGGTCGGCTCGGCCAATTTCCTGATCATGCCGCTCTTCTTTGCCCCACGCTACCACCCCAGCCTGATCCTCGTCCCCGTGCTCTTCATCATTGGGTACGTTCTGTCCTTGGTACAGTACCTGCGCGAACTGCGGCCGATCTCGGATTCAGTCCGCAAGGCATTCGGGAGCATGAACTCGCATCTGGCGGAAGTGCTGGATGGGATCGAGATTATGAAGGGCTCTGCGCAGGAAGGAGCGGAGGTCGCTCGTTTTACAACCAATGCCCGCTCTTTTCGCGACGCCTTCGTCCACCAGGGAGACGTTGAAGCGCGCTTCCTTCCGCTCCTCTTAATGGGCTTGGCCGAAGCCGGCTCTTTCCTGCACGCCGTCCTCCTCTACCGTGCCGGACTGATACAGATCGGCGATGTGGTGGCGTATGTAGGGTTGATCCAGTTATTCGGATTCCCGGTTTTTGCCTCGCTCTTCGCCTACTCCCAGGTCTCCCTCGGTTTCGCCAGTGCCCGCCGCATTCTGGAATTGATCGAGCGCAAGACCGAGCTCGATCACAACCCGCGCGGGCACAACGGCCAAATGACCGGCCAACTCGATTTTCACAACGTTACGTTTGGCTACGCTGAGGGCGAGAGCAACCTGCATGAGATCAGCTTCTCCATCCATCCCGGCCAGACTGTCGCCGTTGTGGGACAGACCGGAACCGGGAAGACGACGCTTGCCAAGCTCATCAACCGCACCTATGACGTCCAAGCCGGGCAGGTCCTGGTTGATGGAGTCGATGTGAGAGAATGGAACCTGGACGATCTGCGCCGGCAGATCTCGATCATCGAGCAGGATATCTTCCTCTTCTCGCGCAGCATCGCCGAGAACATTTCATTCGGGAACCCAGACGCGACCCGCGAGCAGATCAAGGAGGCTGCCCGCGCCGCGCAAGCGCATGACTTCATCCTCAAGTTCCAGGATAGCTACGAGACCGTGATCGGGCAGCGCGGCGTGACCCTCTCCGGTGGACAGCGACAGCGCTTAGCACTGGCACGGGCATTCCTGACCGACCCCCGTATCCTGATCCTCGATGATTCGACTTCCTCCATCGACAGCGCCACCGAAGATCAAATCCAGCGGGCGATCTTCCGTGCCGCGCAGGGGCGCACGACCATCATCATCACCCACCGCCTCTCCCAAATTCGCTGGGCGGATCTGATCCTCGTACTACGCCAGGGCCGTGTGGCTGCACTGGGTACACATGAGGAACTGATGGCACTCTCCGATGCGTACCGGCGCATCTTCACCCGCTACGAGGACGAGTAGGCGATGGGATTTTTCTCAGGCCTGAACGCTGAGTCCTACGACCGAACCTACCGTGACCGTGATCTGGTCACGCGCATGCTCGTGTACTTTAAACCGTACCGCCGGCGCCTGGCCTGGGCCCTGCTCGGGATCCTGGTCATCGCTGCTGCCGGTGCACTCTCTCCGATCCTGGTCAGCCGCAGTGTGGACCTGATGGCTGCGCATGATTCGACCACGCTCATGCTGGTTTTCGCCGGTGCGCTCTTTACGATCGGCGTTCTAGTCTGGGGAGCAAACTGGGTCCGGCGGCGCTTGATCACACGTGCGGTCGCGGATGTGATGTTGTCACTGCGCCAGGACGCCTTCATCGCTTCGTCAAAGCACGATCTGTCCTTCTATGATGAGATCGCCTCCGGGCGCGTTGTCAGCCGCATCACGTCGGACACCCAGGAGTTTGCCCAGGTAGTCGTGCTGGTAACAGACCTGTTCAGCCAGCTGACCCAGGCGCTGATCCTGTTCGTGATTCTGGTCAGGATCAACCTCAACCTGACGCTGTGGTTGTTCGTCATGCTTCCGGTCATCTTCCTGATCGCGGTCAGCTTCCGCCGCCTGGCGCGGACAGTCACCCGGCGCGGCTTCCGCGCGATGGCCAACGTCAACGCCTCCATCCAGGAGGCCGTAACCGGGATCGCCGTCGCTAAGAATTTCCGCCAGGAAGGACGCATCTACGCCGAATTCTCGGAGGTGAATGTCAAGTCCTACCAGACCAACATTCGGCGCGGCTTCGTACTGGCAATGGTCTTCCCCACCCTTAACGCTCTGGGCGGAGCCGGCACCGCCCTGATCGTCTACATGGGCGGGCTGAGCGCGGCCCAGGGTGTAGTCAGCGCCGGGGCCTGGTACCTGTTTATTCAGAGCCTGGATCGTTTTTGGTCCCCGGTATTGAACCTCTCGGCATTCTGGACGAATGTGCAGAATGGCCTGTCGGCGGCTGAGCGCGTCTTTGCACTGATCGATACCGAATCAGCCGTGAAGCAGTTCGATTCTCGGCCGGTGCCACCACTGCGAGGCGAAGTCGAGTTCGATGACCTGTCCTTCCAATACAAGCCGGGCGAGCCCGTGCTCGAAAAATTCAATCTTCACGTACAACCCGGGGAGAACCTGGCACTGGTCGGTCACACCGGAGCCGGGAAAACGTCGATCGTTAAGTTGATCTCGCGCTTCTACGAGTTCCAGGATGGGCGGCTGCTGATCGATGGGATGGACATCCGCAGCCTGGATCTGAACGAATACCGGCGACAGCTGGGCATCGTCTCCCAGTCCCCCTTCCTGTTCTCAGGCACCGTGGCAGACAACATTCGCTACGCCAAACCGGAGGCAAGTGACTTCGAGATTGAGAAGCTGGCGCGCCGCATCGGGGGTGGCGAATGGTACGCCGCGCTGCCGGAGGGCTTGTCAACAGAGGTCGGGGAACGTGGCAATCGGCTGTCGATGGGTCTGCGACAAATGGTCTCGCTCATGCGCGTGCTAATCCAGCAGCCAGCGATCTTTATCCTGGATGAGGCCACCGCCAGCATCGATCCATTCACCGAGGCCCAGATCCAGGAGGCGCTTGAACTCATCCTGCAGGACAGCACCTCGATCCTGATCGCGCACCGGCTTTCGACCGTACGCGCCAGCGACCGCATCATCGTCCTCCAACGAGGCCATATTATCGAGCAGGGCAATCACGTCAACCTCATGGCCGGCGGAGGACACTACGCAGAACTATACAACACATACTTCCGCCATCAGTCCCTTGAGTATGTCGAGAGCCTACCGCAATCCCTCAAGGAAGACTATCCCGGCCATTAATTACCCCCTGGGGGCGTGGCCGGTCGCGCACGCTTGTACTCCCAACCCGATCCATCACAGACAATGCGGATTGAATGCCAGGCCAGTTCCTCGTCAAACACGGGTTGGCAGGGTATCGATTAGAAGAGCAGCAGAAGATCGTGAGCGAGCGCCAGAAGGGATAGAGGCGCGATCACCCAGGCCACGATCCGGGCCATGAGACTATCCCGCTGGATGATCCAAAGCCCAAAGGCCAGGCCCTTCACCACCAGCGCCAGTCCCCAGGTTCCGAATACGTCCAGCAGGACATCGCCAAAGCTCAGGAAGCTGGTCAAGTAGATTGCTATGAGCATGTTCAGCGTTTGAGTAGCGATCGCCAGGTAGATAAGACCACACTGCTACGGCTGCTGGCTGAGCGTGTCTAAGGCCAGCAGCATCTGCACAGCAGCCAGTTGGTTGGACGCTTGGCGGGCGCTGTCCAGTTCGACGGAGATGCTTGCCAAAGACAGGTTCGTGGGTATAAACGAAAAGCGGCGCATGGGACACATCCTGATTTCCCGTGGCAACCGCTTGGTCGAAAACGAGCAGAAGGCATCTATGCTCGCAACTTCGCAACGCTCTTAACCCCATCATAGGGGAATTTCCATGCCAGTAACTTTGCGGTCAGCTTATATTCCAAACCCTCCGAGAATCTCAACCCGCTTCAGTCCAGCTCACGCAGCGTGAGCATGGCCGCTGCGAGCAGGATCAGACCATACGCCGGCAGGCTGGCAAGCATGGCCCACTTCTCGAATAACCCGCCGCCAACGATCAGGACCTGCAGCACTTCGTTGGCGTAGAACAGTGGAGAGAGATAGCTGAGTACCTGAACCCACCCCGGAAGTTGCTCAAAGGGGATGAGCACACCTGAGACGATCATCGAGATCAGGATCAAGGGGAAGAAGGGCAGCACCTGACCAACCGTGCGGCAGAAGTTTGAGACCAGCAGTCCCAGGATCAGGCTGATCGTGGCCAGCAACCACATGATCAGGTAAATCGAGGCGAACTGCCCGAACGAATATACAAGCGAGAAGAGCCAGCTCAACTCGAGCAGGATCAACAGGCTCTGCAACGTTGCTAGGACTGAGTATGCGATCAAGTAACCGCTGATGATCTCCAGCCGGCTGTACCCGCTGACAAACATCCGGTCTAGCGTGCCCTGCGTGCGCTCTGCGACAAGCACGATGGCGGTGACCAGAAAGGTGATGAAATGGACTAGGAATCCACCATAGGGTACGACATAGCGGCTGGCATCGAAGAATGGGTTGGCCAGTGCATCGAAGAGGATCTTGATGAAATAGATGATCACAAGCGGAAAGATCAACGACAGCGCGATCTGGCGCCGGTCACGCTGCAGTTGGTTGAGCACCCTGCCGGTCATGGCCAAGATACGATTCAGTGATCCAGCCATCTTATGAATCCTTTTGCGGCTTAGCACTCCGCTGGTGTATGAGTGACAGGATGACGTCCTCCAGGGTGTCTTCCTCGACCTCGATCCGGTCGATGGCCGGGTCGAGCCCATATCTCTGCAGAATGGCCGGGAGCTGCTCCGGGTAGTTTTCTGTCTGGAATTCTTCCACCGTCCCTCCCCGCGTTAACTTAATCCTGGCCTGACCTTTCCAGAGCAGCTGGCGCGGGCTGTCATCCGCCAGCACCTGCCCCTGCTGCAGAACCGCTAACCGGTCGCAATCCAGAGCTTCATCCATCTGGTGTGTGCTGACCAGGATCGTGACCCCACTTGCCGCAAGGTTTTTAAAATGCAGCCAGAAAGCCTCACGCAACTGGGGATCGATCCCGGAGGTCGGTTCGTCGAGGAAGAGCATCTCTGGCTGGTGAACGAGGGCACATGCCAGCGAGACACGCTGTTTCATGCCTCCCGACAGTTTATGGAGCGGGTCACGCGCCCGCTCGCTCAGGCCGACGAACTCGATCGCCTCATCCACGAGATGGTTGAGGTCATGGGGTTTGTGTGCCAGCCCGAAAAAGCGGATGTTCTCCCGCGCTGAGAGATCATCATAGAGCGCGGGTGTCTGCGGCATGTACCCAATATGTTTCCGCAGATTGCGTTTCTCGCGGGTGGGATCCATGCCCAGGACCGAGATCATGCCAGCGGAGCCTTTTGTCGAACCGATCAGCGAGCGAATCAAGGTCGTCTTACCTGCTCCGTTTGGCCCCAGTAGTCCGTAGATCTGGCCGCGTTCGACCCTCAGATCCACGCCCCGTAGCGCCTGAATCGAACCGTAGTTCTTTTGCAGTCCCTGCACGGAGACTGCCAGCTCATTTTCCATAGCGAAACTCCTGGTTGTTTATTCCTGTGCGCTCAACGCACACGCCAAGTGTTCCCCGGGAATTTCCAGTGCAGAAGATCGACGCACTGGAAATCAACAAGGACCCTAACCGGGTGACTGTAGCACAATTTTCGGAAATGAATTTCACCGGGTGACGATCCACATGACCTCGCGTATACTGGACTTGAATCACGACGGGGTTGATCCAACATTGATTACTTACAAAGTCCAGACCGCTATTAAAGCGGAAGATTTCATCGACCTGCTGCACAGGTCCGGGCTCGCCGAACGCAGACCGGTCGATAATCCGGGCGTCATCCAGGGCATGCTCGAGCATGCCGATCTGCTCGTAACCGCCTGGGAGGACGAATTGCTGGTAGGCATCGCCAGATCGGTAACCGATTTCGAATACTGCTGCTACCTTTCCGATCTGGCCGTCGACCGGGCGTATCAAAGGGCTGGCATTGGGCGTGAGCTCATCCACCACACCAGGGATCAGCTGGGGGAAAGTTGTATAGTGATCCTGCTCTCCGCCCCGACTGCCGTGGGGTATTACCCGCACCTGGGGTTTGCAGCCCACGACAGCGCCTGGGTTCTTTACCCGGGTGATCCGTTGAGCTAGGGTGGATATGAGCATACTCACTGCTGAAATCCCGAGTACGTTGTTGAGAGGGTTAGAATCCAGGAGACCGGCAGCATAATTATAGGAGGGCTGATGAGCAGCCGAAATCTCGCCGATGCCATCGGTCGTTTCGCGGACGCAACCTACTTATCCAGCATCAATCTTGCACCCAATAACCTGGTGGGACCATAGCCTTGTTGCAGTCCAACAGTCGATATGCTAGATTCGGTGCGCCTGATGTATTTAAGGATGGCATAAACCTGTATGGCATCGACACCGCGATCCACGATCGAGGATTCTTACGCCTCCAGCATGCGCTGCGCAATATGCGGCGCTGAGGCGCTTCATGTCGGCCATGCCGGCAAGCTGCCGGATTATGTCACCTGCCGCTCCTGTACCTCAGCTTTCCTGGTCGAGGACGGCGGGGAACGGATCTTCTACGGGCAGATCGCCCCCGGGTTCCCCGAGACCGAAGCTTTCGCCCTGCGGCAGTGGGCTTTCCCCGAGGCCATAGAGAAGCTTGCCCGGCCTGAACGACCGACGCTGCCTGAGATCGAGCCGGAACCCATTCTGCCCAGTGAACCGGCGGATGAAGCGCCCGACCTCAGTTCTGAGGTGGATGACTCAGCCTTCGCTTCCGAGTTCGGCTTCCTGGAAGAGCTGGCCCAGACCGGTCCGGCATCCGAACCGCCGGCCGAATCTCCAAAAGGCCTGGTCGACAGCGACGAGCCTCATGCGGCGGATGCGCTCACCCCGCCGCCCTGGGCGAAGATCGAGCCGGATCAGGAAGAAATTACCCCAACAGCCGCCGAAGAAGAGAGCCTACCTTCCGACGAGTTGACCGAAGATGAACTCCCGGCAAATGGTGAACCGGCGCCCGGCGATGCAGCAATGCCACCACCGCCGGATCGAGATTCACTCCCGGTCTGGGAGACTTTTGAAGAAGCTGCCTCTGAGCCCGAACTGCCAGAAGTAACTGCACCAACCCTGGAAACCGGGGTTTCGGCGCCGGATGGGCTTGATTCGTTCAAGTTTGAAGACGACGCCATCCCCGGGGAACCGGTCGAGCTCGGGCAGATGGATGATCCACTCGGGCTTGCCTCGGCCTTCGAGGCGCTCACCCTGGATTCCAGCCCGCCTACAGCACCCGAAGAGAGCGTGATGGAAAGCGTGCCAGGTGAGGACGAACCCGGTGATGCCTGGACCGAACCTGCCAGCCCGATGCAAGAGGCGGAAACACAGGACGACTGGCTTGCGGGTATGACCGATATCCCGTCTGATGAGGCTCCCACCTCGCTCGAGTCGGATTCACCATCAATCGACATGACTCCCACTGAAGAAGTCGAGGCAGAAGATGATTGGCTTTCCGGGATGACCGCCATCCCGGGCGAAGACGATGCAACCACGATCGAGTCGAGCGCATCACCGGCCACCGACATGCCTCCCTCAGGAGATTTCGCCGTGGAGGATGATTGGCTGGCTTCGATGGCGGCTAGCCCGGCCGAGGACGATCCGACCACGATTGAGTCGAGCGGCTCACGACCAACACAGGCCGAGCCAGCCGGTGAGGATGTGGATTGGCTCTCAGCCATGGCTGAAACCCCGCTTGAGGACGCTCCACGCGAGATCGATCGAGCGCCAGGCGCCCCGGTCGAGCCCACCCCTGCCGTAGATTGGCTCTCTGAGATCCAGGACGATGCTGTTGAAGGAGCCGAACCCACAGCTGTCGAACCAAGCTGGGCACCCCCAGCCGATGAAGCAATTCCCGCTGGAGAAGCTGCTGCGGATGAAGATTGGCTTGCCGCTCTCAGCGGGTCAACCAACGATGAGGGCGAAGCGCAGGAGGCAGAGATCGATTGGCTGGCCTCAATCAGCGATACTGCCGCCGGCGGCGATGAGCCCATGCACACCGTCACCAATTGGCTTTCTTCACGAGCAGATACCGCTGACGACGAGGCAGGAAGTGAAGACAAGCCTGATTCGGAGATTGACTGGCTGGGTACGAGTGCGGAGTCGTCAACCGGAGAGGGCGAGGAAGCAGCCCCTGATGCCTTCGCCGCCCTGCGCAGTGCTGAGCCCGAGCCAGCGGACATGGATGCCTCCACCGACGAAGATGATGAGGACGACTCCTACGATCCATTTGACTTCAACCAGCGCATCGCAAGCCTCAAGGCTGAAGCCAAAAAAGAACAAACCCAGGAACCGGAGGAGGACGACTTTCTCTCTGGTCTACGCCGGTCAGCCGCCATCCCGCTTGAATCCGAACCGCTCGAAAACACACCACTGGCCTCGGTTAATCTCGACTCGCAGCCTTTCGTTAAGCCTGACGATGAAACAGGAGAGGATGAAGCCACTGATCCGCTTGCCATGGCTGCCCGCATGGGTGCGATTGCGGCAGCGGCGGACGAAGCCAGCATCCCGGAATGGATGGAGGACGCCGAGGGGGATGCAGAGCCTCGCCCTACTGTAGGTGCGTTCAAACTGCGTGATACCGATCCACCCATTGGACATCGCCACCGCGTCGTCCTGCGCGGCGATAGAGTCGTCTTCCCTAGTGGTGATTGCGCTCACTGCGGCCGAACCCCGGTCAAAGGCCGCCTTGCCGTCTACGGTACCTTGCCCAACGGGCAGAAGGTCGGCCAACGCAAGGTGACAAGCTTCAATGTCCCACTATGCGGGGAGTGCCGCGCACGGGCCGCGCTCTTGACAGAAGAGGCGAGCAATGCCCGCCTGCAGGCACATCTAATTTCAGCGATTATCGGCATGATATTGGTCGTGCTGTCCCTCGTGATCGGGATCATCGATCCGCGCGCACTCGCTCTGCCCGACCTGATGATTCTGGCCATCCTGCTCATTGTAGGTTATGCCGGGCCGGTGACCTTCCTGCTGAATCGAGTCGGGAACTACCCGCCACCCCCTGATGCGGTCTACGTTCGCACAACGCTAATCGTGCCAGGTGAGACCCAGGGGCTGGAGACCGCGTTTGAATGGCGCAATCAGGAGTATGCTCAACGCTTCTTCGATGCCAACCAGGCCTACACCATCGGAAAGATGTCCTCGGTGAAGGACCGCCTCGCTTCGCCCAAGGGCTAGCCTGACCAGCTGTGCCACACCGCAGGGAACCCTTACCTATGCACGACCCACGACCACCCCAAGAACGCTGCCCATCCTGCGGCGCGCGGCTCCGGATCTTGCCCGCCATCAGCGACACGGAAGTCGTCCGACTCTGCCCGGCCTGCGGTCTCCAACCTCGCTTCAGGGGGGCAACGATCCACACACAACCACTTACAGCAGGAGGCGCGCGGCGGTTTCGGCGATTGATCGAGGCTCCCGTGACTGGTCCGCTTCCCGAATGGATGATCGAGGACCTGCCGCGCCAGGCGCGTGAGCAGATTGAGCGTTTATCCCCTGCACCGGGTCCACGCCTCGGCCCCCGCCTGAGCGAGGCATTGTCACAGGCTCTCAAAGGGCGTGGACTTCACTTCAGCCCACCTGACTTACATCAGGGTAATGGGCGCGGAAAACTTCCACCCACGGCCGAGCTCACAGAAAGCGAACACTGGATCGCCTCGCGTATACGCTGTCATGCCTGTGATGCCGGGCTCTCGGCTGGCGACCGCATTTGTCCATGGTGCAACACCCCCCGTTCCGAAGCAGGCTGAACCCACACCGACCAGACACCCTCACTCGCTGAAAGAGTGCTGACCTATCGGCCTCCCTCGGGTCGGCTGATATAATTACAGGTTGCGAAGACTCCCTAAGGAAGATGGTCAAGCGTCATGCCACAAGAGAAGATCACGGTCATCGGTGCACGCGAGCACAACCTGAAAAATATAAATGTCGAGATCCCACGCGATAAGCTGGTTGTCATTTCCGGAATCTCGGGTTCAGGTAAGTCATCATTAGCCTTTGATACGATCTTTGCCGAGGGACAGCGGCGATATGTTGAATCGCTCTCGGCCTACGCGCGCCAATTCCTCGGTCAACTCGATAAACCCGATGTCGATTACATTGACGGCCTTTCGCCGGCCATCTCGATCGATCAGCGTGGTGTTTCCCACAACCCGCGCTCGACCGTCGGCACAGTGACCGAGGTCTATGACTACCTGCGGCTGCTGTTTGCGCGCATTGGCCAGCCGCATTGCCCGATTTGCGGCAAGGAAGTCCACAAGCAATCATCCCAGGAAATCGTCGATGCTGTGGCTGCGATGCCGACCGGGACGCGCATCATGATCCTGGCGCCGGTGATACGCGGCCGGAAAGGCACCCACCTGGCCGTGTTTGACGAACTGCGTCGATCCGGCTTCGTTCGCACCCGTGTGGATGGCGAGGTCCGCTCCCTGGATGAGGAATTCGAGCTTGACCGCTATAAGAACCATACGATCGAAGCCATCGTTGACCGGTTGGTCATCGAAGATAGTGCTGGTGAGGAAGGACCGGCCTTCCTCTCGCGGCTGACCGATTCGGTGGAGACGTCACTGCGCTGGGGAGATGGCATGCTGATCGTCTCCGATCTTAGCGCAAAAGAGCCGGTCGACACACCCTACTCGGAACATCTGGCCTGCCCCGATCACGGCACGACTTTGGCCGAGATCGAGCCGCGCACGTTCTCGTTCAACACACCCCATGGCGCCTGCCCGGAATGCCAGGGACTCGGCAGCAAACTTGAGATCGACCCGGACCGTGTGATTCCCGATCCCTCCATCTCCCTCGCCGAAGGTGCGCTGGCAGTGATGAATTGGTCCAACCAGTCCAAGGATCAACAGGGCTATTACTGGCAGCTACTGGAGGCGGTCTCGTCCGCGTACAAGATCGATCTTGACGTCCCGGTTGAGATGCTGAGCGAGGAACAACTGCAGGTGATCCTATACGGCACGAACGGCAAGGAGATCTCGGTCAACTACGAGAGCCGTGAGGGACGCACAGCGACCTATAGCACCGCGTATGAGGGAGTGATTGGAAACCTTGAACGCCGCTACCAGGAAACCCAATCGCAGTACATCCGGGAACGGATCCAGGATTACATGTCGGAGCAGCCCTGCCCGGTTTGCCAGGGACAACGTTTGCGCCCCGAGGCGCTCGCCGTGACCTTGAATGGGGTCAATATCATCGAGGTCACCGGCTGGCCGGTGCTGAAGAGCCTGGCCTGGGTTCGGAGTTTGAAGAACGATGCTGAAATGCTGAGCGAGCGCCAGCGGACGATTGCGGGACGCTTGCTGAAGGAAGTCGAAGCAAGGCTTGGCTTCCTGGTAGACGTCGGCCTGGAATACCTGACATTGGATCGCTCGGCTGGATCACTCTCCGGTGGTGAAGCGCAGCGCATTCGCCTGGCGACCCAGATTGGTTCGCGCTTGATGGGTGTGCTTTATGTGCTCGATGAACCCTCGATTGGCCTCCACCCGCGTGACAACGCTCGGCTGATCCATACGCTGGAGGGTATGCGGGATTTGGGCAACACGGTCCTAGTTGTTGAGCACGACGAGGCCACGATCCGGGCCGCAGATTGGGTGATCGACCTTGGACCCGGGGCCGGTGAGCATGGCGGCGAGATCGTGGCCGAAGGACCGGTCGAGCTGGTTGCCAAGGATAAGAAATCGGTCACGGGCCGCTACTTATCCGGGGATCTGTGCATCGACGTCCCGGCAGAACGTCGTCCCGGCAATGGCCACCACCTGATTATCGAGGGCGCACGTGAAAACAATCTCAAAGATCTTAGCGTAAAGATCCCGCTGGGCATGTTCGTCTGCATCACAGGCGTTTCCGGCTCGGGGAAATCGACGTTGATGGTCGAGGTGCTGTACAAAGCATTGGCGCGCGATATGCACGGCTCGCGCGTGCTCCCCGGCGCCTTCGATTCTCTTGAAGGGGTGGATCAAATCGAGACCGTGATCAACATCGATCAAAGCCCGATCGGGCGCACACCACGCTCGAATCCGGGTACCTATACCGGCCTTTTCGATCACATTCGCTCGCTGTTTGCCGAACTCTCGGAATCGAAAGTGCGTGGCTACAAACCCGGGCGGTTTTCCTTCAATGTGCGCGGCGGTCGCTGTGAGGCTTGCCAGGGGCAAGGACAGCTGCGGATCGAGATGCAGTTTCTGCCCGACGTCTACGTACCCTGCGAGGTGTGCCACGGGGCACGCTTCAACCGCGAGACGCTGCAGGTGCGCTTCAAGGAAAAGACCATCGCCGATGTCCTCGACACAACAATTGAAGATGGCCTGGAGCTTTTTTCAGCTTTCCCACCCATGCAGCGCCGGCTGCAAACGCTGCTCGATGTCGGTCTTGGCTACCTGAAGATCGGGCAGCCGGCACCGACCCTGTCGGGAGGTGAAGCGCAGCGCGTCAAGCTTTCGCGTGAGCTGTCCAAGCGCAGCGCCGGCCATACGCTTTATGTCCTTGATGAGCCATCCGTCGGCTTGCACGCCGCCGATGTCCACCGACTGATCGACGTGCTCCAACAGCTCGTCGACCAGGATAATACCGTACTGATCATTGAGCACCACCCCGACATCATCAAGGTCGCCGACTGGGTGATCGACCTCGGGCCGGAGGGTGGCGAGGGCGGTGGACGGCTTGTTGCTGAAGGCACCCCGGAGATGATCGCCAGAGACCCCGCCTCCTACACAGGAAAGTACCTGAAGAAACACCTGAAATAGCTCTCCTAGTTTCAACAGCTTCCCGTCCGTACGCCAGCATGCGCGGGCAGAGCTTGCGCGCGAGTTGGAACGGTTCAATGGTGGGTGACTTGCCGGACGACCGCGATCTACCCGCATGAATGGGGCGTGGTATGGCCTCGCTCTATCGCCTTGACGGAGGAAAGTCGCGGCTCTTCGGGTGGGCTACCAGCATGGTATGGGTGTTCTTCAGTCGGGGGGATTGCAACGAATAGAAAAAAGAGCCAACGCGTGTTGGCTCTTGATCGTTCAGAGGAATCGGTGTTACTCGTACCTCAATGCCTCAACCGGTTCGAGGTCGGCGGCGCGCTTGGCCGGATAGAGGCCGAAGAACAGACCGACCGCAGCCGAGAAAAGCGTAGCTAGAAGCACTGCGTCCAGGCCGACAACCGGGTTGATATCGGCATTCGAGGCGGCTGCGATGGCACCCACCAATTGGGAGAGGGCCCAGCCCAGTCCGATGCCGATGATGCCACCAAAGACACTCAGCAGTGCCGATTCCGTCAGGAATTGAAGCAGGATGTCACGCTTGCGCGCGCCGACTGCCTTCCGCAAACCGATCTCACGCGTCCGTTCGGTAACCGAGACGAGCATGATATTCATGATCCCGATTCCACCAACAAGCAGCGAGATACCGGCCACGCCTCCTAGGAAGATGGTAAAGACATTCAGGATCGTTGTCGCTGTATCCAGGAAGCTTTGCTGGGTGAAGATCGTGAAATCATCCTCCCCGATCGGGGTCCGGTGGCGGGCGCGTAAGATCGAGGTCACCTGTTCCTCAGCCTCGGCGACAGCCTCGGAGCTGACCGCCTGGACCATGAGCATATCCACATTGCCACGCGTGCGTCGCAGCAAGCGGGTTTGAGCGGTATCCATTGGCACATAGATCTGGTTATCCGGGTTCTGGAAACCCGAGCCACCGCGTGCTTCCGTGATACCAATCACACGGAACGGCTGGCCTTCGATGCGAACTGTTTCCCCGGTGACGCCTTCCCTGCGCCCGAAGAGGGTCTCGGCTGTATCCGGACCAAGGACGACCACCGCCGCCCGGCCCAGGACCTGCACTTCGTCGATGAACTCGCCTTCGGCCATGGTGACGTTGCGCACCTCGTCATAGCCGGAGGTTACACCCAACGCGGGGATGAATTCCCCTGCACCAGAATAGGTTACCTCCAGCGAGCCCTGGATGACCGGTGCAACTGCAATCACAGCTGGCGCGGCAAATGGATCCTGGATTGCTTCCGCATCACTCAAGGTTAGTGGCTGTGGATTGCGGATCTCCTCGCTCCCACCGCGCAGCACGAAGAGTAAGTTTGTACCGATCCCGCTAATCGAGCCGGTGATGGTCTCCTGCGCCCCGGTTCCGATGGCCAGCATCGCGATCACCGCACCGACCCCGATCACGATACCCAGAATCGTCAGCCCCGAGCGTAGCTTGTTGCTCGCCAGGCTATCAAGCGCTTCGAGAACACTGCGCCAAACATCCATCCTGTCTTAGACCCTCCTCCCCCCGTTTAGACTTTTTCCTTCACGTCTTCAACCATACCATCGCGAAGGTGGATAATGCGCTGCGTTTGCTCGGCGATCTCCGGATCATGGGTGACGAAGATGAGCGTCGTTCCGAATTCATGATTCAGGTCAAGCAGGATCTTCATGATCTCATCCCCTGACTTGCTATCGAGATTGCCAGTGGGTTCATCGGCCAGGATTATGGCCGGATTGTTAACCAGCGCCCGGGCGATGGCCACCCGCTGCTGCTGCCCGCCGGAGAGCTCATTCGGCCGGTGGCGAATGCGATCTCCCAAACCAACCGCTTCAAGCGCCTCGATCGCACGCTTGCGCTTCCCATCAGAAACTCCTGCGTATCGCATGGGCAGCTCGACGTTCGTCAACGCGCTTTGCCGGCCGAGAAGGTTGAAACTCTGGAAGACGAAACCTACCTCGCGGTTGCGGATCGCTGCCAGCTGGTCATCTTTGAGTGTGGATACCTGCTCCCCGTTCAAGCAATAGCTGCCTGAAGTGGGTCGATCCAACGCACCCAGGATATTCATCAAGGTGCTCTTGCCGGAGCCGGAGGGGCCCATGATCGAGATGATCTCGCCGCGTTCAATGCGTACATCAACGCCGCGCAGCGCATGCACCTCAATTTCGCCCATCTGGTAGACCTTGGTCAGGCCTTCCGCTTCGATCACCCAATCGGTCATTGGCCAAAGCTACCGGCAAACGGCGGGGGTCCGTTTGGATCAAAGATGTAGGTGGGTGGGTTGAGAACCACTTGATCCCCGATCTTGACATCCCCATCCAGCACTTCGCTGTAAAGATCAGAGCTGACACCCAGTGTGATCGCAATCGGCGTCGCTTGGCCGCCCTGGGCCAGGTAGACCACACGCTGTCCATTGATCACACGCACGGCACGGTTGGGCACCTGCAGCACATTCTCCAACTGGTCAACGACGATATTCACAGCTGCTGTCATCCCCGGCTTGATTTCTCCATTCGTTTCCGCAAGCAAGAGAGTGACCGGGAAGTTGACCACTCCCTGCACCGACGTCCCCACTTCACCGATCTCGATCACCTCGCCCTGGTAATCAACAGCAGGGAGCGCGTCAAAGTTGAGCGTAACTGGCTGTCCGATCTCAATGCGATTGATGTCGACCTCGGATAGGTCAACGTCGACCAGTTGCTTACTGAGATCATCCAAGCGGAAAGCCAGCGTACCGGGCGCTACCTGGTCACCGGGCTTGATTTGGACTGCGGTAATCGTACCCGCAAAGGGGGCGGTGATGCGTGCCATCTCGAGCGTCGCCTGTGCAGCAGCCACACGCGCCTCGGCTGCCCGGATGTCATCCGGGGACGGCCCGTCTTTAACCCGCCCCCATTCTCGCTGTGCATCCGCCAGCTTCGCCTCGGCCACGGCAACGTCCGCTTCGAGCAGCGACTGCTCAATCGCGGTCGGGCTTCCCAAATACCAGTTTAGATTACGCAGTGCAGAATCATACTGTGATCGAGCCGATGTCAAGTTGTTCAGTGCGACGGCACGCACTGGGTCATCACCGTCCCGCCCGGAGACTCTATCGTAAGCGCTCTTCGCATTATTCAGCTTATCCTCGGCAAGAACCAGGCTAGCCTGCGCGTTATCGATCGTGTTCTGACTGGCCCGGTTGCCCTGCTGGCGAACACGGAATGTGTACTGAACATTCTCGAGGGCATCCTCAGCCTGAGCCAGCGCCAGCATGGCAGCCGCGCGGGCTTGATCGGAGGTCATGAGATCCTCCAGCGCACGCTGCGCATTGACCAGGTCCGCCTCAGCCAGGACGATCTGGGCAGAGAGCGATGTTTGCTTGAGTGTGGCCAGCAGTTCCCCCTCTTCAACCACCTGGCCCAAACCCGAATAGACAAACTCGACCGTCCCATTCGTCTTGAAAGTAAGAAGTGCTGACTGATTTGAACGCACGATCCCTGTTGCCCCAACGGTGGCCGTCAGTGGGCCAGCCTGGACCGGTTCGGTCTGCATCGCTGCGGCCGCGGCTTGCCCCCCGTTCTGCCGCAACGCTCGCAGCGCGAAGAACCCACCGACGACGATAAAAACAACAATGATCAAAATCCACCAACGTCTCATTCTTTTTTCCTTTGTTGCATAGGCGGAAGGTGACAATTACCGGGGTTCGCCCGTCCCTGTTCAACCTTTGCCAACCGAGTTCGGATTTACTGGGTAAAAACCGGGGATCGTACGCCTCAGGTGATTCCTGAACCAACCTGCCCCCCACACCCTCGATCCAAAATGCTTGAGTATGGTTTGAGAGTGAATTGTACCTAATAATTGTGAATTGATTATGGAGGTTGTGACAACCGTCTCCTACCCTCGTGACTTTCAAGACTAATACTTGACCACTTTGGTCTGTATCATCTTAGAGAGCTTATACCCGCACGGAGCAGGAGTCCTAATATGCCCGAACTTAAAAGCGATCGTCCGCAGATCGACCGGAAAGCACGCATGAAGCTCCCCTTCGAGGAGCTTTCCGCCCGGCCAATCGAGGAGCGGGTTCGCGACTTCGAAGCCACGTTCATCGATCTCACCCCGGAGCAGGCAATGGCGGCCGCCGAACGCTGCATTCAATGCCCCGACCCTTCAGCTTGTGTGGAAGCCTGCGTCGTCCACAACGATATCCCTCAGGCGATGTGGTTGATCGAACAAGGTGATTTCCTCGGCGCAGCTGAGATTTATCGCCAGACCAGCTCCATGCCTGAGATTTGCGGGCTCGTCTGCCCACATGAAGCCTTATGCCAGGGCGCCTGTGTGCGCAATAAGCGCGGCGAACCGGTCATCACCGGTGCACTGGAAGCCTTTGTTACCACCTACCAGCGTCAGAATTCCAACGTCGCTATCCCGGTTGGCAAGCCAACCGGCAAGCGTGTCGCTGTGGTTGGATCGGGACCATCCGGCCTGGCCTGCGCAGAACAGCTTGTAAGGATGGGACATGCTGTCACCATCTTTGAAGCCCTGCCAACAGCAGGCGGGCTGCTGATCTACGGCATCCCCAACTTCAAGCTCCCCAAGCCGATCGTCCGCATGGTTCTCGATGACCTCAAGCAGGCTGGTGTGGAATTTGTGCTGGATACGCGCATCGGTAAGGATGAGATGGTCGACGATTTGCTCGAAAAGCGCTACGACGCTGTCTTCCTCGGCGTGGGGTCGGGGATCGATGCGAAAATGGACGTCCCGGGTGCTGACCTGCCGGGAGTATACCTGGCGACGGAATTCCTCATCCGGGCTAACGTTGATGAGAGCCTGCTGCCACCGGGTATGGGCGGCGTCCCCGATGCTGGCGATCGCGTCGTCGTGATCGGTGGCGGTGATACCGCTGCTGACTGCCTACGCAGTGCGATCAGGCTGGGAGCGAGCGAGGTCACCTGCCTCTACCGGCGAACTGAGGCCGAGATGCCGGGTGGGAAGAAGGATCGCGAATTGGCCAGGGAAGAGGGCGCGACATTCCGCTTCCTTACCCAACCTGTGCGCTACATCGCCGGCGCGGATGGCCGGGTGAACGCGGTCGAATGCCTGCAGTGCGAATTGGGTGAACCCGATGACAGCGGCCGCCGCCGGCCGTTGCCGATCGAAGGTTCCAATTTCACCGTCCCGGCCGATTCTGTTATCCTTGCGTTGGGCTACTGGCCCGATCCAACGATCGGGGAAACTACGCCCAAGCTTGAGACGCACAAGTGGGGATTGATCGTCGCCGATCCGGAGACCGGTGCGACAACCCGGCCCGGGGTCTATGCCGGCGGCGATGACGTCACCGGACCAGACCTGGTGGTCACTGCCATGGCAGCCGGCCGCAGGGCAGCGCAGGCGATCGGCGGCTACCTGAACGATAAGTAAGCATTTCCTGATATATCAAGATTAAAAAAGACGACGGTTAACACTGTCGTTTTTTTGATTTGTGGATCGGGGAAGGTAGAATTGTGACACACTCTCCCCGCTTAAGCGGGGGAGCTTCCAGGGCTACGTATGACGCAACCGTCTACGTTGACGCCCTGAGGCCCTATCCGGGCCAAAAAAGCAATGTTGACTATCGGCTTGACCCGTATATCGCCGGGTCTTTAGTCCACGTGCGGCAACAGTCAGCACCTCGATACTCGCAAGATTTTACGTTGCAAGAGATTCGTTGCAACAACCTTCTATCTATTCGATTGGTAAGGTGCAAGGAGAGTATATATCAAGCCGTTGGGGATTACAAAGGAGGCGTCAATTCCCCATCCCCACTGAAGCAGGGAGTACCTTTGACGCAAATCTCTATGGGAGAGATGCGGGGCAGGGAGGATCACAAGTTTGCCACTGAAAGAGAAGTTTAGAGCGCAGGCCACACGCCTTGGATTTAACTTGCTGGGGGTTACCAGCCCGGAGCCCCCGTCCCATATCGATGTATACCAGGACTGGCTGGAAGCTGGCCGGCACGCTGGGATGGCCTACCTGGCTGCTGAACGAGCCATCCAACGCCGTGCCAATCCCAAGAGCATCCTTCCCTCCTGCCGTTCGATCATTGTCACGGGCACGAATTACGCCCCTGAGCTTAAGCTGGATGTCTCCCAACCAGCAGAATTCCAGGTGGCCGCCTACGCCCTGGGGCAAGATTACCACGATGTGCTCGTGGATCGCATGCAAGCGCTTGTGGACTTCCTGCTTGCCGAAGCAGGAAGTCCAATTGAATACCGGATCTATACAGATACCGGTCCGATCCTCGAGCGCGAACTTGCCCAGCGCGCAGGCCTTGGATGGATTGGCAAGAACTCGTGTTTGATCCATCCCCGCCAAGGCTCGTACCTTCTCCTGGGAGAAATCCTGGTCGATCTAGACCTGAGGCCTGATCCAGCATTCATGTCGGACCAGTGCGGTTCTTGTACACGCTGCATCGAGGCTTGTCCGACCGGATGCATCCTGCCGGATAGGACGCTCGATGCCGGGCGCTGTATCTCCTACCTCACAATCGAGGAGAAAGCCGGCCTCCCCGAAAAGCTGCGGGAAGCCATCGGGAATTGGCTCTTTGGTTGCGATATCTGCCAGCAGGTTTGCCCGTGGAACATACGCTTTGCCACCCCGTCTGCGGACGCCGCCTTCCGCCCGCGGGTCATTCTTGACCCCCCACAGCTGGAGCACTTCCTGCGGCTCCAACCCGGCACGTGGCGCACAGAGCTAAAAAGCAGCCCTCTCGAGCGAACACGCCGGCGCGGCCTCGTGCGCAACGCCAGCGTCGTAGCTGGAAACACAGCGCGAGCCGATCTGGTCGACATACTGGCCAAATTGCTCTCCCAGAATGAAGACCCGATCCTGCGGGAACACGCCGCCTGGGCGCTTGGCCAGATCGGAGGGCTGAACCCACTCCAAGCCTTGGAAACTGCCCAACACGGTGAACAGCATCGGGATGTGCAAAAAGCCATCTTGCGTGCACTTATGACAGCCCGTTCATTATCTTGAACTATCTGAACAACTTCTAGCGTTCATATTTGATGAAATATATGCGCCCCGGGTAAGCCGGGGCGCAGGCGGGAATCACAATTTTATTGGAGTTGAATCCATCAAGGGGTTGCTGTTGCCTGCCCGGCCCTAGGCGTAAAGGTTGGCGTTGGGGTGGCGATATTGACCGGGATAAATAGGATCTGTCCAACACCGATCGCATTCGGATCCTCGATCTGATTGCGTTCGGCGATCGCCTCCGCCGTACTGTTGAACTGGGCCGCGATCGACTCGAGCGAATCGCCCGGCTGCACCCTGTACTCGATCTCCTGACCCGGGAAGAGCGTTCCAGGCAAGGCGGTTGTCGTTGGGAGGATAAAATCGGCCGATGGGATGATCAGTTCATCATTGACAAATACCTGGTCCGGGTCGCTGATATCGTTGGCAGCCATCAGCAGGAAGATATCAACCCCGAACTGCTCAGCGATTGAACTGAGCGTATCCCCGAGTTCGACGATGTAGGTTTGAGGTCCCTCAGGGGTTGGCGTCAGTGATGGCTCAAGAGTCAGCGTGATCGTGGGTGTTGCGGTCGGTGGAACCGGGGTATTGGTGATGGTTGGTGTCGGTGTTTTCGATGCCAAGAATCCAGGCATCGCTGGTGGATTGTCCCCCGTGAACCACAGCACGACGAAAAAAACCCCGATAACAAGCAGAACGACCGCCAGACCACCCAAAATTAACGGTGTAATCCGCTCACGGCGTTTGCGGTAGGCATCAATAACATCCCCGGCATTGCTGTCTGAATCAGACATCTTTCACACCCTCCCCTCCCCCAGGAGACGCGCACCCCTGACTGGACGGCGGCTTTCATTGTACCCGAATTCAGGGGTACGCAGGTTGTCTATCCTGGATCATGCGCTTCCCATCCAGAAATCACGAACTCGATGACCGGTTGGATGATCGTCGCCCATGCCGCATCCTCATGTTTACCGCTGTACACATCGTAGGTATAGCTTATCCCCTCCTGGTCAAGTACAGCTGCAAACCGATCGATACCCAGGCGGAAGGATGGCTCTGAATCGCCGATGCTCAACCATAGATGCCCGGGCATGAGATCCGAATCCTGAACGATGCGGGTTGGGTCGTAGCTCGCCCGGGGATGGTTGACGATCAAAGCCGGGCTCAGGGCTCCCACTGTATCGAAGACCTGCGGATTGCGCAATCCGATCTCGAGCGCCCACACCCCGCCGCGCGAAATCCCTACAAGTGCCCGGTCGCTGGCCTTCGCCAGGGTCCGGTAGTTGGCATCAATGTAGGGGATCAGCCCCTCCAGCATGACTGCCTCCCATGATCCTGGGCCACCATCTGTATGAGTGAAGTAAGGCTCAGGTTGGAGTGGAAGGACGATGATGAATGCCGGCCAATCCGAGAGTACCTGCTGCGTTTCTAGAATGTCGATTAATCCAAGATCCAACCAGTGATCCTGATCCTGTGGATACCCGTGCAGCAGATAGAGCACCGGGTACTCCTGAGCGAGCGTATCGTAGCACGGCGGGAGGTAGAGATTGAAGGGGATCGACTTCGATCGTTGGACCGGATCGGGGAACGCCAGACGCAACAGATTTCCGGTTGTCTCCATGCACACCGGGGCAGATGTTGAAGTCGGCGAAGCAGTCGGCACCGGGGTTTCTGTCACGACCAGTATAGAAGCAGTAGGGGTCGATGTGGCCTTTGGATTTTGCCCGGTTCGATCCAGCTGGGGCCTGGCACACGCATTGAGAATCAGAAAGCTGACCAGCGTTAGCTGCGCTTTCAGGACCATAAAGTAGCAATGCCTGCATCGCGAATCGCGTGAATCTGCCATTGAGCTTCGTATCATACCCCAGGTCCGCTGTGCCGTCCTAGGAGCCAATTCAGACTGGTAAGGGTTATAATCAAACCCATGAAATATCACATCTGGACCGCTGGCTGTCAGATGAACGTCGCTGATTCACAGCGCGTATCGTCTGCGCTGGAAAAGCTGGGCTATCAGCGGACTCCAACGGCAGACAGCGCGGACGTAATCGTGCTGAACACCTGTGTGGTCCGCCAGAGTGCCGAGGACAAGGCCCACGGCCGTCTTAGTTCCCTGCGCCCGCTCAAGGAGTCACATCCGGATCTCGTCATCAACCTCATGGGGTGCATGGTGGGCATACACGGCGACCAAGCTCTGCGTGATCGCTACCCCTATGTGGATGTCTTCTCGCCGCCCTCGGATCCCGGCCCACTGCTTGAGCACCTGCTTGGATCCAATGGTCGCGAACTTGAAATAGAAGCAGTACAAGAGCGCTTTAACCTGATGGACGATGAGCATTTGCTCCCCCGCTCAGACCAGGGGACGCTCGTTTCCGCATATGTGCCCATCGTCTACGGATGCTCACATGCCTGCACCTTCTGCGTTATCCCCTACCGGCGCGGGATTGAGCGCAGCCGCACGATCGGTGAGATCACACTCGAGACCCGATCTCTTGTGGGACAGGGTGTGCGCGAGATCACACTCCTTGGACAAATCGTGGATCGCTACGGCATGGATCTGAATAACGGCCCCCGACTTCCGGACCTGCTCCGGACTCTACATGAAATTGATGGGCTGGAGCGGATCCGGTTTCTGACTTCCCATCCCAACTGGATGACTGACGATCTCCTCGACGCGGTCGCCGACCTGCCCAAGGTTTGCGAGCATATCGAAGTTCCGGTCCAGGCTGGGGATGACCAGGTTTTAACACGTATGAAGCGTGGTTACAGCGTTGAAGATTACCGTCGCCTGATCGATCGCATTCGTAACCGTATCCCGGACGTCTCGATCGCCACTGACATCATTGTCGGCTTTCCGGGCGAGCGGGAGGACCAATTCCAGCGTACCCATGATCTGCTCTCTGAGCTGGAGTTGGATGTCGCTCACCTGGCACGCTATTCTCCCCGGCCGCAGACTGTCGCCACCCGCAGCATGCAGGAGGATGTCCCCGAGCAGGAGAAGATGCGGCGCTTCAGGCTGCTGGAGGAACTCCAGGCTGGAATTGCGGCGACGATCAACACTCAGTACCTGCAGCGAACGGTCGAGGTCCTGATTGAGGAACGCCGGGGAGACCGCTGGAAAGGCCGGACACGGACGAACAAGCTTGTCTTCCTTGGATCACAGGCTGATCTGCGTGGCCGCATTGTCCCCGTCCATATCCAATGGACCGGCCCCTGGAGCATGATCGGCGTACTTGCGGAAGAAATTGAGCTCGTTCAGCCAGCCTGAAGACCCTACTTGACCCAAACTCAAGCCCGCTGTAGCATGCAGGCGAGTTAAGCACCCAATTCATACTGCCCGGATCCCAGGGTGCCACTCCTGAAGGAGGCCATCATGCGTTTATCAAAACCGAAGTTTCTTGCATTCCTGGCAGGCATTCTCCTGATCATCCTGCTTACCGCTTGTAACTTCCCGGGTACGGCCACACCTGATCCATTCCCGACGTATGCCGCGCAGACAGTCGAAGCCAGATTGACCCAGACCTCGCTCGATACGCCGATCCCGCCACCTGTTGCGGATACCAACACCCCCCAACCAGCGCCCACCGAAGTGCTGGCCACACCGACCAATACCAGCACGCCGATCCCGACGCAGCCCGAAACCCCCTGTAATCGCGCCTCATTTGTCAGCGATGTCACTGTGCCAGATGGCACAAACTTCGCGGCTGGTGCGAGCTTCACCAAAACCTGGCGGCTCAAGAACACCGGAACGTGCACCTGGAACACCAGCTACTCCCTTGTTTTCGACACCGGAAACGCAATGAGTGGCCCGGCCTCGAAAGCACTGACCGGCACGGTTGCCCCGAACCAGACCATCGATATTTCCGTTGACCTGAAGGCTCCCGGCAGCGCCGGCAGCTATCGTGGCTACTGGCTTCTACGCTCCGACGCGGGCATATTATTTGGGGTCGGAGGCGCTGGCAATGTTGCTTTCTGGGTAGATATCCAGGTTGGTGCAGGTGGGGATACCATCGTTTACAACATGCTCACCAACTACTGCGACGCCCTATGGGTGAGTGGGGCCGGGGTGTTACCCTGCCCTGGCGCAAACGGTGACGCCGAAGGATTCATCATCAAGGTTAATAATCCCAAGCTCGAAAACGGGAGTACGGATGATGAACCAGTCCTCGAAACGCATCCCGAATGGGTGGACAACGGCGTCATCACGGGCAAGTTCCCGGCCTTTGACGTCCAGGCTGGAGATCACTTCAAGACGGTCATCGGATGCCTGTACAACGGTGCCGCTTGTAGCGTACGCTTCCAATTGAACTACCGCGCCGACGGGGGTTCGCTCCAGAACCTCGGCCAGTGGGACGAGACATACGATGGCAGCATCCGGAAAATTGACGTCGATCTCAGTTCGCTCGCCGGCAAATCGGTTGAGTTCGTGCTCGCTGTCCAGGCCAACGGCCCTTCGAACCAGGACTGGGCCTTCTGGCTGGTCCCGCGCATCGTCCGCTGACCTGCTCCTTGTCAAATCCAGCCTCTTTCTCAGACGCCCGGGAACTACCCCGGGCGTCTGATTTTCCACTCATGCAGCTAGAGTATCAGCAATAAACGCGTCCTTGATAGAATGCTAGAATCGGGTCGAGAGCGTCCGCAGGGGAGGCAGCATGGCCAAAAAACCAAGATTGTTCCTTATTGATGGGCACGCCCTGGCCTACCGCACCTATTTTGCACTTACAGGGGTTGGGGGGGGCTCGCGCTGGATCACCAAAACCGGGGAGCCGACGGCCGGCACGTACGGTTTCACCGCCGTCCTGCTTCGTTTGCTCGAACAGGAACAACCCGAATACCTGGCTGTCTCCTTTGACACCGGCCGCACCTTCCGTGATGATCTCTACGCCGAATATAAGGCCACCCGGGACAAGATGCCTGACGACCTGCGGCTGCAGATTGGTCGCATCCGGGAGGTCGTGAGCAGCTTCGGCATCCCCATTCTCGAAGCGGATGGGTTCGAGGCCGACGACGTGCTTGGAACGGTCGCCAAACTGGCCGCCGCTGAGGATGTGGAGGTCGTCATCCTGACAGGAGACCGCGACTTGCTCCAACTCGTGACGGACAGGATCGTCATCCGCCTCTCCGGCCAGAAGCTATCGGAAGCGATTGACTACCACCCCAAGGAAGTCGCAGCTAAATACGATCTTAAGCCCGAGCAGTTGGTCGACCTTAAAGCCCTTGTCGGGGATTCAAGCGACAACATCCCCGGAGTACATGGGGTGGGCGAGAAGACAGCCGTCTCGCTGCTCAACGACTACGGTACCCTGGAGGGCATCTATGAGCATATTGAGGATGTCCCTGGCCGGTTCAAGCAGAAGTTAATCGATGGCCGGGAACAAGCCCTCCTCAGCCGTAAGTTGGGCCGGATCGTGACTGATGTGCCGGTCGAGTTCGATCTGGAGGCCTGCCGGGCGGCAGGCTACAACCGGGATGCGATCACGGAACTCTTCCGAGTTCTTGAGTTCCGCTCGCTGATGGACCGCATCCCCGGAGCTGAAATCCCGGCCAGCGGCTCACAGATGAGCATGTTCGTGAGCGGCGAGACCTCCGCTCCCTCTGGACCGGAGCAGGTTATCATCGTCGACACCCCCCAGGCGCTTGAAGAGCTCGTCAAAGTCCTCGGTGCTGCCGACCAGATCGCCTTCGATGTGGAGACAACCGGCACCGATCCGATGCGCGCTGCACTGGTTGGCATCTCGCTCGCCGTGAAGCCAGAGCAGGGTTACTACATCCCTGTCGGGCACACCCCAGCCAACGCTGGCGGGCCACAGCTTGTCCTGGTGGATGTGATCAATGCCCTGCGGCCCGCACTCACCAACCCTGATATCCCGAAGGTCGGGCACAATCTTAAATATGATTATCTGATGCTCAGCCGATCCGGGTTGCAGGCCGTACCCCTGGCGTTTGATACCATGATCGCTGAATGGTTGTGTGACCCTGGATCCCGCAGCCTGGGGTTGAAGAACCTGGCCTGGGTCCGGCTGGGGGTCGAGATGACCGAGATCCAGGCGTTGATCGGTTCGGGACGCACACAGCGCTCGATGGCCGATGTACCCATTGCAGAAGTCGCCCCCTATGCTGCCGCCGACGCGGAAGTCTGTCTCAGGCTTCGTCCGGAGCTTGAACAGGAACTGGCCGATAAGGATCAGATCGAGCTTTTCCATACACTCGAGCTGCCGCTCATATCAATCCTGGCCGATATGGAGCAAGCCGGGATCGCCCTTGATATCGGTTTTTTAAAGGTGCTCTCTGAGCGGATGGCACAACGCCTGGGTGAGATTGAGAGCAAAGTATTTGAGAGCGTCGGGCACTCTTTCAACGTCAACTCTACCCAGCAGCTTTCGGAGGTTTTATTCACAGAATTGGGACTTGAGCCACCGGATAATGCACGCAAGACGGCTTCTGGTCTCTACTCGACCGCAGCCTCGGTTCTGGAAGAACTGCGGAGTTCACATGAGATCGTCGAGCTAATCCTCGAACAGCGCGAACTCGCAAAGCTGAAATCGACCTATGCTGACGCCTTCCCCGGACAGGTGAACCCGGCCACCGGCCGGGTCCATACCTCCTACAACCAGACCGGTTCCGTGACGGGACGCCTGGCCTCTTCCGATCCCAACCTGCAGAACATCCCGATCCGCACCGAGCTCGGTCGGGAGATCCGGCAGGCATTTATCGCTGAACCTGGGAACGTCCTCCTGAGCGTGGATTACTCCCAGATCGAACTGCGGGTTGTAGCCCACATCTCAGGCGATGAAGCCATGATCGATGCCTTCCTTGAAGACCAGGACATCCATGCCGCTACAGCGGCAGCCATCAACGGTGTAAAGATTGAGGCCGTGACTCCGAACATGCGGCGGCATGCAAAGGCGATCAATTTCGGCTTGATCTATGGGATGAGTGCCTTCGGCCTGACACGCACCACTGGATTAACACTGGGAGAAGCTGAAAATTTCGTCAAGGCCTACTTTGAGCGTTTCCCTGGCGTCCAGGCCTACCTGGATGGTGTACGCAGAGAGGTAGTCGAGGACGGCTATGTTTCCACACTGCTCGGGCGTCGACGGTACTTCCCCCAGCTTACGCGCGAGGCCAGCGTGGCAGAGGTAGCTAGGGCTCGTGCACTGCGGGAGGCGATCAATGCACCGATCCAGGGGACCGCGGCGGATATCATCAAACTCGCCATGCTGCACCTGCCGGGCGCCCTGGCTCGCGAGAGACTCTCGGCGCGCATTCTACTGCAGGTACATGATGAACTCGTGCTTGAGTGCTCGGAAGCAGAACTGATGGATACGGCCCGAATCGTGCAAGCTGTCATGCAGCAGGCATACAAACTCGCCGTCCCCTTGAAAACGGACGCTAAGGCTGGCGTAAATTGGGCCCAGATGACGCATGTAAGCAACGCCTGAAGTGGACATTTATTGGGCACTGCCACGCATGAATCCAGGAGACTGCCGGGGGCGAGGCATGGGTACTTGTGCTATACTCGCCTCGCTACCCCCGAAGCTTGGAATGAAGCAAGTATGACCGATCGTCAAGAGCTTTTCGAAGAATCGATGCGCCTGGGACACTCGGCAGCCTGGGACCTGGAATGGGATCGGGCGACCGGGTTCTACCGAAAGGCGCTCTCGCTCGTGCCGGATCACCCCGGCGCGATGACCAGCCTCGGGTTGGCCTTGCTTGAATCCGAACAGTACAAAGAAGCGCTCGATGTCTACCAGCACGCTTCAAGATTAGCCCCTGACAACCCGATTCCTATCGAAAAAACAGCAGAAATTCTAGAGAAAATGGCGCAAAGCAAAGCGGCTGTCGCACAACGCAAGTTAGCAGCCGAGATGCATCTCAAGCGGCGTGATGCCGACAAAGCGATCGACAACTGGTCCCACATCGCCCGCATGATCCCCAACGACCTGAACAACCGATCCCGCCTGGCGATGACCTTTGAGCGCCTGGGCCGTAAGCGGGAGGCGGTCTACGAGTACCTTGCCGTGGCCTCGATTCTTCAGGTTGCCAAGAAAAACGATCGAGCGATCGAGGCTGCCCAGCGGGCACTGCGCATTATCCCGGGTGATAAGGAAGCCGCCCGAACGCTGCGCTTGCTCCAGCAGGGGAAGCAGCTGCCCCCGCCGGCAGAACCACGCGCCGTCACCGCTCCATTGCGGATGGACGATGTCAAGGATTACCTGAAGACGGACGAGGAATCGCTCAAAGAATCGGATGACAGCCAGCAAGCAGACCCAGAAACAGCCGCTCAAACTCGAGCGTTAACGATCCTTGCCGGCCTGGTCTTTGATGAAGGCGGCGATACCGAGGATGAGGATGATGCCCCGGCTGATATGAAAGAGCTTACCGAAGGACGCATCAGCCAGGAACGCAAGTCCATTGGCCAACCCCAGATGTTGCGCTACCTGGGGCAGGCGATCGACTTGCAGACACGCGGGAACATGGCCCAGGCGGTGAAGGAGTACGAACGAGCAATTGAGGCCGGCCTCAACCATCCAGCCGCCCATTTTAACCTGGGCATCATACTCAAGGGGCTGGACCAGATCGATGAGGCAGCTCAGCACCTGACACAATCCATCGGCCATCCCGATCTTGAACTTGGTGCAAACCTCGCACTTGGCCGGCTCGCACGGGTGAACGGTAACCTGGCCGAAGCCGCCCGTTACTTACTCCAGGCCTTGCGCAAGGCCGACTCACTTTCAGTGAATGATGACCAATCAGCCCAGTTAAATCAGCTCTACGATACGATCCTTGCTTCCCAGGATGAAGGTGACGAGGATACGCTATCGAAGATTGTAGAAAACACGCTCAGCTTCCTCAGCGGTCCGGAGTGGCTCAAGCGTCTGCGCCAGGCACGCCAGCAGCTTGAAGGGCAGGGAGCAGGGACAACGATCGTGCCCATCGCAGACATGCTGGCAGTTGGTGGCACAGAGAAAGTGCTCCAATCGCTTAGCCGCATCGACGATCTCGTCACCCGGGGCATGCTCGAATCAGCGCTTGAGGACGCCATGCTCTCACTCGACCTGGTGCCCAGTTATCTCGGAATTCATGTCCGCATGGCAGAGATCATGATCAAGCAGGGCAACACGGCGGGGGGGATGACCAAGCTGCGCACCGTTGCACGGACCCACCGAGTGCGTGGTGAGATTTCCCAGGCGGGCAATGTTTACGCCCGCATCATTCAACAATCACCGATAGACATTAACGCCCGGGAGCAGTTGATCCAGCTTCTGGAACAGCAAGACCGCGGGGGCCGGGCTATCGAACAGTACCTCGAGCTCGCTGAACTTTACCGCCAGATGGCCGAGATCGACAAAGCCCGGACCGCGCTTGGCCAGGCCTTTCAACTCGCCCAACGCAGCACGGTTGAGAAAGAGTATGTCGTTCGAATCCTGGACCAGATGGGTGATATCGACCTCTCCCGGCTCGACTGGCGACAGGCGCTGGATGATTACAACCACATTTGTGAGCTTGATCCCCGCAACGAAAAGGCCCGCTCTCTCGTCATCGATCTCAACTTGAGGCTAGGGCAGGAGGAACCCGCCGGACGGGCGTTGGATATCCACCTGGAGCAGTTGGTCGAGCAGAACCGAGCTTCCGAAGCTCTTGAACTGCTGGAGGAACTGGCGCGTGAACATCCCGGCAAACAGGCGCTGCACTCCCGACTTGCGGACGCCTACCGCGCCGCCGGTCGAAAAGCCGATTCGATCGCCCAGTATGATGCGCTGGGGGAAATTCAACTCGATGCCGGCCAGACGAAGGAAGCGATCAAGACGATACGGACCATCCTCAACCTCGATCCACCCAACGTGGAAGGATATCAAGAACTGCTGCGCAACATTGAGGGCGGGGTTAAAGATTGAGATCGATAGCCAATAGTCCATGTTTAACAACTTCCTGACCGAGATTATTTTCTTCTTTCAACGCTTCGACCTATTGAGCCTGGTCGATGTCCTACTCGTTACACTGGTCGTCTTCTTCCTGCTAAGGCTTGTGCGCGGCACGCAGGCCGTGGTGCTCCTGCGGGGCATGATCGTACTCCTGATCACGATTGCTCTACTTACCAGCCTGCTCAACCTGCCCGCCTTTACATGGCTGCTGCAGAACTCTCTCCCGGCTTTGTTGGTCGCGATCCCGGTCATCTTCGCCCCTGAGATCCGTCGTGCGCTCGAACGACTTGGCCGAACCGGCGCATGGTTCAGGCTGACGGCAGAGCCAGATCACGTGGTGCACCTGATCGATACGATCGGACTGACCGCCCAGCGTCTGGCCGACCGCCGCTTCGGAGCCTTAATCGTCATCGAGCGCGAGGTACCACTCGACGACTACATGGAAACCGGTGTCAAGCTGGATGCGCTCTTGACGTCGGAACTTCTACTGCAGATTTTCCATATCAACACCCCACTCCACGATGGAGCGGCGATCCTACGAGAAGGACGGATCGCTGCTGCGGCCTGCGTCATGCCGCTTTCATCGAGTGGTACCCTTACCCGTTCGCCAGAGCGCACGATGGGATTGCGCCATCGTGCCGCGCTCGGGATCAGCGAAGTCAGCGATGCCGTTTCCGTGATCGTCTCGGAAGAGACGGGCGGGATTTCGGTTACCCACAACGGGCGAATCATACGGCGGCTCGACCAGGCCCGATTGAGGAATATCCTGACTGCCTTCTTCCGGCCTAGAACAACTGGCCGAGTACCCGCCTGGATCGAACGGCTGCTCGCCCGCCCGCCGCGCCCACAATCTCGATCACAGGGGGATTGAGAGAGCGCCCATGACCTGGATCCGTGAGAACCTGGGAACGCTCATCCTATCCTTCATCCTGGCTATCACCGCGTGGGTTGCTGCGATCAGCCAGGAGGATCCACTTTCGGAACGTGTCTTTCCAGACCCCATCCCCGTCAGCTACGAGGGGCTCCAAGAAGGATTAACCATCGTCGGTACCCCTCCCGCCCTGGCGGAAGTAACGCTGCGAGCGCCGGAAACGGTCTGGCAAAACCTCACCAGCCAGGATCTTGAAGTGATTGGAGATCTCTCCGGTCTGGAAGCAGGAATCCAACGCATCAAGCTCCGCGACAACCTGCAGCTACGTACCGCCAAAGTGACCGCCATCGATCCTGCCGTTGTTACCTTGACCATCGAAGCACTGGCAACGAAACGGGTCGAGGTGCGCGTCCAAACCCTGGGTGAAGTCGCATCCGGCTACCGAGCGGATGCACCCCAAGTCGACCTCGAGCAGGTGACCGTGACCGGTCCAGCTAGCGTCGTCGATCGGGTTGCCGCGGCCGAAGTCGAAGTCGATCTCAACAACCGCCAGCGTACGGTGGATGCCAACTTTGACCTCACGCTCGTGGACGCACAGGGGGATGCGGTCAATGGCCTGCGGGTCGACCAGGAAACGATCCATGTCGTGATCGCAGTGACCAAGCTCGAGAATCTGGCCACCAAGCTCGTGATCCCGATCGTGGTTGGACAGGATGAACTGGAAGCAAATGGATATTACCGGGTCACTCGCGTCAACGTCTCCCCCAGCGAGGTCGCAGTTTTTTCTGAAGACCCGGCCGCCCTGGAAGGGCTACCGGCTTTCGTCCAGACACTCCCGATCGATGTCTCCAGGGAAACCAGCAGCGTGGATCGCCGGATCGACCTCGACCTACCGACCGGATTTTCCCTCATCGGTGAACAGAACGTGCGCGTGCAAATCGACATCGAACCGATCGAGACGTCTCTGACGATCACCCGCACGATCGAGGTTCAGAATTTAGGCTTTGGCTTGTATGCGTATCCATCCCCGGAAGTAATCAACCTGATCCTGTCGGGGCCGGCCGTCATCCTCGATGCGCTGCAACCCGACGATATCCATGCGCTGGTCGACGTGGACAAGCTGAGCCTGGGTACCTTCCAACTCGAACCGCAGCTCGAGGGAGTGCCGGAAGGGATAACCTGGGAGCCGCCAACACCTTCGATCATCGAGGTCACCCTGACGGCCGTCCCCCGGCCAACACCCACCCCCGTCCCAGTTCCTTGAAATCGATGGACCGCCCTGTCGTCGCGCTTGTGGGTCGACCCAATGTTGGCAAATCGACGCTTTTTAACCGCCTGGCTGGCGAGCGCCTGGCTGTCGTCGATGACACCCCCGGTACAACACGTGACCGGCTAATCGCTGAAACCGAGTGGAACGGCCTGACCTTTGATATCGTTGATACGGGTGGGATCGATCCTGGTGATCTGAGCCGGGGTGAGCCGCTATCTGTCGGCTCAGCAGACTACATTGACCACATCCGCACGCAGGCAACTATGGCCGTACACGATGCGGACGCAGTGCTTTTCCTGGTCGACGTCGAGAGCGGAGTAACGGCTGCTGATGAACAAGTCGCCGAGATCCTCCGGCGGCAGCAGCGCCGGGTAGACGGCAACCCGCAGCCCCCGATCCTGCTCGTCGTCAACCGCTGTGACAACGAAACCCGCCGGAACCAGGTGTCTGACTTCTACAGCCTCGGCATGGGCGAACCCATTCCCATCTCCGCCCTGCACGGCCGCGGATCAGGTGATATGCTCGACCGCCTGGTTGAGGCGCTGAAGGTTCATCCCCGTGACGAACCGGAGGGGGAAGACGGGGTTCACATTGCGATCGTCGGCCGGCCGAACGTCGGGAAATCCAGCTTGCTAAACCGCATACTGGGAGAAGAGCGTGTCCTCGTTTCCCCGATTCCTGGGACGACCCGCGATGCGGTCGATACGCACCTTGACCTCGAAGGCACCGATATCACCTTGATTGATACTGCCGGAATCCGCAGACGGGGTCGGATTGAACCCGGTGTTGAGCAGTATTCCGTCTTGCGAGCCTTGAAAGCGATCGAGCGGGCTGATGTCGTCCTGCTCTTGATCGATGCGGTTCAGGGCATCATCGCCCAGGATACACACATCGCCGGGATGGTGATCGATAAGCTAAAATCGGTTGTCGTACTCGTGAACAAATGGGATGCGATCGAGAAAGACAACTACACCATGGCCGGCTTCACCGAGACCATCCGCCATAAACTGAATTTCATGGATTATGTCCCCGTCCTGTTCATCTCGGCCAAAACGGGCCAGCGGGTGCACCAGGTACTGCCGACCGCACTCCAGGTTCAGGAAGAACGCCTGCGCCGCATCCCGACCGGCGAGTTGAACCGGACCTTGCAAGATGCGCTCAGTGCACACGCCCCTCCCGCCAAGAGCGGGAAGCGACTGAAGTTCCTTTATGCGAGCCAGGTTCGGGTGGACCCTCCCACCTTCCTCTTCCACGTCAATGACCCCGAACTGGTGCACTTTACCTACAAGCGGTTTATCGAGAACCGGTTGAGGACTCGCTACGGTTTTCTTGGGACACCGCTCCGGCTCGTCTTCCGCGCCCGCTCCGAGGGCCGACGCCGCTAGGCGTACATTGGCGGTCCTGCCTGCATGATATAATCGTGCGTCGTGGATGAAACCCCGTTTAAAGTCCAGCCTCCGGAGTGGGGCGAACCTCTCTCACCTTCACTGGCCCAGCGCTTCATGCGGTTCATGGCAGAGTTGCTCCAGACTATCCTCATCGCTGGATTACTCTTCCTGGCTGTCAACCTGCTAACTGCGCGTATCCGTGTTGAAGGGATCAGCATGGAACCCAGCCTGCATAACGGGCAGTTCGTCGTTGTCAACCGGCTTGCTTACCGTTGGACGGAACCGGATCGGGGTGACATCATCGTCTTTTACTTCCCCCTCGACCCTGATCGGCGTTTCATCAAGCGTGTAATTGGGCTTCCAGGTGAGACGATCACGGTGCAGGGTGGAAGCGTCTACGTAGAAGGCGAACTTATCGAAGAGCCGTACCTGGCAGTAACGCCTCGCTACAGCGGGGAATGGGTGCTTAATGAAGATGAGGTGTTCGTGCTGGGCGACAATCGCAACAACTCTTCCGATTCCCAAAACTGGGGAGCGCTGAGTATCGACGAGATCATTGGAAAAGCCATCCTCGTCTACTGGCCGCCCGCCGAAGCCGGCCCGATCCCGCACTACGACCTCGCTGCCGCCGGCGAATGACCAGGGTACGGCCCCGATTCTCGAACGCGCTTATGCTACAATCGAAGGACGGCACGGCAGCCAGAATTCGGCTGACCGATCGAGAAGCCGCAGCTGGTTCAAGTTGAGGCCAAACGGCCGTATCACCTGAAAGCACTCCTCGGCTTAGAGGTCTATGGAAAAACACACACGCGTCGTCTGCCCTGCCTGTCAGTCTGGAATGCTGCGACAGGAAAAATCCCTGTATTTCACAAGCCTGGGCGGTTGGCCAGTATGCGCGCGCGATGTCCCGAGTTGGTATTGTTCGTTCTGTGGTTATCACGAATTTGACCAGCGGGCTTTGCTGCGATTATTTAGCCCTGAGTGGCCTGTCCGATCCAGATCGAACAGCTCGATCGGACCCCAGGTTGAGGTAGAGCCCGAAGACCGCAACCCGGCCGGCGAGGGGCAGCACAGGACATGACGGCTGGGGCGCTAACAAATTGAGCTCATCTATGGTCGACATCCAAGAGGCAATTTCTACTCCCAACGTACTTGTCATCGCAGATGTAGATTCGAACGCGCAATCCATTGTCGACCGCATCCTGAAACCCTCTGGCTTCAACGGCTGGGTTCGGGGTGCAGAAGCCCCTCCCCCGGATGTCCTCGTCGTCGATGTAACCCAGCTCCGCGGTGATCCCCTGGCGAGTCTCAGGAATTACCGCTCCTCCGGCGATGGGTCGCCAGCAATTTTACTCGCCGCCCATTTCCCACTGGCCAAGCTGCGAGAGCTTTTCCGCCTGGGTGTGCATGACTTCTTGCTCAAACCCTATCGCCCTTCCGAGCTGTGCCAGGCGATAACTGATCTGACTGAGGCTCGTTCCACACAGTCCGACACTCAGGAGCTTTCCGAACGTATGGAGCGACTGCGCGAACAGCTCCGCCGGCGCACAGAAGAGATCAGGATGCTGAGCGAGATCGGGCGAGTAGTTGTGAATCTAAGCGATTTGAACCAGATCTTGCGGTCAGTCGTCGAAGCAGCCGCTTTTGTCACCGATGCTGAAGAATCTTCCATCTACCTTGTTGAACCGGACGGCCACGATCTCAATCTGCGCGCCAGCAAGCAGGCAGGGGAACGACACGCTACGCTGCAAAAACTGAGGTCGACCGATACACTGGTCGGGGAGGTCTATCACTCAGGTAAACCGGTTCTACGACAACCATCCCTTGAAAGTGGGCCGGTCAAGGTCCAAACTGGCTTCCTGGTCCAATCGACGGTCAACGTCCCACTGCGTGTAAAAAACGCCACAGTTGGGGTGCTGGGTGTTTACAACCGCCTGGCTCCCCGCACGTTCACGGAACATCATTTGACCTTGCTCATGGCCCTTGCGGATTGGGCTGGTGTGGCTCTCGAGCAAGCCAGCTTGAAACGCACCCTACGCACCCACCCCCTGAAGCAAAAGGGCCCACCCCAGCCCGCAGCGTCTATCGCCGCTACCCCAGAGCTAACCAGTGGACTAGAGAATGTCGCCTCCATGCTCGAGGAGCTTCATAAGAGCATCGATCCCGCGCAGCGCTCCACGATCGAAGCTGCAATCCACAAGATCCGCTCTCTGCAAGGCGTTCCGGTCATTGAGCTAGACTCGACACAATCCGGTGAAATGGTCGATCTCCAGGCGTTGATCAGCGAGACGATAGAGGCGATGCGTGACGCCGCTCGCCAGAAAGGACTCGAGGTTAACACCGAACGGGGCGAGACCATCCCGCTTTTTCGTGGGGACAAGGAAAAGATCCGGCAGGTGTTGGAAGCGCTTGTCACGGCTGCGATCCGGCGAACGGCTCGGGGTCGGGTGGTGTTGGAGACTCATCGCTTCGAGGTCCTTCGTTCGCGGAGTGACGAATTCCCGCTTACGGTAAACGTCGAGATGCATGACGGTGCCTGGGCGGCTGTGCGGGTATCCGACTCAAGCCCTGGTCTCTCACCCGATACCGTCCAGGCGATTACTGACGGCGATACGAACCCGCTCTCCGGACACATGGGGCCCGGTTTGTCGATGGGTGAAATTCGTATGATTGTTGAAAGCATGCAGGGCGTGATGTGGTATGAACATACGCCGGCCAGCACATCCATCACCTTCGCCTTGCCCATACATTGAGGTACGCCTTGGCAAATCGATCTATCCCGGTCGAGATCTATACCGCAAGCCATCGCATCCTGGGTCGGGTTCACCCGACCGCCAGCGGTCTTTTCAGCTATCTCAACATCCCGACCAGTTCCTACCTTGAGTTGGAAGGCGCGATGCTGATGCGGCTCCACCAGCCGGGAAAACTTGTTGCCCGCTACCCGAACCTGTGGGTTGTGAAGAGCGAGATCGCCGCTGCACTGCTCAGCAACCGTTCGCAGCTTGGTCCGACTGGCTTTACTCGAGGCGGCTACTCGACTACGGTTCCGCACTGGGTACGGGTAGTGATGGGCGGATATGAGTTGATGGGTGTGATCGAAGCACCCGGAAAATTTAATTTCGCCGGGCTTATGTTCGAGGGTGAGCGCTTCTTTATGCCAATCTATAATGCACGGCTGCAGGCTATTCTTTTTCCGAATGTTCACGCTGAAGCACCAGCGATGATCTTCAATCGCGGCATGGTTGACGCCATGGCGCTACTTTCCAAGGATGAAATCCCCGCCACCCCCAGTGAAGGCGACGGGGGCTGAACCTTTCATAGTGGTCTAGCCGAGGGAGATCTACTAAAAGGTTTTTTGCATAAGTTGATAACAACCCGCATACAGGTCCAGGGGGACATGGATGCTGTTTTACCTGCTCTGCGGTGCATGGTTCACAGGCATACTCCTTGGCCGTCTCATCCCGGCTGACCTCCTACGCTGGCTCCTGCTTGCCGCCATCGCCCTGGCTGCACTTCTCATATTTAGGGGCATTCCCACCTATCGAGTCGCATTCCTCAGCTTGCTCGCTTTGGTGATAGGGGGTGTCCGTTTCCAGGCCAATCTACCAGTCATCGATCCAGCTCACATCGCCTATTACAATGATCTCGAGCACCGGTCGGAAGTAACCGGGGTCATCATCGATGACCCGGTGCGTCATGACGAGAACGTGGAACTCGTGATCGCAACGGAACGGATCTGGATTCCTGGCCTCGAGCATGCCCAGCCGATCAACGGGTGCTTGCTCGTATTCAGCTCGCGTGCTCAAACCTGGGCCTATGGTGATTGGGTGCAGGTGACGGGCGATATTGAGTCTCCGCCGTCCGGGATCGACTTCGATTATGCAGCCTACCTGGTTCGTGACGGCATTCATAGTTGGATCCCGACGGCGAACGTCCGGTTACTCGCCCATGACCATGGCAATCCCCTCTTACAAACCATCTACAGCCTTCGTTCCCACTTCCTGCAGGTCATCCTGCGCATCTTCCCTGATCCTGAAGCCCTATTGCTGTCTGGGATCCTGCTCGGCGTCGAGAGCGGAATTTCACAAGACGTGCAAACCGCATTCAACCGGACAGGAACCACACATATCATCGCTATCTCAGGCTTTAATCTGACTCTCCTTGCTCAAGCGAGTATCCGCTTCAGCGGCCGTTGGCTGGGAAGGAGGAAAGGATCCATCGCTGCCGTGGTTGTGATCCTGCTCTATACCGTGATGGTTGGCGCGCAGCCGGCCGTAGTGCGGGCAGCGATCATGGCCTCTCTCGGGTTACTGGCGCGCTATCTTGGGCGTGTGAATGATGCGCTGCGAGCTCTTGGGATCGCGGCATGTTTGATGACCGCCATCGACCCCTATGCGCTCTGGGATGTCGGGTTTCAACTCTCCTTTGCCGCAACATTGGGTTTGATCCTCTACGCTGACCCGCTCCAGCGTTGGGCTGAGAGAGCGCTGAACCGTCGGTTCGATCCGCGCGTCGCGCAGCGCGCCGCTCCCCTTCTCGGTGAATATGCACTGTTCACGCTCGCTGCACAGATCACAACCCTGCCCATCACCGCCATCGTTTTCCACCGCATCTCGCTGGTCTCTCTGGCGGCGAACATCACAATCCTTCCGCTGCAGCCCGGCCTGATGTTCCTGGGTGGAGCAGCTATGCTCGCTGGCGCCATCTTCAGTCCTCCCGGACAAATGCTTGCCTGGCTCGCGTGGCCATTCGCAGCCGCCACCATCCGGATCGTCCAGCTCTGGTCCGGTCTCTCTTCCGCCTCCATCCCAATTGGAGAATTCGATGGACTGCTTGTCATCGGTTATTACAGCCTGCTGTTCGGAACCACCTACATCCTCTCGCGCCTCGGTCAGCGACCCGACGTGGGTATGGTGAGCTGGGTCAGGAAAGCCTTCTCACCCGCCTTGCTCCTATCTGGCCTCTTCCTGGCTTCGCTGCTGGCATGGCATGCCCTCCTGCGCCGGCCGGATGGCCAATTCCATGTCCACCTCCTGAACGTAGGTTCTGGTGATTCGATCCTGATCGACACTCCCGGGGGAGGCCGGATCTTGATCGATGGCGGGCCAAGCTCCAATCACCTCACAGATCGGCTCAGCCATTATTCCTCACTCTTCGACAAACAGATCGATTGGTTGATCCTGGCCGGGAAAGATTATGATCAACTGGGAGGTCTGCTTGGGCTTGTGAAGCGTTTCCCTGTAGAGAGAGCGCTCATAGGCGTGGTGGACCCAGGGAGCACGGGGCGGAGGGTGCTGGAAGAACTCAACCAGCACTCAGTCGAAACGATCGAGCCACTTATCGGCAGCAAGCTTGATCTCGGACAGGGCGCAGTGCTCGAGGTGCTCTCGTCTGGACCACAGGGGTTGCTGTTGGTAATTGACTATAACGCGCTGCAAATTCTGCTTACACCAGGTGCAGACCCATCATCCATCCAACGCATCAGCCAGAGGACCGATCTGCGCTATTGGTCGGTTATCATGCTACCGGCGTGTGGTGATCCTGCTGTCGTACCCGAATCATGGTTATCACAGCTATCGGCAGTCGCGTTCGTGCTCTCCTGTGAGGCAGGAACTGATCCATTTTCTACGCAGGATTTGCCGCCTCCCGTAACCAACTCGAGCAACATCCTCAGGACGAATATCCATGGCGATCTTACGATCAGCAGCGACGGAACCGAGCTCTGGATCGATGTCGAACGGACTCCTTGAACGGCAGGGTATCGGAGACAGATCCCAATAACGTACAATTCTAAACTTGGATCACATAACCGGGCGACTCAAAGGAAGGTTCTCATGCCGATGAACGAAATCCCCAAGCGTGCCCAGATCGATTCGCGTTACACCTGGAACCGGGAGAGCATGTACCCAACATCTGAAGCCTGGGAGCAGGCCTTCGAGAGCGCGCGGGAGGAGATCGATGCCTACGCGGGTTTACATGAGGACTTCACCAGCAATGCCGTGAACCTGCGGAACGCGCTTAATTCTGCCTTCGAACTGCACAACCTGGTCGAGCGCGTGATGCTCTACGCCGCACTCGAATTCAGTGTTGATACAACCGACGATGAGTCTGCGGGCAGGAACAGCCGGGCTCGCAAGCTGCAAGCCGACGCCCGATCTGCAACCTCCTTCCTTGACCCCGGCATCTTGCAACTCGGCCAACCTACCGTGCTCACATGGATGGATGAAGAACCCGGCTTGAGAATTTACACCCATTATCTGAACGATCTTTTTCGCAAGGCCAAACACGTCCGCTCTGAAGAAGTCGAGGCTTTGTTGGGCATGATCAATGATCCTTTCTCCGGGACCAGCAACACGGTTAGTATGCTGACCAACGCCGATATGCACTTCGGCAGTGCGCGAGATTCGCAGGGCAGTGAGTTCCAGATCACACAAGGCTCTGTCCCTACGCTCATGACCCGTCCCGACCGGACACTGCGCCAGAACACATGGGAGCGGTACCGCGATCGCTACCTTGAATATAAGAACACCCTCGCCAGCAGTCTCGAGACTTCGACCAAGCAGGCTGTATTTGTTGCCCGCGCGCGCGGCCACGAGTCAACCCTTCAAGCCGCGCTCTACCCCCATAACCTTCCGACCGAAGTGTTCCACAACCTGCTGGCTACCTTCGAAGAGCATCTTCCAGTCTGGCACCGCTACTTCTCACTCCGCAAGCGCCTGCTCGGGCTCGAGCAGCTACAGCTCTATGATGTCTGGGCACCGCTGACGGAAAACCCGCCTGAAATCTCCTTCGAACAAGCCATCGACTTTATCTGTGAGGGTCTTACTCCTCTTGGTGAGGAATACGTGGATACGCTTCGGCGCGGCGCACTGGAGAAACGCTGGATCGATGTCTTCCCCAACCAGGGCAAACGGCAGGGCGCTTTCTCCTGGGGGACACCCGGAACACATCCTTTTATCGTGATGAACTACGACAACACTCTCTTCAGCTTGAGTACGCTGGCGCATGAACTCGGGCATTCGATGCACAGCTACCTGTGCTGGAAGACACAACCCCTGGTTTACGCTGACTATTCGTTATTCGTGGCGGAGGTTGCCTCCAATATGCATCAGGCCTTGGTGCGGGCATACCTGCTTGAGACTCAGGCTGATCCTGACTTTCAGATCGCATTGATTGAAGAAGCCATGTCAAATTTCCACCGCTACTTACTTCAGATGCCAACCCTGGCTCGGTTTGAATGGCAAATGCACCAGGATGTGAGTGCTGGCCGTGGGCTGACGAGCACCTCCTTGATCGAATGTATGGCCGATCTCTTCCAGGAAGCCTACGGTGAGGCAATGGAGATCGACCGTCCACGCGTGGGTATAACCTGGGCCACATTTGGGCACCTTTACGTCTATTTCTATGTCTTTCAGTACGCGACAGGCATCGCCGCAGCTCAGGCGCTTGCCGCCCGTTTGCTCTCGGGTGAACAGGGGGCACGCGATGGCTACCTCGAATTCCTGCGCTGTGGAGGTGCTCGTTACCCACTGGACGCCCTCGATCTGGCAGGCGTCGATCTCCGGACACCGGAGATCATAGCCGAGGCTTTCAATGTCTTGACACGGCTTACCGATCGATTGGAATCGTTGACGTCATGAACCGGGCTGGTTGAACAAAGCGCGGAGTTCGAAGTTTGAGGAAGGAATAGCTCAGCGGCTGATCAGCACGCTGACAATGAGGATGCCGTTGTAAATATTGTGGGAATGGGAAACGATCTGCCAGCCCTCCCCGGCCATCGCTTCCAGGCGTTTTTGGAGCAGTCCTTCGATTTCGGAGAATGCAACCCGCACTTCAGGCACCTGCTCGCTCATCGTTTCAACAACAGCTCGCATCTTCAACCGGTGAGTAAAAACAAGTGTCTTGAATTCAGCACCTGATGCGGTCATGGAGATCTCTCCTTCGTGCTTCCCTGATCCGGCTCTCAGGGAATCGCTCTCGCCGGCTTACCTCACCAGAACCCGGGCCGTGTGAGCCAGCCGGGATTTCATCCACAGGCTGGCTCACACGTGCAGCGAGGCACCGTTTGTACTGCAAGGTCTATGCCTACTCGGACTGCCAGCAAGAACACTATGAGCGACCTGCAGGAGGTCGCTCATAGATACAAACCGAGCCTTTATTTGCGATCAGCGCCCGTGAGGAACAATTCGTGGGCGCCCGCACTAGCCTGAGCGACTCCCGGAGGTATGGGTCAGGCTCTTGAAAAAACCATGTCCATAGGCACGGGCAATTGCATCCAGGCCGTGCATCGAGACCGCTGTGCGCCTCCCGCTGCGGAGATCCACATAAGTTGCTCGATCCAGATTCTGCGGACAATTGATGTCACGCATCATCTCGGCCAGGCGCTGCCGGTTTTCGTCACTTAGAAGGAATTCTGCCATCGCTTTGCCCTCACCAGGTGATAACGTGTTCACGCCAACAAGATGCAAGCTTTATGCCATCTGCTTGACCTCTACCCCGTCGTTCGTAGAATCCAATTCAAGTCCATTTGGGTTCGCCCCAGGTGAGGGAATCGCTCTACAGCTCTTATCCATAGGCTTCTTCAGTGCACCGGATGCGCTGGTGCAGTGTTCTTTCCCTTAACGGGGCTAGATCAAAGATTGTAGGTAGGAAGGAAAAGTAATGAAACGGAAGCTGCGCGGTTTTAAACCGAAAGCGATCGGGCTTGACTTTAACCTTTACCGGGTTGAGGTACCGATCACAGGCGTCTCCGATTCACACTTAAGTGTGGTCGATGTCTGGCCGGAGGGGGTCGACCGGACGGTGCTATTCGTCCACGGATATGCGGGTGTCGCTGAAACCTGGGAATACCAGATCAACCATTTCATGCAGTTTGCGCGCGTCGTCGCCCCGGATTTACGCGGTCACGGTCAGAGTGATGCGCCCTACACCCAGTACACGATGCCCGAACTGGTCAGTGATCTCGAGACGATTACCGCCTACCTTGATTTCCCCCAACGCTTCACGCTCGTCGGCCACTCGTTTGGCGGCTCGATCTGCATCGAGTATGCAGCCCTCCATCCTGAACGGCTCGACAAGTTGGTCCTGCTCACAACTGCCGGGGAGTATCCACTACCCCGCGCGGCCCAGCTACTATCGCGTGTACCGACTGCTGCCTTCCGCCCGCTGTGGCGCTTCCGCCCGCGCTGGAACGCCGAAGTGCATGTGATGAAACGTATGATGCTCAACAACCTGCGCAAATGGCAGGGTTGGGATGCGATGAGCAAGATTAGAACACCGACTTTGATCGTGACCGGTGAACGAGATCGCTACTTCCCGAAATCGGTTTACCAGCGTGTGGCCACCAGTATTCCCGGGGCGGAAGTGGTCGACATCGGGGCTTCCAAGCATAAGGTCCAACTTGAGCGCCACCAGGCGGTCAACCGTGCCATCGAGCGCTTCATCCTCGGGGAGGTAGACGGTCACCGCCACAGCTGGCGCGAGAACACCCTGGCTCCCACCGTCCACCCGGAACGCCCCTGGCTGCGCAGCTACGGCAAACACACACCCTTCTCGATCCCCATCCCCCGTCAACCTCTGCACAGTTTCCTCGAAGTTGCTGCCGACTGGCTCCCGAAACAGGTTGCGACCGTGTTCTACGGGTCTGAGCTTACCTATCAGCAACTCAACCGCCAGGTCAACCAATTTGCCCATGCCCTACATGGCTTGGGAGTCAGTCCCGGTGACCGGGTGATGGTGGTTCTGCCCAATATGCCCCAGCTCATCATCGCCTACTATGCCACGCTCAAAATCGGCGGTGTGGTCGTCCTGCCCAACCCCGACGCCTCTGGGGAAAGCCTGCTCGGCCAGGTCCGCATGACCGGTGCCCGGGTGCTCGTCACTCTGAGTGAGTTCAGCGCACTGGCTGGTCTCATCAGCGAGAAGACCGATACCCGGGTCGTCCTTGCCTCACTTCGCAACGCCGTTTCGGGGCGAACCTACAAACAACTAATGGCCCGCTGGGAAGCGGCCGGCTTCCAATCCGCGCGCGAGGACAGCGAGCATGCGGTCGGGATTCAAATGGATCGTTTGATGATGGATGCCTCCTGGGATTCCCCTTCCGTGAAGGTCCGGCATGATGACCCCGCAGCAATCCTCTTCACGAGTGGAACGACAGACGAACCTAAGGGTGTCTGCCTGACCCACGCCAACCTTGTCGCCAACGCGCTGCAGACCCGTCACTGGATCCCGGAGCTGGAGACCGGAAAGGAGACATTCATGGCTGTCATACCGCTCACGCACAGCTATGGCATGACCAGTGCCATGAACATCCCGATCGCCATGGCGGCGACGATCATCCTGCTCCCGGTCTTTGAACTTGATCAAGTACTCGAACATATCAAGGCTTACAAGCCAACCATCTTCCCCGGTGTACCCTCGATTTACATGGCCCTGAACCAGGCTCCGAATGTACGCGAGTACGGGCTCGAGTCGATAAAGGCCTGTATCAGCGGCGCAGCACCACTGCCAATCGAAGTCCAGGAGACCTTTGAAAAGCTCACCCACGGCCGCCTGGTGGAGGGTTATGGCTTGACGGAAGCTTCTCCGGTGACCCATGCCTACCCCTTTGATGGACCGGAAAAACCGGGCTCGATGGGCATCCCCATCCCTGGAACAGAGGCGCGCATCGTCGACCTGGTCAGCGGTGAGCCGCTTTCACCCGGACAAGTCGGCGAACTGCTTGTGCGCGGGCCGCAGGTTATGCAGGGCTACTGGGCAGGTCCGGATCACGAACCAAACCAGGATTCACTGAAGGACGGCTGGCTTTATACGGGCGATGTTGCAGTCATGGATAGTGAAGGCTTCTTCACGATCATCAGCCGCAAGCGTGACACCATCATGGCTGGCGAGTTCAGCGTTTACCCGCGCGACGTTGAGGAAGTGCTTTACGAGAACAGTAAGGTGCTCGAGGTAGCGGTGGTTGGGGTCCAGTCCGAAGATGGCGGGCAGAAGGTCAAGGCCTTCGTCGTCCCACGCCCGGGAATGGACCTTTCGGAGGAGGAGCTGCTCGAACTCTGCCGCAGGCGGTTGGAACCCTACGCTGTACCCTGGGAGATCGAATTTCGCAGCGAGCTTCCAAAATCATTCGTCGGCAAGGTGCTGCGCAGGATGTTGGTCGAGCACCCCTCATGACCAACCCATGCCCGGGGGAAGGATTCACCAGTTCCCTTCGCAGCTCCGGAGATTTACAATACTAGGACTTCGATGCTTCGGCGACGCTGGATTTGGTGGCTGGTTGTCCTGGGCATTCTGTTTACAGGTGGATACTTGATGCTTCAACCCCGCTGGATCGTTCGGCGCTTAAACGGACATTCTCCAGGCGTACTCTACGCCGTGGACACTGATTCCCCTGTTATCGCCCTCACCATCGACGATGGCCCCGATCCGGAATCCACCCCGCGCATCCTTGAAATCCTCAATGAATACGAGGCACGTGCAACCTTCTTCCTGCTCACCGATCGCATTCCCGGATCGGAGGGGCTGGTTCAGCAGATCGTTAGCGGCGGCCACGAACTCGGCAACCACATGCTCACAGACCAGGCAAGCATCCGGCTCTCAGCTTCGGAATTTGAGAAGCGTCTCCTCGATGCGCAGCGCGTTCTGGAAACCTACGCGGAAACCAGATGGTTTCGCCCCGGTTCAGGATGGTACAACCAGGAGATGCTCTCCACTGTCACCCGCCACGGATACCACACGGCTCTCGGCTCGATATATCCGTACGATGCGCACCTGCCTTCATCCTGGCTGGCCTCGCGCTACATCCTGTGGCGAGCGCATCCAGGAGGCGTGATCATCCTGCACGATTCGGAAGCGCGAGGCGAACGGACCGTGGATACTTTGAAAGTTATCCTGCCGGCGCTTCAGGAACGAGGCTACCGCATCGTAACCCTGACCGAACTCATCCAGCACGCAGACCAGGAAGGCCAATCCTGACCCACACTTTTTCAAGGAGCATACTCATGACCGATGGTGCCTATCGTCGTCTCGCCCAGCGGTTGGATGAGCTGCCGGATGGATTTCCGGCCACGCAGGATGGGTCCGAACTGGACCTGCTGGAAGTACTCTTTACTCCGGAGGAAGCCGATCTCGCCTCACATCTGCGTCTGACACCCGCCACGCCTGAATCGATCGCCTCTCAGCTTGGAATGGACGCTGAGCACGTACGCATCCAACTCAAGCAAATGGCCAAGAAAGGCTTGATCGCGGCCGAGCGCACAGCTGATGGACTGGGCTATGGGTTAATGCCGTTCATCGTTGGGATTTATGAGATGCAGGCCGGTCGCATCGATCGCGAGCTTGCTGAACGCTTCGAGGCCTACTACCAGCAAGCCTTTGTCCAGGCCGTTGGAACCCAGCCATACTTCCACCGGGTTTTGCCCGTCCAGGAAACGATCGAGCTCGAGATGGAACTTCAGCCGTATGAGAGCACGGCGGCCTTAATCGACCAGGCTCAAGCGTGGGGGGTGGTGGACTGCATCTGCCGCGTCCAGAAATCCCTGATCGGGGAGGGTTGTGAACACCCTCTCGATGTCTGTATGATCCTGAGTTCGCAACCCGGCGCTTTCGATGCCAGCTCAAGCGTCAAGGCCCTTGACCACGATGGCGCCATTGCCACCCTGCGCAGGGCGGCCGAAGCCGGACTTGTCCACACCGTCAGCAACCACCAGGAAGGGCACTGGTACATCTGCAACTGCTGCACTTGCTCATGCGGGATTCTGCGCGGGCTGAAAGAATTTGGCGTGGCGAATGTGGTCGCGCATTCCCGCTTCCTCAGCCAGGTCGAGGAAGAACTTTGTGTGGGATGCGAACTTTGCCTGGAATGGTGTCAGTTCGAAGCCCTTACCCACGCGGAAATTGCGCAGGTTGACGCTGATCGCTGCGTCGGATGCGGGGTGTGCGTCATTCACTGCCCGGAGAATGCACTCACGCTTATCGAACGGACGACAGGGGAATCCCCCGTCCCTCCGCTCACGCTCGAGGAATGGCGGTCAGCACGTGCCCTTTCCCGCGGTATTGACCTGAATCACGTGATCTAAACCTTCATGGGCCTCCCCTACAGCGGGTTATCACTCCCCGGTCGGCGCAAGCCTTACCTGATGGCGCATCGCGGCAACCGCGCCCTCTTCCCCGAGAACACCCGCTCAGCATTCATGCGGGCTTTCGAGGATGGCTCTGACATCCTCGAAACCGACCTGCAACTATCGGCCGACGACGTCTTTATGTGTATTCATGATGGCACAGTCGATCGTACAACCAACGGCCATGGATCGGTGGCGGATCTAAGCCTGTCGGAGCTGCAGCGCCTCGACGCAGCCGCAAGCCATCCAGATCTCCCTCCGGAAATCATACCGACACTGGAAGAGCTGAGTTCCTGGCTTCCACAAGATGTGGGGCTGGCGCTGGAGTTGAAATCGGATCGCTTCCTCGAACCTGGAATTGCGTCGAGACTCCTCCGGCTTCTCCGTGAGGCAGACATCCTGAACCGAACCGTGATCCTATCCTTCAGCCAGGAGCGGTTGCGTTCAGTTAAGGCCCTCGATCCAGCCGTGCCCATCGGCTGGATTACTTTGAAGAGCGCCATCCCTCGCGGTACGTTCGAGATGCTGGGGCCGTTTTGGCCGCTGCTCATGCTCAACCCGTTCTTTGTTCGATGGGCCCACCGGCGACATCAAGTTGTTGCGCCGCTCGATTCGGCCCCGGAAGCCCGGCTGGGTTATTATTCATGGCTGGGGTGCGATGCTGTACTCAGCGATCACCCGCACATCACGGCCGAGAAGCTCGACAAGCTGCGAGGCTGATCGGCCGTTTGAGGGCATTTCCCGGACAAATTACGAACTGGCGGGAGAGTCCTGACTACAACAGATCGTGCATTCCCTGAATGGAGTCCAGATGGTCGTCGACAGCTTCAAATACCTGCCGCGCCTGATCGCCGCGTTCTACCAGATGGCGGAGGTTGAACCCCGCCGGCCGATTCCATGGACCCCTATGTCCGGTCCACTCGACCAATGCACGTTTGGTCTGGTCACCTCGGCCGGCCTCTACGCTGCTAATACCGACAGCCCATTCGATGTCGAGCGCGAACGACTTGAACCGACCTGGGGCGATCCCAGTTTCCGCCGCATCACGAAAGATATATCAACCGAGGACCTCGCCATCAGCCACCTGCATTTCAACACGGCCGACATCCAGCGCGATCCCAATATCGTCTTCCCCCGCGAGCGGATGGAAGAACTGGTGGAAAACGGTCGCATTGGAGGACTGGCTGAAGAGAATTTCTCCTTCATGGGCTACCAGGGCTACCCGCCCGATACGAAAGCCTGGGAACAGGAATACGGCCCCCAGGTAGCCCAGGCGCTCAAGAGTGCTGGTGTCCAATGCGTCATCCTCACCCCGGTGTGACCAGATTGCGCCATCAACGTGCCCGTGCTGGCGCGTACACTCGAAGCCGCTGGACTCTCAACAATCCTGATCACGATGATGCCAGTTTGGGCAGAAGCGATCGGCGTCCCCCGAACACTCGCAGTCGAAATTCCGTTCGGTCATACCCTTGGGGCTCCCGGTGACACAGCGCAACAGCTGCGCGTGCTATCACAAGCACTTGGTATCCTTGAGCAGGCGACCGAACCCGGGTATATCGAACACAGCCTTGAAACATGGCACGAACCCTTGGATGCGGCCATTAAGTCCTGGCAGCCTGCTGAACCTTCTCCGATCATCGCCGAACTGTCGCCCAAGTTCCGTGAGATGCTCCGCTCAAGGCGCCGGAACCGTTCATAGGAGCTGGGATCCGGCTGAACTTTGATCGCAGAACATTAAGCTGCCGCAACAGGAGATTGAAAATGCGTCCTCTTGAAATCTTGCTCCTGGTCCTGATCGGTACGGATCTCCTCAGTCAAATCCTTGATCGGAAGATCGAGTTTCAAGGACTTCCACTGATCCCGTCGCTAACGATCATCACCAGCACGCTTCAGATCACGCTCGAGGGCTATCGCTGGCAGCTTGTACCCGCCTATCTGCTTGCGATCAGTTTCTTCCTGCTCGCTATCGTCCGTAGACGACATGAGCCGGAGTCGAAGAAAGGGACAAACTGGACATTCAAAGGCTTGGCTCTGCTGGCCTTCGCTGTGGCCATTGGCTTGCCGGTGCTGCTCCCGGTGCCTCGCCTGAACGCACCCGATGGATCCTATCCGGTGGGCACAACGACGCTCGAACTTGTCGACACAAAGCGCGTGGACCCTTATGCCCCTGAACCTGACCAGCCGCGCCGGACACTCCTGCAAATCTGGTACCCGGCTGAGGGCGCTCCCGGGCTCCACCACGCACCCTGGATGGAGGCGGCGGAAATTGTGGCTCCCGCCGTTGCAAATTGGATCAATCTGCCATCGTTCTTCCTTGACCACCTGGCGCTGTCTCGCTCTCCTGCTTTACAGGATGCACGTGTGTATCCGGCCAGCGATAGATACCCGATCGTGCTCTTCTCACACGGCTACGGTGGTTTTCGCGCCCAGAATACCAACCAGGCGATCTACCTCGCCAGCCATGGCTTCATCGTAGCGGCCGTCGAGCATACCTACGGAGCTGTCGTGACCGTTTTCCCCGACGGCGAAGTCGCCTACCACAACCCTGATACATTACCGGACGGGCTGTCAGAACTGGAAGACCTGGCGGCAACGCGACGCCTGGGGGACCAATGGGCCGGGGATCTGGCGTATGCGCTCGACACGCTGACCTCTCTAGATCAGGGCGGAGAGGGAGACCTTTTTACAAACCGGCTAGACCTAGAAAATATAGGCGTGATGGGGCACTCAACCGGAGGCGGGGCAGCGATCGAGTTCTGCCAGCACGATCCACGATGCGCCTCGGTCCTGACCATGGATCCCTACTTGAAGCCGGTTTCGGAGCAAACCCTGGAAACTGGACTGGCGGTCCCTGCCCTTCATCTCTTTAGCGAGCGCTGGTCGTCGGGGGAAAATCAGCAGGCGTTCAGTAGGTTTGCCACGCAAGCAGCAAACAATACCTGGACAGGATCCATTGCCGGAACCGCTCATTATGATTTTACGGACCTGCCACTGCTCACGCCCCTGGCTTCAATGATCAGTTTAAAAGGGCCGATCCCAGGGCCGCGTGTGGTTGAGATTATCAACGCATACACGCTTGCGTTCTTCGATTTCACGCTCAAGGGACAGGCCTCCGCTTTAATCCCGGGATTGAGCACTCCATACGTTGAGTTGATCCTGAAGAATATCCCATGATCATCCGACAATCACGATCAATATATTTGAGAAAAGACAATCGGATGCTAGCTACAGAACGGACGGAATACCTCCATGCAAACTAAAGCAGATCCACGCCTCAAATCGATCGTACTGGTCACAATGCTGGCCGTTCTCATTTTCTTGCTCGCTGCCTGCCGGGCTGCATCGGCCGTGCCGACGGATGAAGCCCAAGCGGGGCATGTCTTGATCGCCGAGATCTTGGGCGGGATCGAGGGTGACAATCTGCACGAATTCATCGAGCTCTACAATCCACAGCCCGAACGGGCGGATCTTACGGGATGGTCGCTGGAGTACAAA